>Ga0070709_10001799_pt1 | contig 11629 bp, 9 predicted proteins | sample LARL51metaG_FD_65449 | JGI IMG/M metagenome (GOLD analysis project Ga0070709, IMG submission 65449) | Corn, switchgrass and miscanthus rhizosphere microbial communities from Kellogg Biological Station, Michigan, USA - LAR L5-1 metaG | ecosystem: Host-associated > Plants > Roots > Rhizosphere ...
GACCCTTCCAACCATCACCATCGACAGCACAGATGTCGCCATCATGAGAACGATCAATCCGACCGCGATAGCGACGATCCGCCGCCTGATCGATTGCTTGATCATCGAACCGGAGAATTTCTTCAGAGACTGAAGAGTGAGAGTATTGGGAATGTCGCTTCCTCCACGAAGAAGACCGCTGATTCCGTGCCGACCCTCGATTTGGTTTTGTCTTTAGTGACACTTTCGGCCAGCAACGGATACCTGCTTTTGATCCACCTCAATCCCGATTGTCCTGCAGCGGAAGTGTGCGGGCTCGAAGGGACGCGCCCATTAGCTCCGATATTTCGGAGCAGCTCCGACATTTCGTGGATTGCTTTCCAATATCCATTGTCAAGGCTCCTTTGCCGGATCCGCTACCACGCTGATTTTGCGGGCAATTCCAGTCGAACAGGATTGGCTCGCCGGTTGGCCCGCTTCTTGCGACACCCTAACTGCAATTATCGCTCCAATTGCCGAGCGCAATGGAAAAGAAATGGCGTTGATCGTTTTCTCAATGGAGATCGTAGCGCCGGATCGAGTGCGAACCGCATTGCTGCGGACACTCGGATCGATCCTCGAGCCGACGCGGGTCGCACCGGGTTGCCGCTCAGCCCGGCTGTTCTCGGACCTTGGCAAGCGCAAAACCGTTCTGCTCGTTGAAGAGTGGGAGTCGCGCGAGCATTTCGAGCGGAATCTCGATATCGAAAAGCTCAATGCGATGGTCGTTGCAATCGAACTATCCAGCGAAGCACCGGTGGTTCGCATTGACACGGTCGATCGAGAGGAGGGCGTGAAAACTTTGGCGCTCCACCGCTCGACGGTCTGCAATGAAATAGAATGAGTCCCGCATCGTTCCGGTCGATCATCGGTACACAGAGTTGGTCGCGGGAGTGACGCCCTGGCCTTCAACACCATCGGCTCTCGACCAGACCCAGGCCCCAGACTCATTGATGCTTGGCGAGCTGCCTAGACGAAGCGCGAGAGGAAGGCGTGATGGCCAATTGGGAGACGTTATCCGTTTCGCATGCCGTAGAGCGTGACATCCGGCTCGATCTCTTCCGCGGTATCGGACTCTGGATGGTCTTCCTCGATCACATTCCGCACGATGTCGTCGGCTGGCTGACGTTGCGCAACTATGGCTTCAGCGATGCGGCGGAGTTCTTCGTGTTCATTTCCGGCTATCTCGCCGGCTTCATTTACGGCCCGATCATCGGCACCGGCCATCTCTTCGCTGCCACCAAGCGGCTGTGGACGCGCGCCGGGCAAATGTACGTTGCGCACATCATGCTGTTCCTGATTTTTACGGCCCAGATCGCCCGGACCGTCAGGAGATTCGATAACCCGATGTACGAGGATGAATTCAATATCCATAAATTCCTGGAGCATCCTGATGTGCTGATCGGACAGGCCCTCACGCTACGCTACAAGCCCGTCAACCTCGACGTGCTGCCGCTCTATATCTCACTGATCGCCGCGTCGCCGCTGATTCTGTGGTGCTTGATGCGCCGTCCGAACCTCACGCTGGCTGCTTCGGCCCTCTTTTACGTTCTGGCACGCTGGTTCGACTGGAACCTCGCCTCCTATCCGCCCGGAACAACCTGGTACTTCAATCCATTTGCCTGGCAATTGATGTTCGTGTTCGGCGCGTGGTGTGGTGTCGGAGGCGCAGCCAAGCTCAGGTTCATCATCCAGTCCCGCGCCGCTCTGGTGCTGGCGGTCGCGTGGCTTCTGTTTGCGTTCTTCATCGTCATGACCTGGCACGTGACGGCTCTGGAGAGTTTGGTGCCGAAATGGATGATCAAGGCGATTTATCCGATCGACAAGAGTGATCTCGACATGCTGCGTTTCACGCACTTCCTGGCCTTGGCGCTCGTGATCACGCGATACCTGCCCCGCCGTTGGCCGGCGCTCGACTCGAAATGGCTGCGTCCGTTGATTTTGTGCGGGCAGCATTCGCTTCCGATATTCTGCCTATCGGTATTCCTGTCCTTTGCCGCGCATTGGATCCTGATGCAGTACACCAGAGGGGTCTGGGAGCAGTTGGCTGTCAGCGCGGGAGGCATTCTGATCATGGTTGCGGCTGCATGGGTTCTGGATCGGTCTGCGAAGGTTCCCAACCTCTTTGTCAAGACGGCTGAGTTCGATCCGCAAGTTGGTCGCTCGGAGCCGGTGAGCCTGGTCCATGGTAGAATTGGATGAGCGGCCCTTCCGACATTTCTTGACGGAGCGTCGCGGATCATCCGCGGCTGGAACAGTGGAGGTTACGCTGACGGCGACGATACTGACTAAGTTCGGGAACGCATGGTGGGGATTCGCGGATTCTTGCATTGTGCTTGTAGGGGTCAGGTTACCGGTGGCACGCGGCCGCCTCTGCAACGCACTTTCGAGAGTTGGATCGCCCGGTCGATCGCTTGATCCAGATCAACCTGCCACTGACAAAGCCGTATTGTGATCGTTTTGTCGTTTGACTGCTTTTTTCGGGTTTCGGTCGAAGATCATCAGGTTGATCTTGTCGCCTCGAACTAGGAATCGTTGAGATTTGGCTTAACCGCCATCTGGTTTCGCGGGAACGGTGCCAATGGCCAGCGCTACACTCGTTAGCAAGACCGCGAAGGTAAGGGTCGAGGCGGAGGTTTCGGCCAATGAGCGTCTGGCATTCGAGCGCTTGCTTTTCGATCTCTCCTCGCAATTCGCGAACCTCGCAGGTGAACGGTTTGAGGCCGCCACTCAAACCGCGCTGCTGCGAATGCGCGAATTCCTGGGCTTCGACCGAGGCACATTCGCCGAATTTCTAGAAGACGGTTCGATCAGCGTTCTGTCTTCAAACGCGATCGAGGGCGTCGATCCTGTGCCACTTGGAAGACTTCCATTGGAATGGTCATGGTACCACCGCAAACTTCTCGCGGGCGAGATCGTCATGCTTCAATCGTTGCCCGACGATCTTCCACCGGAGGCCATCGCCGAAGCTGCACATGTGCGGAGCGTTAATCTCCGAGCGCAGGTAAGCATTCCGCTTCGCATTAGCGGACGCTTGTTCGGGATGATGGCCTTTGGGGCATTTCGTGAGACCCGCCGCTGGCCTGCCGACGTGATCGCTCGGATCAGGCTTATGGGTGAGATAATTGCGCAGGCTCTCGAGCGGAAATATTCAGACGAAAAACTTGGCGTCGCTATGGCGGAGGTCAGAAGCCTCAAGGATCGCCTTGAGCAGGAAAATGCCTATCTGCGACATGTTGTACAAGAAAAACAGCCGCACGGACTGACGAGTCGTTCTCCGCGTTTCCGGGAAGTCATCGAGGAAATCAGGCAGGTCTCGCCAACCAATACGACCGTTCTTTTGTTCGGTGAGACCGGCAGCGGCAAGGAAATCCTGGCGCAAGCCATTCACGACGCGAGTCCCCGGAAGGGTCGCCCGATGGTCAAGGTCAACTGCGCGGCACTTCCCGCCACCTTGATCGAATCCGAGCTGTTCGGCCGGGAAAAAGGTGCTTTTACCGGCGCAATTGCGCGACAGGCGGGCCGTTTTGAAATTGCCCACGGTTCGACCATTTTCCTCGACGAAATCGGTGAACTTCCGCTCGAACTGCAGCCTAAGCTTCTGCGCGTACTGGAGAAAGGTGAGTTCGAACGCTTGGGGGGGACGCAGACGATCAAGGTCGATGTGCGGGTCATTGCAGCAACCAACCGGAACCTCGAGAAAGCGGTTAGCGAAGGCAAGTTTCGGGAAGATCTATTCTATCGGCTCGACGTTTTCCCGATCGAACTGCCGCCGTTGCGCGAACGTCCTGAAGACATTCCGCTCTTGTCGTGGACCTTTGTGAAGGAATTCCGCAGCTCGATGGGTAAGCAGATCGAAAAGATTGCAAGTGACTCGATGGCCACGCTGATGACTTATTCCTGGCCCGGCAATATTCGCGAACTTCGCAATGTGATCGAACGCGCGATGATCCTCGCGCATGGTCCAGTACTGCAAGTCAAGCTTGGCCATAGGCCACTTCATTTCGACCCCGCCAGACCAGCCGATGGGACGCTTAACCAGGCCGAAAGTGCCCATATCGTTCGGGCGCTTGAGCGAAGCGATTGGCGGATCCGTGGCGCGAGCGGCGCGGCCGAACAGCTTGGCCTCAAGCCGACGACGCTTGAATCCCGCATGAAAAAGCTCGGGATCGTGCAGACACGGTGATCTCCGAGATTTCGGAGCACCTCCGATATGTCGGGGCGGATCCCTTCCGGCCGTGACGGCAGCCGGGCAAGTACGGTCCCGTAACTCGCTGATCGACAACGATTGTTTTTCCATCCTGTCGATCGTGCGTGCTGGCCCACTTCTTGCGAGGTTCTGCATAGAGGTGAAGGTTTGGACGATGAGGCCATCTAAAAGTTTTGAGGAATAGGAGACCAAAATGAAGCTCTCAATCGCTTTATCGACTCTATTGATAGCGGGGTGCCTGGCTGCGAGCACTGAAAAAGCCAGTGCTGTGGTGTACTGCCAATACGTTGAATATCCCGTCGGTTGCGTCGCAAGACCCGGCGTCGTGCTGCGCCCACGGCCGGTCGCGCGTGCAGTCGCAGTCGAAGCAGTGCGACCGGGAACTCCGATGAATCGGGGAGGTCCGGTCAATCGCGTGGGACGGCGCTGATTGGTGCAAGGCCAACGTGCGTGTCACGATCCCGCGCCGCTTTCGCAGCCTTGTCCCCCGGATCTCGATCAACCGGAAAGTAAGGAAAGTAATAGGTGCCGGTAATCGTGTCGACCGATGTGCTTTCCGCCGGAAATGCACGAGGGACCGGAAGTTCGCGCCTGGGCTGCCGAGTTTCCAACCAAACGAGAGGACTGGTCCATGAGCACGATACAGACTGAGCGGCAGTCAGGAATTGGCCTTGGGTCCGCCATGGTGCACGGGTTGGCGAAGAACTGGTGGATGCTGTTGTTACGCGGCATCGCGGCTGTCATCTTCGGCGTGCTGGCTTTGGCGTGGCCCGGCCTCACACTGTTGACGCTGATTCTGGTCTACGGCGCATTTACGCTGATAGATGGTGTGCTCGCCATCATTGCCGCCATTACCGGTGGTGCGCCGGCGCCACGCTGGTGGCTGGCTGTTGTCGGCCTGCTCGGCATCGCAACAGGGCTCCTGATGTTCACGATGCCAGGTCTGACCGGGCTCGTGCTGCTGTATTTCATTGCCGGCTGGGCGATCGCGACCGGGGTGTTTCAGATCGTCGGCGCGATCAACCTGCGCAAGGAGATCGACAACGAGTGGTTCCTCATCCTCGGGGGCATTGTCTCGGTGCTGTTCGGAGTCGGGGTCATGATGGCTCCGGGTGCCGGCGCGCTCGCACTGCTCTGGGTCATCGGAATTTACGCCGTGTTCATCGGCGTAATGTTCATCGCATTGGCGTTTCGGTTGAAGAAGCACGCGCATGCCTGATGCGAGCGCGTTAAGGACAGAAAACGAGGGGATTCTAGTATGTCAAGTTTTCACGGCACTAGCCGCCGCTGAAGTGCTCCTCACTATCGCGACGGCAATCGTTGGGCAAACAGTTCCGAACCTTCCAATAGCCGTCTTCTGCTACGCCCAACAGGAGAGGAGTGGCGGGTCGGCTATCTCTTTAGGGTAACGGAGAACGGTGACGCAATGTACCTGTCCGCCACCGGCTGGTTGCACTCGGCTACGTCTTGGTGTCGCTACCGCCGCGCACGATAACAATGGCTACTGGCGCCGAGGGCGGGGCCAACTATGAATGGGGTATCCGCTACCGTGAAACACTGGCGAGATCTGGGGTCAACCTTCGGCTGCAGCCGACAGCCGGAAGCGTCGAAAACGTGCGTCGACTGCGCGATCCGCAGTCTGGGGTAAGCGTCGGGTTCATCCAAAGTGGTACCGCAACCAGCAAGGAATTGCCGGAGCTGGAGTCGCTCGGGACCATTTTTTACGAGCCACTATGGCTTTTCCGCCGCGCTGAGATTGGCGAGGGAGCGGAGGGGTTGCGAGGCCGACGACTTTCGATTGGCGCCGAGGAAAGCGGCGGACGATCGTTGGCACTGCGGATATTATCAAGGACCAAGGTCGATAGTATTATAGGCGAACTATCGGGCTTTGCGCCGCAAGTCGCGGCTGAGAAACTGATCGCCGGCGAGATCGACGCGGCATTCATTGTGACCGGCTGGGAGTCGCCCCTCGTTCAGTCTCTGCTCAATAGCAAAGGCATTGAGACTAATAGCTACCTGCGCGCGGACGCCTTTGTCGCTATTTATCCGTTTCTGCATAAGTTGGTGTTGCCTGCCGGGGTCGTCGATCTCTTGACCAACCGCCCGCCTGCAGACGTCGTACTGTTGGCATCGAAGGCCAGTCTTGCCGTGCGTGCGGACCTTCATCCAGCCTTGCAGTACCTGCTGCTCGATGCTGCCGTTCAGATTCATTCGCAGGTATTTTCCAGAAAGCAGGACAATTCCCTGCTGCCGAATCAATCTATTTTTTTCGCTGAGCGGTGAAGCATGGCGCTTCTACAAATCCGGACGCCATTTCTGCTGGGGTATCTTCCCTTCTGGATCGCAATATTGGTCGAACTGACTCTTGTCGTACTGATCCCATTGGCCGTGTTGCTATATCCAGCGTTCAGGTTGCTGCCGCAGACATACGGTTGGATGATGCAACTGAAGATCACGAGATTATATGACGAGATCAGGTCGATTGAGAGTGATATGGAGGCTCAGGGACCGGAGTTCAACCCCAGCGCGTTGAACGCGAAACTGGATCAGATTGACCGGCGTGCGAACCATCTGCGATTGCCGACTGTCTATGCCAGCAATCTATATACGCTGCGAAGTCATATTGATCTTGTGCGTACTCGTCTTGCCATGAATCCTGATACAAGCCGGGGATGAAGTCGTCCGGGGCCCTCATTCGTTGACATTCTCGTCATCGCCAGGGGCCCGGCAATATCGACCGTCCGATGCGCGGTGGAGCGTGGGCAGCACCAGGGGTGGGGACGACGGCCTCCGATATTTCGGAGGACCTCCGATATATCGGGCGCGGCTCACACAGTCTGTCCGCGACGGCGGAGCCGGCGAAGCGACAACTCGCTGATCGCGCAACAGCTTTCCCTTAGTGTCGCCGGTCGCGCGTGCTGGCCCGCTTCTTGCGAAGCGATGATTGTATGGCGGGAGGCCGATCCCTCCGCGCACGCATTGCGTGAGACGACGCATTGCGTGCTCATCGCGAATGCATCGCGTTTCAGGGAGACGAGAATGAAGCGATCACGTTCAACTAGGCGCGAGCGAAATGCGATCCGGCGCAATTGCGGTAGTGCCCGGATCGACTGACGAATCCGGTGTGATGACGCTCCCGAGGTCCAAGTGCAGGGACTGGGCAAAAACGAATGGACTTCAGGCCCCGAGCTCCGAGCTGCTTCGACGTCGATGGTCCTCAGTCGCGTCTGATGCGCCAGAATGACGTAAGTGCAGTGGTGAAGGTTGGACTTACGCGAGAACGCAAACAGATGGACAAGGCAGATGAATATCAAACGGCTATGGTTTGCAGCGCTGAGCCTGGCTGCCGCTTCACTGCTGGTCGCGCCAGCTCAGGCGCAGGCGCCCAAGAAGCCCAACATCGTCATCATCTGGGGCGACGACATCGGGCAATCTAATGTCAGTGCCTATTCGCGCGGCTTGATGGGCTACCAGACGCCCAATATCGACCGCGTCGCCAGTGAAGGTATGATGTTCACCGACTTCTATGCGGAGCAGAGCTGCACCGCGGGGCGAGCCTCCTTCATTACCGGCCAGTCCGGCTTGCGCACCGGTATGACCAAGGTCGGTCTGCCCGGCGCCACGCTCGGGCTGCAGAAGGAAGATCCGACGATCGCCGAATTGTTGAAGGTGCAAGGTTACGCCACCGGCCAGTTCGGCAAGAACCATTTGGGCGACCGCAACGAGTTCCTGCCTACCGTGCACGGGTTCGACGAGTTCTTCGGCAACCTCTATCACTTGAATGCCGAGGAAGAGCCAGAACTGGCTGACTACCCGAAAGAGAAGGACTTCCCAAACTTCCGCAACACTTTCGGCCCGCGCGGCGTCATGGATTGCAAGGCATCGGACAAGGACGACCCGACCGTCGATCCGCGTTTCGGCCGGGTCGGCAAGCAGGTTTGCACTGACACCGGTCCGCTGACCAGGAAGCGGATGGAAACCATCGACGACGACACCGCAGCCCGCGCTGTGGACTTCATCAAGCGGCAGAATGCGGCCGGCAAGCCGGCGTTCGTCTGGGTGAACTTCACGCATATGCATTTCCGCACCCACACCAAGCCGGAGAGCGTCGGCCAGTCCGGGCGCTGGCAGAGCCCGTACCACGACGCCATGATCGATCACGACAAGAATGTCGGCGAAGTCCTCAAGGTGCTGGACGACCTGAAGATCGCGGACAACACCTTTGTTATGTATTCCACGGACAACGGTCCGCATATGAATTCCTGGCCGGACGGCGCAATGACGCCGTTCCGTAACGAGAAGAACTCGAACTGGGAAGGTGCATATCGAGTGCCGGCGATGTTCCGCTGGCCGGGAAAGATCAAGCCCGGGACGGTGTCCAACGAGATCGTGGCTCACCTCGACATGCTGCCGACACTCCTCGCCGTGGCCGGCGTCGCCGATGTCAAAGACAAGCTCGCCAAGGGCTACAAGGTCGGCGACATGACCTACAAGGTTCATCTCGACGGCGACAATCTTGTGCCATACGTGACCGGGCAATCTCCAAAAAGCCCACGGGATTCCTTCTTCTACATCAATGACGATCAGCAGCTGACCGGCCTGCGCTACGACAATTGGAAGTTTGTGTTCATGGAACAGCGCGCGCCAGGGACAATGCGCATTTGGGCAGAGCCGTTCGTTAACCTGCGGGTTCCGAAGATCTTCAATCTGCGGACCGACCCATACGAGCGTGCGGACATCACTTCCAATACCTATTACGACTGGATGATTGATCACGTCTTCGCGCTGGTGCCCGCGCAGGCCTATGTTGGTCAATTCCTTGCGAGCTTCAAGGAATTCCCGCAGCGGCAAAAGGCGTCCAGCTTCAACATGGATGAAGTCATGCAGAAGATGAAGGAATCTGCGAAGGACTAGGCTGATATCGACAGAGCAACTAGCGGGGCCGGTCGGATCGAACAGCCGGCCTCGGTTCGGGTCGTTGCGATGATGTGTTGGCAGAGATGAGCCGCGACTCGTAAAGAAAAAAGGTTGGTCACATGTTCCAGTTGCGGAGAAACGCCCTCAAACCAATCCTGGTGGCCGCCGCGTTGATTGGCGCTTTGGCTTGTACCACGGTCACTTCGCAGGCCGCCGACCCGTTGCCATCGTGGAATGATGGCCCGGCGAAACGGTCCATCATCTCCTTTGTGGAGAAGGTCACCGGACCCGGCTCGTCCGACTTCGTGCCCGTGCCCGAACGTATCGCAACCTTCGACAATGACGGCACTCTATGGTGCGAGCAGCCGGTGCCTGTGCAATTGTACTTCGCGCTCGATCGCGTCAAGGCGCTCGCGCCGCAGCATCCCGAGTGGAACACCAAGGAGCCGTTCGCATCACTGCTCAAGGGCGATGTGCAGACAGCGCTGGCCGGCGGCGATCACGCCCTCCTGGAAGTCATAATGGCCACCCACGCGGGCATGACCACGGCGGAATTCGAGCAAATCGTGAAGGACTGGATCGCCACCGCGAAGCATCCGAAAACCGGCCAGCTCTTTACCGACATGGTTTATCAGCCGATGCTCGAAGTGTTGTCCTACCTCCGCGCAAACGGTTTCAAGAACTTCATCGTCTCCGGCGGTGGCATCGAGTTCATGCGTCCATGGGCAGAGCGAGCCTATGGCATACCGCCCGAACAGGTTGTCGGCAGCAGCATCAGAACGAAGTTTGAAATGCGCGACGGCAAGCCGGTTCTTGTGCGCATGCCGGATCTGAATTTCAACGATGACAAGGCCGACAAGCCCGTTGGCATTAACCAGCACATCGGCCGTCGCCCCATCGCCGCGTTCGGCAATTCCCGCGGGGACCAGGAGATGCTGGAATACACCGAGGGCGGCAACGGCGCACGGTTCGAGCTTCTGGTGCTGCACGATGACGGGGCACGCGAATACGCCTACGGCCCGGCACTCGGATTGCCGGAGCCCAAACTCGGGGCTTTCACGCAGGCTCTTTACGACCAGGCAAAGAAGGAAGGCTGGACCATCGCGAGCATGAAGAACGATTGGGACCAGGTCTTCCCGTTCGAGCCGTCGCCGGTCACCGCCATCGATATTCTGCTGGAGCCGGACGCGACGATGCTTCGGCATGCCGAAGCCGCAAATGCGAGCCTCCTTAAGATTTTCCCGAAAGGCTTTGCGCTGGATGCGGCGCATCGACCTCACGTGACGATGATCCAGCGCTTCGTTCGCACGGCCGACCTCGACAAGGTCTATAATGCCGCGGGAAGGGCCTTCGCCGGCGCCAATATCAGCGAGATGAAGCTGGAAGCTGTCAAATATTATTACGCTCCCAACAATGACTTGGGTGTGCCGGGCATCGCCGCAAGGCCGACGCCGGAACTGCTCAAGCTGCAGGAGAACCTGATCGCTGCCGTGGCCCCGTTCACCGTGCCGAGCGGAGCCTCAGCGGCATTTGTTACGACACCCGACGATCGCGTCATCGACCCGGCGCTGATTGAATATGTGTCGAGGTTTGTTCCAAACAATTCCGGTGATCGCTTCAATCCGCATGTCAGCGTCGGTGTCGGACCACGGAGCTACCTCGACAAGTTGCTTGCCGAGCCGTTTGAGCCGTTCACATTCTCGCCTGCGGGAGCGGCGGTTTTCCAGCTGGGCCAGTTCGGCACCGCGGCCAAGAAACTCAGGGAGTTCGATTTGAAGCCCTGAGGCCGTCTCAAGTCGGCAGGTTCGGGATCGGGCCACAAGCGGCCTATCCGGCAAGGTTGCTCTTTGAAGCCAGTGTGGTCTTTGCTGGACACCGTGCCCATTGCAAAGGCGTCGTAGCCCTGTTCAGACAGGTGGGATCGAGCATCGGGTGCATGGTTTCAAGGGGAGCACTATGAGATTGTCGAAAACTCGTGCTGTTGCGCTTATCGTTGCGATTCCGAGCTTAACAGCTCTTTCGTCGGCACAGGCCGCCTCTGAGTGCCCGTCTAGAGGAACACTCTCAGACTGGGGCGTCAACTCGACCGGCTACCTTAGCATCGCTTCCGGCGGAACTAGCCTATTCCCTGTCAGGATGGAGGGCGAAGTGAGTAGCTCGAGCATTTCGCAAAACAGCACATGGGACCTTGAAACGGCTTAACTTATCCACTTACGAATATGCCGCGAAGGCCGAGTACAAGGGCAGCGATACCTTCGCCGTCAAGGCGACGGGCAAGGGCCCGACCAACTCCGGTACGTCGGTGATCACCGTGAACGCAACGGTTCAATAGCGTGCATGCACGTTCTTAGAATAACGGCCCGCTATGGAAGGAAGTGAGCGGCAGTCGCTCGGATCAGCGCGATCTTGCTTGTCATAGTTGACCCGCGCCTACCTCATCGCGCTTCCAGAATTCGGCAGGCGCTGCGAGATCGGATCGTGCCC
>Ga0070709_10001807_pt1 | contig 11597 bp, 8 predicted proteins | sample LARL51metaG_FD_65449 | JGI IMG/M metagenome (GOLD analysis project Ga0070709, IMG submission 65449) | Corn, switchgrass and miscanthus rhizosphere microbial communities from Kellogg Biological Station, Michigan, USA - LAR L5-1 metaG | ecosystem: Host-associated > Plants > Roots > Rhizosphere ...
TGCACGCTTTGACCTGTTGTCGTGGTCTCGCCGGGCCGCAGAAAATTCCGCCGCCGAATCTCGACGGGCGAAATTCCAACGGCCTCCGCGATGCGATCCATGTGCCGCTCGAGCGCGAACAAAGACTGCGGTGCGCCAAATCCGCGAAATGCGCCGTGAGGTGGTGTATTCGTCGCTACGGCCTTGGCGCGAATGCGCACGCTGGGCCAGTAGTATGGTCCACCGGCATGAATAGCACCGCGCGAAAGCACCACCGGCGACAAAGTCTCGTACGCGCCTCCATCAATGGTGAATTCAATTTCTCCGCCCAGAATTTTCCCGTCTTTACGTACCGCAGTACGGTGGCGTGTCCGTGATGGATGGCGCTTCGTCGTGGCAGCCATGTCTTCCATGCGGTCATAAATAATTTTGACCGGTTTCCTCGACTTCATGGCCAGCAGCGCCGCATGTCCAGCGATCATCGACGGATATTCTTCCTTGCCACCAAAAGCACCGCCCGTTTCCACCTGCACCACGCGCACGCGATTTTCCGGCAGGTTGCAGAGTTTCACCAGCGCTTTGTGTACATAATAAGGACATTGCAGAGAACCCCAGACCGTGAGGCCTTGCAGCGGGTCGAACGCCGCGATCATTCCATTATTTTCTATATAGAGTTGTTCCTGAGCGCCGGTCGTATATTCACCTTCAACAATATAGTCGGCGTTTTCCCACACCGCATCGACATCTCCTTTTTCGATCAGATAACTTTTGAAAATGTTGTCTGCGCCCCATATGACTTGGCAAAGCTTCTCGCTCTCTTGCATGCTGAAGATTGCAGGCAAAGGCTCGTACTCGACTGAAACCGCCTCGACAGCTTTCGCGAGAAGATGGCGGTCTGGATGAGCCAGTAAGAGCAGAGGCTCCTCAGAATGATTGACCACGCCATCCGCCAGGCACGGCTGATCGTCCTCAATAAGCGCGATGCAATTTTTCCCAGGAATATCCCGGGGCGAGACGATCACGAATTCCGTCCAATCGATTCCCGGACCAAAGGTGATTTGTTTGATCTTGCCTCTGGGTACGCGGCTTCGAACCGTGGCGCCGTAAAGCATCCCCGGTAAAACCATGTCGTCGACATAGCGCGCCCGTCCGGTGACTTTGTCGCGTCCCTCCATGCGGGGAACCGAAGTGCCGACAATGCGCGCGGTCGTCATAGCGATAGTAAAATCATCCCAGCATTAAGTTCTTTCCGCTAGCACTGGCATCGACACCGATCGGATCTCCGGGAAACTCGCCGTCCTTAAATACCAGACGGCCGCGAAGATAAGTGGCTTTCACCACGCCTCGCAACTTTTCCCCGACGTAAGGCGAAATCGGGTGGCGGTAGTACAAGCTTTTATCAGTCACAGTGAACTCGCGCTCCGTGTCGAAAACGACAAAATCAGCATCGCACCCTGCCGCAATTCGGCCTTTGCGTTTATGGCAGCCGGCCAGATTTGCCGGAGCCTCACACATCCAACGCGCAATATCCGTCAGCGCAAATCCACGCTTCCCAGCCTCTGTGTACAAGACGGCCAGGGCCACAGACAGGCTCGCAATGCCGCCCCATGCGCTTCGGAAATTTCCTTCCTCAATTCGCTTCATATCCGGCGGACAAGGAGAATGATCTGTGGCCACCAGATCGATCGTTCCTTCCCTTAAACCCTGCCACAACTGTTCACAATTCTCACGGCTGCGAATCGGCGGAGCGCACTTAAACAGCGTTGCCCCGTTAGGGATGGATTCAGCGGCCAGATGAAGATAGTGCGGACAGGTCTCCACACTCACGGGCAGGCCTTCAGAACGTGCAGCGCGCAGTTCGGGGAGTGCTTTGGCTGCAGAAAGGTGGACAATGTGCAAACGGAATTTGTATTCGCGGCAGAGCGCCAACAAATATCGAATCGCTAACAGCTCCGCTTCCTCCGGCCGCGATTGCAAATAGGTCGGGTACAGTGACCAATCCGCATCTCTTAGTTGCTCGGTGGCCGAATCTATCGGACCGGGAAGCTCTGCGTGGACCAGCAATGGCAAGCCGGTCTTTGCAACATGAGGCACAGCGGCCCGTAACTGCTGCTCCGTGACCATGCTGAAACCGTCAATCCCGGGATGAACAAGAAAACATTTGAATCCTCGCACTCCCGCGTTTGCCAATGGTTCCACGTCGCCGGCGTTATCCGCGACCACTCCTCCCCATGCCATCCAATCGGTCCGGCACCGGCCGCGAGCTGCTTCCCGCTTAGCCTCGAGCGCGCCCACATTCGTGGTGGCCGGCAGGCAATTCAAAGGCATGTCCACCAAAAGCGTGAATCCGCCCGACGCCGCTCCCCGTGTCGCGGTCTCAAATCCTTCCCATTCCGTGCGGCCAGGATCGTTGATGTGAACATGCGCATCGATCAGGCCTGGCAGAATTGCGGCATTGCCGAAGTCCTGCGCTTCTGCTTGCTCCGGCACCTGATTTGGAACGACTACGCCCCGAATTCTTTGGCCTTCCACCAACACAGCGGCTGGACGCACGCCCTCTGGTGTGACTACCCGGCGGGAGACGAAGGCGCGCAGACTCATCGTGAAAGGTGGCTCGGCAAATCCATTGAGAATGAAAACAGAGCGTAGCCTCATATCTGCAGCGATTCAAGTCGCCTCAATCGATAATTCAAGGCGAGAAAACTGCTGGATGCTCGCTCTTCCCAGCATATACTTGCCCACGAACCCAGGTACCGGTTGGTTGGGGAAATTAGCGGCGATCGGGAATTCATGAACAATCCTTTCATGGCACGCGCGATTCAGCTTTCGATGGACGGAGCTCACTCCGGGCTCGGTGGGCCATTTGGCGCTGTGATTGTCAGGGACGGCAACATTGTCGCCGAGGGAGTAAACCGGGTGACCTCCACCAACGATCCGACAGCTCACGCGGAAGTATTGGCTATCCGCCAGGCTTGCCAAAAACTTGCGGTTTTTGAACTCAAGGATTGCGACCTGTACACATCGTGCGAACCATGTCCCATGTGCCTTGGTGCCATCTACTGGGCCCGCCTGGCGCGGATTTATTTCGCCAACACCGCCCAGGACGCCGCGACAATCGGCTTCGATGACTCGTTCATCTACAGTCAGCTGAAGCTCTCGCCTTCGCTGCGGAGCATTCCAACAATCCAGATGATGCGCGAAGAGGCACTCGCGGCATTTCGCGCGTGGGCGGGAAAGGTCGACAAGATTTCGTATTGAAAGCGTGGCGACTGAATGTTCGCCCTTACTTTCGCGCCAGAGCCTCCGCAGGCTGCGCACTTGATACCGGCGACAGCGCGGCATCGACCACGCCTAGTCCTTCTTCGATGATGTCCAGTCCGCGGGAAAGTTCCTCTTCATTGATGATGAGCGGAGGACAGACCCACAACATATTAAATCTGCTGAACGCGTACAGATGCTTGCTCTTCAAGTGCGCTACGAGCTTGGCCATCTCCGCGCTACTTCCGGTAAAGGGAGCCAAAGGTTCTCGTGTTGCCTTTTCTTTCACCAGTTCCACGACGCTGAAGAGCCCTTTGTAGCGGACGTCACCGACACAGCGATACTTCTGCTTCATGGATTCAAGCCGCGAGGCCAGATAGCGTCCCTGGCGCTCCACGTTGGCGAAGATTTTTTCTTCCTCGTAGATTTGCAGATTGGCAACCGCTGCGGCACAACACACCGGGTGGCCGCTGTAAGTGAGTCCTCCCCAAAGCATGTGCGTCTCGAAATGTTTCGCGATCGAATCCGAAACAATCACGGCACCCAGGGGAAGATAGCCGCTCGTCAGGCCTTTTGCGCAGGTCACTATATCCGGACGAATGCCGTAATGCTGCGTTGCAAGCCATTTGCCGGTGCGTCCGAATCCGCTCATCACTTCGTCAGTGATCAGCAGAATGCCGTATTTGTCGCACAGCGCGCGGAGTTTCGAATAATAATCGTCGGGAGGCACAAGCAAGCCGTTCGATCCGGTAATGCCTTCCACGAGAATCGCTGCAATTGTGTTTGCGCCCTCCATCTGGATGACTTCTTCGATATGCGACACGCATTCGCGGTGGCATGTTTCCACTTTCTGTCCGAACGGGCAGCGATAGCAGTAGGGATCGAAAACGCGCACGATTCCCGGAACGCCGGGTTCGACCGGCCAGCGCCGCGGATCGCCGGAAGCGGTCATCGAACCCATAGTCGCACCATGATACGAGCGATAGCGCGTAATGATTTTTTCGCGGCCGGTCACCAGCTTGGCCATCTTCATGGCGTTTTCGTTCGCTTCAGAGCCGCCCAAAGTGAAAAACGCCTTAGCCAGCCCGGTGACTTCCGCAAGCTTCTTTCCGAGCACACCGCGCGGCTCCGTGGCGAAGCCCGGCCCTGCAAAACACAGCTCATCCACCTGTTTTTTGATAGCTTCCAGCATTTTGGGGTGTTGGTGCCCGACGTTTAGATTGATGAGTTGTGAGCTGAAGTCCAGCCAACGATTGTCATCGCCGTCCCAAAACCAAACACCCTGACCACGCTTCATGTGCATTGGATTCGACGTCTCTTGCACCGACCAGGAGAACATCGTGTAGTCGCGGTTTTCTTGCACCACCTTACGGGAATCAGATGTCATGGTTGCGTATCCTTCTCGTCTAAAGGCTTGCGATATTCTAATTCTGTTTCAAAATCCAATGCATCGTTTTGGACGCCAAACGGTCGAGCGCCACTACCGACATTTCCAGGTGCTCTTCCTTAGTATCCTCAATTTTATTGTGGCTGATGCCTTTCAGCGATTGCACGAACATCATAACCGTGGGAATTCCCGCGCGAGAAACTTCGGCTGCGTCATGCAGTGGTCCTGATGGCATACGATGCGCTGCCCCCGAAGTTTCCCTGACGGCATCCTCGCACAGCTTTAGCAATTGCGGATCAAACGGCACCGGTTCGATATTCCAGAGACGCGACCAATTTACCGTGCAATTTTCTTCCGCGGCAAAGCGCTGGCTAACTTGCTGCGCTTCGTGATACATCTGAGCAAGCACATCAGCATCCAGATCGCGCTGGTCCAGCGTGACTTCGCAACGCCCCACTACCGCGGTAACGATCCCGGGAAAGGTTTTCACGCTGCCCATGGTGCAAACCGCATCCCCGTGTTTTTTCGCAATGGCGCGGATTTCAAGCGCCAACTTAGCCGCCGCAGCAAGCGCATCACGTCGAGCATTCATCGGCGTCGAGCCGGAGTGGGCTTCCTGTCCGTGAAACGTGATGATATGCCGCTCCACGCCTTTCGTTCCCAGCACAACACCCAGAGGCAAGCTCATACGCTCCAACACGGGACCTTGTTCAATGTGCAATTCAAGATAAGCCGCAGCGTTGTTTTGTTCCTTCTGCGCTTCAGGAAATCTGTCGATCTCCACGCCACAACGCTTCAATGCATCTTCCAATTTCACGCCGTCACCATCTGCACGGCCGCGATCCGCTTCAATCGAATGCGTTCCGGCAAATGCCGAAGAGCCCAGCAAGCTGCGGCCAAATCGCGCGCCTTCTTCATCAGCCCAATCCACCAGCCGCACGGTAACCGGAGGACGCCCTCGAAACTCCGCAGCAATCCGACGCAGCACTTCGAGCCCCGCAAGCTCATCCAGCGAGCCATCGAGCCAGCCGCCGTTCGGCACAGAATCAAGATGCCCGCCGATCAGCAATGACTTTTCGGACGCACCCTGCAGCGTGACCCAACTATTCCCCGCGGCATCGCGATGCTGCTCGACCGGAAGTTCCTTCACCTTTGACGCGAACCATTCGCGCGCCTTCAGCCAGGTATCTGTCCAGGCCACACGCTGCGCGCCGTTTTCGTCGCCTGTGAGCGCGCGAAGCTCCTTCAGCTCGGCCACCATCCGTTTTGGGTTCAGGCTCATAAGATCGGTCAAAAGTGACTGGGCTCGCGCTTCAGCATCTTGCCTCGGCCACGCTCGCCAACGAACTTGCCGTCGCGCACCTGAACTTTGCCTCGCACCGTCACCACCGACGGACGGCCCTCGATTTCCATTCCTTCGAAGCCATTGTAGTCGTTGTTTGTGTGTTGCGTCTTCGCGGAGACCACACCTCGATAATTCGTATCGTAAACTACCAGGTCCGCGTCACTCCCCACGGAAATGGTTCCTTTGCGTGGGAACAGTCCAAAAAGTTTTGCGGCGCGAGTGCTTGCAACGTCCACGAAGCGATCCAGGTCCAGCCGCCCGCGTTTTACCCCTTGCGTATAAAGAAGATTCATACGCTCTTCGATACCGGGAATTCCGTTGGGAATGTTGACGAAGGAATCTTTGCCCAGTAGTTTCTGCTCCGTGTCAAACGGACAATGATCCGTCCCCACGGTTTCGATCGCGCCGACCGCCAGCGCATTCCAAAGCGCGGACTGATTGTGCTTTGCGCGTAGCGGTGGCGACATGACGTGCTTCATGCCCTCAACTCCGGGCTTCTCGGCGTACGACTTGTCGAGCAGGAGATGCGGCAGCACGGATTCCACATGAATCTTTACGCCGCGCGACCTCGCGTCCACCGCGGCGCGTAGCGCTTTTTCGCATGACAGATGGACCACGTAGCCACTCGCTCGGGTATTTTCAAGGAACGTCGCGAAACGCCCAGTGCCTTCGGCTTCCACCGATTCAGGACGGCTCGGTTCATGCCATTCCGGACCTGTCTTTCCTTCCGCCAGCAACTTTTGCTGCAGGCGCGCTACCAGTTCTGCGTTCTCGCAATGCGCAGTAACGATCACGCCGAGGCGCTTGGCAAGTTCCAGCGTCTGGTACATTTCACCGTCATCCACACCGAAAAAATTCTTGTAAGCAAGAAAAATCTTAAACGACGCCGTTCCATCAGCAACGATTTGTCGCAGCTGTGATTCGGTTTCCTTCACAAATTTGGTTACCGACATGTGAAAGGCGTAGTCGCATGCGCTTCTGCCGTGCGCCTTCGATTTCCAGAGTTCATACCCGGCTAACGCATCATCGTTGCGGTTCGGACAGCACATTTCGATATACGTCGTGGTTCCACCGATAAGCGCCGCAATGCTGGCGGTTTCATGGGTGTCCTTGGCGAATGTCGCCATGAACGGAAGATAAATGTGAACGTGAGGATCAACGAATCCGGGGAAAATCAGTTTACCGGTGGCGTCGATCGTTTCCGTGTTTGGCGGTGCCTCGAGAGTTTTGCCAATACGAGTAATAGTCTCGTTTTCAACATAGATGTCCGCTTGCACGCGTGAGCCTACCGTCACGATTTCGCCGTTTCGAATCAGCAAGGCCATTTTTCACTCCCGCAACGCGTCACAATATCCTCAGTAAATCCGGCTCAGTGAATGTGGATTCCCATCGTTTCGCGATATTTCTTCATCTTCTCCCAGTCCTCCGTTACTTCGGGTTGCGACGCGGAGAGTTGTCCCCAGGTAACCGGCGGCCGACCGGACGGTTGTTCAATCATTCGAATGCAGTCTTCCACCGGGCAAACGTTGTAGCAGAGTCGGCACCCGACACAATCCTGTTCACGCACGAGAACGCTGGGACGCGTGCTGATGGCTTCTTCCTTGCCATTGGCCTGAATGTCGTAGGACTGCGGCTGAACCACCAAGCCATCTTTGCCGATCAGGTCGATGCATTGATGGGCGGTGTCGTTGCACGCGACGTAGCACAGATTACATCGAATACATTTCTGCTGGTCGATGCGCGCAATGGTACTAAAAGACAAATCGAAATGATTGAAGTCTGAGACGCGGTGTAAGCTCCGGCCGACCACATCGGAGACGCTGGCGAAGCCCTTGTCATCCATCCAGTTAGACAAGCCGTCACAAAGGTCTTCCACGATGCGGAACCCATAGTGCATCACTGCGGTGCAGACTTGCAGGCTGCCAGCACCAAGAAGCAAGAATTCAGCCCCATCCCGCCAGGTCGAAATGCCACCCATTCCGGAGATCGGCAACTTCGAGCCTCCGACCACCGAGTCCTTTCCAAGCGCAGCCAGCATATTCAGCGCGATGGGTTTCACTGCTGGTCCGGCATAACCGCCGTGACCGCCTTTGCCACCGATATTGGGCGTGATTTCCAGGGAGTCCAGATCGACTCCGATGATGGAATTCAATGTATTGATCAAAGAGACCGCATTCGCGCCGGCTGCCACCGCCGCGCGCGCCGGCATCACAATGTCCGAAATGTTTGGCGTGAGTTTCACAATCACCGGAATCTTCGCCACTTCCATAACCCAGCGCGTGATCTGCTCGCAATATTCCGGAACCTGTCCCACGGCGCTGCCCATGCCACGTTCGCTCATGCCGTGTGGGCAGCCGTAGTTCAATTCGATGCCGTCGGCGCCCGTATCCTGAATGCGGTGAATGATGTCGTGCCAGGTTTCCGGCTTGGACTCCACCATGGCCGAAACAACAACGGCGCGATCCGGCCATGCGCGTTTTACTTCCGCAATTTCGCGAAGATTTACTTCCAGTGGGCGGTCCGAAATCAGCTCAACGTTATTAATGGCCAGCATTTTCTGCCCGCCGTAGTGCCAGGCTCCGTAGCGGTTCGAAACATTCAGCACCGGCGCGCCGATGGTTTTCCAGACAGCGCCTCCCCAGCCCGCTTCGAATGCCCGATGAACTTGCATTCCAGAATTGCTCGGTGGCGCGGAAGCCAACCAAAACGGATTCGGCGAACGAATTCCCGCAAAGTTGATGCTCAAGTCAGCCACGTGCCACCAGCCTTTCGTGTATCGAGCGCGCAGCAAGTTTGCCGTCTTGCACCGCCATAACCGTGGAGGCAGCGCCGCGCGCCCGGATGCAATCTCCTCCCGCGTAAACTCCTGGCATATTGGTTTCGAATTGCGCATTGACCTGAATAAATCCCTTTTCGGTCTTGAGCTTCAGCCGGGAAGCGAGCGATGGTTTCTCCTGCCCAATCGCCTTCACTACTTGATCCGCATCCAGAAAGAATTCCGAGCCGGCAACAGGTTGTGGTGAGGGTCGGCCGGAGGCATCCGCTGGCCCCAGACTCATTCGCAAGCACTCCAGTGCTTTTACCGTTCCATTTTCCGAATGGACTCGCACCGGCTGCGTCAAAAATGAGAAGTTCACGCCTTCCCGTTTAATGAAGTCGTACTCGTGCGCGTATGCCGTCATTTCTTTTTCGGTGCGCCGATAAACCATCGTCACCGTATTGGCGCCGAGGCGCTTGGCAATTGTGGCGCAATCGATGGCCGTGTTCCCTGCCCCGACAACCACCACGTTGCGTCCAACAACAAGGTTGTGCGCGGCAAGTTTGCTTTGCTCGACGTATACCAGTCCATCGATGATGTGATTTTCGCCAGGAATCCCCAAGCCTGGCGTCGTGCCAAGGCCCACGCTGAGAAAAATTGCGCCAAAATTCTTTTGTAATTCGGCGAGCGTGATATCGATACCAATTTCCTTGCCGGACTCCAGCTTCACGCCAAGCTTTTCAATCATCGCCACTTCAGCGAGCGCTACTTCCATCGGTTCGCGAAGGCCAATAATGCCATACGTTGATAAGCCGCCGGCCAGATGACGTTTTTCAAACAGCGTCACACTGTGTCCGCGTTTCGCCAGTTCTCCAGCGCAGGATAGACCAGCAGGACCTGCTCCAACGATTGCAACTTTTTCGCATGTTGATTTGCCAGGCTGGAAGAGCTTTACTCCGTTCTTATATATAAAATCCATCGCATGTCGCTGAAGCCTGCCGATGGCGATGGGTTTATGCTCCGCCCCCAGAACACAAGCGCCTTCACACAATTCCTGCACTGGACAAACACGCGCGCAGGTGGCGCCGAGCAAATTCGACTCCAGGATCGTACGCGCAGACCCTCGCAAATTCTCCGTCGCAATTTTCTTGATGAACTTTGGTATGTCGATGTGCGTGGGGCAAGCGTGCGTGCACGGAGCGTCATAGCACATCAGGCATCGTGCTGCTTCGACGGCAGCTTCGTTGCGCGTCAGCGGCGGCAGAAGTTCGTCGAGCTCATTCCTCGATACAGCGCCTTGCGGAATATCGGTCAATATGCCCTCTGATTGTGAAGCCAAAAATGCGATCGCGTCGCTCGGGATGAAAGAAGGCTAGAAGCGAGGGACGCTTCTTTCAATAGATATTCTGCGGGTAAAAGGCTACTTCAACAAGGGACCTTACTTCCTCATCAGCAGGAAATACACTCCGCCGGAAACGACAAAGCCGATAAACCAGGCGTAATCATAAAGCCAGCGCACCGCTGGCACAGCCAGGCCGATCAAGGCAATGCCGACACCTGCAACCAAAGCCGCGATGGCACTCGGGTTGAACCCGCGCAGGTATTCATAAGCGCCGCCACGGCGATACAAATCCTCCACGATGAGTTCGCGCCGCCGCACCAGGTAGTAATCGAAAATCATGATTCCTGCAATTGGTCCCAGCAGTGCCGAACAACCCACCAGCCAACCAAAAATGTAAGAGCTGAAACTACCGAGCAGCTTCCACGGCATCATCAAGATCCCCACGACGCCAGTGATCAGGCCGCCGGTGCGAAAGGAAATCAGGCTAGGCCGCAAATTGGAGAAATCGTTCGACGGCGACACCACATTAGCGGCAACGTTGGTGTTTAGCGTGGCGAGGAGCAAGGCAAATAACGCGATGAGCGCCACAATCGGCTGATTGAACCGTCCTAATAAGACCACCGGATCCCAAATCGCCTCGCCAAAAATTACCGCCGACGCAGACGTAACTGCGACCCCGATAAACGAGTACAGCGTCATCGCTGTAGGCAGTCCGAGCGCTTGCCCAACCATTTGCGCTCGTTGCGACTTGGCGTAGCGCGTGAAGTCTGGAATGTTCAGCGCCACCGTCGACCAAAAGCCAACCATCCCGGTAAGTGCCGGAATAAAGAAACGCACGAACTCAGGCGTGCTGTGAAATTTACTCTGGGTGTGCAGCACCGGACCGAATCCACCCGCTTTGCGTGTAATCCAGAAGAGAAGAACCAATCCCACCACGAGCATGAACGGCGCGCCAATCCCTTCAAGGAATTTAATCGTTTCTATGCCGCGCCAGATAACAATCACGTTGATTGCCCAGAAAAGAGCGAAGCAGATCCAGCTGCTGGCTGGGAAATTTGCAGCGCCAGGCCACACGACGCGCAGCATTGAGTAGATGGCTTGCCCGCCAATCCATGTCTGGATGCCGAACCAGCCACACGCCACAAGCGCGCGCAGAATCGCAGGAACATTCGCCCCGCGCACACCGAATGACGCGCGCACAAAAACAGGAAACGGAATGCCATAGCGAGTGCCGGCATGCGCATTCAGCAGCATGGGAATCAACACAATCAAATTTCCCAAAAGGATGGTCAGAACTGCCTGAATCCAGCTCATCCCACCCGCGATCAGGCCGGAGGCAAGCATGTAGGTGGGAATGCATACGCTCATCGCCACCCATAATGACGCGTAGTTGTAGGTGCCCCAGGAGCGCTTCTCTGATGGAATTGGAGCCAGATCAGAGTTGTACAGAGACGGATCGATCCGTGTCAGTTCCATTCCATGTCCCTGGAAAATTTCTCCGCGCCCCTAAGCGCTCTCTGCGTCTCTG
>Ga0070709_10001811_pt1 | contig 11582 bp, 13 predicted proteins | sample LARL51metaG_FD_65449 | JGI IMG/M metagenome (GOLD analysis project Ga0070709, IMG submission 65449) | Corn, switchgrass and miscanthus rhizosphere microbial communities from Kellogg Biological Station, Michigan, USA - LAR L5-1 metaG | ecosystem: Host-associated > Plants > Roots > Rhizosphere ...
GCACACTGCCGACACAGCGGTTCCTCGGCGAGCCTGTGCCTTCTGATCGACTTCCAAATTGGTGATTTGCACCACGAGCGCCAGAGCGGGTCCGCTCTGGGCGTGTTGTGTTGCCACGAACCAAAATCAACTGTGAAGGTGGCGTTGCGATGCGGCATGACTATGCCCCCCGGTCTGCCAGGGTTCCGCCGGCAGTCGCGACGCTGCTCCCGTTGGCGAAGTCCCCCATGTAAAACTGATTCTAGTGATCTAACTTGGCAATTTTGGGTCACGCCTCTCTAGCCAAGCAATAAAGTCTGCGAGTGATCAAAACGCCACAGTTCGGTTGGCCTTGCATGCCCGAGCATCGGGTTGTCCGAAGACTCATAGTATGGCGAATACCCTAACCCCCTTTGTTGCACCTAAGTCACGTGCGTAGAATTTCGTTGCTCACCGCTGCTTGCCAACTTTCGCGGTTCGAAACTAGCCAGTAACTTCGCTCAAAGGGGTTAGAGTAGCGGGGGATAGGGGGATGTCGCGTTCAGAGTACTATCATCGTCAGGCTGATTTGTGTGTTCGAATGGCTCTCACTGCAGGACGCTATGATGAGCGCATTCGGTTGTTGGACACAGCTAACGAATACCGGGATATGGCCTCGCGAGCAGAGGCTCTCGACAGTCACAACGCCACTCAACGATCGACTTCGCGTCATGACGGATGACTCAATCTTGGATTGGGTTGGCATCTGACATAGCTGCTCGGCTTCGAAGCGCGTCGCGTCATATCGCTAAGGATTGCGGCCATCGCTTTGGCGGCACGCACGCCCAAGCGGAAGCTCAAAGACTAATTGCCGAGAAGATTTTTGCCGCAGTCAGAGCTTGGCAGACTGCTAATGTTCGGCCAATCGCCGCAAACCGTCCTACGTCACCTTAGATCAAGAGTAAGATCAAATCAGCGGCGATTGTCTCGTCTATAGCGAGGTTCCCTTCGCCTTGATACTCCGCGCAGGGCAATCTCTTTCAGTTGGTCGACGTCTCGTTTTCCGTTGCACGCGGAAGCCAGAATGATTTGCGCGAGATTCTTTTTGAGGACCAAAGTTTGCTCAGCGCCGAGGGTAAGTCTCTCAGTCCACAAGTCCTGCCAGGCTGCGTCATAGGCAGCGGCTAAAACGCCGAGCTCCTCGGCCCGAAAGTAAGCTGAATAAGCTTCGAAGGGCATAGCCTAGCACCTCCGGAGAACCGCCGAGAAGTCCCCAGTGCTCTCGGCTCCCACGCCCCACCGACTATTGTCCGCTTAGTTGAAGGGGATTTTAGCAATTCTCGCCCGGCGCGTCTTCATGCGGCGCACTAGTGTGCCAAGTGCAGTGCAATAGCCGCGCCGGTCGGAACTCACAGAAAACTTGAGCTCAAGCCGCCTCATTCTTGGCTTCGCGAGCACTTTGGCACAGGCGTTCAAACTCATCTTGAGCGGCTGCCCCGTGAAGCCACTCGCGCGCTTCCTCGTAGCCCGTTTCGAATCGCAGCTCGAAGGCAATTGGACGCCATCCATGGAACTTGCCGGAGCGCCAATTCGCGAACTTTGGCTTGGATTCTCGCAAGATTGGTCTTTAGGTGCCTCAGCCCCCGGTATTGCCGCGAACAGCCATATAGGAGCCTTATCAGCGAAGGTTAAGGTGGGCACAGAACACCACTCGCGTGCGTCCTCAGCTCAATCTCCAGGATAACGTTGCGGCGCGCCTGATGCTTGCATGCTAGCTAACAAGATATCTTTCAACGTCTCTGGATCACTCACACCATTTATGCGAGCGATCTCGACCAGCTCGCGGCGGACCTCAGCCTCCTCGTCGCTGTCAGCGTCGAAGTGTAGATGACTTTGCTTGATTGATTCCCAGGTCACGTCAAACGCCCTCTCCAAAATTTCCCTATCGAGAGGGTCCAATTCCTTCTTAGTCGATTTGTAAAAGGACATTCCTTACCTTCGCTAATTGGTGTTCTTGCTGTTGAGGCGCTTAACCATTGAGCGTGACGGTAAAGCGACAACTGCTGCCTGATCTCGCAGTGGAAAATTCGCTATTGGCGTTTACCGGATATCTATGGCGGCTCGGAGCTTTTCTGCTCTTCGGGTGAACCGATCGTCTCCGATCCACTGTGCACCTGCCCCCCAAAACACCATAAAACGGCACGAAAACTCAATGTCGCATGCTTGGGGGCCAATTGGTGGAGGGAAACATGCTCTGCAGCGCACTAACCTCAAAGTCCGCTGTGTCGATAAAGACAGAGGCAGGGCCGTCAGCGCCCGCTAGGTCCCCCTCGCGCTGTCAGTGGATTTCCGCGAGAATGGCAAATTCGGAAAGAACGGCATCGACATGGTGCAACACGGGCCAATCATGGGTGTGACCTTCCGGTGGTAACTCGTTAAGGAAAATGTCCGTTATTGGCACAAAAGCAGACTCTTTGAGCGGACCAACGGCAGGTCCGCTTTTGGGGGTTAGTCGGACATGGCGCGGGCTTGGCACTTTGTCCGCTAATGACCCATAGCGGACATCAACGTACGCGCCAAACTTCAGCCCTGGCGTGTCTACCCCGCACCCAGGCTTTCTGCGTTACCCTGCGGATTAAAGCGATGCGCGACTGCGTTTCCCTGGCACTCTAAGCTTGATTAGCTCGCATCCAGCAGGGTAGGGCTTGCCAGAAATCGTCGCATCTCCATAGTACGCTTCGCCTTTGTTGCTCGTTGCGACAGCCTCGTGACATCCAGCGTGCTGCCAACAACGTTCATCCCTTATTCGAGCTTCATGACGGGCGTGCCTTAAAAAGAAGAGGACTGAACCCCTCGTTCGAGCAACGGCGACATGTCAGAGGAAACGGCCAAAATGCAATCCAAGGGACAAGTTGGCACCTGGCCACCGGAATTCGTGTGGGGTGTGTCGACCTCGAGCTTCCAAATCGAAGGCGCAACGAAAGAAGGCGGCCGTGGCCCCAGCATCTGGGATACGTTCGGCGCAGCCGGCCGCTGCCAGAATAAGGACACGGGCGACGTTGCCTGCGATCACTACAATCGCTTTGAGGAAGACGTGGCGCTTATGCGCGATCTAGGCATAGACGCCTATCGCTTCTCTATTGCATGGCCGCGAGTCCTTCCCCTTGGACGCGGCAAGCCAAACAAGACCGGACTCGATTTCTATGATCGGCTCATCGATGCGCTGCTCGAAGCAAACATCGAGCCTTGGATCTGCCTCTATCACTGGGACTTACCGCAAGCGCTCGACGACCATGGCGGCTGGCTGGTGCGCGACAGCGCCGGTTGGTTCGCCGATTACGCCACACTTGTAGCGCGCCGCTATGGCGACCGCGTAAAGCGCTGGGCCACGTTCAACGAGTTTTCGGTGTTCACGATCTTCGGTTACGGCTTCGGGGAGTCTGCTCCCGGACACTCCGCTGGCACGGTTCCCTTGCAGAAAGCCGTGCATTACGTGAATCTCGCTCATGGCGCGGGCGTCGATGTGCTTCGTGCCCATGTACCCCACGCTTCGATCGGAGCGATTCACAACTACCAGCCGATTATTCCCTCATCGGCGGCTCATGAGAACGCCGCGGCATTGTTCGCTACCTACTGGAACCAAGCTCACCCGGATCCGCAGATTCTGGGCGCATACCCCACGCTCATTGCCGACGCGATGGAGCGCTACATGGAGCCCGGCGATCTCGCCCGCATCTGTCGTCCCATCGACTGGTTTGGGCTCAATCACTATTCGCCAATCTATGCACAGACCGAGGACAACGATCTCGGCTTCGGTTTCGGCCCGCATCCGCCAGAGATCGAGCGAACGCCCATCAACTGGCCAATTCACCCCGAGGCCTTCCGCGACACCCTGATAGGCGTCAGCGATCGTTACAGCCTGCCGATCTATGTGACGGAGAACGGGTATGGCTCACAGGATCAGCAGGCGGAGAACGGCACCGTCGAGGATCCGAAGCGTGTCGAGTTCCTCACAAATTACATCAACGCGGTCAAAGAGGCGATGGCCCGTGGTGCCGACGTCCGCGGATATTTTGTCTGGTCGCTGCTCGACAATTTCGAATGGGGCTCAGGCTATGGTGTGCGCTTCGGGCTTGTCTATGTCGACTACCCGACACAAAGGCGCATTCCCAAGGCCTCGTATACCTGGTTCGCCGATTTGATTAAATCAACACGGCTAAGCCGCGAGCGCCGACAGCCTGCCCCCACTCAGGCGGGCCGAGTGAATCGGTTCGGACCGATATAGATGGGTGTTGGCAGTTTGATGGTGCGAACGGCAGCGACGATACGAGTGCGCTGAGGCTTGCTCGCCGAATCCATAAGTCTTTGCACTTCCGAGCTGCGGTCGATCGTGTCCAGCGTATCGAGAGCGATAAGTAGCTTGGCCACTCGGTTGACCGAAGAGCGCCAATTGGCGAGGCGCCCATAGTTGTCTACGACCCAGTTGAAAGCGTGTTGCACAATGACGAATGCAGCAGCGGCCTGCGTCATCTCGCCGAGCGTCATGGTTCCGGCGACATACTTGGGCACGCAAAGTAAGAGGCCCATCACCGGCGCTACTACGAAATTGCCGTGTGACACGAGGGTTATGCGAACGAGCTGCCACAAGAGCTCGCGCCACACGACGAGCACTTTCCGCAGCGAGAGCCATAACACCTTGCGCTCTGTCCTCTCGTTTGCGTGCAAGCCACGGTCACCATCCCGACGCAACCGATCTGCCGCCGATCTGAACTCTGCCTCACCCTGATTCTTATTCTCGATCGCGGTCGTCAGGTTTCGCCCCACGAGGATCATGAGACTGGTAAAGATGGCTGAATAGGCGATGACCCCGATGACGAGATAGGCCGGGATCACCCAAGCATAACCGAACAGTCGAACGTCCAGGCTGCCGCCGAGGCTCCACAGCACGACTAAAAAGGTGACCGACGACATCAGCGATGACAGGAAGGAAAACCCTAGATCGATCGGATCGTCAGTTGCTATGCGAAGATCTTCGGTGAGACGATACTCGGGATTGCCTGACCCATTGACGAGATGGTGCAGCCGCCGAAAATGTTCCTTGGCAAGCCAGTAACCCAGCAGTTGACGCGTGGTCGACTCACGCCATTTGCGCTGCGTCGTCATGCGTCCCCATACCGCAGTCGCAGCGAGCAATAAGCTTACCAAAGCAAGTGGCACGAAAAGCTGGGCCTGAGTCCATAACCCGGCGGCATCGCGGCGCTCGAGCGAGTCAAAGAAATTGCGATTCCAAACATTCAGCCGGTATTGGACCAGCAGCTCGGCAATAGCGAGAAATACCAGGAACGCAGTTAAGCCCCAGGCTAAGGGGGCCCACTTGCCCGTCCAGAATGTCGAGGCCGATCGCCAGAAGCGAGTAAGCAGGCGCCCTTGGTCAACGCCCCGGCCGAGCTCGTTGAGCGCATCCATTCAGATATGGCCCCCCGACCGTACCTTCCGAATCGCCCTTTTGTGGAATTATTGTGCAATTTTCGTGCACTACAACTATTGATTTTGAGCGAGTTTTGTGCGCGCGGCTGATTACCCCCTTCCACGCAGTTCTCAAGGGGCGCTGCCCGAGTACCGAGGAAACTTCTTGACCGCCTGGAGAGCCGATTGACCCGCGATTTCAGCTCATAACGAAGATAGAGAAACCGAATCTGGGTGGCTTGGGATCTAAGTTCGGCTGCCTTAAGGCCGCTAAAAGTTGCCTTAAGTGATCAAGTGTCGGAGTGCACGACCCTCTGGGTCGGGGTGGTACTCGAACTTGGAGTTAGCGAGTGTGATCATCCGCCTGCTTCTCTCGGCCAGAGGCGAGCTTCCGATCGAAGTTTCGCACGCTCGGAAAGCCCTCACCAACACACGAGCCAAAGCGTAGTCGAGAAGTGTCATTTCTTCACCACTTCACTGGTCTGAACGCAGGTCCCGAGGACCTTGTATCTAGCGACACCCTGAGTAACCACAGGATCCGTTAGATTCTTGAGTTCTCGAACGGCCATTAGACAAAGCTGCTGCGTGTTGAATTCCAACGTTGTCACGGTGGCGGATGCTACGCTGCTTGTTGCGAATGTGAAAATCACCAGTGCCCACATGGCGTGTCCTTTCGCTTTCGGCGTCATCGGTTTCGATGCGGCTTGATATTCCAGGCCGCGACCTCAGGCGCGCTTGGGGATGATGCCAGAAGACGAAAGTCTGAATGAAGCCATCCTATGGACCCAGCCGCTCATCCTAGTGGTCAATCTCAATGAGCGGCCTCTGGTCATACCAAATAACAAAGCCCGCTAGAGTTGGAGAGTAATATGGGACATCCTAAGCCCCATTTTCGGAACTCATAAACTCACGGGCTTTTGTCCGCTTATGGCACTTAGCGGACCTGAAAACCGTGTTGGGGAATGTCTGCTTTTGAGCGCAAAGCAGACTTTGATGGCGAAGACCTCAATGTCTGCAAATGACCCAAAGCGGACTCTGCGCAAATAGCGCATTGCACCGTCAAGCTGGGCAGCTCCGGGATTTTCACAACTGGCGGCGGGTTCCACTTCCCCGTCAATGAATCCCCTCGCGGTGCGTAGAGGCGCATGGTCAGGTTAAAAGGCCCCTTTGGAGCCGGTAGCCAGTTTGCTTCCTTGTGGTTTCCGGGGCGTTCGTTCTGGAAGTAAAGATCGAGCGAGCCGTCGGGATTGTAGCTGAATGGCATCCAGCTTGAGACAGCGAAGCGATTGAGCGTGTTTGCGACTTGGAAACCTTCTGGATCATAGAGCGTGATCGACCAGAAAGCATTGACGGGGGGCGTTGCGCCCTTGTCGAAATGGATTGTGTATTTGTTTGCGCCGTCGAGTGGCTGGCCTTCGCTGTCGCTCAGGTTGAGCGGGTAGATCGCATCCTCGGGTAGATTCGCGCCAAGGCCGAGTTGGCTGACGATGGCACGCTTTAGATAATAGTTCCCATAGACGCCCATCGTGTCCGTGTTCATCGACCAATAATTCACAACACGAGCGAGGGTCGGGACCTTCCAAGCCATGAGCTTCTGGGCGTCCTCCGGCACATTCTCAAGCGCCTTCTTCACCGTGGGATCGGCTTTACCAAGATCGAAGCTCTTGCCCGCCTCAAAACCAATCTTCCTAAGCTCCACGATGATCGGTTGGTCGGTAATGTGCGGCGAATGGAGCTTGAGCAGTTCTGCTGCATAGGCGAAGAACTTGCCTGCGGGCATTGTATCGACCTGCTTCTTGGGTGGGGTACTCATATCGACGTTGGGATCAATCTTCACCGTTACTGGCTCTGGCTCTTTTCCCCACCGCGACAGAGGCGTGATCTTGTAGCCAGCCTGAATCTTGTGGACGGCTTCATAATCCGCGGGTCCATTAGTCCTGGTTCGACCGATGATCCAGACATATGGCGTCGGCGCTTTAATCTGCGTGAACTCAGAAGGAGTTGTGCCGCTCCAGTCGGACGGGGTGATGAGGAAGTTGCCCGCGCTCGTGCCCGTGGTGCGCCAGCCCGGTGAGGCAAACACATCAGTCCAGATGTCAAGCATGGGCAGTAGATAATAGCGACCGCCGGTATCGGGGACGGAGACGACCACAGGCTCCTTGGTCAAGTCGAGCCAAGCACTGGAATACAAAGTATCGAAGTTCGGCCTCACCACGACGCGCATATCCGCGCTCGGATAGGCGGGGATGTTGACAAAGGTGTTCATTGGCCCCTTGAGGGGGTCCTTACCAGGTTCAACATTAGTGAACTGAAGCCGCGTCAGGTCCATCGTGATTAGCGGATAAAAATAGAGATACGCATCGACGCCGATGGCATGCGCCTCCTCCTCCGTTACAGGAGCAGCCTGCGCCCTAGGGATGGGTGAAAGAGCGAATGCGAGCAGAAGTCCTAGGGTCGTAGCAAACACGTGTCTTCGCATGAGAGCTCCTCGTGAAACGGCCATCGGGTCCTTAGCCAGTAGACGGCCCAAATGGCATAAATAAAAAACCCCTAACTCATGCTAATGTCCGCCATTGGCACTAAGCGGACGTCGATGCTGACACTCAGCATGCATGCGGCTTGGCCCGCAATTCTCATTCCTGCCGACGGCTTTTGTTGATATCAGACGACACCGACAAGGTTGTCCACGTCGGCATCAATCTGCGCTTTGGTCGTTAGTGACCGAGTGTGTCTGCTGGTGGCGCATAGCGGAGGTGCCACCTCGCGCTGACGAATGTCCGCTTTGAGGGAAAGTGCCGACATCACGCAGGAAACCGGGAGGAGGAATCCACAGATGAATGGACATCGCCACGTTTCGCTGACGACCGCGCTTTTCTTGACGACAATCGTTGCGATAAGCGCCTTGCTTACTGCCGCCAAAGAACCTGTCCCTTCGCTCGAGGGCTATTGGAAGGGGTCGGGTATTGTCAGCCACAAAGGTGCCAACGATCGTGTGGAGTGCCGGGTGCGGTACAAGCGCGCCAGCGACAGGAGTTTCAGCTACACCGCCACCTGCGCCATGGAGAGCGGCAAATACGACCTTACGGGCAGCGTGACCAATACCAGCGGCAGCCGCTATAGCGGAACGGTGGTGGGTGGCAGCGAAGGGAGCCGCGAGACGGGCCGCGTGTTTCTCATCCAGCGGGGCAAGTTACTGTCCGTGAGCGTGACGAGCCGCAGCGGATCGGCTCGCATGACTCTATTCAAGCTCGGCTAGCTCAGGGTTTCTCCCAGAGAGCCGAGCTGCCATGCGAGGTCATCAACACCTGATGGAGGGGCTGTGGGGGAGGCCGGAATGACCTCTCCGGCCTTCTTCCGTCGTGATAACACGTGCCTATGCGGGGAGTAGTCCGGTTGAACGGCTGGCAAAGGACGGGCATCTTGCTGTCGGTCCTGTGGGTGCTCTGTGTTTCTATGTGGTTCTACCAGCACGTCCCTAATGTGAATGCCCCAGGCATCGCCTCCGTCTATCTCCAATGCATTGGGGAGCCCAACGCTAAGCGGCGCGAGTGTAGGGCTAGAGCAGAATGGTTCGGTGAGGAGGCACGGTCGGAGTTCCGAGGGGGCTGGCCGTGGGTTGCGCTGGGTCCAATCCTCTTTGTGTGGCCGCTCGCCTATGTAGTCGTGTGGCTAGTGCGCTGGATAAGGCGCGGCTTGCAGTCAGTTGCCTAGTCAGCCTCTCAGCAGCACTACGAGCAGAATGAGGAGCAGACAGAGAAGAGCCAAGTAGCTCCAGTCAAAGCGGTGCAGCATTGCGGTCTCCGAGGGCCAATCTACGCACAGGTTGCCGCTGGGTTCCCCTGCCGCCGAGTTCAACCGGAAGGGCCGAAGGGGTTCTGGTTCGCCGACCCGCTGGGGGCTTTCTGTCGGACCTGCCGCTCATCTAAACCAGATTTTCACGGCCTCGCTGGATAGTCCCGGCCATGTTCTTCCGGTCCCTATTTTACGAGCGCACAATCCTCGGACACCTAGAGAGAGTCGAGCAGCTTCCCGCTGAGGTTCAGACCGAGATAGCAATGCGGGTCCGCAACTTGATCGAGTTGGCGAGGCCAGTGGGCGACGCCCTACTGGAGCGCTTCGCCGAGATTGCCCGTCAAGAACAGCTTCTCGCGGTTAAGGATGGCGCTAAGTCCGACACGGACCCGCAATGGGCTGCACCAGCAATCTCCGGGGCATGGTGTAACGCTCGGCTGGGCCTAGCTAAGGGTAGCCTGAACCGACATAGTGCTGTAGCGATCATCGCCGCAGTCGAGACCTTCACCAAGAAGAAGGCGTTGGACCGTCAGCGCCGGGCTTGACCACGTCGAAGGAGCTGTCCTCAGCGCAGCAAGTCGTCTTCACCATCTTTATAGCTTGAAGTTGCTGTCCCCCCAGGTCGCGGCACTCTGAGTGGCTGTGTGACGGACCGGGTCCCCCATCGTCACACAGGTTCCACTCGCAGCAGGATCCAAGAAGCCCCGATTACGCCCTCTCCGGGGCTTCTTCATTATGAACTGCCCAAGATTGTCGAGAGTTTTCACCTGCCGCGTCACTCACCCTTCACCCACTTCTCAGGCAAGGCTCGCTGACGCCAATCGGACCCTCTAACTCACAGTGTTTGTGTTCGGAGGAACCGATGACCTGCGGCCCCAAAGAGTACAGAGCACACGCCGAGTTCTGCCTGGGGCGTGCTCGCACTGTGCGTAATCCAGTTCTCGCCGAGGAGTTCGAGAAGCTCGCCCAATCGTGGCTGCGCTTAGCGAAGGCTGCGGAACGAGACGGTGTGGTCGCTGAACCGCAGCCTAAGAAGCGGGACGAGTTCCGTGCCTAGACGCTCTAATCGGAACTTCCTTTTTCAAGTGTGGTTGAACGATTGCAAGCCAAGCGGCGCTCCTATCCCCCGGCACCCCCCTCAGCCAAGCGCCGCATGACACGGTTGGAAGCCGGTTCCCCCGCCGGGCTCTGCTTGTCCGAGGTTGATAACGCTTGGCTCGACCTACCTAACAAGCAGCGATGGAGCCCCAGTTGTAGGTTCCGCTTCACCGGAACTGGGAGAAGCCCCGCGTTTCCTGCGACGGGGCTTCTTCTTATCGGAACATCGCGCCCATCAGGTAGTTGGCGCTAGTCTCAGTACCCCCCTCAGGAGATTTGGAGGAAACCATGTTCCGGCTTGCAGCTTTTGTGGCGCTTCTCCTCTTTGCCGCTGTTGGAACGAGTTGGGCGGCCCAATATGGCACTTCCGAAGAAGCCAAGGCCATGCTTGAGAAAGCAGTTGCCGCGGTAAAACAGGACAAGGCGAAAGCACTCGATATGTTCAACAAAGGAGAGGGTGGGTTTAAGGACCGCGATCTTTATGTGTTCTGTGCCAACGCCTCCGACGGCATTCTCACGGCGCATCCCTACCTCAAGGGTGAGCATCTTCAAGACATCAAAGGCAAGAAAGGCTATCCGCTCGGTAAAGAGATTATGCAGAACGCCACCGCCGGAACGATAAAAGAGCTTACCTATTGGTGGCCCCGTCCTGGGTCGGACAAGCCGCTGGAGAAGATCACCTTCTACACGAGGGTCGGAGATCAAGACTGCGGTGTCGGCTACTATAAGGACTGACACGTATAGCGGGAGTTCACCTTGTCGAGGCCACTTAAGCTCCAGATCGTCGAAAGGGCTCGTGCTCTGATTGCTGATGAACAGCATTGGTGCCGAGGTGAGCTTGCCCGCGACCCGAAAGGCAGGGGCGTCTGTCCTATATCTGAAAGCGCGGTGAAGCGTTCTGGTCTAGGCGCACTGCTAATGGCGGCGTATGAGATCACGCAGGATCAGCGGGCCGCTTACGATCTTGCCATCCAAGCCATGCGACCGCTGCACGGCACCGCCACACTCGTCAAAGTCAACGACATCAGGGGTCATGCTGCGGTGCTGGCACTGTTCGACGAAGTGATAGCAGCGGGGTAGTGGCCCTTGGCAGCGTCGCAGGATCACTATCTAAGCGGCTTCTGCTAGGGCCACAACGTCCACTTTATCGGTTAGCTCCCGCGCTTCATCCGCTAGAACTTCTTCTTCCGCCTCCTCCAGCAACTTGGCGACTGCCTCCAAGTGCGTGAGGGCAGCACTCAACAGTTCCCTTCGTTCTGCTCTAGGCA
>Ga0070709_10001813_pt1 | contig 11578 bp, 16 predicted proteins | sample LARL51metaG_FD_65449 | JGI IMG/M metagenome (GOLD analysis project Ga0070709, IMG submission 65449) | Corn, switchgrass and miscanthus rhizosphere microbial communities from Kellogg Biological Station, Michigan, USA - LAR L5-1 metaG | ecosystem: Host-associated > Plants > Roots > Rhizosphere ...
TGAATGCCAAAAGGCCGCGAGAACGGCGCTTGAGATGGGTCGAAACGACCAGAACTAAACTCGCCAACTACGAATTACCGGGTTAACGCGGCCTTTTCCTGCCGCGCCAACGCTTCTTGTTTCCCGGAAAGCCCCGCTCTCATTTGAGGCGGGGCTTTCTGTTGACGGACGGCTACACGACGGCACTACCAGTGATGTCGCGCATAGTGCCAACGGCGGTAGTGACGGTATGGGCGATAGTACGCGTAGTGGCGACGATAGTAGTAGGGGCGATAGTAGCCGTAATATGGGCGGTAGTAGCCATAGCGGTAGTATGGATAGTACCCATATCCATAATACCGATAGCGGCGTCCGATATTGATGTTGATGCTCGGACCCCACCAGCCGCCCCAGCCCCATCCTCCCCAACCCCCCAACCGCCCCACCCATGATGGCCACCCCAGTGACCACCATGCCAGCCGTGGCCACCATGCCAGCCGCCATGTCCGTGACCGGCGAAGGCAAGCACCGGCAAGAGCAGCGCCGCCGCCACGGCGGGAACGAGCGTGATTTTCCTGAGCATTTCGTTTCCTCCAATTTTTAAGCCGCTCACCACCTCGAGAAGCAGCTAACAAAACCAACGCTCAGAGCGGCCTTTGTTCTCCAAAAAAGAAGAGCCGGAAAATGGAGGTAAACCGGGCTTTTCCCTTGCTCCTGCGACGATCCTTTGACTCCAGCGCAATCGAGCCGTGTCGCAGAGCGATGAAAAAAGCCCCGGCGATTGGCCGGGGCTCGATTTCGATGGTGATCCTACATTTTTGGCTTGCACGACTTGGCCTTGGCGTCCCATACGCCGCCAGCCTTGGTGCACTCAGCGTGGGTCTTGGCAGTCGTCACATCCGCTGCGAAAGCCGGAGCGGTAAATGCTACTGCGATTCCAAGAGCAACAACTGCTGCAACAACCTTATTCATAGACTCCTCCTTTGCGTGACCGGCACTCCCTTAACCCGTACCGAGGCCGGACCGCTTAAGGCTTATCGTGTTAGGCCGTGGCCAGCGCTGAGGTGGGTTGACGCTGTGACAGAATGACTGCACGGGGCACCCGTCACCTACCTGTTACAAGCAGATATGATGACCGGCGCGCAGATTCGAGCGGCAAGAGGCTTTCTGAATTGGAGCGTACGGGACCTTGGCAAAAAGGCCAAAGTTCACTTCAATACCGTTCACGCGATCGAGCGTGGCAAATCGCACGGGAAGCCTGAAACCCTGGCAGCTATAAGGAAGGCGCTGGAGAAGGCGGGGGTGCAGTTTACCAACGGCAAGCACCCAGGGGTGAGGTTGAACGGCCAGCGTTGAGCTGGTCTTCCGTGCTACCATCCGCTGGAAAAGAACCTTATTAGAACTCGTTAGCAGGCATCGATGCGAATGCCCCTAAGTTCTATGTGTGCCGAGATTTTGAGATTTGCGTAACAACCACAAATGTGACGTATCGTCAGCCTCATGAACCAGTCAGCGCGCCGGCGCACCATTCCGGTCAGGATCGGCCAAGTCACGATTGGCGGCGATGCTCCCATCGTCGTGCAATCGATGACGAACACCGACACTGCCGATGTCGAGGCAACGACGAAACAGGTCGCGGCGCTCTCCCGTGCGGGCTCCGAACTGGTGCGCATCACCGTGGACCGGGCGGAGGCCGCCGTCGCCGTCCGTCACATACGCGAACGCCTCGACGTTCTCGGCGTGGAGACGCCGCTGATCGGCGACTTCCACTATAACGGCCACACGCTGCTCAAGGAGCATCCGGCCTGCGCCGAAGCCCTCGCCAAATACCGCATCAATCCCGGCAATGTCGGCTTCAAGGACAAGCGCGCCCGGCAATTCGCCGAGATCATCGAGATTGCGCTTAAACACGGCAAGGCTGTGCGCATCGGCGTGAACTGGGGCAGTCTCGATCAGGACCTCCTCACCCGGCTCATGGACGAGAATGCGAAGCTGCCGGAGCCGAAGGACGCGCGCGAGGTGATGCACGAGGCGATCGTGCAGTCGGCGCTACTCAGCGCCGCCCGCGCCATGGAGCTGGGGATGGGCGCCGACAAGATCGTGCTCTCGGCCAAGGTCAGCGCCGTGCAGGATCTGATCGCCGTCTATTCCATGCTTGCCGCCCGCTCCGACCTTGCGCTGCATCTCGGCCTGACCGAGGCCGGCATGGGCTCCAAGGGCATCGTCGCCTCCTCCGCCGCGCTGGGCGTGCTGCTCCAGCAAGGGATCGGCGACACGATCCGAATCTCGCTCACGCCCGAGCCTGGCGGCGACCGCACGCTCGAGGTGAAGGTCGCGCAGGAGCTGCTTCAGAGCATGGGCTTCAGGAGCTTCGTGCCGTTGGTTGCCGCTTGCCCGGGTTGCGGCCGGACGACGTCGACGACCTTCCAGGAGCTCGCCCGCGACATCCAGGACTTCATCCGCGACGAGATGCCGGAGTGGAAACGCCGCTATCCGGGCGTCGAGACGCTCAACGTCGCGGTGATGGGCTGCATCGTCAACGGCCCCGGGGAGTCGAAGCACGCCGATATCGGCATCTCGCTGCCGGGCACTGGCGAGGCGCCCGCTGCGCCCGTGTTCATCGATGGCAAGAAAGTCGCCACGCTGCGCGGACCTGGCGCCGCGGCGGACTTCAAGCAGATGGTGCTCGACTATATCGAGCGGCGGTTCGGGCAGGGCGCCATCGGCCGGAGCGCGGCGGAGTAGGGGGAGGAGATGCGGTCAGCGTCGCTTGCGCTCGTCGCGCTTCTGTTCGCCTGCCCAACAGCGCACGCCCAAGATACCGAGAAAGCGGCGGCCGATCCTTGGCTCGGCTGCTGGACCCGCGTCTATGACGCCACCCATCTCGCCAAACATCCCGGCCAGCAGGTCACCCAGCTTACGCTCTCGATCAGCGAGCGGGAGCCTTCAGGAGACAAGGATCCCGGCAAATATCTCGCCACCATCACCGTCAAGATGCGGAACGGTGGCGATACCTATACCAACCTCGACGGCGCGCGCTGTAGTGAAGCGAATGGCAGCCTCACTTGCACTACTGATGGTTTCTATCTCGGACAGTTCTCGCTGGAGCCTGCCGCGAAGAACATGAAGATCGCGCTTCGGGGCGGCGATCACCTGGCACTCATTCCCGGTGTCGATCTGGACGCGTTCGTCGTGCTTTCGCCCGACAATCCCGAGCACGCGCTGTTCCTCTTGCAGCCGGCCCCAGCAAAGACCTGCGGCTCGTAGGGGCCGCCTCAACCCTGCACGAGCTGCAAGACCATATTGACGGCGAGCGCAATTACGCCGGTATTGAAAAAGAACGACAAGATGCCGTGTAGCATCACCACGCCCCGCATAGTGTGCGAGGTGACGGCGACGTCGGAGGTCTGCGCCGTGGTTCCCACATCGATATAGTCGGGCGTGGGGTCGCCGGGGAACTTAAGCCCGCCGCCTGTCCCGCGCGCCCCCCCACGGCGCTCGCTGTGGAACTCATGCGCGTAATAGAGCGAGAACGCCGTATGGATGAGGAGCCAAGAAAGCAAGATGGTGGAGATCGAGCACACCGCACTTATGGTTCGGTCGAGCCCGTGCTCGCTCTTCAACGCGGCAATTTGTGCGAGCAGCGCGAGCAAGGTGAAGAGCGAGCCCAGGGTGACAGCGATCAGCACGGCGATGCGGCTTCCCCGCTCGATCCCCGCCTCCCTTCTGATGCCGTCGACTTCGGCCCGCCACATCTTTTGGCCCGCCACATCTTGATGCCGACCAGCAGCAGATAGAGCCAACCGCCTACGTTCCAGCCGGCAAGAATACGGGGGACGGTCTCGTCGATCGGGACGGTGAATCCGACCGCTAGCCCGACTCCGAGCGCAATCAGGAAGCGGATCTGCGCGCGAGCCTGTTTGGCGAGCCAAGTCCAAGCCCGCTGCCGCGGCGGCGCTGTCTTGGTGTTTTTCCCGCGCGGTGCCATCCCTTTCTCAGCTCTTACGGCTTGCGACAAATCGCGCCGTCTCGATCAAGGTGATAGCGCGCTCGCCGAACTGTGAAAGCGCGCCCTCTGCCTCGGCGACCAAGGCACGCAGCCTCTCCTTCGCGGCGTCAATGCCGAGCAGGGCAACGAGCGTGGCCTTGCCACGGCCGGCGTCCTTGGCGACGGCCTTGCCAAGCGCCTTGGCGTCGCCTTCCGCGTCGAGCAGGTCGTCGGCGAGCTGGAAGGCTTGGCCGAAGGCAGAGGCGTAGGCGACAAGCGCCGCTCGCTGCGCCGCATTGGCTCGGCCAAGCACCGCGCCGGCCTCACAGGCGAAGCGGAACAAGGCTCCGGTCTTGAGCGCCTGCATCCCCGCGATCCGCGTCTTATCCAAGCCACCGCGTTCGGCGGCGAGATCGAGCGCCTGGCCGAGCACCATGCCCTGCCAGCCGGCAGCCTTGGCAAGGAGCAAGATAAGCTCGGCGCGAACTTCAGAGTCCGCACAGTAACGCGGGTCGCTCACGATCTCGAAGGCGAGCGTCAGCAACGCGTCGCCGGCAAGGATCGCGGTCGCCTCGTCGAAGGCGATGTGGGCCGTGGGACGCCCGCGGCGAAGCGCATCGTCGTCCATGGCCGGCAAGTCGTCATGCACCAGCGAGTAGCAATGGATGCATTCGAGCGCGCAGGCAGGATCGAGCGCGTCCGCCTCGCTTACGCCGAACAGGCGCGCCGAGGTGATGAGGAGGAACGGCCTAAGCCGCTTGCCGCCGCACGCCGCATAACGCATCGCCTCGGCGAGCCTGGCATCGCCGGCATCGCTAAGACCATCGGCGGTGAGCAGCTCAGCGAGCCGCCCCTCGACGAGCCTTCCGACACGTTCCAGATCACTTACGAAAGCCATGTTGGGGAAAGAAATAGAAGAGACGGCGGTTTGCCGCAAAGTACCCGTAAAAACGACCCTAATACGGCGTTGCCCGACGCAGCAATCAGGCGATAAAACCCCGAGGCCATGGTGATTGAAGCAGTCTCAGCCGAGCGCCCGCGGAAGCGCAGCAAGAGACGCGTGAAGCCCTCATTGACGTGGCGGATTCTCCTATTCCTCGGCTGCCTAGCCGCCCTTCTCCTCCTTTCCATTGTCGCTTTCCGTTTCATCAACCCGCCGTTCACACCCGTGATGGTGGTGGAGAAGCTCAGGGGTTATACACTCCGCCGCGAATGGGTGCCGCTCCAAGACATCTCGCCCAACCTGCCGCTCGCGGTGATCGCAAGCGAGGACGGCCGCTTCTGCCTGCATTGGGGCGTGGACTGGGGCGCGGTCAGAGACGCGATCAAAGAGGGCGACGGGCTCGCCGATTTTCGCGGGGCGAGCACCATTCCCATGCAGGTGGCGAAGAACCTCTATCTCTGGAATAGCCGGAGCTATCTCAGGAAACTGATCGAGATGCCGCTTGCCTACATCATGTCCTTCATCTGGCCCAAGCAGCGCATGATGGAGGTCTATCTCAATGTCGCTCAATGGGGCCCCGGCATCTTCGGGGCCCAGGCAGCGAGCCGCTACTATTTCCACAAAAGCGCGGCAGGCCTGACCCGCCGCGAGGCCCTTCTGCTCGCCGTGTCGCTGCCCAATCCGCGCGTGCGCAATCCTGCCAGGCCGACCCGGCGGCTGCTTGCCATTGCCGGCGCCGTCAATGCCCGCATGCCAATCATCGCGCATCGGGCGTCTTGCCTTGCGCCCGCGCGATAAGGCCCGCGATTTGCCGGTCTCACCCTCTGGCCAGCCCGGACCATTGCCACTATAAGGGCGCGACGAAGCTTGGCGAGCATCGCCGGGCCGCACAGGGTTTCAATCATGGCTGTACCTAAACGCAAAGTATCGCGCATGAAGCGCGGCAATCGGCGAAGCCACGACGCGCTTTCGTCGCCGGCTTATGTCGAGGACAAGGAGTCGGGCGAGCTCCGCCGTCCGCACCACATCGACCTGAAGTCTGGCCGCTATCGCGGCAAGCAGGTGCTCAAAGTCAAGGAAGAGGCTTAAAGGCCGGTCTCGACGCTGAACGGCTCGTCTTAAGGAGGCGGTCGGAAAGTCATGACGGAGACCGCGCCTGAGGAAAAACCGGTAAGACGGCGCGAGCGGCGGAGCTGGCTGTCAGCTGTGCCGCTCCTCGTCATTCCGCTCCTCGCCTATGTCGCCTTTGCCGGGGCGGGCGCCGATTTCGACATTCCCCGCTTCTCCATCCCGCTGCCCTCCGGCGGCGTATGGCAGCTCGGCTTGGGCCCCATCCTGCTCGCCGTGGCCCTCGGATTCCTCTTCTTCGAGCTTCTGAAAGCTGCGCGCGGCGGCGGCGCCTCCATCACCGAGAATGCGCTTTCGATGATGGTATTCGCCGCATGTTTGATCCTGTTCCTGATATGGGACAAGACCGCGACCTCGACCTTCTTCCTGCTGACCTTGATGTCGCTGGTTGATGTGATCGCGGCCTTTGCCGTCACGGTCAACGCCGCGCGCCGCGAATACGGTACGCGCGGCCCCACCTAGCTCCTGGTTACGGTCGCCCTGAGTCGGGCGGCAAGCGCGGCAAGCAGGGCGTCATGGACGCCCGCCTCCTCCAAGTGCTGCACGGTGTTCAGCACATATTCCGCGTTCTCGCCCGACTGGCCTTTGCCGCCGCTGACCATGCGGAATTGCTCTTCCAGCGAAAGGACGCCGGCATATTGCTCGTGGTTATGGTCGACAAGGTAGGTCAGCGCCTTCACAGTGATACCCGAGCCGTCGAGTATGCGCACAGGCCGGTAAGCTTCGACATAGACGTCGGTGACCTGCTCGCGCGTGCGCAAATAAGCGACAGTCTCCTCTTCTGCTCCCGGCGCAACCCGGTAGACCGTGCCACGGCAGGCCCCGCCGCGGTCAAGCCCGAGCACAAGCCCGGGCTGCTCGCGGGTGCCGCGGTGGAAGATGGAAATGACGCAGAGTGAGCGGTGCGCGCCTTTTAGCAGGCCTGGCGCCGCGGCTGCGACCGGGAATCCAGGCCGCCACATCAAGGAGCCATAGCCGAACACCCACAGCTCACCCATGTCTCGCGTCAGTCGTCATGCCCGTGGGGACGCCCGAAATCGGGGGCGGGCGTGTCTTGCCCAGCTTCGATGATGCCGCGGCGTATGGCGCGGGTGCGGGTGAAATGCTCGAACAACGCCTCGCCGTCGCCCTTCCTGATTGCCTTGGTCAGCGCCGCAACGTCCTCGTTGAAGCGGCCGAGCATCTCGAGCACGCCGTCCTTGTTGGCGAGGAAGATGTCGCGCCACATAGTTGGATCCGAGGCGGCAATGCGGGTGAAATCGCGGAAGCCGCCGGCGGAAAATTTCAGCACCTCCGACCGCGTTACCGCCTGCAATTCATCGGCGGTACCGACGATGGTGTAGGCGATCAGATGCGGAAGATGGCTGGTGATGGCGAGCACGAGGTCGTGGTGGTCTGGCGTCATCACTTCGACATTGGCGTCGAGCAGGCGCCAGAACGCTGCGAGCTTCTCGACTGCCCTAGGATCGGTGCCTTCAGGCGGCGTCAGGATGCACCAGCGACCCTCGAACAGCTCGGCGAAGCCTGCATCGGGACCCGAATGCTCGGTGCCCGCGACTGGATGGGCCGGCACGAAATTGACGGTCTTCGGCAGATGCGGGCCCATGTCGCGCACGATTGAGCCCTTGACCGAACCCACATCGGTAACCGTCGCGCCGGGCCTGAGATGCGGGCCGATTTCCTTGGCCACGTCACCGCAGACTCCGACTGGAACGCACACGATGACGAGGTCGGCGCCCTTCACCGCTTCGGCATTGGTGTCCGCGACCTCATCGGCGATGCCAAGCTCTTTGATGCGCTTCCGCGTCTTTGCCGAATGCGAGGTGGCAACGATCGTGCGCACGGCGCCTTGCGCCCGGGCTGCGCGCGCGATGGACGAGCCGATCAGGCCAGTCCCGATGATGGCGAGGCGGTCAAAAAGGGGTTCGCTCATCGGCGAGACGAGCCGTTAGCGCCCATGAAGGAGGTGAGGGCGTCAATCACGGCGCGGTTCTCCTCCTCAGTGCCGATGGTCATGCGGAGCGCATCGGGGAAGCCGTATTCGGTCACGCGTCGCAAGATGATGCGCTTTTCGTGCAGGAACTTGTCAGCCTCCGGTGCCGACTTGCCATTGCCTTTTTTGAAATGCAGCAGCAGAAAGTTCGCGGCGCTCGGCGTCACGCCGAGACCGATGGCCGAGAGCGAATCGGCCATGCGCGAGCGCCATGTCTCGTTGTGTTCGACCGCGCGCTGCACCCAGGCCTGATCCTGCAAGGCCGCGACGCCTGCGGCGATGGCAGGGCCTGAGACATTGAAAGGACCTCTGATGCGATTCAGCACGTCGGCGACTTCCGCTGGGCAATAGGCCCAGCCGATGCGCAAATAGGCGAGCCCATAGATCTTGGAGAAGGTGCGCGTCATCACCGTATTCTGCGTAGTGGCGACGAGTTCGATGCCTGCCTCGTAGTCATTACGACGCACATACTCCGCATAGGCCGCGTCCAGCACGAGCAGCACGTGGTCGGGCAAGTCGGCGCGCAGCCGCTTCACCTCATCAAACGGGATGTAGGTCCCGGTCGGGTTGTTAGGGTTGGCGATAAACACCACCCGCGTCTTGTCCGTTAGGCGCGCAAGGATGGCGTCGACGTTTGCGGTGAGGTCGATCTCGCGCGCAACGACGGGCGTGGCGCCGCGCGCCAGGATCGCGATCTTGTAGACCAGGAAACCGTGCTCGCTATAGATCGCCTCATCGCCTGGCCCGAGATAGGCGCCTGCCAGCAAGTTCAAGAGCTCGTCGGAACCTGCGCCGCAGACGATATGGCCGGGATCGAGCCCATACATCTTGCCGATCGCCTCCCGCAGCGCGCGGGCTGACCCGTCGGGGTAACGCGACAAGGAGTTGGCAGCCGCGAGGTAAGCCTCGATCGCACGCGGGCTCGGCCCGAATGGAGTCTCGTTCGAGGAGAGCTTAATGACCGGGCGTGCGCCGGCGAGCGCGCTCGTGCCCGGCACGTAGGGCGCGATGTCGAGAACGCCGGGACGGGGGGTTGGGCCCCGCTTGGCGGCGGCCATCTGTCTCACTCCTCGTTGCAGGCGGCCTCTCATAGGCCCAATCCTTGCGCCAAGGCAAAGAAAAGATTGACTTTCGGCGGTAAGCTCCTAGCTAACGCCGAATTGTGTAAATAGAGGTTTGGCGGGGAGTGACCCCGAGCGGGCTGAAGTGACATGAGCGAGACCCCGACGGCGCAGTCCATCACCGACAGTTCGGTGCGGTTGGCGCAGATCGCCAATCCGCAAAGCCATATCGTTCATTTCAACGAGAAGCTGCCGCTCGACTGCGGGAGCGAGCTCGCGCAGTTTTCTATCGCCTATCAGACTTATGGCGAGCTTAATGCCGCCAAGTCGAACCTCGTGCTCGTCTGCCATGCGCTGACCGGCGACCAGCATGTTGCAAACCTCCATCCGGTCACCGGCAAGCCGGGCTGGTGGGAGACCATGGTCGGCCCGGGCAAGCCGATCGACACCAACCGCTATTTCGTGCTGTGCGCCAATGTCCTCGGCGGCTGCATGGGCTCGACCGGGCCGAGCTCGACCAACCCTGCCACAGGCAGCTCGTTTGGTCTCGACTTCCCAGTCATCACCGTGCGCGACATGGTCCGCGCGCAAGCGCGACTGCTGGACCATCTCGGCATCCCCGAGTTGCTCTGCGTGCTTGGCGGCTCGATGGGCGGCATGCAGGTGCTCGAATGGGCGGCGAGCTACAAGGACCGGGTGTTTTCCGCCGTGCCGATCGCCTGTTCGGCGCGGCATTCGTCGCAGAACATCGCTTTCCACGAGGTCGGCCGCCAAGCCGTGATGGCCGATCCCGACTGGTGCCAGGGCCGTTATCTCGAAGAGGGCAAGAGCCCGCGCAAAGGGCTCGCGGTCGCGCGCATGGCCGCGCACATCACCTATCTCTCAGACGCGGCGCTGCATCACAAATTCGGGCGCAACCTCCAGGACCGCGACAAGATCACCTTTGGTTTCGACGCCGATTTTCAGGTGGAAAGCTACCTGCGCCATCAAGGCCTCTCTTTCGTCGATCGCTTCGACGCCAACTCGTATCTCTACATCACACGCGCCATGGACTATTTCGACATCGCTGCGGATCATGACGGCGTGCTCGCCAACGCCTTCCGCGGCACCAAGACGCGCTTCTGTCTCGTCTCGTTCACGTCGGACTGGCTGTTTCCGACCGAGGAGAGCCGCGAGATCGTGCACGCTCTGAACGCCGTTGCGGCCAAAGTGAGCTTCGTCGAGATCAAGTCTGACAAGGGCCACGACGCCTTCCTGCTGCACGAGCCGGAGTTGTTCGATACCATTCGCGGCTTCCTGGGCGCGGCGGCGCGCAAGCGGGGGATCGTGGCATGAACCTAAACGTGCCTCCGCATACCATGCGCGCTTCGGATACGAGCCGCGTAGACCTTCTGCTCATCGCCGAGATGGTGACGCCTGGCACGCGCGTGCTCGACGTCGGTTGTGGCGATGGCACACTGCTCCGCCTTCTCGCAGAGAAACGTGGCGTTGACGGGCGCGGCATCGAGCTCTCCCAGGCCGGCGTGAACTCCTGCGTGGCGCAAGGGCTTGCGGTGATCCAGGGCGACGCCGACACCGACCTCGTCTACTACCCCGACCTTGCCTTCGACTACGCGATCCTGTCCCAGACCATTCAGGCGACCTACTCTCCGCGCGACGTGCTGAAGCAGCTGCTCAGGATCGGCAGGCGCGCGGTTGTGTCCTTCCCCAATTTCGGGCATTGGCGCGTGCGCACCGGGCTGATGTTCGGCGGCAAGATGCCCACGACCGACAATCTGCCCAACCGCTGGTACGACACGCCGAACATCCATCTCTGCACCATCAAGGACTTCCTCGATCTCTGCAAAGACGTGGGCGCGAAGGTCGAGCGTGCACACGCGCTCAACGCCTATGGTAGCAAGATGGGCGTCTCTATGCCGCTTTTCATGCAGAACCTATTCGGCGAGCAGGCTGTCTTCTTGCTGTCGCGATAGACTCTCTCTCCGAAGCTTACTTGGACCGGTCTTGGCGCGCTACCGCGCGTTCAAGGACCGCGCGGATGAAGCGCTGATACGGAATCTGCTGTCTTGCGGCTTGCCCTTTCACCGCATCGAGCAATGATTTAGGTAGGCGCATATTGACGCGTTCCGTCTTCGGGCCAAGCTCGAACCGAAGCTCGCGCATTCCCGAGAGGTCAAACTCCGTCAAGTCGGCTTCGTCGACGAAGGCCTCAGCCTCCGCGTCGCTTCTCATTCTTGGAAGTTTCTTTTTCATAGTAATGGATTTCTTTCTTGTGCATGAATCGCGCGCTGATTGGACGGCAAGACGACGTCGTCTTTTCTCCTTAACTTGAAGACAACAAGAACGTTGCGGTGTTTCTCGGTTTTGCCGATGCCGATGAAGCGTTCTTCCTCGCCGGAATGTTCAGGATCAGGAAATACAGATACGGGGCCTTGGAAGATGCTTTCGATGTCTCTAGCGGAAAGGTCTGACACTTCTGGCGATTG
>Ga0070709_10001817_pt1 | contig 11574 bp, 10 predicted proteins | sample LARL51metaG_FD_65449 | JGI IMG/M metagenome (GOLD analysis project Ga0070709, IMG submission 65449) | Corn, switchgrass and miscanthus rhizosphere microbial communities from Kellogg Biological Station, Michigan, USA - LAR L5-1 metaG | ecosystem: Host-associated > Plants > Roots > Rhizosphere ...
AACCATACCAGGGCGAGTACATCCGGAATAATTTTAGCTTTAGATAAGGAAACTGGGAATAAACTATGGGAATATGACTTACAAGCTCCAATTGGCCAGGTCGGGCCCTCTATTGCAGATGGAATGTTATTTGTACCCACTGGAAAAACTAATGATAGTCAACGCAAAGGTTCGACCAATAGAGAAGGAACTTTAGCTGCATTTGGGCTACCATAAGAGCTATGCTCTGTCTCATATATGATACTAATCATGATCGACTACCTAATTTTTCTAGAGTCCAAATCAGCCTGAGCATTCTTTCTAGGTCCTAGTAAACATCGCAAGATATAAAAAATAAATCACACGTTTCCTATCATAGTTATTTAACATCATTTAGCTCAGTATATCGATAAATATATTTAATGAATTGCGTTTTGAAATCGGAGATTCTAGTCGGGAGTCAATTAGAGCAGTTGATCAATTCTATCATAATGCAATTCGGAGCAATGATATTTACATTCTAACTAGACTAATAACTCTATGACTAATAAGTGGAAACCCATTACAGACTCTACTGATAAACTGTTTTTGAGCTTTTATTGAGTTCCAGATCCACGTTTTCGTGTTTGTCTAGTAATTCTTCAGGCGATGGAATCCTTCCGAATTGTTTTTCGTATTCAGCAATATTTTGCATAAGCCATTGCGAAATCGCCTTGGCATTTAATGGGTCTATTATCAGTCTGCACTCTAATGTACGGTTGATCGTTGTCTTTTCGGGTGCTGTTCCTATAGTTGATAAGGCCGAGCTAACCTTGCTCTCATCAGAAAATAACACTATATCAAAATACATCCCTCTAGCCCCACCAAAGACACCATTCACATTGATCGTTCTGAAGTTGGGATGCTCCTTCACTTGAATCTCTAGTGACTTAGCATCGCTCGTCGGAAAGCTCACTCCTAAACATTAGGTATGTACCACTTTGGCCAGTGTATATTTCTTTATAAGAGGCGTAGATGAAATTTTGACCACACGAGCCTACTAGCATCTTGATGTAATCGATCAAGAATGTTTCATATCTATCAGGTTCGGGAGTGTATTCTCTTAGCGAGTAGGGTGAACAATAGCTTTTCAGGTATGTACGGCAGGAGCCTTATCATCAATATCTCTTTTCTAGAGCCCACCAAATATCTGTGATGTGGTTTCAGTGAACTAACAGCCTTTAGAATAACATTCGCTACAGAAATTGGATTCAATCCTGTGTAATAATCACTATTCAGCAGATATCTGTTATATGCCACAACAAATCTTGTTTTATTAACATTCTTATTTTTTAGTATGTCCTCAGTCTTATGTTTCAAGATATCATATATACCAGTATTGATGACACCAGGATTAATGGTTATGACTTTGATACCTGTATTCCAGAGCTCCACTCTGAGGGCATCAAACACCGTTTCAAGTGCATGTTTTGAAGCTGCATAAGCTCCAATCAATGGAAGCGAGATGAGACCTGCGAATGAGCTAACATTTATAATTCTCCCGCCTGATTGGTTTCGTTCCACCATCAACGCAAGTACTCTTTTTGTAAAATCTACATGGCCAAAGAAATTTGTTTCAAATTGATCTCTCAAGTTTGTCATAGTCAAATCTTCAATTGCTCCAGGCTCAAGGTAGCCTGCATTATTTACAAGACCATAGATTTCACTACCGTCAGTTATAGAGACAATTCTGTCTATAACCTCAGTGAAAACTTTTGGTTTAGCGATATCAAATTCCAATGGTACATAGGTGGGCTTGTAACTCCCGTTAGACTGTATCTTATGTGATGGTTGTAGTTGCTCAGTAGCTAGTTTATCAAATCGCCTGGCTAGTCCAATAACTTGATATCCCGATTCAAGTAACCTCATAACGGTCTTTTTACCGATACCACTAGATGCCCCCGTAACTATAACCAATTTTGCCAATTTTGTATAAGTACTCTATATGAATTGGTACAATATATGCTACATTTCTTGGAATTTGTTTCAAGCTTCCCAATCGGAAAAACTAGTAATGTTACTATTACAATCTGGCTGTATGTCAAGATAGTATCTAGTGAGTTCTGCAAATATTCCAATTATATATGTCAAACTAGGAAGCAGGCAGTTCCGAGTATTCTTGTCGGCACAAGTATGTCCAAACAATTTTCGGGGATGTACTATTGCTATCGAACATTGAAATAACTAGTCAAGACTCGAGATCCTCTATTTGTCTGCTCGCAAGCAATAACAACTAATCATTAAGGCTAGGTAAATGAATCGGAACTTATCGCTTGTGAGATTTGAATTATGATCTGTGCGGGGCAGGTACTCCGAACGAAATAAAATAAATTGTACTTGAATAATAGAAACGTTCTAGGACTGAATGGGGAAAGCTAGAGGAAAAATCATGGAGTACCGCTATTGTAAAACAGGAGAAAATTAAGGAGACAATTGAGATTTAGGAAAGGACTCGAGAATCTATCATAGCTAGTTACATGCAATAAACGTTATGAAAATAATATTTCCACAACCCAAAGGGTTATCAATACACTTTGTAATGTACATTGAAATTTAGTCGTAGCCACGTCAAGGTTTGAGTGACATTTTCAGTATAATGCGCTAGTACTCATTCAATGCAACGCTTACAAAACTTGACCCAGATTATATGCCTATGTTGTAGAAAAAAATAGTTGTTAGGACAGTTTAGCGGATGACACTATATTACTACCATTCTATTGAAGGCATCAAGAATCACTAGGCTTGTGTGTCGAATATTTATTATTTCGGTCTACCATATTTAGCCGTATGTGACAGATCTGATCATGACACTTATCTTCTCAGTTGATACCTTAGCAGAATTTTCGTATTCGAATGACACGTAATAATGACGGCGTTCATCTAGGTATTAATTTCGGTTATCAAAACGGGAGCTGCTGATGATATGAATCTCGTTGTGACTGCATCATGGAATGGAATTTCATTCCAAAGGAAAATCCAAGGCAAAGAGAGACGATATTCATCGTGTATGATTTATGCCATTGGTCTGCAACCCTCTAGAACCTACGCCCTAGAGAGGCGGATGTCCAGAATGCCAAAACACGGAATTTTCCAGATCTTTAATATTGCCAAAGGAATATTCATCATTAATCACGGCGGGAAGCGGGAAGTTGAATTGATATTCGGCCCGAGGAAACAGAAGAGAAATTAGTGTTCAAAGCGATTTGCTCTTACATCATGAGATTTTATCAGTATCGGTACTTGCTATTTCGATTTAAATAGTATAACCAAATTTCATGTTAGAAAAATCATGTGTTATGGTAATCTTATATCTAAGAGCTGCTCAGAATGGCAATATCATGTATTCTAGAGTCTCAATCTCTGATAATTTACTTTGGGCACTTCGATACCATGTGGACTTACCATAGAAAAGATTAGAGAAATTGGGCCTAATTGCCAGGCAACGCTACCTATGTCAAAGGCAGAAATTACCGGAATTAATTAAGCATAAGCTTATCTCTTAATTCCTTTGTTCTATTTCTGACGGTTACTTCAGTAACCCCGGCTGCAGCAGCTATATTTGATTGGGTAACAATTTCTCCATTTTTAATTCCAGATAGATACAGCACAGATGCAGCTAGACCCATAGGATCTTTTCCAGCAGATATTTCTTCCTTCGTGACGTTGCTCATGATCAGCGAGGCTTGTCGTTTCGTTTTCTCGCTGAGTTTGACTTTATTTGCAACTTTTGCTATGCACTTCATGGGATCAGGTTGAGGTATTCTGAGATCAAGTCGGGTACAAAGGATCCTGAAATCTTTTGACAGCTCCTTACGCTTTACACTGCATGCTGCAGCGATATCATTCAGTGTCCTATGGATTCCCATTTCTCTACATGAAATATAGATTGCGGCTGCTAGGACCCCTGAGATGGTCCTACCACGAGTAATTTTCTTTGACTGAGCCTTCCTATAGATATATGCCGCTTTCTCGACGATACTGTCTGAGAGTCCGAGTTTATCTTTTAGAACATCTAATTTAAAAAATGCTTGTCTGAGACTTCGATCTTTTGGCGTATGTAACTGGGATCTTAAATCCCACGTAGCTAACCTATTCATCTTGGTCTGCATAACTGCGTCAAGTTTGTTACCGCTGGCATCTCTGCCAGATCTGCCAATAACTGTAGACAATCCCATATCGTGACGGGCAAGCGAACTACGACTTCCAATCCTGGTCCCTATCTTAGACTCATCGATAAAGTATCTTTGCCATTCGGAATCAATATCTTGTAATTTATCAGAGATTACGCGACCACAATTACTGCAAATGATCTCTCCAGATTCAGAATCGGTGATTATACTCTCGTTCTTACATCCTGGGCATGTTGTTATAACAGAAGCCTTTATTTTTTGGTTGTTCGGAGGAATTTTACCATACGAGTCTATATCTACGCTAACATCACCATATCTAATATAATAAAGTAATTACATATAAATGATATAGTAAGTAACAGACTACCAACTAACTGTTTGGTTAGTTAGTATTTTCATTAGAAAAATAGCTATATAGAAAGTACTACCATAGATTTGATAAATGAGCCGGTCAGCAGTCTGATATGATATGAACTGGTTAATGTTTATACTATAAGTTAGATGGGCCTACTGCGAAAAATGATCTTATTGGTAATAAGATGATACGTCAAAAACTTTCCTATTGATAATATAAGTAATATGTAGAATAGGCCTATGATTCCCGTTGTTAGAAAGGGGATTTATTGCGAACAATCTAATAAATTTGGCTATTCTATCGAAAATGCAGTTAACAGACTCTCAATAAACTTAATGGAAACGGAAAAGTGTGAATTGGCCAGATGTGAAATTTTTTCTAATGAAACACCTCTAGCATAATATTCTGGCCGGTAGAAACTCATCTCTATTATAAATTCTTAAAATTGAACCTATCACACTCATTCGAACTTTTGTAAAAAAGACTTGAGGCACAAATAATAGCCAGTAACTATGGTAAGTCTTAGCAAGGGTCAAAATAGTCTTCTATACTTTTAAATCAAACAAAAAATGTCATTAAATTGCGGCTTTAATCTAGCACAATTCGGTTATCAGGACGTTCTCGATATGGGTAGCCAAGTTTCGTGTAAATTAACTACTTACCTGAGTTGGTTATGTTAGATGGTGTAAAGTAGCTGCTGAGACAAGGCTTTAGAGATTGTTGACCATTTTTCCTTGTGTGCCTACAACATTTAGAGTACTTCGCGGTAAAGTTTTTATTTTTGCCACTTCCAGTATTAATTAGCTCGATAGCATTACCCATGAATGGAACATAGCCAGATTTGCTAGATGATCCTGAAGATGTGAGTGAGACGGTATCGTTTGCTAGCATTTGTATACTTTGTTTATAAGACTGTAAATAAAAATAGTAACCAGCACAAATATGAATAAAAATAATGATAGGAAAATAGCACTTATGGCAACTATTACTTTGATAGCCGCGATAGCATTGATGGCAACGGCTCCAATTGTGACTGAACACTTGGCTTATGCAGACGGACACCACCATCATCATAAAGGTCGATGAGACTCGGATGATTAAATTAAGTTGAATCGGCAATGAATGGCATACGATAACCACATTACCCCACCATTTTGTCGTCGTTCACAACAGGTTTTTCAGAGCATATATACAGAAGATCAGTCAACTAAAGATATTGTTTTTAGCACCTGGGCATGAATCGATGCAAATTGTCGAATAACTGTAGATACATTGCAGCTGTTAGATGGTATCACTATTATACAATAGCTCTAGCAATGTCAATGACATAAGTAAGGCAATCCTAAATCACTTCAGTTCATTAGATGTAACTTCAGCTCAATTTCAGGACACTTTTTTGTTTAGGGTAGATATTACCTTGGAGAATGGTTTTGAAGAGTCTTATACTTCTATACCATCTAAAGTGCGTAGGTTAATAAAACCAGGGATTTACTTATGGATTTGTCTTGTCTGCGAACGAGATGGTCCTGAAGAGGTATAGCAAAAATCCGATTTTGAGTCCTGATAATAATAACTGGTGGGAATCCAAGGCAGTATTTAACTGTGGAGTATTATACGACGGGATTAGAATTCATATGTTGTATCGTGCTATTGGCGAATATGAAGATTATATTTCAAGAGTAGGATATGCTTCCAGCACTGATGGCTATACGTTTGTTAGACGTAATGAGGTTGCTATTTCTCCTAATGTCCAATACGAGAGGTTCGGTATAGAAGATCCTCGTTTAGTAAAGATTGGTCAGAGGGATTACCTTGTTTATGTAGTTCCTTCCAAGTATGTACGTGAAGGACCAGAGACTTTAACAGCATTAGCTACGACGAGTGATTATCGTGTTTTTACCAGATTAGGTACCATAACAAAACAAACCGATGACGACAAAGATGTTGTTTTCTTCCCACATAAATTTGATGCACATTCAATAAGTGGAAAAGGAACAAATAAGTATTTTTCGTTACATAGACCGAGTCGATGGGTTGGAAAGGATTATGGAGTAGATAGACCTAGTATATGGCTTGGGGAAGGGAACTCTTTGATGGCCCGTAGCAAATACACTCTCCTTATAAGTCCTAGATCAGACTGGGAGGAATTAAAGGTCGGAGCAGGGCCACCACCGATCAAAACGAGATATGGTTGGTTAGTTATCTATCATGGAGTAAGTAATGATAAAGTTTATAGAGCCGGTGCCGCGCTTCTGGATTTGGATAGACCAAACAAGATACTTGCTAGGACTAGGAGACCGATATTGCAGCCAAGGGAATCGTATGAATTATACGGAGATGTTAACAATGTCGTATTTCCCACCGGTGGATGTGTGTTGGACGGACGGTTGTTTGTTTACTACGGCGCAGGAGATAAAGTATGTTGCCTTGCAACAGCAGATCTCGAATCCTTCATAGGTCATATTAAACAAGATAGTTACGGGAACTAACCGACAACCATATCATCTCTGGCAAAGCATAGTTGAATGAGGTTTATTGTTCTAGGCCAGAAAGCGTTACTAAATAATTAACCTCCAGATTTGGTATATTTCCTTTAATCTCAAGCTTATAAAATGTAGTCGGTATACAAAGCCTCTAGTGTGGGCCCTACTCTAATAATTCACATCAGCAGATTAGTTAATTATCACTTTTCCCAAATCATATCTTAGTACTGGTACAAATATCGAGCGTTATATTGATTATATGAACTTCTCCCTGTGCTAAATGACGTGAACTATCTGTGAGAATAAGAAGCAGTGGATCCACTCCTGATATCGGTGTTATAGACTTAAAAATTAGCATATAAATTACAAATGGAGCGGGTCGAGCAAAATCATTGTATAATTATCGTTTAACACGGCTTAGTAAAAGCATAATTAGGAATGCACCTATTGTATGATGTATCACTGGGATATGAATGGAGCCTACGACTAAAGGAACAAGATTAGAATCAATACGTGACGCTAATAACTCAAAAAAAGAAGATAGAACAGATAGAATGGAAGATTATCTAGAAGTAATATTTGAGCTAATTCAGCAAAAAGGATATGCAACAACTATTGAAATATCCAAATACCTTAACGTAAGCTCTCCAAGCGTTACAAAAATGGTACAAAGGCTAGGGGAGAGTGGGCACCTAAAATATGAAAAATATAGAGGCATAAGTCTAACTAACGAGGGTATAAAAGTTGCAGAGAGCATTAGAGAACGACATGGCCTTCTTGCAGAATTCTTCAAAATGATCGGTGTAACTGTTGATATAGCCAATCGGGATGCGGAGGGAATTGAGCATCACCTGCATCCTGAAAGTCTAAAGAAATTGGAAGAGTTTATACGGACTATAAAAGAGGAGTCTCGAATGAAAAGAAGCTAGAATTGTATCTTAAGTTAATCAAACCCAGTCGTTTAGACAAACTTCCTGTCTCTGATCAAAGATTCTTGTATATTCACTCCCAGTGTTACCACATATAGATATTCTCGTAAAGTAATGTCCTTAAAAATATGCAATTTAGAGGATGTACTATCGATAATCTTACGGTTTTATTCGGTAAACAATGGTATTGATTACCAATATTTATATACAACTACAGCTAAATAGTTCTATGGTAGATTATACACACACAGATGAAAATACAGTTACCTCTAAAGGTCTGAATATTTACGATTCTGTCAAGGAAAATTTACTGAGAACAGTAGACGAAATGGCGAAGGCTCAACCTCAATATTATCAGTCTATCTCTAACCTTCAGCTTGATTATATCCAGACCGCAAAAAATATTATTCAAACTGCAGTAGCCGCTCAAAAACAGCTTCTAGGAAACAATTGGTCAATCCAATCCCCTGGTCCCTACGCGGAGCAATTGGTAAATCAGTCTAATCAGATTACTAATGGCACGATCAGGGCAGTTGATGTTAACAATCAACTCCTGATTAATAGTCTCGATACCCTTAGAGAGAACTTAAAGGTCTGCAATAGGACAATCGATACTGTCACAGAGTACAATAATAATGTTATGAAAGCCTGGAATTCCTTCTTTTCATCCGCAGAACAACAACAAAGACAATTCTTGTCTAATATGTAATAATGTTTGATCAAAATATCCATTTCCCGTCTTCATCTTCTTTTCTCTTCATATCCTCATTGTATCATTTTCGATTTCGAGACAGGATTGGTTAATGCAGAATGCTGGCTCCTATTTCAGTGATCGCGTACTCGACCCGAGGCCGTTGGTATACTAGGTTACCTTGATCGGAAAATCCGCAGATTCCGGTCTAATAGGATTAAAAAGTATACCAAACACCTTTACTGTTAATAGGTAATTACCTGATGAATGAAATACATAAGGTATAGTTACAATACCCTCAGCAGTATGTAGCGGGACCCCCGTTTGACCCGTTGAAGAAGATGCTGAGAAAACACCTTTGCCGTTCTTTGTAATAAGGAAATCATAATCAATATGTGGCTGAACATTTCCTGCTGATTTGGAGAATGTTATTTTAAATTTTGTTGGCGTGTTTACCTTGAGGGTTATTGGAGTAGGCTCGATCTTAACCTTCAGACTACCACCAGTCGTAGGCTTCACAAGTGCAGCATTCTGTCCAAACGCTGTCGGTGGATGAGAGACCAAAAGGAATGACAATATAGATGCTACAAAAAACCCCAGTGTTAGCTTTATCAGGCCAGATTTGCATAACATCACAGAAATACAGATCAATATGGATTATAAGTATTTAGATTGTCCCCCCAAGACTAGATTCTAATTATATCAGGCTCTTGTAGAAATATGTTATTCAGTTGACGAGTAAGCCACATTAATTCCCAAGTCCAATTGCCATATTTCGTTATCCCACCTTACTTAGGATTTTTACATATGAAGTCTAGAATGTAGCGAACGTGTAGTTTATCTATCGCCATGATTTATTTCTTAGGGTCATAGCAGCTACTGGAAGCAACCATGTGTAGACGAAAGTAGTGAGAAAAGTGAATACTGGCCGATATAACCAAAGCCTATCGCCCGGGTTACGTAGCCTGAAATCTACAGCATAAATCATGCCGGTATACATTATACCCATTACCCATAAAATCGTAGATCTAAAATCTCCTTCGAAGGGCAGAACTAGTAATGCATGTAGCACTATGTAGGGGCGAATAAATTTCATAGCTGTCTGTATATAATAAAGCATAGCAACATAAAATGGACGACTCCAGTACATTCCTCCGGTAGAGGACAGGCTTCGAATAAAACTCTTTTTCCATCTAATTTGCTGTTTTATGAGATCTGAGACTCTGTTTGGTACTCCTACGTTTACCTTTATACTATAGCTATACTTGACGTTCCAACGTGGAGGAGAAGAACGTTTATCATAATCCCGATCTGGGTCTGTAGTCTTTTCCAATAACTCTATTTCGTCGTTTCCTACAGCTAGAATCGGAATATCGGCCTGAGCACTTCGTCCATGATCCACGTCATCAGTCGTTCTCGTAGCTAATGTTCCATCAGTATTGTTCTCATGCATTCTAGGCCTTGTCCCAAGGACATATGCCGTCATACGTCGGTCAGTACAGAATTTAAAATCCATTCCGAGAAATGTGTCATGCGCCCATTCATGGATAAAATGTTGAACGGCTTCTCTCTTATAGAAGCTGAGGGACCCTGAGCAGCAGGTAACTGAAGAAAATGAGCTTTCTTCTGCTTTTATCGCTCTGCATGAGCCGTCAATATATACGTCCTGAAATTTTTCCAATATGTTACCAGAGTGCGCGCCCCTGACCCTACCATGTGAGGTCAGTGCCCCGAGTTGTTTATCAGAAATAAAGATCTTCGCGGCCTTTTCTACTGCGTCATACGCCATGTCACAATCGCTATCCATAAAAGCATAAATCTCACCTTTGGATATTTGACTGGCGAATTCTATAGCCTTTTTCTTTCCAACACTCCTTGATAAGTGAAGAATGCGCAATTGTTGGTTATCATGATTTTTCGCTTTCTCTTCCCGTCTCATGTCGTCAAGTACCTCCGCAGTTCGATCCGTGCTACCATCATTGACTATGATAATTTCCTTCTTTGGATATGATTGGTTAATGCAAGATTGTACACAGTTTCTAATGTTCTCCTCCTCATTTTTAACCGGAACTACAATTGAAAAAAGCGGAAGACTATCCAAATTCGAGGAATTTATAGGAATATTCGCAGCATAGATGTATGGATCTTTATATCTAGTATAGGCAAAAAGCAAGATATTAAAGAGAACAAAGCTCGAAAAGAAACTATAGATACCTAATGTAAAATCCATCACAAATAACAACAAGTACACTTTAAGTGCAAGTACAATCGCAACTGAACCCAATAATAGATATCGTACTAACCATCTTTTTCTATCTAATTCTACTTGTTTTACTACTTGACGTTCTAAAGTGATTTCCTAACACCTAGATTCATTAGCTCTTTCATTATTAAATAAATATATATCATGATTTATAATGTATACTTTCCTAGCTGAAAGGTATGAAACATTCTTTCATATACAAATTCCATGTCCGTACCTCAATCTTTCAATAATAAAACTGCTTTCTAGGTACGTAAAAAAAATAGTGAAATCGCGGAGACGTTGAAGATTTGATCTACTTCATGAGAAGTTTGCAAGAGCTTGACATGTACTATTTGACATATATCTATTAGGCGCGATCTCCTTGTGATGGCACACCACTCTATAAGTCTTAAATCAATCTATAACAAACGACTATGGCACCAACGACATCTAAAAATACAGAGAAAGGTATTAAATTTCTGATATTGTTCATACTAACAAGTTTCTATCTAGAATAGGCAAAATTTTACTTATTCACTAGCTAAATTCAGGTTCCCTGCCTTCAAAATGTTTTCTTATAGGCTCGACTATTCTATTAATGTGCACAGCTACTGCGTTCTTCAAATCCATAGGATGAATTTTTTTCATCAGAAAGTCTTTTGTAACATCGTTCTGGTTATAATAAGTGATATTTCCACCATGTTTTGATGAACGTTCGATAGT
>Ga0070709_10001819_pt1 | contig 11569 bp, 9 predicted proteins | sample LARL51metaG_FD_65449 | JGI IMG/M metagenome (GOLD analysis project Ga0070709, IMG submission 65449) | Corn, switchgrass and miscanthus rhizosphere microbial communities from Kellogg Biological Station, Michigan, USA - LAR L5-1 metaG | ecosystem: Host-associated > Plants > Roots > Rhizosphere ...
GCTATTGGGATCGCAGACGAGCCGAAGAAGGAAGCTCGCATGAGGGAGGCTCGTAGGACGGCGGAGGCTCGTGCGAGCGAACCTGGCGAGGCTCCGCAGCCGCACGATGAGACAAGCCTGAGCACGTCGGATGACCGTCTCCGCCTGGGCGTGCGATCGGGAGGTAACGACTCCGCCGATATCGACGTACCAGGCCATCCTGGCAGCTTCGACGTGACCAGGCGGCTCAGGCGCAGGGCGATCTCGATGTCGGCTGAGTATGTTCGATAAGGGCGACCCCACTCGGTGATTGAAATGAAGCGTTCAGGTTCGGTGTCGTCGCTAGGTTCTGAGTTTGACGATTTTCTATTGGCGTCGATCGGTGAGGACAATAATGGAATGCTGCTGAGTGTCCTTTCGGCGCTGGCGCGATTGGACGTCGATCCTTGGGAGGAGGCCGCCACATTGGCTCGATTGCCGAAGGACAGCGCAACTCGGAAGTTGGCCTCCTTAATTGCAGCCCTACCTGATGGACCATCGGCGCGTCCGGACTCTGGGACGATTGCTACCCGCTTGATCTCCCTTTTGCCGCGCCGGGTTGCTTCCGACGTCCCGTCGCGCCTAACGTTGGTCGGCATCAGGCCCGTGACCAAATCTCCGGTCATCCGGTACCTGATCTTCTACGTCATCTTTACGCTCTTCATGCTGGCGAGCCAATGGCTGGTAGGAGGCCCTCAGGCGCCGGCGCAGCAAAACAGCGCTGCTACCCAGCCTACCAGCAACGTCTCTCCACAGTCGCCGCTGCGTAGCACCGGTCAGTGAGCATCCTGGGCTCGGCAACGGGAAATGGTATGAGCGCCGAGATGGCGCAGTCCACTCTGGATGACCGACCCGACCAGGAGAAGGCTCGGCAGGCGCAGGCGAAGCAAGCGGGTCAGCAAGTGCAACAGAGCCAGCTGCGCTACGCGCATGGCCTTGACCTTAGGCCTTGCATCCCTATTTTGAAGCCAGAAGCCGCCGGAGGTAGCCGACGTTGGCCTTTTTGGTCACTGCATGCCTTCCAAGCACGGACGCATACGGGTGGGCAGTCGACCTTGAGCTTCTGAAAACCACTGTTCGTGGAGCTCAAGCGCATGCTGCCAGGCGGCCACATCGAATGCTCTGCGTTCAGATCCGAGGCGACCCCTTACCTCTTGCTGAAGACCTCCTACATGAATGCCCGTCCCCACCTGCGCAACTTCCAGTCGAGCGCGATTCGCCGGACGTATTTTGGGAAGTCCAGCCCGAATCGCCGCTTGAGATCGACTGCGGTAGCCTCCAAGCGCTCCCAGTCGATCGCCGGGCGGAGGAGTTCCTTGAATGCGAACACGATGAGGTTGCCGTTCGGTCTCACTTGCAGGGTCATAAATTCACCTCCAAACACGGCGCGTACCTTTGCCAAGTGCGCGAGACAGCGATCGATATCGCTGCACATGTTGATGACGAACACGCCTCCGGGTGACAAGCAGCGGTGGGCGTGCTGGTAGAACTCGATCTCGTTGATCTCCGGCGCGATGCCGGCGCGATCACAGGCGTCCGCTAAGATCACGTCCTTAGACCGATTGAGACGCGCGACGTAGGTCACAGCATTCGCGCAGATCACGCGGAAGCGAGCATCGTCACAAGGAATACGGAATTCCTCCCGGAGCGCAATGACGTCCGGATTGACTTCGACGGCCGTGAGCGCGGTGAAGGGTAGACGTTGATAGCAGAACTTCGCCAGTGAGCCGCCGCCCAAGCCGAGCAACAGAATGCGCTCGGGCGCGCGATTAAAGAGCAGGAAAGCCATCATCTTGCGGGTATAACGAAGGCTCAGCCTGTCCGGATCGTCGAGACGCATGGCACTCTGCACGGTCTCTAGGTCAAAATGCAGAAACCGCCGCGGCCCGCTGTCGACGATGAAGGGCTTGTCATAGGTCCCATCGGAAAGGCGCTCCCAAAGGGTCTTGTGGCAACTGCCCGGCGGCTCCAGGAGGCGCAGCACGCTGTGTGCCTCCGGAAACGGGCTCGCGATCGCCAGCAGGCGTGTCTCTCTGCGAGTCATTGCGCTAGCCTCCAAAGGGCGCGCAACCCCATCCTATGTTCGCCGTGGTCAGCGGAACTGCGAGGTTCCGATCGCGCCCGGAACTGATCGTGTGACTGTTCCGCACCCACGGGTTGCATTGCATAGGCCGTCACGGTGGGCGTGAGTACCGCGAGAACGCCATTAACCTGGATACCAGGTCCGCCACGGAACAGGGGGTGACGACCTGTGCATCGACCCCGTAGCGCAGGTATAGCTCTCGCGTGCAGTTCGGTCGAGCTGATCATGATTATCCAAGTGCGCGGGGCTCGCTTGTGAAGCTCGACAACGCACTGCGCATCCTCCGGATCCCGTAGGTCGCCGAGAAAGATCATGGACCGGTAGTGGCGGACAAGCACGGCAGCGAGCGCGTCCGTACACGTGACTACCGAGTCGGCCGTAAATCCACTGTGCGTCAGCTGCTGGGCCGGTTGCTTGGCGGCTGCGCCGTGCGCGTCGATGATGAGCGTTGGTAAGAAGTTCACACTCGTGCGTCGGGGCGCGACACCACATCACCCAGGTAGTAATTCCGTGCCGCCCGCGTGGGCGGAGGGCGGGTTCGGCGCCTTCTTGCCGGACGAGTGCCCGAGCGCCGTAAGAATGCCCTGGAGGATGCGCGTTGGAGTCGGCGGACAGCCCGGTACCGCGACATCGACGGGGATGACATTCGATACCCGCCCGCGACTCGCGTAGCTCTCCCCAAACACCCCGCCGGTGCAACCGCAGTCCCCCAGCGCAACGACCAGCTTCGGCGCGGGCGTCGCTTCGTAAGTGCGCAGCAGCGCCGCCTCCATGTGCTTGGAGACCGGGCCGGTCACCAGCAGGAGATCCGCGTGCCGGGGACTCGCCACGAAGCGGATGCCGAGGCCCTCGAGGTTGTAGAACGGATTGTTGAGCGCGTGGATTTCCAGCTCGCAGCCGTTGCAGGAGCCGGCGTCGACGTGCCGGATGCAGAGCGCCCGGCCGAGCAGGGTGCGGATGCGCCCTTGCAGGGCCTCGCGGACGCTCAGGCCGTCGTCCGGCTTCGGCGGGGGCTCGGTGGCGATCCCAATGATCGCAATTTGCCGCAGCGTCTTCAGCATGACTGCGCTCCATCTGTTTCGCTAGAGGTCATGGCCGCTATAGGAAAGGTTGAAGGACTTGTTGATGAGCGGGAAGTCCGGAACGATGTTGTCGATCACCGCATGCTCGAGCACCGGCCAGTTCTGCCACGACGGATCGTGCGGGTGGCAGCGCCGGATCGTGCCGGCCTCACCCGCCTCGAGCGCGACGAAGACGGGGCCACGCCAACCCTCGATCAGTCCCGCGCCGACCATGCCGACCGGCGGCAGGTCGACGGGGCCCAGATGCGGGCCGGGCGGCAATCGCGTCAGGATCTCCTCGATGAGGCGGCAGGACTCCTGCACCTCATCGAACCGCACCGCGACGCGCGCGGCGACATCTCCCTCGCGGCGGCTGCACTTCACCAGCGGGAGTTCCGTGTACGGCGCGCAGGGCATATCGCTGCGCAGGTCGAACGCCTGGCCGCTCGCGCGCCCGGCTAGACCCGTGAGACCTAGCCGCGCCGCGAGCTCAGGCGTTACGGTGCCGGCTCCGCTAAAGCGGTCGCGCAGCCCGTTGTGCTCCTCATAGATCACGCGCAGGGCTGCCGTCTCGCGCGCCAGGCCGCGCACGCACTCGCCGAGCCGACCTGAGCCGATCGCATCGACGTCGCAGCTCGTGCCGCCGGGGACGATGGCATCCATGAGATAGCGGACACCGAGCGAGGACTGCGTCGCGCGCAACAGCAGCTCTTTCAGGCGCAGAAACTGCGTCAGCCCGAAGGCAAAGCCCGCGTCGTTGCCGAGCGCGCCGAGATCGCCAAGGTGGTTGGCGAGGCGCTCGAGCTCCAGGCACAGGGCGCGCAGCCACGCAGCGCGAGTGGGCACCTCCGTGCCGGCCATGCCCTCGAGCGCCTGCGCGTACGCCCACGAGTAGGCGACAGCGGAGTCGCCGGAGATGCGCGCCGCGAGGGCGTGCGCCTCGAGGATCGGCAGCTGCGTGAAGCGCTGCTCGATTCCCTTGTGCACGTACCCGAGGCGCTCTTCCAGCTTCAATAGCTTTTCGCCCACGACCGACAAGCGAAAGTGCCCCGGCTCGATGGTGCCGGCGTGCACCGGACCCACGGCGATCTCGTGCACCCCGACGCCCTCGACACGGATGAACTGGTAGCGGTCGAGGGGGGCGGCGACGTTCGGCGGCAGCGAGGTGTCGACGAGCGGCCGGTAGCTCTCCGGCCAGGCGGCGTGCCGCAGCCAGGGCCGGGCGTCCGGGTCCGTGCAAGACACGCCCGAGAGGTCGCGCACCGCACGCTGCATGCGCGTGGCCGCCGGGAAGAGATCCTCGAGTCCGGCGTACGATTCACCCAGGCCCTCGAGCGGCAGGCTGACGATGAGACCCTGGGTCCCGGCCAGGGCTGCGGCGCGCACGGTGTCGAGGCGGTCCTCGCGGCTCGCCCAGAGCGCGACGAGCCGCCCGCCCGCGGCACGCACATCCTCCATTACTGCGCGCCATTCCCCGGCGGTGACGGTGAGCGATCTCAGACCCGGGGCCCCGGGCTGCCACTGGCTGCGAGCTGACCAGGCGCTGAGTGGCACCTTAGTGTCCTCCGATGAGCCGCGCGGCGGCGCGATACCAGTCGGCAAGATACGGCGGCACGTAGAGTCCCAGCAGCAGCACCAGCGCCAGGTGCGCAAACACGGGCAGCAGCGCCGGCGGATGCGGCAGGCGTTTTGCACGCGTCTCACCGAACACCATCGGCTGCACGCGGCCGAAGATCGCCGCGAATGCGACCCCGAGCGAGAGCAGCAGGATCGGCGTTGCCCACGGCTGCTCTCGCATCGCGGTGGTGAGAATGAGGAACTCGCTCGCAAACACGCCGAAGGGCGGCATCCCGAGGATCGCGAGCGAGCCCATCATGAGCCCCCAGCCGACGGTGGGGCTCAAGGTGATGAGGCCGCGGATCTCGTCCATGAGCTGTGAGCCGGCCTTCTGCGCGGCGTGACCGGCGGCGAAGAAGATCGCGGACTTGGTGAGCGAATGCACCGTCATATGGAGGAGGGCCGCGAAGTTCGCCACCGGCCCGCCCATACCGAAAGCGAAGGCAATGATCCCCATGTGCTCGATCGAGGAGTAAGCGAACAGACGCTTGATGTCGCGCTGGCGCCAGAGGAAGCACGCGGCGAGCACCACCGAGAGGAGGCCAAACCCCATCAGCATCCGTGAGGGGAGCGAGGAGTGGAGTGATCCCTCGACCAGCACCTTGCAGCGCACGACGGCGTACATGGCGACGTTGAGGAGCAGGCCTGAGAGCACTGCGGAGATCGGCGTCGGGCCCTCGGCGTGTGCGTCGGGGAGCCAGTTGTGCAGCGGGGCGAGCCCTACCTTCGTGCCGTAGCCGACGAGGAGAAAGACGAACGCAAGGCTCAACACTGCGGGCTCGAGATGACCCTTGACGGCATTGAGGTGTGTCCAGAGGAGCGCGCTCGCGCCCTCGACGCCCAAGCTGTGCTCGGCGGCGAAGTAGAGCAGGATCGTGCCGAAGAGGGCCTGCGCGATGCCGACGCCGCAAAGAATGAAATACTTCCACCCCGCCTCGAGACTCGCCGCCGTGCGATAGAGCGTCACCAGGAGTACGGTCGAGAGCGTTGCCGCCTCCATGGCCACCCATAGGAGCCCGAGGTTGTTGGTCGTGAGCGCGGTCAGCATCGTCGCCATGAAGAGCTGATACATGCCGTGATAGAGACGCATGCGCCCCGCGGTCACTCTCCCGTGGTCGCGCTCGATGCGCATGTAGGGACGGGAGAAAAGCGCGGTGCTAAGGCCCACGAGTGCCGTCAACGTGACGAGGAATACGTTGAAGGGGTCGATGAAGAACTGCTCGTGGGCGATCAGGAGGTTGCCGTGACCGATGACCCGCACCGTGAGCATGCAGGCGGCGAGGAAGGTGGTGAGGCTCACGGCGGCGTTGAGCTCCGGGGCCCAGCGCCGGTCGCCGACAACCCCGAGCACGAGCGCACCCAGCAGCGGACTCCCCAGCAGCAGAACGAATTCCATGGGTTAATGGCTCTCCCGGCCGTCAGCAGTTCTGGTCGCCGTGGTGCTCTCCCGCAGTGCCTCGAGGTGATGGAGGTCGAGACTGTCGAACTGCTCGCGGATCTGGAAGAAGAAGATGCCGAGCACCAGCACCGCGACCAGCACATCGAGCGCCACGCCGAACTCGACCACCATCGGCATGCCGTAGGTCGCGCTCATGGCACCGAAGAAGAGGCCATTCTCCATTGAGAGAAAGCCCACCACCTGCGACATCGCCTTGCGGCGCGTGATCATGGTGAGGAAGGAGAGCAGCACCACGGCGAGCGCGATGCCGATGGAGTTGCGGGTGGCGGTGCTGGCGAGGGCCGAAATCGGCTGCGCGAGGCCGAAGGAGAACACCACCACCGCGAGCCCGACCAGCATGGTGACCGGGATGTTGAGGAGGGACTCGCTGTCCCAGTACACCTCGAGCCGCCGGATGAGTCGATGCAGCAGCCAGGGAAGGAACACGACCTTGAGGGCGAGCGTGAGGGCCGCCGAGACGTAGAGGTGCGGCTGGCGCGTCCGCCACGCGAGCAACAGCGTCGCAACCAACAGCACCGTGCCCTGCAGCGCAAGAAGATTGACCAGATTGACGATGCGACGCTGCGCGAGCATCGCGAAGGACAGCAGCAGCAGGAGCGCTGCACACATATTGAGGAGCTGCAAGTCAAGCGGGGTACCGGCCATGCGTCAGGCTCCGAGCAGGAGGTGCACCAGCAGCCCAAGCACCGCGAACACGAAGGCGACAGCCAAGAACTCCGGCGCGCGGAACACACGCAGTTTCGCCGACACGGTCTCGATGAGCGCGAGCGCAGCGCCTGCGATCAGGAGCTTCATCGCCAGCAGCGGGATCGAGGCAAGGAGTGCCGCCGGCCCGCTGGCCCCCGTGGAGACGCCCCAGGGAACGAACAGCGCGAAGCCGATGCAGGCGTAGTTGAACAGCTTGAGCGCCGCCGCCCACTCCATCAGCGCGAGGTGGCGTGCCGAGTACTCGAGCAGCTGCGCCTCGTGGATCATCGTCAGCTCGAGGTGGGTGGCGGGATTGTCGATCGGGATGCGCGCGTTCTCGGCGAGCAGCACCATGGTGAAGGCGATGGCGGTGAAGGCGAGGCTCGGATAGAGCCCCACGGTCTGGGTGGCGAGGCTCTCGGCGATGGCCGGGAGCGCCGTGGTTGCCGAGATCAGCGAGGCGACGAATATGACCATGAGGAGCGCAGGTTCGGCGAGGAATCCCACCATCATCTCGCGGCGTGCGCCGAGCGTGCCGAAGGCGGTGCCGACGTCGATCGCGGCGAGCGCCTGGAAGACACGCGCGGTGGCAAGCAGCCCCACGAGTGCGATGGCGTCCGCTGCGATGGTGAGCGGCAACCGCGTGCCCATCGAGGGAATGATCGCCGCGGCGAGTGTCATCGCGCCGAAGACGACGTAGGGGGTGAGGCGAAAGAGCGGCGAAGCGGTGTCGGCGATGACCGCTTCCTTGTGAAAGAGCTTGCGGATACCGCGATATGGCAGCCACAGGCTCGGGGCGCTGCGGTTCTGCAGCCAGGCGCGGCATTGATTCACCCAGCCGACGAAGAGCGGCGCCGCGGCGAGGGCCGCTACGACCTCGAGGACCTGGGCGATGAGATCGATGGTCCTCATAGCACGAGCGCCAGCAGCAGCACGAGTGTCACGAAGCTGTAGAGCAGGTAGGTCGCGATGCGTCCCTGCTGCAGCCACGCCACCGCATCCGTGGCGCGCTGCACGAGGCTCCCGAGCGGCAGGTAGAGCCCCTGCCAGATGCGGTCGGCGACGGCGACGCTGTAGCGCGGCGCGCGGTCGAAGGGCGACGGAAGCTCGCGGGTGATGGCAAAAAAGCTGCCGAAGATGTGGCGGATGGGCTGACCGAAACCCTCCGCAGTGTCCTGCATGCGTGGCGTCAGCTCGCCGAAACCGCAGTCCCAGGGGCGCACCGCGCGCCGATGACCGTGATAGAAGAGTCGCACAGCGAGCACGGTCACGATCACGATCGTTGCAATGGCGAGGAAGAACACAATCGGCGAGTAGGAGACCTGCCGTCCCGGGACGGGCGCGAGCAGCCACCAGGGCGAGGGCGGCCCCGGCGGGAGCGCCGCGCCGAGCTGCTCCACCACCGGGCGGAGGGCCCCGATGACATAGGTCGGCAGCAGCCCGAGCGCGACACACCCCAGCGCAAGCCAGACGAGCCCGATGCGCTCCAGAACCCCCGCGTCGTGCGCTCGAGCGAGCCCCGCTTCGCGCGGCCGCCCGAGGAAGGTCACGCCGAAGAACTTGACCATGACGTACGCCGCGAGCGCGGCGGCGAGCACCAGGACCGCAGCGCCCATCGGCAGCAGCATGTTGACGAACGTGTGCGGCACCTGGTGGGCGAAGAGAAATGCCTGCAGCAGCAGCCACTCCGACACGAAGCCGTTGAGCGGCGGGAGGCCGGACATCGCGAGCGCACCGACTAGGGTGAGCGCCGCGACCCAGGGCATGCGATGGATCAAGCCCCCGAGCCGCCCGAGGTTGCGCTCGCCGGTTGAGTGCAGCACCGCGCCCGTGCCGAGAAACAGGAGACTCTTGATGAAGGCGTGATTGAGGCTGTGATAAAGGAGTGCGATGAGGGCGAGTGCTGCGAGGGCGAGCATGCCCGCACCGCGGAACACGAGCGCCAGGCCCAGGGCGCTGAAGATGATGCCGAGGTTCTCGATGGACGAATAGGCCAGCAGCCTCTTCATATCGGTCTGCACGGCGGCAAACACCGCGCCAAAGAGGGCGGCGAAGAGGCCAAGCGCGAGTGGCACAAGCCCCCACCACCACTGCTCGTGACCGAGCAGATCGAAGCTCACCCGCAGCACGCCGTACACCGCGGTCTTCAGCATCACGCCGCTCATGAGCGCCGACACCGGCGAGGGCGCGGCCGGGTGCGCCTCCGGCAGCCACACATGCAGCGGCACGAGTCCCGCCTTGGCCCCGAAGCCCGCGAGCGCCAGGAGGAACGCCACGCTTGCCCACTGCGGCGAGAGGTGCGCTTCACGCATGGCATCGAAGGTGAAGTGCCAGCTGCCGCCCTGCATGACGCCGAAACTCAAGAGGATGGTGAGGGCCCCGAGGTGGGCGATCAGCAGATACAGAAAGCCCGCGCGGCGGATCTCGGGAAGGCCGTGCTGGGCGGTGACCAGGAAATAAGAGGACAGCGCCATCGTCTCCCACGCCACCATGAACGCGTAAGCGTCGTCGGCGAGCAGCACGAAACCCATGCTCGCGAGGAACACGTGGTACTGCAGGCAGAGGAGCCCAGGCGGGGTTCCCTGGCCGCGACGGAAGTACCCGGCAGCGAACACCGAGATCCCCGCCGACACCACCCCCAGCAACACGAGAAATACGCTGCTGAGCGCATCCAGACGGACGTGCATCGGTAGGTCGGGCAATCCGATGAGGAGCGTGCGCTGCTCGACCGGAGCGGTGAGGCCGGCGAGCCCCACGAGCGCAAGGAGAATTCCGCACAGCGCGCCGAACGGAAACAGAGTGCGGCCGGCGAGCCCGACGCTTCTAGGGCGCAGCAGGCCCGCGAGCCCGACCAGACCCCACACCGCGAGCAGCGTCAGGCTGGCAGAGAGCGGCGAGTAGGTCTGTATTATCACTGCTACTGTTTGGACTGCACCTTAGATTATAATCAGTAACACATCCAATGATAGTGCATCGACTGCCTGCAAGCCGAAGGACACGCCAGTGGCATTAGAAGACCGAACCGCGAGGCTGACGATCCTCGTGGACCCTCGTAAGAAAGCCGTGTTCGAGCGGCTCTGCGCGGATGAGGACGCGACCCCCTCACAGATCGTGCGGCGTCTGATTCGGCGCTACATCGAGGAGCGAACGGGACAGCCGTGGGTGCCTTCGGAGGGAGGCGCGGGCTCAGAAGCAGGGAGTGGAACGGGACACTCCGCGGCCCTAACGGGGTCGCGGAGCACGAGCGGCGAGCGCGAGTAGAGGCGAACGACCCTCGGCGCAACGACCTCGGCGCAACGACCCATGGTTCCCATGATCATCCGAGTCAAGGTCAAGCCAAGGGCGCGCGAGAGTTCGCTTGCGCAGACCTCCGATGGAACCTGGCTGGCTCGAGTCAGAGCACGACCGATCGAAGGCAGGGCGAATCACGAATTGATCGCACTTGTGGCCCAACACTTCGGGTGTGCCAAGCAAGCGGTCTCGATCAAGAGCGGCGAATCTGGCCGCCTCAAACTAGTACGAATTCAGACAACAAGATTTCCGGGCTGAGTTAGCGAGCTCAACGTCTGTCGGGGGCCACGGTGATATCACCGCAAGAAGGGACTGTGTCCGCAGCGGCGGATTCACCTCTGGTGCTGTTCATCTGTCGTAATAATTCAGCGGCCTCAATCCTGGCGGAAGCGATCCTTCGGCACCTGGCGCAGGGACGCGTGCGGGCGGCAAGCGCAGGAGATACAGCAAACATACCCGTGAACCCTTACGCCCTCGAGTGTTTGGCCGCGCACGACATCGCCACGACCGAATTGCACAGCAAGGCGTGGGGACGGTTCTTCGGTCTCGGATGCCCGCCAGTCCACATATTGATCACGCTCTGCGATGCGTACGCCGCGCGGGTGGATTGGGATCGGGATTCCGTCCACACCGTCAAGGTGCATTGGCCCACGCCGGAGCCAGAGCTCGTGGTTGGGAGCGAGACCGACAGGCGGCTCGCGTTTGAGGAGGTTTTCGTGTTGCTCGCGGCGCGTATTCGGAGGCTCCTCGCAATTCCGCTCACGCGTATCAGCGATCCGACGTTGTCGCGGCAGCTTGCCCGCATTGCTGAAGGTTCCTCGTAGCGGGAGCCATCGCGATGGCGTTGGACAGATCAGATCATCCCGGAGGCAAGCAGCCGGAAACAGGCCAAGTCGTTCGGCTCGACGTGAGTTATCAGAGATCGTGGTGGATGACGTAGGGTTCCCGTCGACATTAGGCTGGAGGAGATCCCGTGCAAGACCAACTATTAGGGTGTTTAGTCAGCGTTATTGTCGGGGCCATCGCCGGCAACGTGACTGGGACGCTGTTCACGAAGCTGAGTCTTGGAATGCTGGGCAACAGCGCAGCGGGTGTCATCGGCGGCGCGATCGGCGGGATTGTGCTCGGTGCCGCGCTGGGCCCAACCGGAATCGCGGGATGGCTCGGCTACGTCCTCGGCGCAATCGCGGGCAGTATCCTGGCGATACTTCTTGTCCGCCTAGTCATGCCCGAGAAGTAGCTCGCACCGACTGCGGTTCTTGATCGCGCTCGTCGATGTGATTTGCGCAGGCCGGACGCGGGCTCCAGGCTTCCACCGCTATACAGCGTTAATTCGCCTTGCGAATGACCGCA
>Ga0070709_10001822_pt1 | contig 11562 bp, 4 predicted proteins | sample LARL51metaG_FD_65449 | JGI IMG/M metagenome (GOLD analysis project Ga0070709, IMG submission 65449) | Corn, switchgrass and miscanthus rhizosphere microbial communities from Kellogg Biological Station, Michigan, USA - LAR L5-1 metaG | ecosystem: Host-associated > Plants > Roots > Rhizosphere ...
GCGGTCACCGGGTCGCTCACCGGTTCGCGCGCCAACCAGGTGCGGGCCGCCCGCGATGTCGTGGGCAACGCCCTCGCGGCCGTCCTCGCCGGAGAGGTCGCCGTCCTCGCGTTGCCGAACGCCCGCCGCGACGCGGCCGACGGGGACCGGCCCACGATGGACGTCGTCGGCGACGCCCGGGTGGTCCAGCTCGGCCACGGCGGGCACGTGCTCGCCGACGAGCTGCACCCGCAGCAGGTCACGGTGGTCAAGGGCGCCGAGCGGATCGTCGTCGTCGGGCTCGGCGATCGCGAAGGCGACTCGACCGGAGACCGGCTGGCTGGCTGGCACAGCGGACAGCAGCTCGCGCTGGTGGGCTGGAACGTGGCGCTCGGCGCGCGCTGCTCGCTCCGCACCGAGGGCTCGACGACGAGAGCGCAGCGGCAGCGTACTGGCGCCGGGTGGACGCGCGGCGCCGAGCTGGTCCGCGGCACCACGACGGTCACCACCCGGTTCGTGGACCGTCCGGGTGCGCTCGCCGTGATTCTCGACCAGCCGGTCGGCAGCGAGGCCGGCCAGGGCCTGGCCATGACGCTGGCGGGGGCCGAGCGGATGGCCGCGGCGGACGGCACACCGGTGCCGCCCAGCGTCATCACCGGGGCGGTCCGCAGCGTCGTCGTCTACCCGATCGTGCCGGGTGACCCCGCATCCGGCGCGGGCCCGGTGACCGTCACGGTCGCCAGCGAGGACGGCTGGCACCTGGTCGGCGTGCTCGCCGGTCCCGACGTCGCCACCGTCGTCGCGACCGTGGCTGCCCGGGGCGCCGACGACGCGGTGCGACCCATGACCTCGGGCACCGGTGCCGTCCGCCTCACCTGGAACGGCGACGTGCCGGAGCGGGGGAGAGCCCGCACCCCGCCCGCCAGGCCGGCGGTTATGCGCACGTCCCGCACCCCGCGCCGACCAAGGAGAGCGTGATGGTCCAGCCCGGCTTCTTCGTCCTGCACCCGGCGGTGCTGCCGCCCCTACCGGCCGGCACCTACACCCTGCACGGTGAGATAGAGGACATACCAGCCGGCCCGGTCGCCCCCCTGGACAGCACGATCACGGTCTCCTCACCACGTTGGACGATGCCGCCGGACCAGATCCTGTCGACGTTCCCGCCGGCCAACAGCGAGGGCGCGTACCGGGCGACGTTGCCGCAGATCGTGCTGAAGCGCCGCACCCTGCCGTGGGAGCGCAAGGTCGACGCAAACGAGCGCATCCCCTGGCTCGCGCTCGTCGTGGTCGCCGAGGGCGAGGGGTCGCTCTCGGCCGAGAGCCCGGTCGAGCAGTGCATCACCGAGTTCACCAAGGTGCCGCAGCCCGCGGACCGCGACGTCGCGACCAGCGTCTACCTGTCGGTGACCCAGACCGTCGTCAACGGCATCTTCCCCTGCAAGGAGGACCTCGAGCTGCTCGCCCACGTCCGTGAGGTCGACCTCTCGGACAGCGAGCTCGCGGACGGTGACGACGACGGCTTCCTCGCGGTCGTCGTCGCGAACCGGCTGCCGCAGCCGGGGTTCGACCCGAAGGTGGGACACATCCCCCGCAAGTACCTGGCCTGTCTGGTCAACCTCGAGACGCAGCTGCCGGTCCTACCGCCGCCAACACCGGACAACGTGCTGGTGTTCGAGTTCGACTCGCAGGCACTGGTACAGGACCTGCGGCCGATGGCGCAGCAGTACGTGGCGAACCCGGACGCCTTCGCCATGGGATCATCGACCTCAGCGCCGTTCGTCGCCCAACGCGACGTCCGCGACCGCGCGGCCCGCCCCACCGACGTCACCGACGCGTACATCGGCGCGGCGGAGTCGGTCGAGACCGTCAGCCACGCCGTCCACACGGCCTCGTCCTGGTCCCCGTCGCCCGCGCAGATCGAGCAGGCTGCGGTGTCGTATGCCGCTACCGACGCGGCCAAGCTCGTGCGCGATGCGATGGCCGGTTCCTGGCGACTGCCGGTCGGCGCCATCACCTTCGAGCCCGTGTACCGCTTCCCGGTGCTCGCTCACTGGTCGTTCACCGTCACCGCGGACGGGACGTTCGAGCAGTACATGCAGAACCTCGACGTCGGCCTGCTCGGCACCCTCCACGGCGACAAACCGGCCCAGCCGGCGCCGACCACAACCGCCGGGCCCCCGCCCGACGTCCGCCCGGCCCCCGAGCTGGCCGAGACCGGGCACGTCGGGCTGGACCACCTGACCCGGCGCGGCGACCAGGTCCGTGCCTGGTTCAGAGGACCGGCCGCGCCGCACCCGACCGTTCGTGAGCAGGCGCCCACGAGCGGTCCGCAGAAGGGCCGCCTGCCGTTCGCCCACACCTCGGACCAGCTCCGGGTCGTCGTCCCCGACGGCCGCGAGGACGTCTCGTACGCCGCGGCGTACGAGATCGGCCGGCTGCTCGCGCTGTCGCAGTCGGCGGTGGTCACCGCGTTGATGCGCTGGCGGCAGGAACAGTTCGGTGCCCAGCGCGCAGCCCTGCTCGCAGCGCTAGCGGCGCACCCGGTCGGGTTCCTCGACGACACGCTGTTCGAGCACCGCACTCCCGGGCTGGGCGCGCTCGTCGGCCGGCACATCGTGCTCGGGGCCGCCAAGAAGACGGACGCCGTGTTCGCCTCGTCCCGGCCGCTGGTCGACCCGGGTCGCCCGCTGGACTTCCTCGACGGCAACCTCGACCAGGTCATCGCCGCCGGTCTGGGCCTGGACTTCGAGGCGCTGCAACGGAACGCGAAACGGCTCGGCATCGTCGGTGCGCTCGTGCGCACGGCCGTCCAGGTGGGCGCGCAGCCCGACCCCGCCCTCGGCGGCCCCGCCTTCACCGGGCTCCAGGCCGACCTGGACCGGCAGGTTGGTGCGCTGGTGGCCCAGAGTGGCCGCACCGGTATCGGGGGAGCCGCCGCTGACGCGCTCGACGACCTGCTGGCAGACCCCGAGGAAAGGCAGTGACATGGCAGAGCTGAAGGCCTACCTCGATGCCAGTTTCGTGCTCGAGGCGACGGTGACCGGCCTGATGAACCTCACCCCGGCACCCGCAGACGAGGACGACGAGGGCGGCGTCCACGTCGTCCCGTTCGACATCCGGCAGTGGCTCGCCCGGCTGCGGCTGCTCGAAGGCGTCCCGTTCGCCTATCTCGCCGCCGACAGCGAGCTGCTTCCCCGCGAGTCGATCCGGTTCTTCTATCTCGACCGGCGCTGGACCGACGCGCTGGTGCAGGGCGCCCTGGGCGTCGGCACCGTGTCGAGCGGAGACCGCGCCCAGCTCGAGCAGCTGTACGACGTGATCCGCGACGAGGTCGACGACGAGGAGCACCGGGTCCGCCCGGTCGGCGGCGAAGGCGCTAGCTCGACGTCGCAGACCATCACGGGGTTCCTCCTCCGATCCCGCGCCGTGAGCGGCTGGCCCGGGCTGCACGTACGCGCGTACGACCGCGAGCTCGCCGAGGGCGACAACGCGGTCATCCCCGAGGGCGACGCCCGGCGGCTGCGGCTGCTGCGGATGGAGCGGCTCGCGCCGGCCGTCCTCCTCGTCCTCTTCGACGGGGTACCGCAGATCGTCCACATCGAGGAACCGCGCCGCGGGATCCAGTTCGGGGTGCGGCTCGACTCCGACCCGGACGGCGTGACGTTCTCGCCGTGGATCCGGCCCCGCGACGCCACCGACCCTCAGAAGGACATCGCCGACAAGGTCACCGTGCCCTGCCGGCCGGGATCACCCGGCGTCCTGGACTTCCGCCATCTCAACAAGAAGCTCCTGGGCCGGCCGGACACCCACATGTCCGGCGACGGTGTCGTGGACAGCGCCGAGTTCGCCCTGGAGGCCATCCGCTTCCCCTACCGGCAGGTGTTCGGTGACACGGCGCACCCGGTCGAGGAGCTGCTGGACGTCTTCCGGCCGACCGTCTTCATCGCGGCGGAGCCGCACGAGAAAACCGTGGCCCTGACCGAGCGTTTCACCGCGGGGCTGGCATGACCGTTCCGCTTCCCGACCCGGACGCCATCAAGGCCGCGATGGCCAGTCCGCGCTGGTCCGCGCTGGTGCGGGTCGATGCGACCGTGCAGGACATCCGGCTGTGGGACCCGTCCCTGCTGCGCGAGACGCGCGTGCTGGTCCCGGTCGACGTGCAGGCGCTGTACGTCGACCCGACCAACACCTCCGCACACGTCTTGCTGCCGTTCGGGCTCACCGAGCCGGATGGCCAGCCCGCGGCACCGATGCCGGCACCCTTCGACCCTGGCCTGGCCCGCGCCCCGGGCGTCTACCTTCACTGGGCCATGCCCGACGCCCTGCTGCGCGGGTCGCTGACCAGACAGCCGGACGACGCGACGAACCGGCTGGGACTGCCCGCGCTGCCCGACCGCTGGCTGGTGCTGCGGATGCTCGTGATGTCGGGGGCATCGACGGTGCAGACGACAGGCTGGGTGGTCCTCGCCGACACCGGGACGATCGTCCCGCTCGACGACTGGCACGGCGAGCAGGCCCTGCCCCCGGCCGCCCGGCACACCGTGGCGCCCGCCGAGCTGACCGGCAGCGTCGGCGGCTCGCCGCAATGGGCGTCGACCTACGACGCCGTCGCCGACCGGCTGGCCTTCTACGACCCGCTGGACGTGGTCTCGAACCACGCCGACCCGGCGACCGAGGGCAACCAGGTCGGGTACCTCGTCACCGGCTGGTGGTCCCAGGCCGCACTCGACCCGCTGGACGCGGCGCGTACGGACGCCAGCCTGCACGACACCCTCGACGGCCTCGGCTGGCACCTCGCGCAGACCGCCGGTGACCCACAGCCGGGCATCGAAGCGCGTACCGTCGACGCGCTCAAGCGGGCGTCGCTGGGGCTGACAACCGGGGAGCGGTACGACGCCGCCGGCGCGGCTCCCGCCGCCCGGCCTGGTCTGCTGGCAAGCGGGAGCCCCGCCACGACGTCCGCCATCGCGGACGCGATCGAGCCGACGACGAAATTCGTCAGCGCGGTCACCCCGTTCGCCGACCTGGCCAGCCGGGTCGTTACTGCCGAGCCGAGGTTCCCGCGGTCGACGCTGCTGCATGGCATGGTGCACGGCATTCCGTTCACGGGGCCGGTGGACCCGTCGCTCGTCAACCAGCCGGCTCCCACCGACCTCTCGATCGAGCTCGGCCACCACGGCGACGACGTCGCCGCCACCGTCGCGTCGGACGGGTTCGGCGAGACGACACCGGAGTCGCGCCGGGCCGCCGAACGCCTCCTGTCGGCCTTCAGCGGGCACCTGCTCGACCGGCTGGCGACTGCCGACGGCCTGGTCGACGTCGAGGAGCACGAGCACGCGTCGGCGTTCACCGCGCTGTCCGGCGGCACGTCGGGGACCGACCGGGTGAAGATGGGCGACGCGTCGGCGCCGCTCACCGCCGGCGGGGCCGGGCGCAGCACCGCGAGCCGCCTGACGACCGCGGCGGCGGCGCTGAACGAGACGAGGATCGCGTGGGCCGGCCGCACCCGGTTCGAGCTGCAGCCGGACGACGGCATCGCCCTGCGCCGCCAGGTGCTGGAGTGGACCGCGCCGGAGCCCGTGTCCGAGCCGGCGTCCGAGGTACGCGAGATCGCCCGGCCCGCGCCGCGGTACCACGTGCCGACACCCCCCACCGTGGCCGTTCGCGGGCTGAAGCGCAGCATGCGACAGCGCGCCACGAAGCTGCACTCGCCGGACGAGCAGCTGCAGGTGCGCTGGCCGTCACAGGTGCTCCGGGCGCCGTCGCTGACCGATCTGGCGACGGTGCTGCCCGCGGTGCCAACCGGGGCGCTCCCGCCCGAGGTCGTGCCGCTCAGCCGGGAGGCGCTGCTGCTCAACCCCTACCTCGCGCCGTGGCTCGCCCGCGTGACGGCGGACGACCCGACGTCGCGGGAGCAGGGCATGGACGGCAAGGCGATCCAGACCCGATTCCTCGCCGAGTCGGCGATGCGGTACGGCGCGCAGGCGACGTACACCGGGCGCTCCGCCTTCCTCGGATCGGACGTGGGCGAGCTGACGGCGATCCAGGTGGCCGACCAGCTGCGCCGCTACTCGGTCTACGAGGGCGTCGAGCCGTCCCCAGTCGCCGTGACCGCCTGGTCGCAGCCGTGGCAGCCGATCTGGCTCGAGTGGGAGGTCGCCATCACCGAGACCGACGACCTGCCCGCCTGGTCGCTGGGCCAGATCGACCTCGACCCACCGGACCCCGTGACGCCGACCGGGCGTGTGCTCTCGGCGACCGGGCGGAGCGTGCTCACCACGGGCGTGGCCACCACCATGGCGGCGGCGATCAAGGACTGGCTCGCCGCCGAGGAGGCCCGCGACGTGGCCAGCACCGGCGAGCTCGACCCGGCTGACCAGGACGCGCTCGCGTCGCTGCGGTCCAGGCTCGACACCTTCGACGTCCTGTCGGTCGTGCTCGACGGGCTGCGGGACCAGCTGCTCGGGGTGCCGTACCTCGACGGCCGCACCGACCAACCCGTTCCCGACGACAGCGTGCCGGAGCTGCTGCTGCGCGGTGAGCTCCGGCTGGTCCGCGCCCGCCTGGTCGACGCGTTCGGGCAAGTGGTGGACCTGCCCGACGTGAGCGAGCCCGGGTTGCCGTCTCGCGACGAGATCGACACGCCGACGCCGGCCCTGCGTGTCCGGCCACGGCTCACCGTGCCCGCACGGTGGCTGTTCCGGTTCGTCGACCCGGCCGGCTCTGCCGCCGACGCTCCCGAGGCCCGGCTGGACCAGGTCGACACGACGCAGACCGTCAACCCGGTGGCCGGGTTCCTGTTGCCTGACCACATCGACGAGGCCCTCGAGGTGTTCGACGTGGCCGGCAACCCGCTCGGGCAGCTGCTGCACGAACCTTTCGGCGGAGGCGTCGCGTGGGAACCCGCGCCCGGGCGGCCGCTGCCCCAGGACGCCGGCCCGCTCGACGGGCTCGGTCCCCGACAACAGCTCGTCGGGCATCTGGCGGCTGGTGTCGTGGCCGCCGACGCCGCCCACCGCGGTGGAAGACCGGCGCAGCCCGAGACCGAGTCGTGCCTGTCGGCCATGCTGCGCGCCGTCGACACGACGCTGTGGTCGGTGGACACGTACGCCGCGCTCGGCAACGAGCACATCGCCGGCCTCGTCGGCCGCCCGATCGCCGTCGTCCGGGCCCGGCTGTCCCTCGACATCCGCAGCGACATCGACGCGCTCGACCTCTCCGACCCGGCGAAGCTGGCCCGGCGCGAACAGGCGTACCGCGATCTGGCTGCGCTCTCGTTCCCCGTCCGGATCGGCGAGCTCACCCGGCAGGACGACGGCCTGCTCGGCTTCTTCGTCGACGACGACTACCTGCACTTCCATGTCGTCGACAAGGTCGTGGCATCCTCCGCATTCGTGTCCGGCCGCGGCCGGGGGCAGTTGGGCCCGTACGGCGAGACGCCTGCAGCCGACCAGCTCGGCACCGAGCCGCTCACCGCGGACTACGTTGTCGCGCAGGACGAGCTGCATGTCCACCCGGGCCAGACCGTGACCCTGACCCTGCTCATGCATCCCGCCGGCCGGGTGCACCTCACCTCCGGCGTCCTCCCTCGCAAGTCACTTGCGCTGCAACGCGACTGGGTGGCGCCGGGCCTGACGGTCATGGCGCCCTCCGCCCGGATCGGGCCGGTGCTGGTGGACCCGGCGAAGATCGCACTGCCGCTTATCTCGTCGTTCGGCAAGGACCAGCTGTGGACCCGCCGGGACACTCCGCTGACGTGGAAGGACGACCCCATCCTGGCGGCCACGCAGACGGCACTGCTGCCCGACCTGCCGCACGAGGTGCAGGAGGGCTACATCCGCATCGCGCCCGCACCGCCACCGGGTGCCAGCGGCGCGACCGCCGGAGGTGGCTGATGCCCGGGACGACCCGCGGGCGCGGTCGCAGGACAGCGACCGAGCGCGTCGCGCCGCCCACCGGCCCGAACCGGCTCAAGGACCTCTGGCTACCGCTCGGTCCGTCGACCGTGATCGGTGGGCAGATGGACGGCACGGCCCACACCACCGGACGGGTCCGCCAGGTCGAGGTCAGCCGCGACGGCAGGCGCGTGTACGCGGCGACTGCGAACGGCGGGGTCTGGTACAGCCGCGACGAGGGATCAACATGGATGGTCCTGGGCGGGTGGGCCGTGACGCCGGACGTCCGCAACCTCGACTTCTTCGCCAACACACTCGTGTGCGGCGCGATCCTCGTCGACTGGGACACCACCGCGGGTGGCGAGAACGACACGGTGTACGTCGGCACCGGGGAGCCGTCGCCCCGCCGACAAAGCTATCCCGGCGGTGCCCTCGGCGGGATCGGGGTGCTGCGCAGCGTCGGCCCGGTCGCCAAGACGCGCGCCGACCCGTTCGCGAAGGTGTGGGACCGGGAGGGACCCGAGCTCGCCGGGCTCGGGATGTACCGGCTGGCGTTCGACCCGGCCAACCACGACCGGGTCGTCGCGGCGACCAGCGGTGGGCTGTGGACACGCAGCGTCAGTGGCGGCACCCCGTCCTGGGGAAAGGTCAGTGCCACACCGTTCGACGACGCGCCGCTGACCAGCGACGTGGTCTGGCTGCCCGACGGCCATCTCTGGGCGGTCACGTGGAGCGGGTCGGCATACGTCTCCGACAACGGCACCGCCTCCTTCACCGAGGTCGACCTGGACGACCGCAAGGACGGGCGCCTCGCCCTGGCCGGCGCGGCGGACAGCTCGGTCGTGTACGTCCTCGGCAACGGCCCGATGCTGTGGCGGGTGACCGGGACCACAGCCACCAAGGTCGGCAACGTCCCGAAGCTGCTGTTCGGGAAGGGCGAGGCCGAGCACAGCGCTGGCCAGACCGGCGGCACCCGCACGCAGCCGCTGGACACGAACGACCCGACCGCCAACCAGTCCCACTACGACATGGCGATCGCCGTCGACCCCGGCAACGCGAACGTCGTCGTCCTCGGCGGGTCGGCGGTCGAGACGAGCAATGCGTCGCTCTTCAAGTGCGCCGTGCTCAATCCCGGCGCGACGCCCACCTTGAACTACGCGAAAGCGAACGACCCGACGAAGGCGACGCCGGACGGGACCGCGGGAGCGGATCCGACCTACATCGGCCGCGGCGTGCACGCCGACGTGCACGGCGCGCGCTTCGCGCCGCGCGGCGGGTCGACCGATCTGTGGGTGACCTGCGACGGCGGGGTCTACCGTTCGACGGCCGGTGGCGCCAACCACACCTGGCAGAGCCGCAACAACGGGCTCGGCGTGCTCGAGCCGGGTTACCTGGCCTGCCACCCCACGCAGGAGTCGGTCGTCGTCGTCGGAACCCAGGACAACGGCGTGCTGCGCCGGACCGGCGATACGACCTGGACCTGGGAGGTCGCCGGGGACGGCGGCGGGGTCGCCTTCCACCCGGGCAAACCCGAGCAGTACATCTGCCAGTCCACCGGAGCCCATTGGCGTGACCAGGCGCAGAACGACCGCGACCCGGTCCTGCGCAACTGGCCCTACCTCGACCATGAGGAGAAGGAGAACGACAAGGCGAACTTCTACTCCTCGCCAGGGGTGGTCAAGGCCACCAACCCCGCGGGGGTGCGGCTGGCTGTGGGAACGAACCGCACCTGGGTCAGCGAGGACTTCGGCGGCACCTGGTACACGGTCAAGACCGGGTCCGACCCCCGCGGCGGTGGCCGGAGCAACACCGACCAGGACGTGTCGTACGACGACGAGCGCGGCAGCGTGCAGGTGTGCCGCTGGTTCGACGAGAACACGCTGTACGTGCTCGCCGAGCACTCGCTGGTGCGGTTCACCCGCGACCCGGGGCCTGGCACGTGGACGCGGACCGTCATCAGCGACCACAAGAACAAATGCTTCGCCTACAAGGAGTCGGACATCGCCGACGGCATGACGATGCCGCACCTGCCGCCGCTGGGCTCGTGGAGCGACGTGGCACTGCACATGCCCGGCGCGAACGGCGCAAACTCGCTCTACGTCGCGTGCGCGGGGGTCAACGGAGCGCCGAAGATGGACACGCTGTGGTGGTTCGACGGTGACAAGACGTGGTGGAAGACCGGTCTGCGCGGGGCGTCCAAGGCCCCGGCGCTCGCCGTGGCCCAGGACCCGACGGACCCGAAGCTCGTATATGCCGGCACGTCGACCGGCGTGTTCCAGGGGACGTTCACGCGAGCGGTGGGCGGTGACCCGGCCTGGGTGTGGACGGACTACATGGTGGGGCTCCCCGAAGCGGCCGTGCAGGACCTGGCGATCTTCAGCGACCCCGCCGCACCCCTGAAGCTGTTGCGCGCCGCCCTGCAGGCGCGGGGCGTGTGGGAGGTCGACCTGCTCGGCCCGTGCGACGAGATGACCTACCTGCGGGTGCACGGCTTCGACATGCGGCGGCGGCCGTCGACCTCCCTCGTCGACCCGCTTAACGCCGCCGGGTCTCCCGACCTGCAGCTGTTCCGCAGTCCCGACATAAACGTGCGGCCAGCACCGCCGGTGACGGCCGCACAGGTCCCAGGGCCGCCGGCGATCGCTCCGGCATTCGGCGGCCCGGACCCGTCCTTCGCGCTGTGGACCTTCCAGACCGCGTTCCGCAACCTCGTGCCCGCGTGCCGCCCCACCGGGCGGTGGAGCAAGGCCTTTGAGTCGCAGCTGGTGAGCTACAAGTCGGCGAACGGCCTAGGCGTCGGCAAGAGCGTCGACAACGCGACCTGGACCAACGTCGTGACCCAGGCGCGCGTCTGGCAGCCGCCGTGGGACGGCGACGGGCCCACAGAGGCCGACCTGCTCCAGCTCTCGGTCGGTGCCGACGACGTGGCGCCCGCGGTCCGGATGGGGGTCCGCCGCGTCGACGTCGACGTGCTCGTGCACCATCGCGGCCTGCAACAGCTGCCCGGTGCGTCCGCCTCGGTCCTGCTGCTCATCCGCAGGATGACCGAACCAGCCCATACCTGGAAGACGTTGGCCATCCCCAACGCCTTCGCGGGTCAGGTGGTCGCGGCCCTGGGCGGGACGTTGCCGGCCGGTGGCAAGTTCGCCGGCGGGTGGACGATCGCGGACACGACGCCCGTCCGGCAGTCGGTCGGCAACCTCGACGCCGCCCACCCGCAGGCCACCTCGTTCGAGGTCATATTCCCCACCACGACGAAGAACGATCTGTTCGTGCTCCTCGCTGTCTGCACGTCAGCCACCTTCCCGGCCGCCGCGGCCAGGCTCGCCGGCGCAACGCTCGGAGCCGTCCTGACGAACAGCCCGCACACCGCCTGCCACCTGCTGGCCATCAAGGTCGCCCCCTGACGCCAGCGGGTCTGTCAGGAACTTGGCTCTGTCGCGCTTCCGGTGGTGACGGTGTGGGCGTGCGCCCCGGCGAGGACCTCACTGGTGGCGCGCCGGGCGGGTGTAACGCCCGTGTCGGTTGCGCCGTTTGTTCTTTATAGCTCTGTCCGGCCCGGCCAAGACCATGGGGCGAATCGGAGAAGGAGGCCTGTATGCGGAGATGGATTGCCGTCGATCGGCTGGGGGTTCCTGTGCGGCCTTTGCTCGCGTTGGCTTCCTTGGCAGGGCTGGTCGCGCTGATG
>Ga0070709_10001823_pt1 | contig 11561 bp, 11 predicted proteins | sample LARL51metaG_FD_65449 | JGI IMG/M metagenome (GOLD analysis project Ga0070709, IMG submission 65449) | Corn, switchgrass and miscanthus rhizosphere microbial communities from Kellogg Biological Station, Michigan, USA - LAR L5-1 metaG | ecosystem: Host-associated > Plants > Roots > Rhizosphere ...
CCAGAAACCGCCACCTGTTCCGTCACCCCAGACGCCCGCAGCACCCTGGACTTTGCGGTGGTGCCCCTGCACTTGGCAGTAGATGCTGCTCCCACAAAAGTCTGGCAAGGTTGTAAGCATGGCCACACTGCTCGAGAAGACTCTGAAGCGTGAGCTGTCGATCGGCGGCAGTGCCTACATCCTGGCCATATCCCCCGACGGGCTGAAACTGACGCTCAAGGGGAGGCGCAAGGGCCTTGAGCTGCAGTGGGACGCCCTCATCAGCGGGGATGCGGCGCTGGCGGTGGCGCTCAACGCATCGCTTGGGACGTTCGGAGCCAAGCCAAACGCGCGTAGACCTGTCGCTCAACCGACCGTGCTTTCGAAGGCGAAGAGATTGGCCGAGAAGCCGAAGGTCGCCCGCCGCGCCACGGAGTCGCGACGCGCAGGTCGAAAACACAAACCCGAACCGGGACATTGAGAGACGACCCGGCCGCGCATGCGACCGAGAGGGGTCCCGCCGCGTGGTTACTAGGGGGCTGGTGCCGCCGTCCCGTTCGACCAGTGGGCGAGCGGCACCATGAAGATGGTCTCCGGCTCCGGATCACGTTCGTCGAGGACCACGGGTGAGCCTGCAACGTTGGCTCCCCAACTCGCACCGGTCGCCTTCGGCGTATGGAACATGAGTGAGAATGCCGGTGGCCGTGCCAGCGGGTACGCAAGGATGCACGCCGAAGCGGCCGGGTTGTAGCAGATGGGTCCCCGGATATTCGGATTCCAGAATTCGGCGCTATCGAACGGTGACCATCATGCAAATGCTCCTGGCAACTTTGCCGATATTACCCACGCCACCGCACCGCCGGCGAACGAAATCCGTGAGCCGGCGGCGCGGATGCAGCAAGTAATTCAGGGACCGCTCGACCTCAAGCGTTCGAGTGACCGGGAGAACGGGCCCTTACTTCGGGGCGTCCTTGACCTCTTCTTTGGCAGCATGCGCAGCGTGATGCGCTTTAGCTTTATGGACTTTCGCCTTGGTCTTATCGATGGCCTTGTCGGGCTGGGACTCAACGCTCGCCTTGGCGCGGTCACCTGCTTGCTTGGCGGTCTCGGAGGTTGCCTTGGCAGCATCCTTGGCGGCCGATTCGACCTGAGCTACCGCCGCACCCGACAGCGCCATTGCAAGAATCAGTGCCAGAAATTTGTTCATAAATACTGCGCCTCACGTTGTAATTGGAGGAATCGACGCCCGCGGATGCTACCGATGCCGTCCGGCGCGGATAATGAGCGAATGCGGTAGCGCCGGCAAGTTGCGGGCGTACGGCGACCGGTTGCGACTGTTGGAATCGCAGATTCTGGTGCCCGACGCTCTGAGTCCCGAGCCTTCCTGTGCCGAGGATGCCACGCGGATTGCCACGCCGCCGGAGCCCGCCTCTCCCGTCACCGCAGAGCCGCCAGCCCACTAGCCCACGGTAGGCGGACTCCTACACGGAGACGTAGCAGTCACCGCTTGGCCCACGTGTGCTTGAACGAGCACAGTGCCGCACACCAACGGCAGGGGCCTCTCCGCGCCTCCTATTTAAAGGGTACAACCAATGCTTCACTACGCAGTCATCTTTCTGGTAATCGCGCTGGTTGCCGCGCTGTTCGGGTTTGGTGGCATCGCGGCCGGTGCGGTTGGGATTGCCAAAATCCTGTTTGTCGTTTTCCTGATCGCGGCTGTGGTTACGTTCATCATGAACGGCCGACGCACCATGTAGCGACCGATGCAGTAGACGCGGGATTGTCTCCGACCGCGAGCTCTGGGTCCCTGTAGTGGGGACGCGGTGCTGTCAACGGAGGCGAGCCGCACGGGGGAGTCCATGCCCAGTATTCTCATAGCCGATGATCACGCGATGATCCGAACAGGCCTTCGGCAATATCTGGAGCGGGACGGCTCGATTGACACAATTGGCGAAGCTGCGAGCGGTGCCGAGACCCTGCAAGGCTTGCGCGACGGGCAATGGGATCTCGTAATCCTCGACATCAACATGCCCGACGGCAACGGAATTGATACGCTGCGCAAAATTCGATTGGAACATCCGAACGCCAGGGTTCTGGTGGTCAGCGGGTATGCCGAGAATCAATATGCGGTCAATGTCCTGCGCGCCGGGGCGTCAGGCTACCTCGCCAAGGACGAGGCGCCCGAGGAATTCATGCGTGCAGTGCACACGGTCCTGGCCGGACGTCGCTTTGTAACCGAGTCTCTGAGGGAACTACTGCTTTCCGAGCTCGATGAGCCTACCGATCGGCCCATGCATACGACACTGTCGCAGAGGGAATTCCAAGTACTGAGCAAACTCGCCGTCGGCCAGTCAGTCTCGGAAATAGCCAGCGAACTTTCGATCAGCGTTAAGACGGTAAGCACCTACCGTGCACGCGTACTCGAGAAAATGCACCTCGAGACGAACGCTGACCTGACCACGTACGCGCTGCGCAACGGACTACTTCAGTAGCAACGCCCCGGTCGATCCGGGCTTGCTGGACCATTCTTCATAGCCGGCCCCTGTGCGGGCACAAATTGCGGCCGACTCTGGTCGTGCGCATAGCCAGAATGCGTTAGCGCGCCTGTGTGACTTCAGGCACCATTCACCAGCGCAAACGCCAGGCTCCCTGGCTGCCGGTCCCACAGTTGCTGCTGGAGGAGATGCCCATGAGACGAATCACGCAACGCACGACCCGTGGCCGCAACGGCCCTCGCCCGGGGCCGGCCGGTCGGGTTCAAGGTGAGGGAGACTACGCCGCCACGCGCAGGTACGAGCGTGGGCTTAAGCATTACCTGCAAAAGGGCGACATGGAGAAGGCCGCCCGCGAGGCAGCTCCGCACACGGCCCGGGAGGCACAAGAACTCGAGGCGGCTGAAGAGGCCGGTCGACGGCATGCGCTGCCCGATTCGAGCAGCTCGACTTCGGAAGGCCAGAGGCAGTGGTTCAGCCAGAGCCTGGCGGCGATCCGGCTCGCGGCGCGCGAGCATCTGACCTCAGGAGCCGTCACCGACAACTACCAGGGGAGCCTCGAGCAGGCGATCGCGCTGCTCAATCACGCGGTCGCGACCGAAATCGTATGCGTGCTGCGCTACAAGTATCACGCCGTTGCGGCGAGCGGCATATCCAGTGAAGGGGTGCGCGCGGAGTTTGCGCAGCACGCGAAGGAGGAGGAGGAGCATCTCGACCTGCTCTGCGAGCGCATCAACCAGCTCGGCGGCAAGCCGCTCATGAACCCAGAGGGCCTGGTGGGTCGCGCCGCTTCGCAGTACGTCGAAGGGGAGACCTTGGTCGATATGATCAAGGAGAATCTCGTGGCGGAGCGGATCGCAATCGAGACTTACCGTGAGATGGTGCGCTACTTCGCCGACAAGGATCCGACGACGCGCACCATGCTCGAGCGCATCCTCGCGCAGGAGGAGGAGCATGCCAATGACATGCATGACCTGCTCGTGCAGCACGAGGGACGCCCGATGCTGAAGCGTTAAGGCTCACGGGCAGCATATGCCCGCACTGCGAGGTCACATCGTGCTGTGACGGCAGCCGCGGCCGCCGGGCGCTCACTGCCGTGGGGCGCATTCCGCCATACCACCTTCACGGTGGTCTGGATGGCGACGGTTGTCTCCAACCTGGGCGGGTGGGTATCGACGGCCGCATCCGGTTGGCTGATGACCACGCTCAACCCGGATCCCCTGGTCGTGTCCTTGGTACAGGTCGCATCCTACCTGCCCCTCTTTCTGCTCGCCCTGCCCGCGGGAGCGCTCACGGACCTCATCGACCGACGCAAGCTGCTGATCTTCAGCGAGGTTGCGGTCATGGTATTCGGCGTGGCCCTCGCCGCTCTGGTGTCGAGCCACCTCATTCGCCCCGTGAGCCTGATTGTGATGACGGCCCTGGTGAGCGCAGCGACGGCCGTGGGCGCCCCTCCCTGGCAGGCCGTCGTATCCGACCTGGTACCGCGCTCGGATCTCCCTTCCGCAGTATCGCTGAACAGCCTCGGCATCAACATCAGCCGCGCCGTCGGGCCGGCGATCGGTGGCCTGCTGGTCAGCGCATTCGGCTATGGACCGCCCTTCTGGATCGATGCGTTCAGCAACGTCGGCGTCCTCGGGGCACTTGGCTGGTGGAAGAGCCCGCCGCGCGCGAAGTCCACCCTGCCACCGGAGCCCTTCGTCAGCGCGATGGTGGTTGGCCTCCGGCACGCCCGCTACAACCCGCATTTGAGCGCCACGCTCGTCCGTGCCGCCGGCTTCTTCCTTTTTGCGAGTGCCTACTGGGCGCTGCTGCCGATCATCACCCGCATACAGGTCGTCGGCGGACCGGCACTGTATGGGAGCCTCCTGGGCGCCATCGGTCTCGGGGCCATCGGCGGCGCCTTCATGCTGCCGCGCCTCAAGGTCCGCTGGGGAGCGAACAGGCTGCTGGCCTGGTGTACGGCAGGGACCGCTCTGTCCACCGTCCTGTACGCCGCCTCGCACGATGCCCGCGCCTCACTCCTGGCCAGCGTGCTCGCGGGCGTGTGCTGGATCGGCGCCGTCTCCTCGCTGAACCTCTCGGCCCAGGTGGCACTTCCCGAGTGGGTCCGCGGCCGGGGGCTGGCCGTGTACGTCACCGTCATGTTCGGCGCCTTGAGCCTTGGTGGTCTCCTCTGGGGAAAGCTGGCCACCGAGATCGGGACCGCGGGCTCACTGCTGGCAGCCGCGGCGGGTGCCCTGCTGGCGGTACCCCTTACCCGGAGGTGGAAACTGCAGACCGGTGAAGGAGTCGACTTTACCCCCGCCCTGCACTGGCCGATGCCGATCACCACAGAGAAGGTCGCGGGCGACCGCGGGCCGGTACTGGTCACCACTGAATATCGCATCGACGTCAAGGACCGCGACCGGTTCCTGCAGGCGCTGTTTCGCCTGTCACGCGAGCGCCGGCGCGACGGCGCCTACGACTGGAAGGTGTTCGAAGACCCCGCAGTCGCCGGTCGTTTCGTCGAGATATTCTTGACCGATTCCTGGCTGGAGCACCTTCGCCACCACGCCCGCATTACCCAGGCAGATCGGATTAGCGAGGAAGCTCTTCGGCTGTGCGTGCACGGCGCCCCGCCGAAAACGACCCACCTCATCCAGGTTCACCGCTCGGGTTTGCCCGGAGACGGCAGCAGATAGTCGCCATACGGCACGCCGCAGCTTTCATGGAGGACATCACGTGAACACTCAGCAGCTCGGCTCCCAGGGCCCGCAAGTATCAGCCATCGGCCTCGGGACCATGGGAATGTCCGACATGTACGGACCTGCGGATCGCTCCGAGAGTATCGCGACCATCCATGAAGCGCTGGATCAGGGCATCACGCTCCTCGACACGGGTGATTTCTACGGCATGGGGCACAACGAGATGCTCGTCGGCGAGGCACTCAAGCACAGGAATCGGGATCAAGTTCAGCTCAGTGTCAAATTCGGCGCCCTGCGCGGGCCCGGCCCGGGCGAGTTCAACGGCTACGACTCACGGCCAGCCGCGGTGCGCAATTTTGTCGCGTATTCGCTGAAACGACTGGGTGTCGATTACATCGACATCTATCGTCCCGCGCGACTTGACCCGGGCGTGCCCATCGAGGACACGATCGGTGCGATTGCCGCGCTCATCAAGCAAGGCTATGTACGCTATGTCGCGCTCTCGGAGGTCGGCGCCAAGACGATTCGACGCGCGCACGCGGTCCATCCGATTGCAGACCTGCAGATCGAGTACTCGCTGATCTCACGTGGGATGGAAAGCGAGATTCTTCCCACCTGCCGCGAACTGGGAATCGGTATCACGGCCTACGGCGTGCTCTCGCGTGGCTTGATCAGTGGCCACTGGCAGAAGGACAGCCCGAAGGGTGACTTTCGCTCCCGCGCACCCCGCTTTCAGGGCGCGAACCTGGATACCAATTTGGCCTTGGTGGAGAAGCTGCGCGCGGTTGCCAGCGCGATCGGCGCTTCGGTCGCCCAGGTGGCCATCGCATGGGTTATGGCGCGAGCGGCCGCGGAGCGGGCCGCGCTCGTCCCGCTCATTGGCGCGCGCCGCCGAGAACGCCTGCACGAGGCTCTGGGAGCATTAGCTCTCAAACTCTCTCATGAGCAGCTGAACGAGATCGAGCGGGCAGTTCCGCCGAACGCGGCGGCGGGTGGACGCTATCCGGATGCGCAGCTCGCGCACATGGACAGCGAGCGTTCGGAGTGACCTGATTGCGGACCTACCCCGTTGCCCCCACTTCATCGGCTGGTGCGTTGTGCCATATCGCGCCCTCGCGCGCGAGCCGATAGCCGTAGTCGAATAAGACGTTGATTTACGAGGTCTCGAACACGCGAGACCCTCCATCCATAGCATGAGCGCCCGGAGAACCAGCCGCGCACGCCGCGGAAATAGCGAGTTGCCTCGTGATTCGAGTGTTCATTCAATCCGAACCGTTGACGTAGCCGGTGCTGGACTATCTAGTCGCAAACGCCACCACTCGGGGTCCGCGAGAGCGCCTGTCGCCCGGAGATCCGATGTGAAGATATGATGCGTTTGGCCTCGCGAACTGCATCACATCACACAGCGGTGCAGCGCGTCGCCCGCGGTTCATTCGATTGGCAGGCCACCCGGGCTGCACCCGGTCCCGATTTATGGAGACGCGAAGGGCCACTGCGTGCTTTTGGAATTCGATGCAATCCTGATCGGTACCGGGCAAGCGGCCCCGGCGCTTGCAGCGCGACTCGCCGAGACAGGGATGCGCGTCGCGATCATTGAAAGGCATCTCTTCGGCGGCACTTGCGTCAACACCGGATGCATTCCAACCAAGACAATGATAGCGAGCGCATATGCCGCATACATAGTTCGCCGGGCTCGGGACTACGGGGTTGAGGTCGCAGGAGACGTGACGGTCGACATGCAAGCGGTAAAGGCTCGTAAGGACGCGATCTCCGGGGAGTCAAGCCGTGGCCTGGAAGACTGGTTGCGGCACTTGAAGAATGTGACTGTCTTCGTCGGCACAGCGCGTTTCGAGAATGCGACGACGGTGCGGGTCAACACCGACAGTCTTAGGGCCGCCAAAATCTTCATCAACGTCGGCGGGCGGGCGTACATCCCTCCCCTCTCCGGGATCGAACAGACCCCGTTCTTGACCAACTCCACGATGATGGACGTCGATTTTCTACCGAAGCACCTCATCGTTGTCGGAGCCGGCTATGTCGGCCTCGAGTTCGCGCAGATGTTCCGGCGTTTTGGGTCCGAGGTCACAGTAGTGGAGCAAGGCCGGCGGTTTCTGCCTCGGGAGGACCAAGACGTATCCGACGCGATCCGCGGAATTCTGGAAAGCGAGGGGATTCGATTTCGTCTCAGCGCCACCTGTATCAGTCTCAAGGCCGCCCCAGACGGTACGGGAGTCATCGTCGGGGTCGACTGCCAAGAGGGCGAACCGCAAGTTGCAGGCTCTCACGTGCTGGTGGCAGTTGGCCGGACTCCGAATACCGATGATCTGGAACTCAGCCGAGCAGGCGTAGAGACCGATAACCGTGGGTACATTAAGGTCGATGATCAATGCCGTACGAATGTGCCCGGCATCTGGGCGCTCGGTGACTGCAATGGCCGGGGTGCCTTCACTCACACCTCATACAATGACTTTGAAATCGTCGCGGCAAATCTGCTGGATAACGATCCGCGCAAGATATCCGACCGTATCCCGTGCTACGCGCTGTACACCGACCCGCCCCTGGGACGGATCGGCCTGACAGAACAGGATGTGAAGCAGACCGGACGCAAGGCACTTTTGGGCAAACGACCCATGAGTCGCGTCAGCCGTGCCGTTGAACGCGGCGAGAGTCAGGGCTTCATGAAGGTCATCGTCGCGGAGGATACCGGCGAGATTCTGGGAGCTGCGTTCCTCGGATTGAATGCCGACGAAGTCGTGCACTCCCTTCTTGATGTCATGTACGCGCACGCTCCGTACTCGATCGTCAGGCGGGCCATGCATATACACCCTACGGTAAGTGAGCTGATTCCCACGATGCTTGGAGAATTGAAAAGCCTGACCGTAGAGTGACTGTGCATCGGGTGGCACCGTATTGCATTGTGGCCCCCGGGAGCGACCCGTCGGAGTCGCGCTAGCGAGTGGTTATGCCTACACAGTGTCGTCACCTGGACCTTGTCCGGACCAGCCATGCGCGCAGTCGCGGTTGCGAAGAGTGCCTCAAGCTGGGCGACACTTGGGTCCATCTGCGACTCTGTCGGACCTGTGGGCACGTCGGCTGCTGCGACGACTCAAAGAACCGGCACGCAACCAAGCATTTCCGCGCGACGCAGCATCCCATCATCACGTCAATCGAACCCGGCGAGCATTGGAGCTGGTGCTACGTCGATGAACTGGTCATGGAGCTCCCCGCGTGACCCGACTCGATGCCTTTCTTCTGCTCGGTGGACTCCCGCCGCACCGCCGGGCGGACCAGGACCCCGAATCAGCACCTCAAAGGCAACCGCGCCGCCAATCATGCGATCGCGCAGCCGGCTTTCGCTCGGGCGTGCGTCCACGGCGACGATGGGGGTTCCCGCTTCCCGGCGACGGGACAGCTCCTTAACTGAGATGCGGCTCAACCGAAGCTGCTGGCAAACTGGTGTCGGCGCCAAACTTGAATCCCAGAAATGCGCCCACCAGCGCCTTGACGCAATTGCCCATGCCCACGTGCGCTGGCCTACCGATAAATCCAAACGAATGCTGCAGGCTACTCCCAGAGATTAAGGAGACGGAACGTGAGTAACGACAAAGCGGAAACGAGCAGCAACACTGACGTTGCCGCGACGATTGACAAGCAGATGCTTGAACGAGACGCGAAGGGCGTCCCGGGCCCTGCCACGACTCCTGAACCACCCCCCTGGACAGCGAAGTTCGACCTGCCTTCGATCAGGTTCCGCGCACCCAAGGGCGGCTAGGATCTTGGGCGGCGCGCTGCCTGGCCGGTGGCGGCCGTCTCGTGCACCCCTCGTCGCCGCCGGTGAGATCAGGCCGCCTCCCCGCAAAGTGATGGGTTGGTGCGCTCGCGGACGATGCCAGGGGTGCCGTCAGCCTCTTGGCATCAGCCTACTTCGGCGATCGCGGCGTCGACGATCTGCTGCGCCTCGGCCAGGATGGCTTTCAGGTGATCCTGCCCTCGGAAACTCTCCGCGTAGATCTTGTAGATATCCTCGGTTCCTGACGGACGCGCCGCAAACCAGCCGCTGTCTGCTACTACCTTGACGCCACCAAGCGAGGCGCCGTTGCCGGCTGCACGGTCGAAAACGGCTTGAACCTGCTCGCCGGCGAGGTTCGGAATGCGCAGTTGCGTCGGCGAGAGCTTCGCCAATCTCGCTTTTTGTTCGCGCGACGCACGAGCCTCGACGCGGTCGGATACCGGGTAGCCGAGATCACGCGTGATGTCGCCGTAATAAGCACCAGGATCCTCGCCGGTATGGGCGGTGAGTTCGGCCGAGAGCAGTGCCGCCGTAATACCGTCTTTGTCGGTCGACCAGGCCGTACCGTCCATACGATTGAAGGACGCCCCGGCACTCTCTTCGCCACCGAAGCCGAGCGATCCATCGAGCAGGCCGTCCACAAACCATTTGAACCCAACCGGCACTTCGTAAAGCTTGCGGCCGAGCCTGGCGGTCACCCGATCGATCATCGAACTGCTGACGACCGTTTTGCCCACGGCCGCCGCCTGGCTCCAGCGAGGGCGATTGCGGAACAAATAGTCGATCGCGACGCTCAAGTAGTGGTTCGGCGGCAGCAGGCCGGTGCTAGGCGTCACGATTCCGTGGCGGTCGTGGTCGGGATCACAAGCGAATGCGATGTCATAGCGGTTCTTTAGATCAATCAGACGCTGCATTGCCCAGACCGAGGAGGGATCCATCCGAATACGGCCGTCCCAGTCGAGGGTCATAAAGCCGAAAGCCGGGTCCACCTGTTCGCTGACAACCGTGAGGTTGAGCCGATAGTGCTCAGCAATCCGCGGCCAGTAGTGCACACCGGCGCCGCCAAGCGGGTCGACTCCCATGCGAAGACCCGCGCTGCGGATGACGGCGAGATCCACCACGTTGACCAGGTCGGCCACGTAGGTGCCCAGGTAGTCATGCTCTCGGGTCGTTGCGCATTTGAGCGCTTGCTGCAAGCTAATGCGCCGCACGCCCTTCAATCCGGCTTCCAGCAGAGCGTTGGCCCGATCCTGGATCCAGTTCGTGATGCTGGTGTCTGCCGGCCCGCCGTTAGGTGGGTTGTACTTGAATCCACCGCTGTCGGGTGGATTGTGCGACGGCGTTACGACGATGCCATCGGCATAGCCGCTGTGACGGCCACGATTGTGAACGAGTATCGCGTGCGAGATCGCCGGTGTCGGCGTGTACTCACCGGCCGGGGCGATCCGAATCTCAATGCCATGGGCTGCCAGCACCTCTAGAGCGCTATGCAAGGCCGGTTCTGATAGCGCGTGCGTGTCGATTCCGATGAAGAGCGGCCCATCAGTGCCGCGCCGCGCCCTGTATTCGCAAATCGCCTGGCTAATGGCCAGCACGTGCCACTCGTTGAAGCTGCGCTCCAGGGAGCAGCCGCGGTGGCCCGACGTGCCGAACGATACGCGTTCGCTCGGCACGGACGGGTCAGGACGTTCGCCCGCATAGGCAGCGAGCAGCCGCGGCAAGTTGACCAGGCTCGCAGCTGGCGCGGGCTTACCGGCCGCGGGATCGATCCGGGAGCTGCTCTGACCTTCGGCGCTCATACAACGACCTCGTCCGGACCGGCTAGGAGCCATGCTTTTGCCACTCGCTTGCAGGCGCGCGCTTCCCAGTTGCTTGCCGTCATGTCACTCCACAAGCTGTATGCGCGTGTTTGGCAATGTCGATCTCGCCCGAGCTCTCGGGGAACGTCGAGCGCCGCTCGCTCATCAAGTGCTTCCGAATCCGAAAGGTGTCGATTCGGTCTATTTTAGAGCCCCCAAGCTAGTAAGGCTCATCGGTTCATTAGCGGCACACCCCGCAACGTCGTACTTCAGCGCGGAATCATCAAGCACATGCTGTCAATACTGTACTTCGGGCGCCGCGTAAGTCCTGCTGCTTCCCTTTGTGCTCCGGCATGCCCTCGCCCGGCGACACAGGTGCTGCCTTGGGCGGGCCCTTTCACGAGCTTTCTTGTGTCCAAACAGGCGTCGAAACGCAGACCCCGGCGAGGTCAACCTCCGGACCTCCTCTCGCGGCCGCTAGGCGGGGCGCGCGAGCCAGAACTCTATAGTCGCGCAGGCTCCGTGGGTGGAGACCGCACTGGCTTCGCATCGTTCTCGGGCCGCACAGCGTTCGGCACGTACTTTCCCGAAGTCCGCGGACACTTTTAGGTCTCGCTATTCGCGCCGCATTCCCGCTTCAACGTCGCGATAGGCGTTCGTCACGCGATCGAAGTCTTGCAGCAGTTGCCGATTCTGCTCTGCATATCCTGCGTCCGCGAGTCGGGTATGCAATTGCTCGTAATTGTCCGAGACGCGTCTATAGTCGGCTTGGACGTTGTCGCGTGAGTCGCGCTGGTCCACGGCACGATTGAAA
>Ga0070709_10001824_pt1 | contig 11558 bp, 13 predicted proteins | sample LARL51metaG_FD_65449 | JGI IMG/M metagenome (GOLD analysis project Ga0070709, IMG submission 65449) | Corn, switchgrass and miscanthus rhizosphere microbial communities from Kellogg Biological Station, Michigan, USA - LAR L5-1 metaG | ecosystem: Host-associated > Plants > Roots > Rhizosphere ...
ATGCCGATGTGGATAGTCGCGAGTTGTCGACAATCGCTCGACAGCGAATCGGGGCGCGAATCGGTTACTTTCTGCGCCGCGAAAATGGGTGGACTTTTTTGTGAAAAACTGTTGAAAAACGACGCTCGGATCGCGCACATGAATCGATGACGTACGAATCACAACGATCATTTTCCTGCACATCTGTCCACATTTCTTATCCACAGAGTGGAGCAGAGGCTTACCGCCGACGGAGTGCGAAGTTAGCGCGTTATCGACAGTCATCCACAATCGCTATCCACAGTAGTACCAACGAGTTATGGAAAACTTTCCTATTGCGCTTTACACCGGGTTTTTCTAGGTTGCCGTCCCCTCCGACGGCGACGTCGCCGCTCGACGCGTTTTTTCTCTCGCGCACGCACCAATGCACCTCGCCAGCTGCGCCGCTCCACCAGAGCCGCTCGAAGATGCACCTCGATCGGCGCTGCTGACCGATTCGACGGTCGCGGAGCAGTGGGACGCCTTCTGGTCGTCGGATGCGTACTATGTTCGACGAACGACCGAGTGCGGCGAGGTCGAGTGGTTCGAGCTGGTCGACGACGAGCCGGCGCACGCCCCTGATTCACGCGTGTTGACGTTACAAACCAAGACGCGGCCGCGGACTCGTGTAACAGTTGTGGTAGCACAGTCACCCGACGGTCGGCGCATGCTTGTGGGAAGCGCCGGACGGACGCCGCGATGATTAGTGTTTACTCAAGGGCTGGCTTCGGGCAGCAACTCGAGTTGGGCGGTTCGCTGGGCGACGATTTGTCGCGAGGCCTCATACAGCCAGTCGAAGCTGGCGTCGAGGCGGGGGTCACCGCCGGCGGCATCGCGCGCGAGCGCGAAATGGCTGTAAAGCCGTGTGTCGATGCGCTCGGGCTCTCCGTGCAATCGAAAAAGCAACAGCTCGGTCGCGGCCTCGGTGAGATGGAACAGCGTGAAAACGTAGAAGCGCATGCGAGTCTCATCGACGGCGTCGACGGAGCGGAAGAACGCGGGCTCACGAATGGGGCGCTCTTCGCGAATCGACGCGACGATCTCCATGGCGTGTTGGAGACCGGACGGTCCGGCGCCGCGGAGAACATGGGTCCAGAGCTCGACGACTCGGCGAAGCAGGTCGACGTCCCAGCGTGCGGCGTCTTCGCTCGGCGGGAAGAGGATTCCCTCATTGGCGCGCAGCCAGTACCGGAACTCCGCTTGCTTGTGGGCGAGCTGCGCAAGACCCGCCAGCAGCAGCGCTCGATACAGCGCGGCCGTCCGTTCGTTCGCCTCCAACGGCAACGCGGCGGTGAGGATGAAGGCGCGGTCGGCACCAGCCTCGATGTGCGCCGATCGCTGGGCCTCTTGTTCGCTGGACAGGATGGCAGTAGGCGACGCGGCGCCGTCGAAGTCAAGCCACTCGGCCGCCGCGATGACGTACGCGCCGGCGAGCGGCACGACGAACTCAGGGGGCGACTCCGCTTCGGGCGGCCCATCGCCACCGCAGAGACGCGTCAGGACCCCCATCCCGTACTGGATGGCGGCCGCGCGGTCCTCCGGAGTGACGACCTTGACCGCCCAATGGCGATCCAAGGTTTCGAGCGGATTCTCAGTGGTCATGACACTTCGGTGCCGGTCAGGAAAGGCGGTACCGCCTCACCTTTGCACACCTCTTGGACGGGCTTGTGTGCAATCAGTAACACCTTGCGACCAACCGACGGGAGGCCTCGATGAGTATCGAGCCCAACGCCCGCCGCCGACTGCAATTGGTCCTGGCAACATCTCGCGATCACGAACTAGTGAACGATCTCCGACAAGTGTTAGAGGAAGACTCGATGGCCTTCGTTCCGAGTGCGGAATTGCTGCGCGGTATCGCAATGTGCGCGGCGTGCACCCAGGACGCACCTCGCAGCGGTCGCGCGGGGCTGTGCGATGATCACCGGAGTCGCTGGAACCTCGAGGCATGCATGGCTCACGCTTCTGATGAGAATGCAGACACCTCGCTCCAGCGTCTGGTCACCGGCGTGTTGGCCACGCCGGAAGGCGGCGCCGAACTGCTGTCGGTGTTCGACCGGCAACGTCGCGCGTTGCGTCTGGTGCTCGAAGCACATGCCCGTGGCGCCGTTCTGCTGCCCGAGAGCATCGCGGAAACGGTCGAACGTGCCTGCTCGGCTGGGCCGCGGTTTCTCGATGGGGCGTCCCGATCTGTAGTTCAACAGGCGAGCTGAGTCACACCGAGGAGGGTGCGCTCATGATTCAGGTGAAATGCGTCGGCGGGGAGTGCAACGGATTGACGATCAAAGTCGATCCGCAGCCGACCTACTACGAGGTGGTCGATCCGCGCGATCCGACCCGACGCGACTATTACATACTCGAAGTCGGCCAGTGGGGCGCGCGACTCGTACCCGAAGCAACAGCGGAGTGGCGCGCCCGTCTCTAGTCGCGCCGTCGGTTCCCCGCCGATCACGAAATCGTTTCGAATTCCTCGATAGCCCACTCGAGCACCTCGGCTTCGAGCCAGCCACCGTCATTCCGTAAGGCGCCCGACGTCTCGAGTCGTTGCAGCAGCGCCCGCGTCTGACGAAGCACTGCGGGAAGCGGCTCACTGGCCGCGCGAAGCGTGAGCACGAATTCACGAACTTGCCGGCGGAAATCCTCGCGCGCCACTCGGGCCTCACGGATTCGTTCACGCGCGTCCAGCACGATCGCGCGAACCTCAGGGCTCCAATCGACCAGCAAGTTGTGGCGCGCCATGCGCTCGAGGTGATGCTGTTCGATTTCTCTAAACCGCTGATACCGCGTAGCCGCCGCCGCCACCGTTGGTGGGACGAGGTTGAATTCCGTAACCTCAGCGATCGCTCGCTGTTGGGGGACCGTCATCGACCCTCCGGCGACTGGTTCCGCGTCCGCGACTGACGCATTGGCGAACATAATCGGCAGAGTCTGCCGCCCTGGCAAGCCCCAATTGGGACCAGACCTCAATTCTTAATTGGGGTCAGACTCCAATTAAGGTCGGATGCGTTGATCGTCGGCTGCCGGATCATCGACCGAGCGCGACGGTGTAGTGTCGCGCAGCGCCTCGACTGCCTGCGCCCGCTCATCGACTTCAGCCGGCGACATCGCGATTGGGACCGGAACTTCGTCGTTGGGGTCGGGGGCGCTCGCGTCGCGGGTTTCGCCGCTCGGTTGGCTGTTCACGTCCTCGGGATCGAGAATCCCGTCCCGGTCAGTTGGATTGCGTTGGTCGGCCATGGAAACCTCCTGGGTGGGAGTCATCGGGTGCACGTGTCGAGCCAAGTTCGGTCGGCGAATCCACGAAAACTCAGCTTCGAACCATTCGCGGCATTACGGTGTCGAACGCCTATAGTCGTAGTGACTATAGTTGTCAGGTAGCGATCCTCCTCCAGTTACCCCGAGGAATCCATGGTCGGCCGATCCAGCCTTCTACTCGAGTCGCAGCTTCCGCTCAAGCCGGTCGAGTTGCTCGTCCTGACGATGCTATCGGCGGGCGACCGACACGGCTACGGCATCCGGCAGGACATCATCGACCACACGCGCGGGACGATCGCGCTCGAGGCTGGAAATCTGTATCGCACGATTCGGCGTCTGGAGGCCGATGGCTTCATTGATGAATCCGGGCGACGACCGGCGGCCGATTCAGATGACGAGCGGCGGCGCTACTATCGGCTCACGCCGTTCGGAAGGCGCGTGCTCGCCGCCGAGCTCGAACGACTGCGTGCGCTGGTCAAGCTTGGCGAGGAGCGCCGCATCATCGCTCCGGTGACCGCATGACATCGCGCGATCAGCCGCCCGTCCGCGGCGAGCGCCTCTATCGCGTGCTGCTACGAATTTATCCGCGGGATTTTCGGACGCGGTACTCGGCCGATATGATCGCCTTTTATCGCGAGCGCGTCAACGGCCATGAACGCGCATCACGCGCGCGACGGCTTTCCATCTGGCTTCAGCTCGTTCCTGATCTTCTGGCGAGCGCGCTCGCGGAACGCTTCGCTTGGTTGCACCGCGACCTCGATCCCGCGCCGCGCGTTGTTCGCCACTACGCCAACCGTCGAGAGGACACGATGTCGATTCTCCATCAGGATGTTGGCTACGCTCTGCGCGCGATGGCACGACGTCCCGCGTTCACCGCCGTGATCCTCGGTACTCTCGCTCTCGGAATCGGGGCCAACGCCGCGATCTTCAGCCTAGTGAACGCGGTCCTTCTCCGGCCGCTGCCGTTCGCGCATCCAGAGCGAATCATCGAGTTCGAGCACGGTGAAGGATATTGGACAGTGTCCGAGCCCGAATTTGTGGACTACCAGCGCGGCGTGACGGCGCTCTCGAAGCTCGCGGCGTACAACGAGAGCAACGTCACGATTTCGATTCCCGGGACGGATCCGATCCGCAGCGTGGCGACGCGTGTCTCGCGCGATTTCTTCGACATCCTTGGAGTGAAGCCCGAGGCGGGGCGCACCTTCGCGGCCGATGAATTCTCGCCCGCGTCGAAGGTGCGTGTCACCGTGATCAGTCACCGCCTTTGGGTGCAGCAATTCGCGTCCGATCCGCGGGTACTGGGCAAGACGATGACGGTCGGCATCACGCCGTTCACCGTGATCGGAGTGATGCCGGGCCGATTCACGTTTCCCGCGACGGAAACGGAGTTCTGGACGCCTTGGCGAATGAATCCGGACAGTCTCTGGACGCGCAACAACCATTACCTGACCATGGTTGGACAACTCGCGAGTGGCGCGACGATCGACCAGGCACGTGCTCAGGTTCATACACTCAATCAACGCTGGATGAAGGATTTCCCGGAGACCTATTTCCCGAGTCACCCGATTACGGGGCAGCTCACGCCGATCCGCGATTTCCTCCTTGGCCCTACGCGACCCTATCTGGTGGCGCTCCTCGGCGCCGTGGCGTTCATTTTGTTGATCGCGTGCGTGAACGTGGCAAACCTGTTGCTGGTGCGAAGCGAAGCGCGTCGCAAGGAATTCGCGATTCGCACTGCACTCGGCGCGTCGGGCAGCAGAATGGTGCGTCAGATGCTGACCGAAAGCATGCTCTTCGCGATTTTCGGCGCGATTCTCGGCGTGGGCATCGCGTGGTTCGGCGTGCGTGCGCTGGTCGCCTTGGCGCCGGACAATGTGCCACGCTTGGACGAGGTCAGTGTCGATTATCGCGTCGTGCTGTTCACGGCCACGATCACCATTGCCACCGGTTTGCTCGTTGGCGTGGCGCCGGCGGTTCGGGGCAGGCGAGGGGAAACAGCCGACACGCTGCGAGACGGAGGAAAGACGTCGGGCCACGTGGCGTCGGCAGTGGCGCGACGCGCACTTGTCGTCGCCGAGGTCGCGCTCGCGGTGATCATGCTGACCGGAGCTGGGCTGCTCGTGCGGAGCTTGATCAAGCTGCAGGCGATCGATCTCGGGTTCGATCCGTCACACGTCTTGACGATGCAGGTGACCTTGCCGGGCCGGAAATACAACGACACGACGGCCGACGCCTACTTTCAACAACTCTTGGCGCGCGCATCGCGACTTCCGGGCGCGACATCGGCCGCGGCGGTCAGTTATCTCCCCATCACAGGATCGGATAACGGCTGGTCGATCATGATCGATGGTCGAGTGCTCAAGACCATCGCCGAGTCGCCGTCGGCTCGTCCCGAAAACGTGACGCCGGATTATTTCCGAGCCATGTCGATCCGGCTGATTCGCGGCCGGCTGTTCAACGACCACGACCGAATGGGCGCTCCGCTCGTGGCGGTGATCAGCGAGGGCATGGCGAAAAAACTCTGGCCTGGCGTCGACCCGATCGGACACACGCTCAAGATGTTCAACGACAAGGCACCATGGGTGACGATCGTCGGCGTGGTCGCCGACGTTCGCGCGCGAGGATTCCAGAAACAGATTCCCGAGACGATGTATTTCCCGTACTCGCAATCGGGCCAGAGCACGTACAGCATGCCGTTCTCCATGACGCTCGTCGTTCGAGCGACGGGGAACCCGGCGGCGCTCACGTCGCCGCTGCGAGCCATCGTCCGCGAGCTCGACGCGACGGTTCCCATATCGGCGATTGCGACGATGGAGCAAGTCGTCGGAGACTCGATCGCCGGTCGTCGATTCGCGACGACGTTGCTCGCGGGGTTCGCGGCGCTCGCGCTCGCGCTGGCCGGTCTAGGGATCTACGGAGTCATCTCGTATGGCGTGTCGCAACGGACGTACGAGATCGGAGTGCGCATGGCGATGGGCGCGTCGCCCGCGTCGATCATGCAACTCGTGATGGGCGAAGGAGGGCGCATGACTGTCATCGGCCTCGCGCTGGGTTTGATGGGCGGCGTCGCGGTTGACCGGTTGTTGCGCACAATGCTGGTCGGCGTAACCGCCACCGATCTGCCGACATTTCTCGGCGTGTCGGCAATGCTCGGGCTGGTTGCGGCCGGTGCATGCTTACTGCCGGCGAGACGAGCGACCGCAGTGAGCCCAACCGAGGCGCTCCGAAACAGCTAGTAGCCCGACTTCACCATGTCGTAACGGATCCCGGCGCGTCGCAATCGCTCTATAGCGGCGCCGAGAATCGGCGGCTCGGCGATGAGCGACACGCGGAAGAACCGCTCACCGCCTGGACCGAAGGCGTTGCCGGGTGTCACGACGACGCCGGCGTGATCGATCAGATGTTTGGTCCATTCTTGCGCACCGAAGCCATTCGGAATCGGAAGCCAGACGAACATCGAGCCGCGCGAGGGAGGCGTGCTCCACCCGAGTGAGCGAAATGCTTCGAGCACGATCTCGCGACGTGCCTGATAGCGAGCGACCACTGGCGCCGAAAGCTCCTTGTAATGATCGAGCGCATAAGCGCCGCCCGCCTGGATCGCCATCGGCGTGCCGTATCCCATGTTCGTCCGGACGGCATGCAACGCTTCGATCAGTGGACGTCCGCCGACGGCGAACCCAATGCGCGAGCCCGCCATATTGAACGTCTTCGAGAACGAATGGAACTCGAGCGTGACGTCTTTTGCTCCGGGCACCTGAAGTGCGCTCGGCGCGACCTTTCCATCGAACGTGATCTCGCTGTAGGCCAGGTCGGAGATGAAAAGGATGCCGTGCTTGCGGCACAGCGCGACCGCCTCCTCGTAGAGCTCGAGTGGTGCGACTGCTCCGGTGGGATTGTGCGGATAGTTCAGCACGAGGAGGCTTGCATCGCGCAAAACGTCGGAGGGGATCGAGCGCAGATCCGGCAGGAACCCGCGCTCAGGTCGAAGGGGTACGAGATACGTGTGGCCGCCGACGAGTCCGGTCGCGCGCGCGTGCACCGGATAATGAATGTCGGGAACCAGCGAGATTGTGGTTTCGTCGGCGAAGGCAATGGTTGCTTGGGCGATCCCTTCCTTCGCGCCACTCAGGCAGAGGACCTCGGTCTCGGGATCGACCTCGACGCCAAATCTGTTGCGCATGTACCGCCCAACGGCCTCGCGGAACCGAGGAATCCCGTCAAAGGGGGGATAGCCGTGGGTTTTTGGGTCGGAGTACGCCGCTGTGATCGCATCGATGATGGGCTTGGGCGTGGGCTGGTCGGGGTTACCCATCCCGAGGTCGATGAGGTCGGCTCCGCGGGCGCGGGCGTCGGCCTTGAGTTGGTCGAGCCAGGCGAAGACGTAAGTCGGCAGCGCGGTCAGCCGGTCAGACGGAACGACGCCTGCAGCGGGGATGGCGGAATGGCGGAGAGTCGGGCGTGACGGGGTCGTTCGGGTCATGACGGCTGTTCGTCCGGGTCGAGATGGAGACCACCGAAGCGCAGGTCGCGGGCCGGTGTTTTTGAAGACGATTCGGCGTTCCGCTGGTTAGCCGCCGGCGGGCGGAACAGATGACCGCTTGCGGCGTACAATTAGATGATTATCTATCTATCATACGACTTCAGGAGTAGGGTAGTTCGTGGATGCAGAGCAGTTCCAGCGAGTCGCCAAGGCACTTGCCGACCCGCGTCGGGTCGAGATCCTCGAGCACATCGCCGCGCAAGCCGAAGTAGGATGCCAGCGGTTGTGCGGATGCTTCCCGGTTCGACAGGCGACGATCTCGCATCACCTGAAGGAGTTAGCCAGCGCGGGCTTGGTCGACTCGCGGCGCGACGGGCAGTTCGTGTATTACCGGACGCGTCCGAGCGTGCTCGAGGCGTATATGGACGAGCTGCGCCGGCGCATGATGCTGAAGCGAACGAAGGTTTCGTAATTACGTGAACATCAAGGTCTGGCGCGATGAGCGCCGGAGGTGAGCGATGTATTCGACGAACGACGATCGCGACCTGTTGGATCTCTACATCGACGAGCTGCGCGGCGAGCCGGTGTTGACCGCGCAGGAGCAAAAAGATCTCGCGCGCCAGATGCGCCGTGCTGGTTCGGGCGACGCGTTCGAACAGGCGCGCTCCAAACTGATTCGTGCCAACCTCCGATTCGCGTTCTCGGTTGCCAAGCAGTATCAGAATCGTGGCGTGCCACTCGGTGATCTCGTGAGCGAGGCGAATGCGGGTTTGGTGCGCGCGGCGGACAAGTATGATCCGGACGTCGGCGTGAACTTCATCAGCTACGCCGTCTGGTGGATTCGGCAGGCGCTGCACTCGGCGGTGCAGCGGCAAGGGCGCACGGTCCAAGTCCCGCTGAATCGCGCGGCCGATTTGTCGCGCGTGTCGCGGGCCCAAGAAGTGTTGCGTCAGAAGCTTTCGCGCGAGCCGCACGATGAGGAAATCGCGAAGGTCGCCGACCTCTCGCTCGACGTCACGCGTGGATTGGTCGCGTTGCTGCAGCCAGTCCGCTCACTCGATGAGCCGACGAGCGCGGGCGAGCAGGGAAGAACGTTGGCCGAAACGCTGGTGTTGGATCGCGGCGAGGATGAGGATGTGCTGCCAGGTGGGGTGGAAAGCGATTCGCGTCGCGAAGCGATCACGCGCGCGCTCGAGGTGCTCGCGCCGCGAGATCGTCGTGTGTTGACACTGTACTTCGGGCTCGAGGGGAGCCGGCCGATGACGTTGCAGGAAATCGCGCGCGAGCTCGGCGTGACGCGCGAGCGGGTTCGCCAGCTTCGCGACCGCGCGCTCAAGCGGCTGCGTGAGGCGGATACAGCGGACGTGCTGAGAGACGGCATGGCCGCGTAGCACCGTCTGGCGCGTCTCAAGGGAACGCCACGTCGTTCGGCCCTGGCCGGATGAACGTGGCGTTCCCATTTTAGCATTCGCCAAATCCTTTCACGCCGAGTCGGAATGAACGAACTCGACCTACGTCCGCGCTCGTCGACGGAGATAGTCGATGCCGCATTTCAGCTCTTTCGAAGGAATCCGACGCAGCTGATTCTGGCGGCGGCGCTGGTCTACGTCCCGTGGCTCGTCATCCGGCTCGTGTTCGATCTGGGCATCAGCGATCCGCTGATTGGTGCGACCAAGGCGCTCGCGCTGTTCGCTGGGCTGATCGTCGTCTACGCGGTGGTCGGTGGTGTGACGAGTGTCATGGCCGCCGACATTTATCTTGGCCACACTCCAGATCTGGTCGCAGCTTTTCGGCTCACCGGGTCGCGGTTCGTGACGCTTGCGCTCGCCGGTATAATCCGCTTCGTGCTGATTACCGTTGGAATGGTCTTTTTGGTCATTCCCGGGCTGTATGCGCTAGGCAGTTTCTTTTCGGTGACGCAAACGGTGATGCTCGAGAACAAGGGCCTCGGCGGCGCGCTGTCCCGCTCGTCGACACTTTCGGTCGGCCTCAAGCGTCACATCGTCAATACGATCTTGCTCATCGCGCTCGTGACGATCGCGATCAGTATTGGATTCGGATTGCTGTCGCAGGTCTTTCAGAGCAAGGTCATCACGAATGTCGTCTCGACTGCCGTGAGCGTGGTGTTGTACCCGCTGCTCGGGCTGACGGAGACGCTGCTCTACTACGATGCCAGAATTCGAAAGGAAGGGTTCGACGTCGAGTATCTAGCGCGGGGCGACGCGTCGTCCGCGGCGCCCGAAAGCGCGGCAATCTAGATCCGCATGGTCTGGCCGACGCCGCAGGTGGCAGGCCGCTGGTCGGCGAGTCAGATCCACGACACGGTGGCGGCCATCGTTCGCCAGCCGGAGTTCGCGGGTAGCGGACGAGAGTCTTTGCTTGGCCGATTCCTCCGGTATGTGCTCGCGGGCATTCGCGACTTGCTCAACCGCTATCACGGGTCGCCAAATGCGCGCTACGTCGTGATAGCGGGCCTGGTCCTGCTGATTCTGATCGTGATCGCGCGAATCGTCACCGTTCGCGAGATCGATTCCCTGGCGCGCCGGCGTGGCGTGATCGTCCGCGGCTCCGCGATCGACGTCGACCTCTGGGGCGCGGCACAGCGCTTCGCCGCGGGCGGCGATTTTACCGCCGCGAGTCACGCACTGTATGCCGGTCTCTTAGAGCGCATCGCGCGAAGCGGCGCCGTCTCGCTTCACGCGTCGAAGACGGGCGGCGACTATTGGCGAGAGCTTCGCCGGCGCGGGTCGCCCGTCGCGGCTGACTTTCACGCATTCTCGCGCCGATTCGACCGCATGATGTTCGGCACAGGATCCGCCACAGCCGCTGACTTCGACGAGCTCGCGTCTCTGGCGGAACGAGTGTCTGGAACGCGCCGCGCCGCATGACAGGATCGGCGAGTATGTCGCAGCGGATTCGACCGGCGATACTGCTTGCCGGATTGACGACACTCGCGGTTGTCGTCGCCCTGCTGACTCCCGAGGCCGCGGATAATACCGGCGGCCAACTGAGCACATTTTCCGCGGCACCCGGGGGTGGACGGATCGCATTCGAGTTGTTGAAACGGCTCGGCTGGTCGGTGACGCGTCGCGAGACCATGCTCGATTCGCTCGTCGATTCGACGACAGTCCACGCCGTCATCGGTCCGAGCTCAGAGCTGGGCGCCAAGGAGATTCATCGATTGCTGGCCGACGTCCGCGCCGGAGCGGGCCTCGTCGTCGCGGTGGATGAACCGAACGCAATTACGGATTCACTATTCATGGCGGTCGGCTCGGAGGGTCGTTGGTTCACGGTGACCGATCGCGCGTGTCGCGGCTCGCCGATGGAGGGCGCGTTCATACTTCCGCCGCGCGTTCGACATCTCGCGTGGCGACGACCGCCGCCAGGAATTACGACCGTCCTCGCGACAACCGACGAGCGGTTTGGCCCACGACTGAACACGGCGATCGGAGTTCACCTCGGCCGAGGACGACTCGCGGTCGTCGCGAGCACCGATCTGTTTCGCAACGCCGCGGTTCGGACGTGTTCTTGGGGCGCCGACGTCGTCGTCGCACGAGTGTTCGAGTTCGTCCGGCCGGCGCCGCCGGCGCATCCAACGCTCGTGTTCGACGAGTACCATCATGGGCTTGGCCTGCACCCCGGCAGCATGCGAGCGGTGAGCCGCTATTTGGGGCGGACGGCGTCTGGGCATTTCTTGTTGCAGGCTTTGATCGCCGGTCTCGTACTCCTGTTCGCCTACGCGCCGCGACCCATCATCCCGCACGACCCGATTCGCATTGCGCGTCGTTCTCCGTTGGAGCATGCCGAT
>Ga0070709_10001826_pt1 | contig 11552 bp, 10 predicted proteins | sample LARL51metaG_FD_65449 | JGI IMG/M metagenome (GOLD analysis project Ga0070709, IMG submission 65449) | Corn, switchgrass and miscanthus rhizosphere microbial communities from Kellogg Biological Station, Michigan, USA - LAR L5-1 metaG | ecosystem: Host-associated > Plants > Roots > Rhizosphere ...
TCACGACGCCGACGCGAGAGACAGCGGCGCGCAGTCGGTTGATCGCGCTGCAGATCATCGAAACTGCTGCCAAGATCGGTTGATCAGCCGTGCTGTTCGGACAGGACTGTCGACATCGACCGAGTATCGGCTGCTGACGACCCTGGAAAGGTACAGCTTCGTGCGGTTCGACCGCACTGAGTCCAAGTGGCGTGTGGGCGCCCAGAGCTTCGCGGTGAGAGCGACCTTCACCCGTCGCCGCAATGTCGTGGCGCAAGCTACTCCATATTTGCGTGGGCTGCGCGACCAGACCCGCGAAACCGCCAATCTCGCCGTCGTCGACAACGAATCGATCATGGTGCTGACGCGGGTGGAAAGCCGTGAGATCATGCGGTCGCTGACAAAGGGTCGGCGCGGCTGCGCCGCGATAGTGGCCTATGGTGCCCCCGGCAGGGCTGTGCTCGCCAGCTATTTGGACCAGGACGTGAGCGCGATCATTGACCGCCACGATATGCCGCGTCTCACCGAAAATCAATCATACATGCCTGCGAACTGTTAAGGGAGGTTCGAGCTATCCAGCAGAGGGGGATATGCGGTCAACGATGGAGAGGCGCGTATCCGCCAAGCGCTGCGTTGCTGCCGCGGTCTGCAATGATTGCAGCGAGCCCTTCGCGCGATTTCCATTTCGGAATGAGTAGCCGCGTGGCTGACGAACGGCTGGCATATTTGGGTAGGGCGCGACGTGGCGGTGGAGCTAACGATTGCGCTTAGCGGCGTCTTACCAGAGGCGGTCAAAGAATAAAGAATACCACGCATTCAGTTCTTTTCTCAATTGCTTCACGTGGCAGGGTCGGAAAAGAGTCCTTGAGGACAGGTCTGCGCTGCAGTTTAATGAGTGAGTTATTGGTCACATATTTGTGTTTTTTATTTAGCGGCCTGGCAGGCGCAAACGCATTTAACTCAATGAGAGCAGGCAAGGAACTTCAGCCATGTCGCCAATTCGTCGGCCTTTAGAATCCTTCCCGCCGTCCGGGCGCGACGATCTACTATCTCTGGCGGAGTTGGCAGTTCGTTTTGGCGCGGAGGCATATGGCCAGTGCTGGGCAATAACGGGCCGTAGCTTGAAACGCGAAATCGAACGCGTGATCCAAGGTGCCAAGACATCCGCGCCGCCGACGGCGCTATTGCGGGGCATAGCAAGCGGTTACGTAAACTGGCTAAGCGAGATGGCGTGCCTCGCCCCGTTGGTTGCCGAAAGAACCGCGATGGAGTTCACGCGCCGCTCACATGTCGCTCCTGAGTCCGACGAGCACGCGGGACCTGCAGCGGACGGAGAGAGTTTTGAAGTCGACGGCAAACCGTTCCCAATGCCGGCAAGGGTTCTGGATGCATCGCAAGGATGGGCGATGTATTTCGTGGAAACCGAAGCTGCGAACCGCGCGCTTGAAGCGGCCGATAAGAGTTTTTCTGAGAATTTTTCCGCATTCGATGCGGGCGGCGGGCGTACGCCGTTGATGATCATCGGAGTGGATTATCGTAACAGCGACTTTGGCATATATCCGGAACTTGTCGTCGCGTTGACGGTGACTGCGAAGGGGGATCCCGCGGGACAGTTGTTGGCCTATTACCTAGCGATTGTCGTCACGCAACAGTTCACCAGGGAGGCGGCACGCATCGTATGGGGACTAGACAAGATTGTCGCCCCCGAACTCGCAGTTAGGTACGCCGCGGACTACGTCCGATTCGGCCTCTCTGACGGGTTCGGCAAGGCGCTGTCGATCCGGTTTCCGCGGTTCGGCGACGGACGATCATCCGATCAGCCGACCTTCTCCGTCTCCCAGCGGGGCGAAGGTGAAAAAAAGCAAACGTATTGGGCTATGACGACGAAGAGCGGCAGCGGGGAGGGAGTGCAGATCGGCGGCTCGGTGGTACTGGAATTAGGTGTGCCGAGAGACGGGGGGTGTATATGCGGCGACGGCAAGTCGGCTTGTTTGTGCGAGACGCTGCGGGCGTTCGACGTCGCCGATAGGCTGCCGGCCTCGAATGGGTGGACCGAACGGCAGACCGCTCTCTTCGGTGGGCCACGATTGCTCGACCTGCCTTAACGATCTGAAGTGTACAAGCGTCAACCGTTAGGAAATATCCGGGAAAACTGCGACCGCACCATTGAGTCGGCCAAAGAGACTGCCGTTGCGGCATAGGCCACCGGTCGCAGAGCCAGCGCGAGCGCCGCGGGGACAAGGGCCGGATAGCTGTCCGGTCGAACGATATCGATTGGTGCACCAATCCCACGCTTGCGGCGCAGGGCCTCGGCGGCCATCAGTCCGCTGACCACCGCACCTTCGACCGTGACCACATCCACGAAAGTCTGGCAGAAGTCGCCTGCCAGGAAGAGGTTGGGAATGTCGCACGTTGCCTTGGGCCGATAATCCCAGCTACCGACTTGATTGACAAAGAGTTCTTCGCCCGCATTGGTTTGAACATGGCAGCGCGCGTAATCCACGTCATCGTTACGCAACTCGTGATCAGCGATCTTTAGATCGAGCTTAAAGTCGAGGAACCGCTGCAGTTCTTCGAGCATCAAATCCAGAATGACGTTGTTGGGGTAGTCGACAATCAGATCGGCATTTGAAGAGATGACGTTGAGAGCAGTGCCCCCCGCAGGCGGGTTGGTCCAGACTTGCGAGTTATCGAGCAGACTTAGCGTGTAGTTCGAGTCCTGTAGCAGCGTGATACTGTTGGTCAGCCCCGGAATTTTTCGCTTGAAGTACACATCGAGCGAGATCATGGGCTCAGATCGCAGGAGGCGGACATCCTCGAGCTTAGGCGCGGACGCGGCGATCTCAGGGCTGACAAGGCGACCGAGCGCACCTGGCGGTACAGCGAGGATCAGATCACCGCCAAAATCGATTTCCCACGTTTTAGTCGCCTTGGTCCTTTTGCCACGCTCGGTGGTCGGATTGTGCGGCATTGCACCCAGGGTCAGTTTTCGTACCTCGCCATTTGTCATGTGCAGCTTTTCCACCCGCGTCCGCCGTCGAACTTCGAAGCGACGTCCCAGATCCTTTGCGCGTTTTTCGAGATGGTGGCCCCACGGTTCGAAAATGCCATCATTGGTGTTCTGGGTGAGTAGCCACAAGGACGGATCCGGGTGCCGATAGCCATACTTCACCAAGCTTTGATAGCTTCGCGCGGATGACAGATAGCTCGGCGAGGCGAAGGCCTCGGCCAAGGTGCGAGCAGAAGCCGCCAACGACCCGTCGGTGCTATAGCCTCGGGAACGAAAAAAAACTTTGACAGAGGTCTGATCCAGGTCACTGCCTGACATCCATTGCGTGCCAATGAGGTCCAGTAGTGAATACGCCGAGAGGAACTGGTCCGCGGGCGACCCAATGCCGTTCAGCATATTGGTTAGGATCGTCGTTGGAGATCCAGGATTGGTGAGGTAAGCGCGGGTTTGCCTTTGCTTGTCGCCCGGGAGCCGGCAGCCGATGACGGGGCTCGGTATGAATTTGTCGATCGCACCGATTTCCCGCATGAATTGCCAGAAATTATTGTACCAGTTCAGGTACATATGATAGCAGTGCTCGTGGGGGTTGTCTTTTTCGCCGTCTCTGTGGGCACCGAGCTTGCCGCCAAGAAAGTCGTTCTGCTCGTATAATGTGATGTCGAAACCTCTCTCCATCAGCCTATTAGCCGCGGAGATACCGGCTAGGCCGGAGCCAACAATTGTTACTTCTGGCATGTTGCACTCGATGTGCGCATCGGAATAATAGCGAGATTGTCTCCTGTCGTTGACTGCAAATCAATGGAATCCTCGTGAATGCACGCAAGCTATCGCACAATTTTTACGGAAGTGCTCTTGGCTCAATCGGCCGCAGTCGAAGCGTTCGCCGGTGTCGCCGCCCGTTGCGCCGTGCTGGCGGGACAGCAATATCAGGAAGCTCTCATGATGCTTGTCAGGGAGATGCCGCCCAACGGTGAGGATAGCGCTTCGGCGCATTCAGGCGGGGGTCCTACGGTTCCTGGACCATCTTCGGCAAGTTTAACGAACTTCGGTCGCGCCTTTGCCGGCCTGCCGAGAGTTTCAATGATGATATTCCTTTCGCGGTACGATGACTTGCGTGGACGCCGTGGCGCGGATCGGGGCTAACCCACGTCCCACACGACAGTGTATGCGACCTATCGCGCCGGGCTTGGGTGGTTAGTGATGTCAAACGCGGAAAGCACTTTTGGTTCTGCTTCAGTCGATCGGAACAACACGACCCAATCACCGGCATTTTCATTGCAATGTGTGTGTGGCCAGCGGAAATCGGCCTCAACGAAAACGTGAGCGAGTAATTCATGGCTGGTGACAATCCAGGGGCACCCTTTCCTGCAACAACTCTACTGGGACCGATGATCGGCGTGTTTGGCGCAATGGCTGATTGGGCCGCTGCCCATCGCCAACGTTTTGACCAGCCGAGTGCCGGGTCCGATGCGCATTCACCGCCGGGCGGTCAACACAACCCGCCCGTTGCCGACCTATTGCTGCCGGTGGGCCAAGCAATGGTGATCGCCACTAACAGGTCAGTCAGCTATTGGCTCGGCTTGGCTCACATATTTGAAAGTCATCAAATTACATTGGCTCAAGTCATGGGCGTAGCCCCGATCGACGGAGATGCAGCGGGCTCGGAGCGCCTCGTTGCGGCGGATAGGCTACGTGCATTGTTGCGTGAGTTGGGCGATTTGGCCACGAGGGAGGCGCGCATCTTACAGAACGAGTTGAGCGCCTTGGATGAGGGCTTGGCGCAGACCTTTCAACAACCCGAATTGTCCGGCTCCTATCGCAGGCGCTGGCGTGCCAAAACTTAGGGTGTCGCGTCTTGAACAAGCTTGAGCAATCGACACAATCCGTTATTGCACAACTGGGTTTTGAGTCCGAGATGACGCAGCTGCGCGAGCGCATCGCGCGCTGGATCGGTGATTGCAGCGAGGAACTGCGCGAAGCGCTTGAATGGCAGTTCCTGACCGGATCGAAATATTTTCGACCGCTGACAATCTTTTCCTGTTATCGTGCAGTGCAAGAAGGACCGATCCCCGATCAGATCATGCAGTCGGCGTTGGTGATCGAGCTGTTTCATAATGTCTCTCTGATCATCGACGACATTGTGGATCGTTCGCCAACGCGGCGCGGTCGGGCAACCATGCACACCAAGTTTGGAGAACTGTCAGCTCTGATGACGTCAGGCTATATCGTTGCTGAGGGTTATCTGCAACTGAAGGACGATCTAACAGGCGTTGCGTTGTTTTCCGAACTGCTGAAGCGGCTGGGCGTGGCTGAGTGCCTGCAGTGGCGGCTTCGTCGTCAGCCGCTGGGAGTTGAGGACTGGCGCAAAATAGCTGGAGAAGATACCGGCTCGATGTTTGAAGTGTGCGCGTGTCTCGGCGATCGCTCAGGTCGGCTGCGAACGTTCGGCGGGCTGCTGGGCCTGCTCTATCACGGTTGCGACGATGTTGGTGATGTGAAGGGGCTAGCCGCGCTTGGAGGCGGCGGAGAGGAGGACTTGCGCGACGGCATCCTTACGCTACCTGCGGCGCTGGCAATCCGCGACCCCGCAGTGACAAAGATATTTTGTGACCCGGAAGGCGGCGATCTAGCCGAGTTGGGCAGGCACCTTGTCGCCACGCTGCCGGAAGCAGAGGCCTATCTCGACAGGATCGCCGAGGAGGGGCGAACCGAGGCGCGATCATTCGCTATTAATTCCGCACCATTGGTTGCGCTGATCGAACGAACCCGGCAATTGAGCCGCTACTAGCCGGCCAAAATCTGTTGTACGGTTGCTTACGTGGAACCGGAAGAAGCCAGCGTGAGGTAGCGCGGGCAACTTTGGACGTTACCGCGCCCAAGTCGACCGTCGCGGGACCATAGCTAGCAAGTGCGGTTATCAGGGTTTTGGGATCTGCAAATCTCATGCAAAGTTTGGAAGTCGGCGCGTGGCTTGAAGGGCTAGGGCTTGGCCAATATCAGGCTTTATTCTCCGATCAGGCAATCGACAGCGACGTTCTGCCTGACCTGACGGACGACGATCTGGCGCGGCTTGGTGTACCGCTTGGGCACCGCAAGAAGCTTCTTAGGGCAATCGACGACCTTCTCGGGCGGGAAGCGACCGAGAAGCACGCACCTGTCAAATTTGCGCGAACGCGGACCGACGCGGAGAGACGACAGCTGACCGTGTTGATCTGCGACATGGTCGAGTCGACGGACCTTGCCTCTAAACTCGATCCTGAAGAGCTTCGCAGGGTGATGGGTGTCTACCTTGATGCCTGCGTGAACGCAGTTACCTCTCTTGGTGGCTTCATTGCTCGATACACCGGCGACGGAATCGTCGCTTATTTTGGCTATCCGGCCGCGCTGGAAGATGCCGCGGAACGCGCTGTGCGTGCGGGCTTGGCACTTAGCGGGATTGTGCCAAATCTAACCTCGTTACCAGACATGACCTTGCACGTGCGAACAGGCATCGCGACAGGTCTTGTTGTCGTTGGTGATCTTCTGGGTGAGGGCGCGGCCAGGGAGGAAGCGGTTGTCGGAGAAACCCCGGCGCTAGCCGCCAGACTGCAGGCTCTTGCCCCACCGGACGGGGTAGCTATCGCGGGTAGTACTCGCCGGTTGATCGAGGGCATGTTCGATCTTGAATTCCTTGGCATGTGCGATTTGAAGGGGTTACCAGGAGCAAGACCGGTCTGGCGCGTGCTGCGCGAAGCGGCGACCGAGAGCCGCTTCCATGCCAGACACCACGCCAATCTGACGGAAATGGTCAACCGGGAGAGTGAGCTTTCACTACTGCTCGAGCGATGGCAAACCGCGTGCGAAGGCGAACGGCAGATGGTCCTGCTGTCAGGCGAAGCGGGAATCGGAAAGTCGAGAATGTGTATGGCCCTGGCGAGCCGGGTCGCAGCTGAAGGCCACTTCGTCATGCGTCTGCAGTGCTCGCCCTTCCATACGGATAGTGCACTGCATCCGGTCATCACGAGTCTCGACCGCCTAGCCGGGCTGACGCTCGACATGGAACCCGAGGAGAAACTCGATCGATTGATTGCCGAAGTGGAGAGATCCGGCAGCGTGGCACCAGAGACCATTGCGCTTTTCGCCGAATTGCTGTCGATACCCATTAATGATCGACTGCCTCGCCACGAAGCGCCGCCGGAGCACCTGAAGAACCTGACACTCGACGCCATCGACGATTGGCTCGTGGATCTTTCGCGGCAGAAGCCATTGTTATGGATATTGGAAGATGCTCACTGGATAGATCCAACTACGGCTGAAGTGATCAACAGAGGTTTGGATCGACGCGACAATGCTCGAATCCTCTCTTTAATAACACACCGGCCGGAATATCGTTCGCCATGGACCGACCGTAGCCACGTTGTGTCGCTCAGCCTCAATAGGCTGAGCCGGCGGCAGTCATACGAGTTGATCAAGCGGGTGGCTCGGAAAGATCTGTCTGATGCATTCGTTGAGCAGATCGCTGCCAAGACGGACGGGATGCCATTGTTCGTCGAAGAACTAACGAAAGTTATGATCGAGACCGGGCCGTTTGAGGAGAACGGCGGCAATCCCTATGATGATAAGCGGGGATCCGGTGAACCGATGATACCGGTAACGCTACAAGATTCTTTGCTTGCCCGTTTGGACCGTTTGACGGATAGCAAAGTCGTCGCCCAGATTGGCGCGGCAATCGGACGGGAGTTCTCGTTTGAGTTATTGGCTGCGGTGGTGCCGTCCAAGCCTAAAGAACTTGAGGCTGCATTGGCGCTGCTTGAGGCGGCGGACTTGATCAGCGCGCGAGGTACTCCGCCACAACTGATCTACACTTTCAAGCATGGCCTCGTGCAGGAGGCTGCTTATTCGACGTTGCTCCTTAGTCGTCGTCAGAAGCTTCACAAGCGCATTGCCGAGACTTTGCAGAGCAGCTTCGCGCAGATAGCGGAAGTGCAACCAGAATTGTTAGCGCATCATTTCACCGAAGCGAGCCTTACTGACAAAGCTATCAATTGGTGGGAGCGAGCCGCTTTGCGCTCGGCGGATCGATACAACAACATTGAAGCAGTCAGTCAATTCAACCGAGCTTTGGTGCTATTAAGGCAACTTTCGAATGATTCATCATTTCAACGCCGAGAATTCGAGCTCCGGATCGCCTTGATCGAGCCGTTATACGCAACGCACGGCTATTCTGCGACAGAGGTCGAACAGAATTACGCCCGGTTGCTCGAACTCGGTCAAGACTTGAGCGAAACACGACAATTACTGCGCGTATTGTGGGGGCGGGCAGGCGGAGTATTAGTACGGTGCGATTTTCCGCGCACGTATGAGTACGTCGGGAGCTTTATCGAGTTGGCGAACCAGGCCGGTGACGCAACATCGGTGGCGCAGGGCGTTCGCATTAACGCAATGGTCGCGCTTGCGAGTGGCGAGTTAGTTGTAGCGCGAGAGCGGTTTCTAGAGGTTATCGATGCATTTGAACGCGAGGGTACGGCCACGACGCTCGGTGACTATCTGACGATTCCGCGTCCGACGACGTTGGCACAGTATACAATCGCAGCGCAACAACTCGGTCGCCTGGACGAGGCAGAGGAATTATGCGTGCGCAGTTTGCGCGAGGTGCGTGAAAGCGGACACTACCTCACAAGCTGCTATGTAATTTACCAATGCGCGATGAAGGCAATGGTTGAACAGGACGTTGCTACCGTTTTCTCTCTCGCTGAAGAGCTTGTTGAGATCGTGAACCGCCATCATGTTTTCTTCTGGGAATGCTTCACCGAAGCGCTTCTTGGCTGGGCTTTGGCGAGAACAGGTGCGCTAGACAATGGCTTGGCGAAGCTGGAGCGCGGCCGGGAAATCCGCGATAGGACGCAGACGAGGATCTGGCTCCCCTTTTTCCTGATTAGCGAAGCCGAAATTCTGTTGCAGAACCAAAGAAACGATAAGGCTATCGTCTTGCTGGATCGAGCAGCAATGGAGGCCGGCGCCACCGGGCAGCATTATGCTGAGGCTGAAGGTTTTCGCGTACGAGCCTGTACGAGGTTTTCCCAAGGCGCGCCGCTTGCTGAGGTGGAGGCGCTGTTCAAGCGCGGATTGGCGACGGCGCGAAGGCAGAATGCGCGACTGTTCGAACTGCGAATCGCGACGAGCCTGGCTCAGATCTGGCGGGACGTTGGTCGACTTGATGGCGCATACACTCTGCTTGCGCCTGTTTGCGAGTCGTTCACGAGTGGCCACGACACAGCAGACCTTATCCAGGCTCGCGCAGTTTTGGAGAGCGTGAAGTAACAGTTGGATGCAGGAAGAGACATTTTTGAACATTTAATGATGAACTGCAGGACACATGGAACCGGAACCCAACCCTTATCCAGCTGTTGAAAGGCATCGTCAAACACGTCGGAGGTACAAGATGAGGAACCGTTTTGCTGTTTCGTTGATTGCCACCTCGCTGATGGCGTCAGGCGCGGCATTCGCGCAGTCCACCACCGTTGAGGGAGCGGCGAACGGAGCGCGCGCGGGCGGCGACGTGGCTGGCCCGATTGGTGCGATGGTCGGCGGCACGGTCGGCGCGGCCGTCGGCGCCGGGCTTGAAATCCCGAACGCCGTGATCACTTCGGTCGAGGGCGAACGTGCCCCGTCGGTCGTGGTTCATGAGCGCGTTGTCGTGGGCGAGCCGCTGCCGGCGGAAGTCGAACTGCGTCCTGTTCCGCGCTATACCGAATATCGCTATGCAGTCGTCAATGATCGTCGCGTCATCGTCGATCCGCGCACACGTCGCGTCGTCAAGATCATCGACTAGCTACGACTGATCCAATAGAAAAATTCCCGCCGGCGAGCCTGCGGGGATTTTTGCGTTACGGCGGGCTCGCGCGCGTCGTATCGGTAACGAAGGCCAAGCCGGCGGCGAAAGCAAAACCGATACATGCCGCGAGCGCGTCGACGGCAAAATCCTCGATCCGCGCGTGCCGTCCGGGCGCCCAGAGTTGCAGAACTTCCAGAGCTCCGATCATCACCACCGAAACAGTCGCTGTAAGCAGCTTCTGCCGCGGATAGGCGAATGCAAACGAAAGCCCGATCAGGACGAACGCGAGAGCGTGTTCGCCATCCTGCCCGAAATTGGAATGAGGCCGGTATTGCGGAGGTCCAAGCGTAGCAAAGGTTACGGCGGCAGCGAGGAGCCAAGATGAGAGACGCAGAACAATTGTCATGGCGAGGGCATAGCACAATTTAGCCGTCCGCTGTCTACACGCCGGAGTGACCTGGAATGTTGTGGTTAAGGATAATGTCTAAAGCGGTTCACGCACGCCAAGGCCAAGCATAAATCGCTCCCTGATCTGGACCGGGTCGCGCCGCGTAGTACCGACACCGGGCTTGTCATCGATGCGCACGCCGATCAGAGATGGACCGGAAGTTGAAAGCGACTGATCGATCAATCGCTCGAAATCGTCTTCGTCCGCCGCCCAGCTGCTGTTGTGAAGGCCACTCGCAGCGGCTATTGCCACGATATCCGACACCGCGGCGGCCGGCGTCGGTTGCGAGCCGGTGATCTGGTAGATGCCGTTATCCATAACGACCATGGTGAGGTTCTTCGGCGCGAGCGTTGCAATCGTCGTGAGCGAGCCGAGTTGCATCAATAGCGAGCCATCACCCTCGAGCGCAAAGACATGACGCTCGGGTTGAGCAAGCGCGACGCCAAGCGCGATCGGAAACGCAAGTCCCATACTGCCGAGCATGTAGAAATTCTGTGGGCGATGGCCCGCAGCCCAGAGGTCGAAATTCGTGTTACCGATGCCCCCAATCACGGCCTCTTCTCTTTTCAGTTTCGCGACCAGGCGCGAGGTGAGATCGAAGCGGTTCATCACCTTCGTGTTGCGGGCAGAGGAATTGGTTTGCATATCCACGTGATCGCTCACTTGTCGAAGACTTTGCCGCCGGTCAGTAGCGGCGAAAGGATCAATGCAACTGGCGCCTGTGTCGTGAGGGCCTGCCTGATCGATCGATCGATGACGAACTCGAACTCGTCGATGCGTGTTGCGGTGTGATGTTCCATCGCCAGCGAATCCAGCACCGGCCGCATCGTTCGACACACCAGCGATTGACCATAGTTGAATTCACCCAGCGTTCCGCGTTCGGAAACGAACATGATCAACGGGATCTGATAGGGGACGACCAATGAGGCGAGCACGTTAGCAAGCGTCGCAAAGCCCGAGGTCTGCATGAGCACCGCGCTGCGCATGCCGCCCATCCACGCGCCGGATACGATGCCGACCGCCTCCTCTTCGCGCGCGGTCGGAAAAGTCGTGAAGAACGGATCGGCGTGAAGATTCTTAATCAGCACCGTTAGGACGCGATCAGGAACATAAGGCACCAGACGAATGTCGTGGTGCTTGAGCGTTTGCTGCACGATTCCGTGCCAAGTCTTTTCGGGAGCCGGCTTGTCATCTATAGGTCTGGGCGAGGCTTCGCTCTCGGCGGCTGCCATCCTGTTCTCCCTCATTCGCGACGACGTTTCGTTCGCGCGACCGTTGGTGGATATTGGTCGCGCCAAAAC
>Ga0070709_10001828_pt1 | contig 11543 bp, 9 predicted proteins | sample LARL51metaG_FD_65449 | JGI IMG/M metagenome (GOLD analysis project Ga0070709, IMG submission 65449) | Corn, switchgrass and miscanthus rhizosphere microbial communities from Kellogg Biological Station, Michigan, USA - LAR L5-1 metaG | ecosystem: Host-associated > Plants > Roots > Rhizosphere ...
GAGTCATGCAATTGCCCCCGGCAAGAACAGCAGGCGGCAAGCCGCTGTTCGAGGCACTGAAGCTGCGGCGTTCGACGCGCGAATATTCCAAGAGGCCCCTCGAGGCTCAGGTGTTGTCTGACCTGTTGTGGTCTGCGTACGGGATCAATCGACCGACGGGGAACCGTACCGCGCCATATTGGCGGCATGTTATGGTGATCGACGTCTTTGCAGTGATGGCGAGCGGAACATGGCTCTATGACCCAAAGGCTCATGCGCTCGTTCTGCACCTGCACGACGATCTTCGCGCCAAAACCGGGCTGCAGGATTTCGTCGGCGACGCACCGCTGAATCTGGTTTATGTCGCGCACGGTGAACGCATGCAGGACATCTCGGCCGAAGACCGACGCCTATATGCGTCGGCTGATGCCTGCTTTATCGGCCAGAATGTCTATCTATGCTGCGCATCTGAAGGACTGGCAACCGTGTTCCGCGGCGCGGTGGACCATAAGGGTTTGGCGGACGCCATGCATCTCGGTGCTGACCAGTTTGTAACCTTTGCTCAAACGGTTGGTTATCCAAGACAGGGCGAATAAGCGGCGGCTATCGAAATGCGCCTTCTTCGACTGCCCATGGTGAGCTTTGGCGCCACGTCAGCCATTGTCACGAGTGTCGCGCTGATCGTCGGGTTCGGTTCAGCCGATGTTCCGAAATCGGTCATCGTTTCCAGTCTGCTGATCGTCGGCCTAGCCGACAACCTGACGGATACGCTAAGCATCCATGTCTTTCAGGAATCTGAATTGCTGGAACAAGGCGCGGCCTTCCGTGCGACAATCGGCAATTTCCTGGCCCGGGCGTGCATCTCAGCTACCTTTGTCTCACTCATGGTGCTGCTTTCAGGATCGCTAGCGGTTCTTTCCTGTCTTGCGTGGGGTTCGATCCTGCTCGTTGGCCTCACCTATTTCGTCGCCAGGAATCGGGGTGCCAGCGTCACATCGGAATTGATCAAGCATATTGGCCTCGCCGCGGTCGTCATCGTGGCAAGCAGCCTGATCGGCAATTGGATCGGAATTTTCATACATTGAGCCGGACATAGAGCCCGTAGGGCGCGGCCGTTGACCTGCGCTTGCATCTGAGCCTTGAGCACGGATCCAGCTGACGATCTGGGGCCAGATGCGCGCAAATGCCTGGCGTCCAACCAGGATTCCAAGATGCTGCAGGCAAACCCCTGCCTCACCGGCATATTCGACGATTCGTAGTATGCCAGGACCCACAACCTCCCTTATCGGCGTGAGCGAGACCAGGGGTGCGACCGCATCAGCGGTGTTGACGACGGCAAGAATCGGAATCGACAGGTTCGACGGCCCGATCGTCATCTCTCCGACTTTCAGGATCCCGCGGCAAAACTGGTTTTCTCGATACAGAGTATCGACTATTTCCCTCACCAGCTTTCCGGGCAGAGCCGCTTCATCGAGGGCCCAGCGCTCGATGCGAGCGTGGATATCCAAGGCGTGGCCGTCCCCTGCGGATAACATAGCGTCCGATAGCCGCGACCAGATAAAGGTGAGGGGCGACGCCGCTGCGCTCGCCTGCGAAAGGATCGACCCTGGATAGGGATCCGAGTCCGAAACCGGCGCAGGCACCAGGGAAACGAGCGCGTCGCGAAACGCGCTTTCATTTGCCCGGAAGCACAAGGGTGAGCTGAGAAGAACGAGCCCATCGATGCTACCCGGTGAGGTAGCCGCATATATGGCTGCTAGAGTTCCACCTAGCGAGTGTCCTATCAGAATCGGCTTGCCGCCCTCCGCGTCCGGCTCAATCGTCGCCAGAGAAGCCGAGATCGCATCACCACACTCGGCGATTCCGACCCGGCAGGTTTCACCCGACGCTGGCAGCCATTCCAGGAGATAGACGCGTTGACCCGCTCCGAGGCAATAGCGAATTGCGCTGACGGCTGGCGTGAGGTCCCAGATGTAAGGCCGCTTGATCGGCGCTGCGACGATGAGCACAGAACGGGACGGACGCGTGCTGCCATAGTCGCGCAGCCGCCAGTACAAACCGGAAGCAACCACGCGATATCCGCTCTCGACTGGCCCAAATCCAAGCGACGCGAGCAGGTCGCCCTGCATGCGCCGAAACGCGTCAGTGGCACTGAATTGCAAGTACAGAAAATCTGCTGCGGCAGCTCGCAGGCCATTCGCGCGATCGTTCAAGCGATCTTGTTGCATCCTATCCGGACATCCGGTTTTAGCGATGCGACCATTATGTGGTGATTTGAGAAGGCGAGGATCGCCACATGTTCGGTCTGCGCTCATCGAAGGGTCGCCCGTGCTGCCATTGCTGCTCGCGTCGTGACCATCGCAACCCGGGGCCGCCCACCAACTGCTCCTGACACGCGATGCGCCGCGCGCCATGACCGCTCTCTCGAAAGAGACGCTAGCCTAGCTTCCTAGTTCTCTCCTACTGCGCACCGCAAGGAAGTGTATTGATCTGTCGCAAGGCGAAGAGCACCACAACTGATCAGATTTATGTATGGAGCAATGCGCCGAAGGATCGCCGGTTCTCATAGAACGATGCCCCTTGTCAGCCGACTTCAAAGGCTGCATGCACGATGGCAGCGAGACAGTACAATCTTTCAAAGGTTTTACCAGTTAGCGGAGCCGTGACTTGTCGTAATGCTCACGACAGCGCGCAAGGAACGGTCGAATAGTGGCATATGATGGCGGAGTTTAATCCGCCGCTTATCGCTTGCGTCGTCAGCGTGGCCAATTTCAGCTTCGCGGCCCTCCGCTCAACGAGAGGAGCCGTGATTGCAATCCCTGCGCACCGCTTCGCCAAGCAAGTGGTGGGGGTCGCCAACTGTTCTGGCCGGAACATCGACAAATTTGGCCGCTTTGGATTGACACCTCTTCCGGCCCGCCAAGTCCGCCCGCCCATGATCAAGGAATGCTTCCGTAATCTTGAATGTCAGGTGAAGGATACGCGGTTGGTCAGGCGCTACAATCATATTAGAGGTCCTGAAAGCCTTGATCGACTCAACGCAAAACGACCCAATACCCTTCATCATCGCGGATACGGATCCTTCGCCGTGGATGGTCCGACCATAAGATTGAAATCTGCAATGAGATAGCGAACCTGAGCATTCAACTGTTCGTAGAAACAGGGTGTGTACAGCGGTGAAAGAGCTGAACGCAATCAAGCTCGGCTTATGGCACTTCTCACGAACGCAGCCCGAGCGGAGCGGCAAGCGGCGACCCACGATGGCCGGGAACGGATGTTGATTCAGATCAAGGAACGCGGTCGGCTTTGGGTATCTGTTTTATAGAGGCAAGCTTGGCATTGAAGCGTCTACGGGCGTGGATCTGTCTAGGCGACAAACCTTTCTACCGACGACGCATGGCGGCGGGACCCGCGGCCGTTGGACGGAACATCCCGGAGGAGACTCCGGCGCGCCCGTTCCGACGGTCGGGGTTCCTCACACTTGCCCCCAAATCAGCGAGGTAGGCTACTCGCAATTGGCCCGCAAAGCTCACCGATGCCACAAGATCCAGGTACAGCGACCGTCGGGCTCGCCTCATCAGGCGATATCAACCCTGGACGAGGGCGCGCTTCTCGAAATCTTGGCACTGAGGCCGACGCTTCGTGATGTCGAGGAAGCGGCGTTGTGGCTTTCGGGGGATCGGGACATCATCTTTGGTGCAGGCGAGCCGCTAAACGATGTCGTCGCTGAGATTGTTGCTGTCCTCTCGAGCGATGAAGACGAAGCGGGCCCCTCGCACTGATGGTTCCAGCGCTGTCACCTCGAATGAAACAGCCGCGCGGCGGTCGGATCCGACTCCGGTCACCGGACCCAGGACTGTTCGATGCGAGGTCGTCATGCCAGAGGGCAGCCCGGCGCCTCGCGCCTACCTCGTTGGCGAGGCTCCTGGGCGTCAGGAAGCAGAAGCAGGCCGGCCATTCGTTGGTCGCGCGGGCACTGCGCTCCGGGACATGATGCGCGAGGCCAGCATGAACGAAACACAGATCCGTCTTGCCAACGCGCTGCCTTTCCGTCCGATCGACCGATCCGTGAAACGTGGAATACGCAATCGAAGACCAACCCGAAAGGAGCTTCGGGACTACGGACCAATCGTGCTTGCCGATATCGCCGAACAGCAGCGGAGCTTGTTCGAACAGCTGCGGACAGCGGGTTCAAGAAAGCGCGCATCGTCATGAGCGCCGAAAGTGCCTCTCAGCGAGGAGACTGTAACCTGAGTGCACAGCCGGTTCCCTTGAAGGATGCGCCAATCGTGGCCGAACTGGCCCATTCTGAATCCAGTTCGGCCAGGCACGAGCCGCTGTCCGTGAAGATTTCGATCCGCAATCTGGACTTCTTCTACGGCAAGTCCCAGGCGCTGAAGAACATCACTCTCGCCCTTTACCAAAAGAAGGCGACCGCGATCATTGGGCCATCCGGCTGTGGGAAGTCGACGCTGCTGCGGGTGCTCAACAGGATGTATGATCTCTATACCGGTCAGCGCGCCACCGGCGAGATCCTTCTCGACGGCGAGAACATCCTATCCCCGACCATGGATATCAATGTGCTCCGCGCCCGGGTCGGAATGGTCTTCCAGAGGCCAACCCCATTTCCGATGTCCATTTATGAGAACATTGCCTTTGGCATCCGCCTGTACGAGCGGCTGCCGCGATCCGCGCTCGATAACCGGGTCGAGCTCGCCCTGCGCAGCGCAGCCCTATGGGACGAAGTCAAGGACAACCTCAAGGCAAGTGGCGAGAGTCTCTCCGGCGGCCAGCAGCAGCGCTTGTGCATTGCGCGCACTCTCGCAGTGAAGCCCGAAGTCATTCTCTTCGACGAGCCATGCTCAGCACTCGATCCGATCTCAACGGCCAAGATCGAGCAGCTGATAGACGAATTGAAGGCGCAATACACGATTGTCATCGTGACTCACAACATGCAGCAGGCGGCCCGTGTGTCGGACTTTGCTGCCTTTATGTACCTTGGCGCGCTGATCGAATTCGATGAGACGACCAAGCTCTTCACTGCGCCGCACGATCAACGCACGCAGGATTACATTACGGGCCGCTTCGGCTGAGACGACGCACGAATAGCGATGACTAAGGAGATTGATTATGGTCGACCATACGACGCACGCATTTGATTCAGACCTGCAGGAGCTGGCGAAAAGGGTTCTGGACATGGGCCGGTCCGACGATGAGCAGATCGCGAAGGCGATGGACGCCTTGTCGAAACGCGATGCGACACTTGCGAGACGCGTTATTGCTGCTGACGACCTCATCGACGCTCGGCAGCACGAGATCGAAGAAAAGGTCATCACGACAATCGCGCGACGCCAACCGATGGCGGTTGATCTCAGGGAGATCATAGGAGCTTTGCGGATCTGCAATGATCTCGAACGGATCGGCGATCTCGCCGAGAACGTCGCCAAACGGGTACTGCTCTTGCCGGGCGAGTTTCGTATCAATGAAGTTATGCTTCAGCTGCAGCGCATGGCGCGGCTGGCGCGAGACCAACTTCAGCAGGTGCTGCAGAGCTATGAAAGCCGCAACGTGGCATTAGCCCTCGATGTATGGCACAAGGATCAGGAGATCGACGCACTCAACAATTCGCTGTTTCGTGAGCTCCTGACGTACATGATGGAAGATCCTCGTAACATTGCGTTTTGCAGCCACATGTTGTTTTGCGCCAAGAACATCGAACGGATAGGGGATCACGCGACCAATATCGCCGAAACCGTCTACTATATCGTGGAGGGACGCGCGCTTCCCGAAGAGCGCCCGAAAGCGGATTTGACCAGTAAGGAAAGCATTCCGGGGTCATCGACGACGTTAGAGCCCGGCGAAAAGCTGCAGCCCACCCACTAGACGTCACCCGCCAGAAGGACCGCTGTCGGCTTGAGGCACATCAATGCTGAAATGGAGAAGCCGGCTTCATTTTGTCGCGTTGAAAATACCAGATCCGAGCGCCGGGGCGACATGGCATAACACTCACGCTCGCCATCTTGCGGCGAGCTCGCGCGGGCCACGCTGCCGCCAAGCGGCAACGCGCCCCCCGCAATCGCTCAGCGGTGGACTAGATGCCGGTGCGGTCCTGTCTGATTCACCGATGATGAGCGGAGACGGCCTTCACGACTTCGGCTGTCGTCCGCTGTGGAGCCGCATGCGAGATATCGCCCAGGCTCAGCATGCCAACCATTCTCTTATTCCCATCGATGACGGGAAGTCGTCGAACCTTCTTGCTTTCCATGATGCGGGCTGCTTCGCTCGCATCGTCGCTGTCATGGCACCAGAACACACCCTTGGACATGATGTCCCTTGCGGTCAGGCCTGAAACATCCTTGCCATTGGCCAGGGCGCGCACCGCAATGTCACGATCAGTGATCATGCCGATGAGCCGGTCATTCTCGCCGACCGGGATCGCACCAATGTCATGTTCCTTCATTTTCTGCGCGACGGTCATGACGCGCGTATCTGGCGAGACCCATTCCACACGCTGGTGCATCATCTCTTTGACCTTCATCGGAACCTCCTGTCGCAATCTCCCTGCGTCCGTATTCGACCGAGTGACTTGGACGCGCTGTCCTCGATCTCCCGATCAGTGCATGCATGCTTGCACCACGGGAGCCGCGAACCTTGATGTGAATCAATTGCAGGAGTACGCTTTCTGATCCCGTTCATGTTGAGATTTCAGCGAAAGTCCGGCCCTTTCGGCCGCAGCGATGAACGGCGCGTTCGCTCGCCGGACTCCACTTTCAACCCGGCCCGGTGCGCCCCAGGGTCGGCCAGACGCGCGGGAAATGTCCGGGCTAGGGAGCCGAAGTTGTCACGAGCTGAAGGGAGGACGCCAGCTTGCTCTGTGAGGCTGTGAGATGAGCCTGCTCGATACATGCCGGCGGACGGCGCGCCGGACGTTTGGCATCGAGCGGCTTCGGCCTGAGCAGGAATCGGCGATGCTCGCCATCCTCGAAGGACGAGACGCGCTCGTGGCGCTTCCGACCGGCTTTGGAAAGTCATTGATCTATCAAGTTCCGGCGATGGTTCTCGAGCGGCCGACGATCGTCATCTCGCCACTCATTGCCCTCATGGCGGACCAGGAGCGCGCGCTCAAGGACCGCGGCGTTCCCGTTGTCGCACTCCACAGCGGGCTTCGCGCGGCCGAGTGTCGCGCAGCGATCGAGCGGCTGGAAGATGGCGGCCGCCTCGTCGTCCTCACCACACCCGAGACGCTCGGGTCTCGCGCCATTGCGCCCTGTTTCGTGCGCGCTCGGCCGGCGCTCCTCTGCGTGGACGAGGCTCACTGCATCTCGGAAATGGGGCCACGACTTCCGACCGTCCTACTTGCGGCTCGGCGCCGCCCGCGAGCGGCTTGGCAATCCGCCCGCGCTCGCACTTACGGCGACCGCAACGCCGCACGTTCGCGCCGATATCGCCGAGCGGCTCCGCCTCCGCGACCCGATTTTGCTCATTGCTCCCGCGCACCGCAAAAATCTTCGGTTGACTGTAGAAATTGTTCCCGGTCCGCAGAAGTCCAGCGCGACCGGCCGATACATCCGGTCATTGCAACGGCCCGGGATCATATATTGCGCCACGACCACCGCGGTTGATCAGCTCGCAGGCGCCCTCAAGCGGGCGGCCATACCAGTGGTGCGATATCACGGCAAGATGCGCGCTGCGGATCGGGTCGCAGCCCAACGCCAGTTCATGCTGCCGTCTCGACGCCTGATCATGATCGCGACGAGTGCCTTCGGCATGGGGATCGACAAGCCAAACATTCGCTACATCGTCCATTACCAGGCTCCCGGCTCGCTGGAGCAGTACGTTCAGGAGATCGGGCGTGCCGGACGCGACGGGAAGCCGGCGCACTGTATTTTCTTATTCGATAGGGCCGACCTCGACATCCAGGAACGACTCCAGTCTCTAAGCCGCCCGGCCGTCTGGCACCTTGCAAGACTCGAGACGGCGCTCACTGCCTGGGCAGCCGAACATCGAGCACCTACCGCCGCCGCGCTCGCCTTCTCGGCCGGCGTACCGCTACGGATTGGCGATGCACTGGTGTCGGATCTCGAGCAGGCTGGCCTCATCCAGCGCGATCAGGAGGACCGCATTGTCGTCTTGGTGCCGCTTGAGACCTTCCGGGCCGGCGTTCGCGAGCTTGTCGCGAAACTGAAGAGATTTCGTTACGAGGGCGAGCACCGGCTTCGGATCGTAGCCGATTACGCCCAATCCGAGGAATGCCGAAGTCTGTTCCTACGCCGGTATTTCGGAGAGGAGCAACCGCCCCGCTGCGGGACCTGCGACCGCTGCCGCGCTGTCCATGACGCGGCTCTGCGTGCCGGGCCGTCGCGCAAGAGCCATTCTGGAAGCGCGGAGCGCACTCCCGACCGGGCCGACGAGATCCGCGCACACAAGTTCATGAATAGATGCCTGCCTGATACAGCGGCTTCATCAGCTGGGGTTGGCCGGCCTGTTTCACTTACCAGCAAAACGGCCCAGCCAAGCACACCGCGCCGACGTTAGCCCAGCGAACCTTAGGCTATGATGCAACAATAAGCCGATCTCTGACGTTCTTCACACCGCAAGCTGACCACGCGGCATTCTCGACCGCGCGTTTCTCACCCCAGCTGCGAACCTTGCCTTCCAGCAGGACTTCACTGTCATCTCGGACGGTGACACGGATATCCTTGGCTTCTACCTCAGCGTGCCGCTTCAGGGCCGCTTCGATCTTTCCTTTCACATTTTTGGCGTCCGCATGAGGTTCGATCTCGATATTGTTGATCACGGCTCGTACACCCGCCAGTCTTCGGATGCTGGCTTCGGCGCTGCTTTTTTGATATTGCCAATTGACTTTACCGGTCAGCGTCACCAGGCCACTGTGAACAGTCACCTGGATGGCTTCGAAGGGAACAACGCTGTCCCACGACAGCACATTCATCGCACGTTTGACGAGATCGTCATCAGACGTCCGCGCCTCAGCGCTATCAATGACTTCGATCCCGTCCGCGATGCCATGTACGCCCTTGACGCGACGTACTGCGGCTAAGGCCGCAAGCTTCTGCGCGTAGCTGCTGACATGCCCGGTCAGCGTTACAACGTTCTGATCGATGGCGACCCCGATATGGGCTGCATCAACGATGGGCTCATAGGCAAGCTCATCCAGAATATCGTCGCGCAACTTCAGCTCGCTCATCGTCTGCCTTCCTTAACGCTCGACAGCCGTAACTATCGCGAACACGCCAACTTCCTTTGATGTAAGTCAACTTTTCGGTCTGACGATTTTCGAAAGTAACTCCTTTCTTTCGTTGCGTGTGTCACGAATCGACGAAATGTCCTCTGCATCCACGCATAGCGGAACGTGCCCAGCAGATAGTTGATGGTAGCGACGCGAAGTTAAACGCGTCCGGGGCCGGCCGCATTATTAGGACAGCGGGAAGGTCTGTCACCAGCATTTCACGAACGACTAGTCGTAAGGGGCGACGTTACCGTCGCCCGCGAAAGGACGGCGAGCGTGCAGGTTTTTTCACCGCGCAAGATCAAGGTGCAAGGGGCTCTTTCACCACTCCGTACCCGCCCTCAAATCGGACTCCACGAGCGTCATTTCATGGCGAGAGGTCGGGTTGGCGGTACCTACCCAAACAGAGCCGCTGCGAGACTCACGACGAAAGCCGCTCGTCAAGGGACCGACCTTGCCTCGAAGGCTCGGCGCAACGAACCAAATCAAGGTGGCCAGCTGAATTGCCACGCAAATCCCGAATGCTATCTGATAGGCAATCACCGGATAGTGGCCGTCCACTTGTGGCCACTGCTCCAGAACCAGGCCTGTTGCGTATTGGGCCACGAACGCCCAGGCGAAATGCAGCGTATTCAGCGCGCCGTTGGCACGCGCAGAAACTTCGAGTGGGAAGTAGTTGCCCATTATCGCGAAGCTTATGACTGGAGCCGCGCCGACCGCGGCAATGATGCACCAGGAAAGCGGCAACGGCACGGGCAGTCGAAGGATCAGCGCTAGCTGGGCCGCCACGAACAGCGTCGCGATCACCGCCAGCGCCTTCTCAAGTCCTGCATTCTGCTGGGACATACGATGTGCCAGCCTTCCAAATAGCCACCCGGCGACGCTCAGCACAACAGCCATCACAAACAGGTAAGTGAGGATGGTTTCTCGATCGAAACTTTCCACGTCCGCGAGGCAGGGAGCTGTCCATAACCCCTGCAGCGACCAAGCCGATCCGATGCATGTCGCCGATAGCGGGGCGAGCCTGAGGAAGCGCGGGTTTCCGAAGATAGTCTTCAGATCGAGCGCGGTTGCCGCCCCCTGGGGCGGGCTTCGGCGTTCGGGCACTACAAGGAAGATGAGGATCGCCGCGGCAGCTGTTATGGCCGCCAGCAGTACAAACATTCCACGCCAGTCAACCTGCTCCAGCAGCCGATCTGCGGGAATTGTCGCGCTTACTGCCCCGAGCGCCCCGAACATGATCATGTAGCCGTTCACGAGAGCGACGCGTTCCCGTGGAAACCAGAGGGTAATGGCCTTTAGTCCGGCGGTCAGGGCAGCCGCAACTCCAAGACCAATCAACGCGCGGGCAGCCAGGAGCGAGCCAAATCCCGTCGATTTTGCAAACAGGGCTGCCCCCAAGGCCGCGACCAGCAAGAGTCCGCCTTGGATCCGTCGCGGACCGAAGCGATCCAACAAAGAGCCAATAGGGATCTGGGCCGCCGCCAGGATCAGGAAATAGACGGAGCTCACGAGCCCCAGATCAGCCGCGCCGAACCCCATATCAGATTTGAGCTGACCGGTGATTAGCCCGTTGATCGACCGAAATAGAAACGTCAGGTAGCAGCCGAGCGTAAACGGAAGAAAGACCGAGGCGAACAGACGCCAGCCCTTGATCGAGCTCTCCGCCCGGCTCCGAGACCTTCCCACGTTTGGAGCGGCCGCAGAGCGGCTCGCTGGTGGCTGACGCGGAATTTCCGGGTTTCGAACCAGAAAATCAGGCAGCGGCGCTCGGTTTGTCGAGAAAGCGCTATTGCTGCCGCCCTCTACCGCGGCAGCGGATGTCTTCGGTTCTGCATTCCCGGCGAGCGAAGAACGAGCCAGCTGCTCTGAGCTCTCGGAGGCGAGCCCGAGCGCGGCCTCCATCCTTTTGGGGATCTCAGCAATCGCATCCTGCTTTGCACGAACACGGCAAATCGTCTCGTCGACAAGCGGAGCATCTTGATCGACGCGCCGCTTCACTTGTTGCGCAAAGACTTCAAAACGCTCCTGGCCGCGCTGACACGCCGCGCGATGCTGTATCGCGTCAAGATACGGCGTCATGGCGAGGTAATAACGGGCATGGAGTGCCGTTACCTCTGTCAGCGTTTTCAAGCCTTGCTCGATGCGCTCGAGTCGATTTTCGAGAACATCGACTGCTTGCGATGGCGATCCCCGCTCGCCTCTCGCGACGTCCTCTCCGGGCAAACGTGCGAGCGCCTGCCTCACAATGGCGGCCCTGCTCAAACCTTCGCGTTTAGCGAGCTCAGCAAGCTGCGCTGCGGCTTCCTCGGACAGC
>Ga0070709_10001830_pt1 | contig 11534 bp, 10 predicted proteins | sample LARL51metaG_FD_65449 | JGI IMG/M metagenome (GOLD analysis project Ga0070709, IMG submission 65449) | Corn, switchgrass and miscanthus rhizosphere microbial communities from Kellogg Biological Station, Michigan, USA - LAR L5-1 metaG | ecosystem: Host-associated > Plants > Roots > Rhizosphere ...
CCACGACAGCATGATCTTCGTTTGGCAGACGGTTCCTCAATACGACGATCTTCACTGCATCCTTTGGGAGTCCTGCTGCTAGCAGCGCCGCATATTTGACAATCGCATAGTCCTCGCAGTCGCCCGAGTTCGAGTGGAGCGTTTCGAGCGGTTCACTCCAACGATCCGGAATGCCCCATTGTATTTCGTCGCTCACCGGTCTTATGGCAAAGTTAACTGCCCTGTTGATCACGCCAATGCGTGCGCGTCCGCTTCGACCGGTCCCTTGCCGGCTCAGGTCGATCAGCTTTTGTGCGAGGGCGGGGCAGGGCTTGGCCGCCTGACATTGCACGATAAGTTCAAGGTCTTTTGTGATGATGGCCTCTACGCGACGCCATTTTTCCAGTAGCGGGCCGTCGGTGACTGGCTCGGTCTCCAGGCCAAAAAGCTGATCGGATTGGTCGTCATTCGCGGCGGAGGCATCATGATATGTGGTCTTCGCGTTTATTTCATGTTCCGCGGATGAACCTCCGACCGCGGCGAGGCGAACGCGAGAAGATCCTTTCGCTTTCGATGCTTCCGCCTGCCTTGCGGTTTCAATTTGCGCTGTCGGCGCTTCCGCAAGCTTTGGCGTTTCGGGCAGCGGCGCCGGCCCGAGGCCTTGCGCGGACACTGCGGCAAAGCGGTCGCTGAAGGAAAGCGAAGGCTCCGCCGGAACGGTTGCGGGCGCCGAGATCAGGGGCGGCGATTCAACGCGCGCGATTTGCGAAGCAACGGGCGCGATGCGGGCTGCAAAGCTTGCCGACGGCGCCGCGACCTGCGCATCGAACCTGGCGCTGTCGAGTCGCGGATAGGGGCTCGCTGCGAAAACGTTGGCATAGACGGTCCAGGCGCAACCGAGCAAAAGCGCGGCCGCCGCCGTGCCTGCGATGAAGATCTGAGAGCTTGCTGTTCGGGCAGGTGTTCTACGCTTGGGTGCCGCGAAACTGACAGAGGCAACTCTACTGGTACTCATCCCCACCGTCCAGACTGGTCCCACCCCGATCCCCTCATGGCAGCCGTTCGATCTCGTGCACCCCCCAAGCACAGCGAACGGCGGCCATTGCGCGGTCATCCGCCGAATTCCAGCGGACCATCTCGCAGAGGCACAAGCCAGTATTGAGGCGACCTTTAGTTAAATGCGGATTAAGCGCAGGCAGATGTGAGTGGCATGGTGACAGGCCCCGCTTCCTCGATTTCACGAGGACGCCACCTTTTCCCGCTGATTGGCAATTGCGTCCGGTGCCGGCCCACGCGCGTCGCACTTCAGGGTCCTTGCAATGCGTAGCATCCGGTTTGCGCCGCTGCTTATCTCTGGTCGGTGCGCTACGCAAATGCGCGTAATTTGGAGACGCTTGAGTGCGTCGTTAATGTTTATCTCGTTTTCAACATCCAGATGTGCCGTGCCTTCGTCCAAAAATAGGATCTGCGGCCGTCGATAAAGTGCTCGGGCGAGCAGCACCCGCTGTTTCTGTCCGCCCGACAGCGAGCTGCCCATGTCCCCGATAAGGCTGTTATAGGACATCGGCATTGCCATAATCTCCTCATGGATCCCCGCCAATTGCGTACACTGGATCATCCGATCCTGATCAAAGGATGGATCGAAAAAGCAGATGTTATCGGCAATGGAGCCGGAGAGGAGCTGGTCCTCCTGCATTACTGCTCCGACGTGCTCGCGATAGGCCCTGGGCCCGATCGTTGAGAGGGGAACGCCATCGATCAGCACCTCCCCTCTGGTCGGCTCCAGCAGCCCGAGCATGATCTTGACAAGCGTCGTCTTGCCCGCGCCGGATGGACCCATAATGGTCACGAATTCCCCTGGCTCGATGATAAAGCTGATATCTTCGAGGACAAGGGGCTCCGTTTCGGCATAGCGGAAGAACACGTTTCGAAGCTCGATCCGGCCCTTGATCTGCCGCATGTATGCCAAGTCTTGATTATGCCCACGCTCGAGTGGACTTAGGGCGATGTCAGCCAGGCGCTCGAGGTGCAGTTCTAGAATGCGGAATTCAAGAGCCTTTTCGACCAGCTGGACGGCCTTTTCGGTGAAGTGCTGCTTGTAACTCATAAAGGCGAAGATCATCCCAATGGTCAGGCTGTTGCTCAGCGCCAGCCGGGCCGCGAGATAGATAGTAACGACGTTCTCCAGCGCGAACAGGGCGTCATTGATGGTTGCGAACGCGATCTTGGCGCGACCGAGGCGGACATTGGCGCTCACCACGTCGCCGTGGCGGTTGAGCCACTGGGTCTCGCGGTCGCTTTCGCGGTTAAAAATCTTCAAGCTTTGAACCGCCCGCAGGGTTTCGATGAAAGTCGAGTTCTCGTGGGCCTTGGCTTCGATGGCAGCCAGGCTGCGTTCTCGGAGGAGTCGGTAGAGCCCGAGACGTACGACCGTATAGAGGATAAGTGCAGCCAGAACTACGAGCGCGAGCTGGGTGCTGTAGACGAAGATCATCGCCAGGGTCGCCAGAGCCATTAGGCCATCAATCGTGGCCGCAATCATGCCTTCGGCAAGGGCGCTGCGGATTGGCTCAATGGAGGTGAAACGCGAAAGGATGTCGCCGATGTGCCGCTTCTCGAAATAGGCAATTGGCAGCCGGACCAGATGGTGAAATAGGCGCGCGCCGATCTGAAAGTGCAAGACATTTTGCACAACCAGGATAACCAGGGAGCGGATGGCAGTCGTGCCAACCTTGATCGCCCCCAGCAGGCCAAAGCCGAGAGCCAGGACGATCAGGAGATCGGAGTCGCCCCTGGCGACCACCTCATCGATGGTGAGCTGCAGGTAAAAAGGACTAGCAATCACAAAGATCTCGAGGAAGGCCGAGAGGATCAAGATCTGTATGAGCGCGTGTCTGCTGCCGTGCAGCTGCGTCCAGAAGGTCGAAAATGGAAGCCGTGCTCTCTCATCCTTAGGTCGAAAACCTTCTGATGGCGAGAGCTCAAGCGCGACACCGGTCAGATGCTTCGACGCCTCAGCGATGGGATAGAACCTCTTGCCTAAAGCAGGGTCATGAACCAGGATTCCTCGGCTCGTGACCGATTTCAGAACCACAAAATGGCTCATATCCCAGTGCACGATCGTAGGCATTTGCAGGCGCTTAAGGTGACCAAGTTCGAAGCGCAGCGGTCGGCTGACGAAATGCATCTGGCTGGCTACCTGGACTAGGGCCCTGAGCGTGGCCCCTTTCAGGGACACCGGATGGCGGCGCCGAAGCGTGTTCAGATCGATGCGGCGGCCGTGATACGAGCTAATCATTGCCAGGCAGGCGAGCCCGCATTCAGCCGCCTCGGTCTGCTGGATAACTGGGAGGCGGCCCTGGCCGCCGAAATTCAGCAGGGTCGCCACGATCACATCCTGACACTGAGCAGAGGATCGAGGAGCCAGCTTATAAGCAAGCGCTTCTCGAGAATGATATCTGCCCTCAAGAGCATATCGGCCTGGAGCGGTATTTTTTTGCCGTAGGCATCGATGTCCGGCCGGTCTAGTTCGGCCGTGACCTTGTAGGCTGGCTCTTTGAGCTCGATCGGTCCAGAGGCGTCGGACTTAGTCAGGATCGTCTGCGAGACCTTGCTTACTCGGCCGCCATATGCACCGAACTGCTGGTATGGGAACGCCTCGTAAAGGATTCTGACATGCTGTCCGGCCCGCACGAAGCCGATGGCTCGGGTCGGAACAAACAACTCGGCCTGCAGGACCCTCTCGTTCGGAATGATTTCCATCTGCAGAAGCCGCGGGTCCGCGAACTGACCGACGGTAGCTTGCAGAGTGGAGATACGTCCAGCAGCTGGGGCTCGGATCACGTAGGCACGGCGGCCGCTGACCTCGGCTATGCGCTGCTCGGTTGTCGCGAGTTCGCTGCGCAGGCTCTGGATCTTACCTTCCATGACGGTTGGAAGCTGTTCGAGGGAATAGCGGGTTTCGGTAAGCTGGTTCTGCTTGGCGGCGATCTGCTGGTTCAAAGAGTTTAGCTTCTGTTTTTGGTCAAGAGCCGCCAGTTCCCGCTGTCTGTATTCCGGCTCTGTCATTAAGCCCCGAGCTCTCAGCCCAGCCACGTTTGAGACAAGTACGTCTGAAACTCGAATTCGTTCGTGCTGATTGTCGATCTGGGCTTGAAGCTCATATATCTCAGCCTCAAGGCCACCAATCGACGCAGTGAGGCGCGCCTGCTCGGATTTCGTACGCTCCTGTTCTGCCGCGATCTGAGGGGTCAGCCGATTTCGATGCGACTCCAGAGTGGACAAAATGCTGACATTGACGTCCTGACCGTTTGCCGCGATCTGGCTCGTGTCGATAGCCAAGAGAGGTTGCCGTTCTTCAACTTCTTGTCCCTCTTTCACAAAAATCTCTCTAATTGTACCTTGTTGAGACGCGAAGATCTTCGCTGTGCCGGCAGTCGGCATCAGGTAGCCAATCACCGTCTCCTTTCGAGAATATTGCGCGAGGAACAAGAAGGTGACGATAATTGTAACGGCTGCCACAATGAACCAGGTTATGATCTTGGTCGATAGCGGCTGGAGCAGGGCGACTTGGCCCCAGTGCCGATTGTACTGCTGAAAATCGATCGCTTCTTGTCGGAACAACAACTGCAGCGATGGCACGTGCTACCTCGGAGACGAGATTTAGAGGGGAAGACGAGTTTATGCTCGTTTCATCATTGGTGTTGATTTCCCGTTTGGACGATGTCCTGGTTAGAATGGATCAAGACGACACCTTGCAGGATCCTCCCAGCAAACACCGTTCGAGACCCTCTTCACCTAATTCCTTGAGCGAGGGCGCTCGCGTCCATGAGAATTCTCGATTGAACTCGTACCCGCACACCCCGGTAGCAGCCAAGGAGTGTGCGGACATCCGTGATCTAGATATGGCTGAAGTTCAGCTGACCGAGCACCTGTGCGACGACAGCGTTACCACCGTTACCGAAGACACTGAAGCCGCCGACGGCAACACCAACCTGCGTAGCAATCTGCGGCTGTACGACGATATTGAACGAGTCGAACAACAACCCTCCACCACACACTGCGTCGAGTTCGATATCGGTCAATTCACGCATTTCACTCATGACACACCTCCTTATCCCGAAATGTTTGCCGGGATCTCTGCAACTCTAACGTTGGGTGGGTAAATCAGATTCACAACAGCTCTTTGGGTTGATAACCGCAATAGTTGATCTCCAAGAGAGGAGCGTGTTCGTGCTTGAATTTGTACCCGCACACCCCGTGGGAGCAGCCAAGGAGTGTGCGGGCATCCGAGAGTTAGATAATGCTGATGTTAAACTGTTTGAGCCACTGTGTGTTGGTAGCGTTACCACCGTTGCCGAAGACACTGGAGCCGCCGACAGCCGCACCAACCTGAGTGGCATTATTCGTCTGGCTGACGTAATTGAACGAGTCGGAGATTGAGAACCGTCCACCACACACTGTGTCGAGTTCCTTATCGGTCATTTCACGCATTTCACTCATGACTACCTCCTTGTCCCGAAATGTTGCCGGGATGTTAGCAACTCTAACGTTAGGTCGGTAAGTCAGGTCCCCTCAACAGCTCCTTGGGTTGATAACCAAAATAGTTGATCTCCAAGCGCACCGTGTCTCGGCGCCCTGCTTTCTCGGCTCAAAGCCTAACCGACCTCTGAAGCGGCAGGGCATCTCATATCGGCGGGGCATCTGACCCGGAACTTGCGAGGCTATCTGACGAAACAAGTGGCGTCTGAGCAGGCAGCCGCCAGTACCAATGTCGGGCTTGCTGGTATGACAGCACGCCAAGCCGAAAGCGGGCTCGGCGGAACGCCTTATCCTGGCCGATTGGGCTGTCTTGCGCGAGCAACCCGACAGCGCGAGCGCGCCGTTCGATCTCGATGACGGCAACAGAGCTGTCGTCGCGCAGCAGGAGTTGCAGAAATTTGACTGCACCTTCTCCGCGGGCGGATCGCACTGCGCTGCGTGATTTCTTTGGCCCACTAAAAGCAGGCAATGCTGGTTGAGTCGCGCTATCATCCTTGTGTTCACTTGATTCTTTGCCATCTAGTGCTACTCGCAAAGCGCCTTGGTTCATTGCAGCAACGGCAAGCTGGGTCCGGTTTGCCACTCCGAACTTACGAATGATCCGACGGACGTGCACCTTAACGGTCGCCTCTGACATGTCGAGCTGACGTGCAATCGCCTTGTTCGAGAGGCCTTTACGGAGACGACCGATCACTTCCTCCTGTTTGGCTGTAAGGTCCGAGACGCGGGCCACTCCGTTGATAGTTGCTTCGCGAAGGCTGGTGGAGAGAGCGGCGGGGGGAAAAAACGACCCTCCACTCCTAATGAAAGATAAAGCCTGGAACGCCACGGCAGGCTCAATGCTGGTGGGCATGAAACCGACCGCTCCTTCTTCAAAAGCGGCGCGTATCTCCTGCGGGTCCTCCCGGTCGGAAATAATGACCAAAAGTGCTTGGGGCACAAGCCTACGCACGTTTGTGATCAACTCTTGGTATTGAGTACTTTGGATCGACTCGTTGCCTACGCAAAAAATTGTCATTTCGCAGTTGGCAGGTGCGCAACACGCATCGAGTGGAACGCCCGGGACAACAGGCTTCGCTGTTAGTCCCATTACGTCAGCCCAAGTTTCCAGTAAGCGCGTGATACCGGCTTGGCGCAATCTTTTCGAATCGATAATCAGAACTTCGGTTTTCTTCACTCGTGCAGGGGGAGTATGCATTGCCAAGCCTCCTCAGTTCCAGCGCAACATTTTTCGCATGATATGCTGAATGTGCATTTCCACGGTGTTCTCCGAGAGGTTGAGCCTGACGGCATGACGCTCTCATCCTGATTACTGCTAGCGCCCGGAGTAAGGTTCGCCCTATCGTCGCCGACCGGGGTATCGAAGCTCCGTCGCCAGCCGCGGACTGTTATTTGCATCGCATCACCTGTCCGCTGGACGCGTCCGAGATTACCCACGTGGGGACCGCTTGGATCGGCTCACCTAACGCCAGCGGGTGCTGCCGACCGGCGCGCTCTGATCTTCGCTTGCTGGGAAACGGCATACAAAGCCCGTGTCATGGCGCTTTTGATATTCTCAATCGGAACGACTCGCGATTTTTGATTCCAGATCACGACGTGTCGCCCGATGGTTTCACGTCTTGCCGACTGACAAACGCGTTGGAGCTTGCAACGACAAACGCGGTGCTTGCATGGTTGAAGATTTCACCAACTTCAAACGCGTGGCCGTTACGCTTGTGGACGACGGAAGGCTCCGAAGCGCCGGCACATTCCGAGAGAACTTTGCGGCTCGTCGCTTCATTTTGCCTGACGATCGGTAGTGGTCGGTACACCCCACCTGCGAGAACGAGGCGCAATCCGGCGAGCGCGACCTCGATGGCAATCGAGGTTGGAAAAAACCCGCGTACCACCCGTTGCAGCGACGACGAGGCCGCGGCCTCGGCGGCGCGATTTGTCAACACCGCAATAAACGCATTTGGAAAGGCTTCTTCGAAAAGCGTGAGACGATCCTCAACCGAGGGGTCGGCGATTTGCTTGTCCCCGATATCAAATGCGATTGGGCGGACATTTCTTTCCGACAGCCACCCCAGATCGCTGGTCGTGGTCACTTCGGCGATTTCGAATCCGGTGAGCTCTCTCTTCAATATTTTGACGATGCAAGTACGCGCCAGGACCTGATCGCCGATGATCACGATCATCGGCAAGGTTTGCGACCCGTTGATCGTCTCTTTGGGATTAGCAATTTCTTCCATCATCTTTCCACGTTCAGAGAAAGACCCGGGCCGCTCGCTGGCCTAGAGCTGAGTTGAACAAAAAAATCGCGTCACGCCGCAATCATTCCGTGAGCCGTTCGTTCGGCTCGCAGGCTAGTTGCAGATATTGCGATATGCGGTCGCCGCTATTGAAGTGGCGGGACCGTCGACGACGTATGCTTCATCATCCTTCACGAGATAAAGAAACGGCCTGTCTCCAGTGCTTTCGCCCGACGCTTTTTTGCCTTTGACGTAGCCGCAAATGGTGTCGACGGATTTTCCCAGCGTATTTGTTCGCGTGGCTCGCTTCATCTCGCCGAACTCGGCTGACCTCGGGTCATCCAACTTGGCTGCGATCGTGGTCTTCGCCCTGGCAATGACCTGATCGGAGGTTTCAGCCGGTCGGCCAGCTGCCGCAGGCTCGACCTTCGCTGCCGGCGGCTCGACCTTCGCTGCCGCAGGCCCGACCTTCGCCGCCGCAGGCTCGACCTTCGCCGCCGCAGGCTCAACCTTCACTGCCGGCGGCTCGACCTTCACTGCCGCAGGCTCGACTTTCGCTGCCGCAGGCCCGACCTTCGCCGCCGCAGGCTCGACCTTCGCTGCCGGCGGCTCGACCTTCACTGCCGGCGGCTCGACCGCCGGCGTAGCGGACTTCGTCGTTGTCATGGCGAGATCGGTTTTGTGGCGGGCGTGAGCAGACGGCGGCTTTTCCGTTCTCGCCGCGATCTTGGATCTAGTTTTTGGGGTCGAGAGACGAGCGTCGAGCGCTGCCGGTTCTGGTTCAATCCTTTGACTGAGGGAGCTCCTGTCAAGGCAGGCAAGCCCGCTCGCCATGCAGGCGTCGAGGCTCGCCTGGGGTGGTGCATAACAACTACAGCCGACAACGGTCGCGGCCAACGCACAAACAAAAGGCGTTCTCATACAACCCCTCCTTAAAGGCTGAGCTACGCTCGCAGTTCTTGCTGCGTAATGATGATGTTGCGCTGGTTGCCTATCAGTCGCGCAAATCTATTAAACGCGCATTAAGCTTGCTCTCTGGGCAGCCACAAGCTCTTTGTTGGTTAATGTTGGCGTAACGCAATTTTCGCCGCCTCAAGAAAACCGTCGCGTCGATATCGGCGATTTCACTCCGGATCGTGGGACGGCCTGCGCCTTGAAGTTCAAGAGCGCCTTGGTTGCTGAAGCGGCCCGTTCGTGAGTTGGCTGTCCCGCACGTTCAGAAAAATTCCAGCGACTCTCGACTCGGAGTCTTCGCTTCATTGCCCGCAAACGAAAGGGACCCGTGCCGCCGCACTGGCCCCTTCGCGCTCGCCGCCGATTTGGTTACGCAACTACTTTGACAAGATGTTCACTGTCGGTTGACGGGAAGTGTTGCTCGGGTAGCGGATGCCGGAGAGGAGCCGAGGTGCGTTGCGGTCCGTGAACTAGATAATGTTAAGGTTCGTACTGTTGCTAATCTGTGAGACGCTGCCGCCGAACAAAGCCACAGCAATTTGCACGGTTATATTGTTCTGAAGGACGCCGTTGAAGAAGTCGGGTTTGAGGAGCGCGAATCCCCCGCCGTAGTGGGGGTGGTGGTGGTGGCCCCCCCCACAGACTGCGTCCACTTCCGTATCGGTCAATTCACGCATTTCACTCATGACAACCTCCTTATCCCGAAGTGTTGCCGGGATATCAGCAACTCCAACGTTACGTGGGTAAATCAGGTCTGATCAACAGCTCTTTGGGTTGATATCCAGAAGCGTTGATCTCGAAGAAAGTAGCGTGTTTCGGCGCCGAACCCAGTAGGATACTGACAAACAACAACGCTTCGTTCCCGGGCTCAAAGGCTTATCGACATCTGAAGCGGCAGGGCATCTTGTGGGTACCGAAAACCCAAGCTCGGGCGTGGCCTCATCCGGCCATCGGTCGGCGCTGACCGCGATCGAAGGGTTGAGATCAGGACGCCGCGAACGCCTTGCTCGCGCAGCTCGGCAAAGGTGCTCTTCTCCCATGCGCCAAGCGAAGAGGAAAGCTTATCTCAGCATTTATGAAGGCGGCTGGCTCTTCCGGTTGAGCGATCCCTTAGTGAATCGCGCTAGCGATGATGAAGGCCATGCCGCTAACAACCGATACGGCAATGAACGTGCCGGCGGCCAGGTCCCAAATCTCAATTTTCGTGCTCTCGTCCATGAGGATCTCCCTCCCATTGGCCTCAGCCGGCAAGATCTAAACCTGCGCCGCCCTGCAGAGTTCTTCCGTATCGGTCAATTTAGGCATTTCACTCAAGACAACCTCCTTATCCCGAAGTGTTGCCGGGATGTCAGCCACTCTAACGTTAGGTAGGTAAAATCAGGTCTGCTCTTTGGGTTGATATCCAGAAGCGTTGATCTCCAAGAACGTAGCGTGTTTCGGCGCCGAACCCATTAGCTCTATACCCCGTTCTTCCCTTGGACAGTTGCGATGAACGACAACGCCTGCGAATGGAGTTTGCGGCGTCACCACTGGAGGCGCTCCAAGACGATTGCCAATCCCATGCTTATCCTGATCCTGTCGGACATCAATATGCCGGGCATGAGTGGGTTTGAAATGCTGCCGAAGGTGAAGGCAGCGCGGCCGAACGTGCCCGTGATCATGATCACCGCCTACGGCGAAGAAGCAGCAAAGAAGGAAGCGGGCGAACTGGGGGCGGCCGGGCTAGCCGATCGATTTTCGGATTGTTGCGCGAGGAAATTGATCTGCGGTTGCAGCAAGCCGCATAGTCCGGTTCTGATGTTGTGGAATGCTCCACTACTGCACGCGAGTGCCAGGATTGGGGCTTCCAAGGTTTCCCAGAGCTACTGACGAACACGGATTTTTGTTGCAGTGCATGAGTATGCTTCGCGTCATTTTGCGTGCGCGCAATAATCGGGTCGCTTTCAGGCTAAAGCAGACATCGAATGGCGTGCAATAATTGCGAGCAGGGTCGCAAATGACCCAAGGCGGACATGGGCAATTACTTTATCTCCAAATCTCGGAGTAAACTGCGTGGGGGGGCGGTTTGGTGGGCGCCTACTCCAGTAGGAAGGCTCTGACCATGGCTATTACCCACCCGCACTTTATTTTGCTCGCCCTTCTTGTTGCTTCATCGGTTATGGCGCCAGCCGCTCAGGCCGCCGAAGGACCTGCAACTGTGCCGCGGTTTGAGCCGGCGGCGTGCCCTACACTGCAGGGCGCCGAGACGCTCGCCGACGCGAGCTGCGGCTATCTCGTCGTGCTTGAGGATCGGAGTCGACCGAATGGCCGCACTATTAGGCTCATGGTTGCAAAATATGCCGCCCACTCGCCGGAGAAGCGAGCCGATCCGGTTGTCTATCTGGCCGGCGGACCGGGCGACATTGCCCCTCTGGACGTCAACGCATACATTGCCGCCAATTTCATCCGCGACCGGGACTTTCTGGTCGTGAGTCAGCGCGGCACCATGTTCTCGGAGCCGGCACTGACCTGCGCGGCCGAGGACAACTTCGCCAGAGAGCTTCTCGGCCTTCGCTTCTATTCCGAGGCGACCAAGCGCGCCCATTTGGCAGCGACGGAAGCCTGTCACCGCGAACTCGCCGCCACCGGCGCCGACCTTAGCGCCTACAATTCGACTGAGAATGCCGCTGATTTCGCCGACCTCCGTAAGGCCCTCGGCCTTACCGCATGGAATGTCTACGGGCTTTCATATGGCAGCTACCTAGCGCAGACGATTATGCGCGACCACCCCGAAGGCATCCGCAGCGTCGTCCTCGATTCGGTCTTGCCGACGACCTACACCATCCCCGG
>Ga0070709_10001835_pt1 | contig 11522 bp, 11 predicted proteins | sample LARL51metaG_FD_65449 | JGI IMG/M metagenome (GOLD analysis project Ga0070709, IMG submission 65449) | Corn, switchgrass and miscanthus rhizosphere microbial communities from Kellogg Biological Station, Michigan, USA - LAR L5-1 metaG | ecosystem: Host-associated > Plants > Roots > Rhizosphere ...
CTGTTTCGGTGAATTTGACGTGCTCGGGGCCGCCGGCCCACGCTGCCGTGCTTCCAGCGACGGGAGCAAGCACTCCCAGCACGGACCCCATCGTCAACACTGCACCCGCCATGACGGATCGCCTCATGGTAATCCCCCCATTAAATGGTGCCAGTAACTGGACACGTTCGCGCTTGTGAACTACTCATACAGGCAGCGGCCGGATGAAGACCGTGTGTCGACGGCATGGAGATTGCATGGAGATGCGCTTGCGCCCATCTTCTGGACCACGATGGATAGGCCGGATCTCCCCGGAATGCGCAGGCCAACGGCCAATTGAAACACGGTGCGTAGATCAGCCAGGTACGGCAAAGGCAACGCGCGCCCGCAGCTGGTGGTGACCGCAGACAGCTGGAACAGCCTGTGCCCTGGGACGTGCCCTGTCAGCCTTGGGGGTTGCCGCGCGCCTATCGGGCCTGGCCTTTGGCCTGGCCCCCGCCGTCAGGCCCGGCGGGTCGGCAGAGGTCTCCGGCGCTCAAGGGTGGGTCCTGAAGATCGTTTCTGCGAAGCGGTTAGAAACGATCTTCGGGTGCCCTTGACGCTGGAGGGGCCGACCCGGACAATGCGCGGCGTTCCGGCCCGGTGGCTGCGACATCTTCACGGCGACTGGCGCACATGGCGCGAGGTTGACGGCCTGGGCGGGGTGCTGGCGGGCGCGGCAGCGGGATACGGCGGGAACCGCAGCGGCCGGTCAGTGGGGGTGCCGTGCGCGGCAGCCGCCGCGCCGTAGGGCTTGCGTCTGAAGGACGCGGCGAAGCTGCCGCCCCGCAACGGCGAGTCCCCCGGGTGAACCCCGGCCGCCTACGGCGGGTCACCCTGGCCGCTCTTTCCCCTCGACTGCTCGCGCCCGCCCTGGCTGTTCACGGCCGGAGCCGTCAGGCCCGGCGCGCCGAAGGTGCGCCCTTGAAAAACCCTGTAGAGATAGTTGTAACAAGTCCGACCAGGTCTTCGACCGCAGGCTTTCGGGCTTCATTTCGTGTTCAGGGTGACGGCTTACACTGGCGGTGAGGTTCGGAATGCCAGAGAGCAGCACGCTGATGAGTGATCTGGAGCCGCCGCCGTCGCGGGAGTATGCAGCGGCCCTGGCTGGCGAGGAGCTGGCGGCGTATGCGTTTATCCGCGCATGGATGGCGGATGACGTGGATAAGGGCATGCTGCTGATCGAGCAGCATCACGTCCCGCAGGAGGCGGCCTTGTTCGTGCTGAGCCTGGTCAAGGCGGCCCGCCGGGCGCTGCTATCGGCCGAGGGCTACCAGGTTGAGCAGGCGCTGGCCGTACTGGATCAGTGGATGGACGACGCCGCGAAGAGGGCAGCCGTATGAGCCGCATGCCGGAGCCCCGCGAGCTGGACCCGATGGCGGCCGGGCTGATCCGGGCGAGCCTGACCGGGGATAAGTTCGCCACGGACAGGATCTTGACTGGCGCCGTCGAGGCGGATCTGGATGGCCTGTTCTTCGCGTTCACGACGGCGAACCTGGCGGGCCGGGTCCTGGCCTATGCGTGCGGCAGCGATGCCCAGGCGGTAGCCCTGATGGACAACTTGATCAACGGGCTCGTCCGCGAACGCGCTCAGGCTGCGGAATAACAGCTCTAGCTCGACTTCGTCCTGGGCTTCTGCCTGCGAATGAGCCTCGGCTTGGGTCTGAGCTTGCAGCTCCATCCGCGCGGCGTAGTCGCTGCTGGCTTGCCGTTCGGCTCGCTCTGCCGCGATACGTTGCGCTGCTTGGTCTGCCCTGGCTAGCAGCTCGTCCAGCCGCGCCGCCTGGTCATCCTGCTCGGGCTCGTTCTCCGGGCTCGTCCGCGGCTCTGGCTTGGGAGCGGATGGCGAGTTCCTATCCGGGACGTGCTGTAGCGGCCGGTTTTCCCTGGTGTTGTTGGCGTCCTGGTACTCGTTGGCATCGGCGCAATTCACGGCCTCGGCATCCGCCTCGAGCTGCTGCCACCATCCAGCCATCTGCTGCGGTTCATCCGGCTGTGGTTGTGATTCGCCCTCTGGCCGGGCGTGTCCTCGTCGTTGCAGTTCGGCTGTGGCTTTCCCGGCTGTGTCCCTGGTGGCGTGAGTGCCGGCGGACCATTGCTCGTACCGGGCGCTGGCGGCTTCGAGGCGCTGGCGTTCGGCGGCCAGCTGTGCGGCGAGGGCGGTGGAGCTGGCCGCGCCGACGTGATCGTGCTGAGTATGGGCGTCGGCGGATTGTTGAAGGGCGTCGGCTTCAGCCTGCGCAGTTAGCCGAAGTTGCCTGCTGACGTCGGGTGGGGCGACGGCACGGGCGCGTCGGCCTTGGAGGGCGCGTGCTTCGAGCTCGCCGCGGTCCAAGCGGCGAAGGATTTCGGCTTCGTCACGGATCTCCAGGGCGGCGAAGACGGCCGTGCGCATGGCTTCGAGTTCGCGGTTGCCGCGGTGCGGCTCGAGGGAGACGGCCTGGTCGGGGTTGGTGATCCCGGCGGCTTCCCGGTAGGCCGCGGCGGTGCCCGCGCGGCGGGTGTATTCCTCGCGCAGCGCGGGAGAGGCGCCGGGAGCGAGCACGCCGAGCTGCTGGGCCAGCCACGGTTCTGGGCTGTCGGCCATGCGTTCGCCGAGGGCTCGGGCCCGTTCGTCGAGGGCGGCGGCGAGCTCGTGCGCGGCCGCGGGAGCGTCGGCAGGTGTGCGCTGCGCCCACGTGACGTCACGACGCAGATCGGGCAGGCCGAGCCGCTGGAGGCGGCCATGCAGCACGCTGGAGATGGACCGGGCGCGGTCCATCGGTGCGTCGGTGATCATCCTCAGGCGATCTGGGAACTATCCACCCTCACCGGACCGCAGCCACCCGGGGCCCTGCAAGCGGCCCACCTCTACCTCTACAGCGCAAATCCCGAGCACGACCTCCGTGGGGGTTTGCTTCTCCGATGCGACCTGCACGCACTGTTCGACAGGTGGCTCATCACCATCGACCCCAGTACCTGGTCAATCGAGATCGCACCAGAGCTCAAGCGCTATCCGGGGCTCGCCGAGCTGGGCGGCAGGGCTATCCAGTTGCCTGAGGACCTGCGGCCACGACTCAAGTACATACAAGAGCATGCGGCGCTCGCTCACGCGTCCTGGAGATAACTGGCTGGACAAGATTCGTTGTCCGCGAGACCGTGACTATCCGCGGTGAACGAGTACTATCTGCACTACCTCTAACGTGATATAGCACTCGGGGAGGATAAGTGTCGCCACCAAAGGAGCCCCCAGCCGCGGAACCCCCAGCCCCGGAACGAGAAATCAGGCAGGGGATTCTAAGTAACATCCCCAGATGGAAACATACAGTCTTCAATATCCCCATACGACATCTGACTGCTAAAGAATGGACGGAGCAGCTACGGCTCGCTCAAGCCAAAGATAACTTTTTTGGAGGGAAAACCCATTGCTGTTGACTCGCTTAATGGCAACAATGCTAGTGTGAATAAGGTCCGTATGGATGGTACGGAGATCGCCGCAGTAATAATTGGCCTAGGGTTCCTTGCCCTGGTCGGTTTCATGTTCGTGTACACCCTTCAAAACATGAAGACTGTTAATGATTTTCTCATAGTATGGAGTGCGGTCGGCCCTATTGTTGGCGTCGTCATAGGATCGATGCCAGCGTACTTCTTTCGTAGCATGGCCAAGGCCGCCGACGATCGGGCGTATCAGATGGCCAAAGATATGGCTCATATGGGCAGTGACGGTAAGGTTCCCCCTTCGACCACCTTATCGGCATGCCCTTCTGATCCGTAGTTCCATGTGCGAGTGGCCGGAGCAGTTCAGATCAGTCCGTGACCTCGCGCTCGTCTCCGCTCGCTGTTCAAGTAAGTCCGAAGTCTCGGAAGGTCGTTCGCGCCCGTGGCTCCCAGCGTGGCTCCCGGCCGCAGAGCACATCCGGCATCATCGCCCTAGTGCTTGACGCGCACGTGTGAAGAAAGGATGGTGAACGTGTGTAGATGGTATGGAGATTTCGCCCTGCGGTGTTCACCAGGCCGCCCATCCGCTTCCCGTTCAGTTTGCATAGGAGGACGTCAGCGCCGGTATCGCAATGTGCTCGATCGCAGGCGGCGGTGCGGTTCTCGCATAAGCGGGTGTTTCCGGGCGAAGGGATCATGATTGAACTCATTTTCGCCGGTGGCAACGATCCAGCTCAGGTCCAGCACTTGTCGCCGCGGGGAGCTGGCGGCGATACTGGCAGATAGCGTAGCGCTGCTCCAGACCCCGGTGGTGGCCGAGCCTACTGAGGTGGGGGTTGAGTTGAGCGCTGAAGCTTTGTATGCCGTGACCGGTATCCGGTCCGCTAGCCGTCCGCAGGGCGTCTGGGTGGGGCGCGGACGCCATGCCCGTGATCCGCGGGGCGGCGTTGAGGCCGGTGATGTCATGGCTGTCCCTGTGGCTGGTCAGCTTGGGCATGGCATCACCGCGAGCATCCGGCGCCCGCCGGTCCGCATCGTGGAGGGCCCTAAGGAAGGCGGCTTCAGGGACGCCTTCGAGGTCATCTGCTGCGACTGTGGTGACCACCCCTATTGGGATTACTCCGAGATCTCGCTGTCGCTGCAGCGGATCCGCGGGCCCTACACCACCCTGGCCGCGGCCCTGGCGGCGTATGACCGGCACCTCGGACTGGGTACCTCACGGCGCCGGTCATGAGCGGCCCGCCATCGGCCTCGGCCCGGCCTGCCGGAGAAACGGCTCCCGCTGAGGCGGATCTCGCCGGTATCCAGGCTGACCGCGACGCCCCCCGGAGCGGGCAGGAACGAATCAGCAAGCCGCGTCGGCGGCGCATCCGCAGAAGTGTCGTCGCCGTGCTAGTCGCGCTGTCCTGCCTGCTGGTGTTGCTGTCCACCACGGAGGTGTGGGCACACAGGACCCTGCTCAACACCGGCACGTTCGTCGGCACGGTCGCGCCCGTCTTCGAGGATCCGGCCGTGGCCTCCGCCGTGGCGGCGCGCGCCACCGACGAGCTATTCACCGAGCTCAATGTCCAGGCCCGGCTGCGGGATGCGCTGCCTCCCAAGGCCAGCTTCGCGGCCGCCCCGGTCACCAACGCCACCAAGGGCTACGTTGCCGGTCAGCTGACCAGCGTGCTGACCTCCTCCCAGTTCCAGGCCGTCTGGACCGCGGCGCTGACCTTCACGCACCAGCAGCTGGTGGCGGTGCTGCGCGGCCAGAACACGGCGGCTCTTTCCACCTCTGGCGGCTATATCGTCCTGAACACGGTCCCCGTCATCAACCAGGCGCTGGGAAAGGTATCGGGCCTGGCCTCTGACCTGGCGGGCAAGCCGGTGACGCTGCCCACCATCACCAGCGCCGACCCGCCGCAGCAGGCGGTGAGCAAGCTGTCCGGGGCCCTGGGAGTCCCCCTGCCCAGCAACTTCGGCCAGATCACCCTGGTCAAGTCCAGCGACCTGGCCGCCGTCCAGCGAGGGGTGAAGGCCTTCGACCGGCTCACCCTTGTCCTGCCCCTGGTCGCGATCGCATTCATCGCCTTGAGCCTGTGGCTGTCGGTGAACCGCCGCAGAACCGTGCTCCAGCTGGCGGTGGGCGTATCTCTGCTGATGATCGTGGAACGGCGCGTCGTCATCCACGAGCAAGGCGCGCTGGCCAGCGCTTCTCACAACCCCCAGGTCGCGCAGAGTGTTCTGGGTGATCTGCTGCACGGATTCTTCGTCCTCAGCGCATGGGTGCTGGGCGTGGCTCTGGTTGTCCTGGTCATCGCCGTGCTGAGCGGGCCGTATCGGTGGGCCGTGGCCCTCCGCTCGTGGGTGAAGCGGACCGGGCGCAGCATCGCGGGGGCAAGGGGCGGTGACCACCGGGGCGTGGTCGGCTGGATGGCTTCTCATGCGGCTGGCCTTCAGCTTGCAGGCGCCGTCGTGGCCGGGATCCTGCTCCTGGTCGTGCCCGTGTCGTGGCTCAGCTTCCTCATCATCGGCGTGCTGTTCGCCGCCTGCGAGGTCTACCTCCAGCGGATCAAGCCTCCCTCGCCCGATGAAGCACCGTCCGCCTCCGTTCCCGGCAGCCAGGAGGGCCTCCCGTCTCGCATCGGCGAAACCTAACCAAAGTCATCGAATTCCCCGGGTTACCCTGAGTCCCGGGGTTTAAATGTTCGATCGGGTACGTACAGGCTCCGGAGGCCGCCAACCCCAACTCGCGAATTTGTGCGGTCTACCTGCTTGTACCCGGCCGCCGCGGCCCCGCGCCGCCAGGATCATTCCGCGTATGTTCCGGATCATGGTCGGTAGAGCCTCCCGACCGTCCGCTTTTCAGGCCGGACATATCCCCAGTTGGCACGGATTGTGCGAGAGTTATGCGCTGTCGCCGGTCGCTGGTGCTTGCCGCTGGTTGCTGCTGTTGCTGGCGCGGCGCGATACCGGCGTGAAATGGCTGCGGTATCGCCTGTGACGTCGTTGTTTCCTTGGTGCGGTTGAGGCCGCGCGTTAGCCTGACGCCGGGCGCCAGATTCCTGAGGGGCCTGGTGACTGTTGCTGCGATTGCACGCGGGTTAGTTTCTTCCGCATTGCCCCCAGTTCCCCGGGCCGTACCTGTCCGCAGGTTAGCAGTCCGGGAAGGGAGTCCAAGGGCGGATGGAAGAGGTGCCTAACGAGCCGCTGTACCGGGACCGGGTGTGCGGCATCGAGATCGGCGAGGCCGGGATGGTGGCAACGATCCGGGTGCCGTCGGACAAGGACCCGGCGCGGCGGGTAGCCGAGACCCGCAGCTTCGGCACCACGAAGAAGGAGGTGCTGGCGCTGGCGGACTGGCTGCGGTGCTTGCAGGTGCCCGCGGTGGGTGCTGGAGGCGACTGCTGGAACGGGCCCATGGTCCGATCGCTCATCTGCAGCTTCTTCGGAGCCATCTAGGAGCACGCTGGCTCAGCTAGGTGCACCCTGGTCGGGCAGTCGCACGAATGTGGCGTAGCCGGGCACGGTGTCAGTCAGGCCCATCTCTTTCAGCTTGGCTAGAGCTCGCCTGGCCGTGCTGTGGCTCACGTCGTAGGTCTTGACCAGCTCCGTGACGCTCGGCACCCGGTCACCAGGCTTTAGTTCGCCTGACTTGATCTTCTCTGCCAGCACGTAAACGATCAGCATGTATGGCGCGTGCGGTCCTGTCAGCTCTTGGCTCATGTTGGCTAAGCTTGCCAGATCTGAGCTGGAAACTCCGTAATTTCGCCGACGCGGTCGTGCAGGTCCGCGGCCGAGGCCGGGTACGCCGGGCCGATAGGCCGCGCCCAGTGCAGGACCCGCAGCAGCGCGGCGAGATCAGGCACCGGATCATATGACGGGTCAGGCTGCACGGGACACCTCCAGGCCGTCCTCGATCCCGGCCGCGTAGCCGGCCAGGAACCGTGCTCGGCCGGTCGGGTCGGCCGGCAGCGGCATCGGCACCCGGTACCACGCGGTCGAGTCCAGCGCCCGCGCTGCGTCCCGCACGCCCTGAGCCCGCCCCCGCGCCCACCAGTCGGTGGCGCCTGGCCGGGGGGCCATCACTGGCCGCCCGTGGGCGCAGGTGCGGTGCTGGTCGTGGCCGGCGCAGGCGTGCTCGCGGTCGGTTTCGGGGCCGGGCTCGTCGTGGACGGTGCGGGCGCAGGCGTGGTCGTGCTGGGCGGCGGGGCAGGCGGGCGCGTGCTGGGCGCGGGTGCGGGGGCGGTGGTGCCCGGTGCCGTCCTGGCACCCGTCGGGGTGCCGGGCTCCGTGCCCGTCGCCGGCGCGGGGCTGCTGGCCGCAGGCTGCGGTGCGGCGGGCAGCGGCGGCCGGCGCGGCGGCAAAGTGGTGCCGCCCGCCGGGTGCGTCCCGCCCGCTGGGCGCGTCCCGGGGTAGGGCACGACCCCGCCGGTCGCGTCGGGCCGGACGGCCGTCGTCGCGCCCAGGTGGTGCGCGTTCATGTAGGCGACGATGAGCGGCAGCGCCCCGATGGTGGTGGGCGCCGCGGTCTTCAGCCCGTCGTGGAACGCGATGATCGTGCCATCGCGCAGCCGCGGGTCGACCCGGGCGGCGATCTGCTGCGCGGACAGCCCGTCCCAGTCGTTGGAGTCGATGATGTTGGTCCCGCTGTCCAGCACGACGCGCAGCCCGAGGGTGCGGGCCGTCGCGACGTCGGCGGCATTCACGCCGCCGTAGGGCGGGCGCCACAGTGACGGCTCCGGCGCGCCGGCGGTCACGATCGCGGCGTTCGCGCGGGCCAGCTGGTCGCGGACCTGCGCCTGGGACAGCGGCCGGGTGCCGGTAGCTTTGCCGGTCAGCGATGGGTGGTTCCAGGTGTGGTTGCCGATGACCTCGCCATTGGCCACCTCGGCGGCCACGATCTCCGGGTGCGCGGCTGCCTTCTCGCCGATCAGGAAGAACACGCCCTTGACGTGCAGCGCGTTCAGCTCCGCGAGGACGGCCGGCGTGTGCTCGTCGGGCCCGTCGTCGAAGGTGAACACTACCTTGCCGGCGGAGGCGTCATTGGCCAGCGGCGCGCCGGGCACGGGCGGCGGCGGCAGCCTGAGCGGGGCAGCAGCAGCACTGGCAGGCGAGGTGAGCCCCGCGACCGACAAGAGCGGCGCGAGGCTACCGAACGCGGTGATGCCGCTGGCGGCCAGGAAGATCGACGAGATGCCCGCGGTGTAGGCGGCCTTCATCTTGGGCAGCGCCGAGACCGCCGCGACGATCAGGAAGACGATGGTGGCACCGGTTACCGCGAGCCAGCACATTTGCAAGGGGGACATGAGCGTTTCCTTCTAGGTCTCGTGCCAGGCCGGGGGACCGCCGCGGAAAGCCTTATAGAGCGCGGTGACGTAGACGACTTGGGCGAACATGTTGTAGAGGAGTTCGGGGACAAGCAGCGCGGCGAACAGCATGGAGGCGCGGCCCTGCGCGCGGACCCCGGCCACCCGGTCGATGATGAACACGAGGGTCAGCAGCGCCCACGGCAGCGATGTCACCACCGTCCCGGACAGGGCGTAGGTCGCGGCCAGGGTGGCGTAGAACAGCAGCATGGACGCCAGCCCGAACAGGATCCAGGCGCGGCGGATATGGAACGGCGAGGTGATCTGCGTCCAGCCGTAGCGGCGCAAGTCCTCCACGCCGCCCTGCATCCACCGGATGCGCTGGTGCCAGAGCATCCGCAGGGTCGGCATCACGTCGGTGACGGCATCGCAGCCGTACGGGGAGGCGGTGCGCCAGCCGAGCGTCTTCGCCGCGAGGGTCAGCTCGAAGTCCTCGGTCAGCGACTCGGGCACGTACACGTACCCGGCGGGCAGGCGGTCAGTCCGCCGGGCTGCGATCACCTCCCGCAGCATGGCTACCGGCAGCAGGGTGCTGGTCCCGACCAGGATGTGAGTCCGGTCGCCGCGGCGGTCGATCATGCGGCACTCGCGGGCGAACTCGTTGCGCTGCATCATGCCGATCAGCCCGTACTCGGCCTTGCAGGCGTACCGGCCGGAGACGACCGCCCTGGGGTCGCCGTCCATCACGTTGTTGGCCAGCTCGAGCCAGCGGGGCACGCACACGGTGTCGGCGTCCTGGACGAAGATCCGGTCGTGGTCGGCCAGCGAGGGCAGGATGGTCTCGATAGCGTAGTTCAGCGCGCCGGCCTTGCGGTCGGGGTTGCGCGGCATGTCGATGACGTCGACACCGGCGGCGCGGGCGACGGCGGCGGTGTTGTCGGTGCAGTTGTTGGCGCACACGACGATCAGGTCCGGCGGGCGGGTCTGGTGCCGGAGCCCGTCGATCGTGTCGGCGATGCAGGCGGCCTCGTTCCAGGCGGGGACGACCGCGACGACCAGCGGGGCGCCGCGTCGGCGGTGCGGCTCGGCGGCGTAGGCGGGTTCGGCCTCGATGGCGCTGAGGACCTGGGTCACGGCCTCGGTGAAGGTCCTGTCGGTGCGCACCGACACCGGATAGCTACCTTCGGTAACAACGCGAGGGGATGCGGCAGTGGTGGGGAACATTGATGCGGGTCCTTCCTTCAGGCACTGGCGGGCGCATGAGACTCGTCTCCTTTGGGTGATGCCGACTGTTCTCTTGTCTCACCACCAAGGTATGCCATGATGAGCCTAGCAGAGCTAGGTGGAGGTCAGTTACCGGGGTGACCTTGGTCACTAGTTGCGTGATACGTAAGATCCTGACCGGAAACGACGCCCGTGAGCTGCGCCGATGGTAAGTTCCTAGGCAGATAGAGTTGTCGGGGACGATCATGAGCTGACCGGCAAGGACAAGGGCTGCACGAGGCTGAGGGCGCTCCGACTGCTCGCGGCGCCAGATGCGCCGGATGCGTCCGCGGCCCGACCGCGTGTCCGTAAACGATCGATTCCTGGACAGTCACCGCTGAGTGTGGCGGGACGGGGTCTTCCGCGGCGGCCGGGTGGGTGACTCGGTAGTCATGACGGCAGCCAACGGCGGTGCGGACCCGGATGCCCGGCCGGAGCGGCTGTGGCGCTGTCGTTCGCCGACGCTGCGGGACTGAGTCGGGCAGGTCGCCGCGGCGCTGAAGGCACAGGGAGTGCGCTGCCTCTACGATGCCGATGAGCAGGTCCGGCTGCGGGGGACGCGTCTGGCCGAGGAGCCGCCCGGATCTACGCGCGAGGTGGTGGTGGTGGTGTTCGTCTCCGCCGACTATGCAGCGCGGGACTGGACCGGCTGGAACGCCGCGCCGCGTTCAGCCGGGCGGTTGCCGCGGCAGGGTGTGCGTGCTGCCCGCCCGGTTCGACGACCACGAGCTCCCCGGGCTGGTGCCCGATGTTGTCGCCGTCGACCCGGGCCGCTACACGCCAGCGCAGTTCGCTGACGTGGTCGTGGCCGAAGTCGCCGACCTCGCCATCAGCCTGGCACCATCGGGCGGGCCCGGCGGGCGGGGTGCGGGTGGAGGAGGCCGACCCGCGGCGGCTAGGCGCCGTCGGCGCCAAGGTACCTGCCGTCGGCCTGATCGATACGTGGCAGGTGCCTCGTCGCACTGGTCGGGGCGGACCAGCTGCAGCCGGACCCGCCGGCGACCAAGCCCTTGGAGCCATGCCCAGGTTGGCCTCGGCCCTGGTGGCCGGCGCCGGCCCGGTCATGCATGCGGTAACGGGACCAAGGTCCCCGGCCGACGGGCCGATCCGTTCTAGCCCGTCATGGCAGATCGGTGCAGCTTGGTCGATAGGTCTACCAAGCTTACCCTTGGAACGGGATAAAGGGGGCGAAATGACACGACCAGGGCAGGATCCCAGCAGACCGCCGGAAGGCCTGGCTCCGGTAGGCAGCAACGGGCAGGCCCTGCGGTCGCTGACCTCCAGCCATGACAATCACGCCTGGCGGCAGTTCATGGACAGAGGCGGTGTTCCCCAGGTCGAGCAGGACCTGACAGTACGGATATCGGGTTCCGGGCAAATCCCTCCCTAGGAGGTCCAGTGACCGGGATCAGAGGTGATCATAGAGGGCCCGCTGGCGTGGCGCAGCAGTTGCAGCCCCGGGATCCGCGGAAGGTCGGCCAGTACTGGCTGCTGGGCCGGCTGGGCAGCGGAGGCATGGGCCAGGTGTTCCTA
>Ga0070709_10001837_pt1 | contig 11516 bp, 9 predicted proteins | sample LARL51metaG_FD_65449 | JGI IMG/M metagenome (GOLD analysis project Ga0070709, IMG submission 65449) | Corn, switchgrass and miscanthus rhizosphere microbial communities from Kellogg Biological Station, Michigan, USA - LAR L5-1 metaG | ecosystem: Host-associated > Plants > Roots > Rhizosphere ...
GCCGGCCAGATCCAGGCGATCTATGCCCCGATCGTGCGCGACACGGTGATCTCGTTCGAATACGAGCCGCCGACCGTGGACGAGATGGCGCAGCGGATCGCCGCCACTTTGCCGACGCATCCCTATCTCGTGTGCGAGGACGGCGGGCAGGTTCTGGGCTACATCTACGGCAGCGTATTCCGCGCCCGCCCGGCTTATCGCTGGTCAGTCGAGACCACGATCTACGTCGATAGCGGGAGCCGCCACAGGGGCGTCGGCCGGATCCTCTATCGGGCGTTGCTGCAACTCCTTCGTCGCCAGGGCTTTCACAGCGTGTTCGCCGGCATCACCTTGCCGAACGCGAGCAGCGTCGGTCTTCATGAAGCCGTCGGGTTCCGGCCGCTGGGCGTCTACCAGGAGGTCGGCTTCAAGCACGGGCAATGGCGCGACGTCGGCTGGTGGCGCCTTGCTCTCTCCGAAGGGCCTCCGGCCGCGGAGCCAGTCTCGTTCGCGACTCTGGCCGGCGAGTTCGAGGCGCTGATCCGGCTGTCGCTGCCGACCCACGACGTCATCGCCTGACACGGACCTGGAAACGCAGCGAGGAGCGCGGCCGCAGGACGCGCTGACCCTTCGCGTGCGTTCTGTTGCGCGTCGGTTTGGCAACTTCGTCGTCATCGCGGCGTTGGCGAACGCGTCCGAGGAGGAACCCGGAAAACACCCGCGGCGTTTCCTGAGCCTTGAAGGCGAGAGAAACCGGGGCCGAACCGGCCGCGACCTCCGATCCGGTGTCTGGCGCGATGCAGGACACCCAGCCCGTTTCGAGCCTGTCGTGCGCATCAATGCTCCAGCCGCTTACGTCATCCTCTACGCATTGATGTACGCCGCCTTTGGTGTGGCATCGCCTTTCTGGCCGGAATATTTCAGGGCGAAGGCCCTGAACTCCCAGGAGATCGGGCTCCTCCTCGGCGCCGCCATGGTGGTGCGCCTGGTCGCCGGTCCCCTGGTCGGACGGCTCGCCGACATCGCGCAAGCGCTGCGATCCGTGCTCGCAGTCTGTGCGGCTCTGGCCGCCGCGATGGCCGCGGCGCTGCTCCGCGCAGACAGTTTTGTGATGCTGCTTTGCGTGGCGCTGGCGCAAGCTGCCGCACTTGCCCCGATGACATCGATCGCCGACGCCCTGTCGGTGAGCGCAGCGAGGCCGCAGATTGCAGGAAAGCCGTTCATTCGCATCCGGCACCATCATCATCGGTCAGTTCATCCGGCCTGACCATCTCGATCCCGTCGTCTGGCTGAATGCGATGCTGCTGCTCGCCGCTGCCGGCGCGACCATTTGGCTACCGCCTGTCCTTACGCCCGGAGAGGCGCGGACGAGCAGGTCGGCCGTCCGTCTCGGGATGCATCCGCTGTTTCGGATCGCGCGGTTTCGCAGTGTCCTGCTGGTCTCTGCGCTGGTCTACGGCAGCCACGCCATGCACGATGCGTTTGCCGTCATCCGCTGGAGCGATTCCGGGATCGGCGCGCCGGTCATCAGCCTGTTGTGGTCGAAAGCCGTCGCGGCAGAAGTCGTCGTGTTTTTTCTGGTTGGACCGGCCCTGGTCGATCATCTCGGCGCACGCGGAGCCGCGAGCGTGGCGGCTCTTGCGGGGATCGTGCGATGGATCGTCGCGGGCACCACGACCTCCGTCCTGCTGCTCTCGGTGGTGCAGCCGCTGCACGGGCTGACCTTCGCGCTGCTTCATCTTGCCTGCATGCGCATCCTCGGCGCCTTCGTGCCGGCCCATCTGTCGGCCACGGCGCAAACGGTCTACGCCTTCGGTTCGGGGCTCGTCACGGCCGTGATCACCGCGTTGTCGGGGGCGCTCTACGCGCGCTATGCCGGCGCCTCCTTTGTCGCAATGGCGGCGCTCTGCGCCGCAGCGCTCCCGTTGGCGTGGCTGGGTTTCGGCGCAGGATCGCCGCCGCCGGGAGGCGGCTTGGCGAAGGCAGCGTCGCTCTGAGCGCCCTCCGTCTGACGTCAACGTAAGGCCAGTTTCTTGTACGACGCAATGGCCCGCTTGAGGTCGTCATATTCCGTGCAGGGAATCAGGCAGAGCTCTTCGAGCGCAGCCAGGAGCTGCTCGGCCTTGGCGGGCTCGCCAAGCACCAGGTAGGCTTCGCCGAGATGCGCCCGCGCGCCGCGATGCCGTGGATTCAGCGTCAGCGCCTGCTGATAATGGCTGATGGCCGGACCAAGCTGGCGCAGCCGCCGATAGGCATATCCGATATAGGTCTGGACATCGGCGTCGAGAGGATCGCGCAATGCGGCGGCCTCGAATGCCGCGATCGCTCCGTTCCAATCCTCCCTCGCGAGCGCCTTCTTGCCTGCCTTGAAATCGGGATCGAGATCTACCCATTCGGCATCGGATGCGGTCGAGACCATGGTGGTGCAGATCGGCCAAGCATCGGGTCTGGTTGCGGTGTCGAATGTCCGCTCAAACCGGCCGAATGGCGGTCTGCTCAGCCACTCCGGCAGGCTTTTCGTGGAGACAGCCACACCTGCAACCAGCCCACCAAGCACTGCGGCGAACGCGATTGCGCGGGTCATTATCATTGTCGCGCCTTGCCGACCGTGTCGTTTCGCAAATAGGCCTTGGCCTGAACAATTTCCGATCGGTCCGTATCGGCGTTCTTCGCGAGCTCGACGAGCTTGCCAAAATACTCGGTTGCCTTCTGGTGGTCGCCGGCGGCGTCCGCCGCGCGGGCAGCGCCCCAGAATCCCCTGAAGCGGTTGGGGGTCTGCTTGAGTGCGACCTCGAACTCGCTCAGGGCGGCTGCGGGCTGTCCAGTCTCGAGAAGCAGGTCTCCCAGCAATTCGCGGAATGGAAACAGCCGATTCTCCATCGCGACGTGTTTGATGCTGCCATCTTCGCTATCGGCAGCCGCACGCATGAACTTCACGGCGCGATCGCGGTCGCCTTCCTTCAGCGCCACCCATGCGGAAACGGCAAGCATTTGCTCCTCGGTGCGGTCGGCCCAGTAGGACTGGTCGGCACCCTGCAGCGTCGCGCGTAACTCCTTCATCGCCTGGATCTCTCCGGTCGCGCCTGAAAGGTCGCCGCTACGCGCCATACCTAGACCGCGCGTGAAGCGGATCAAGGAATCCGCCATGGGATATTTGGTAGGGGTCATCGGCAATGCGGCAGCACCCGCCCAATCCGCCCGTTCCAGGACATAGCGCGCCGGCATGGCGGACTTGGCGGTGAAATTGACGAACGTGACCGGTCGATCGCCGCGATCGGCCGTGGCGAGCGATTTCTCGATCATTGCTGCCGCCTTGGCATCCTGTGCGAGCTGCAGATGCGCATACACCGTAAAATCCGATGCGTGGTAATAGTCGGGCTGGACCTCGAGCGCCGATGCGTTCGAGGCGATGGATTCGTCCCAAAGTCCGACCATTGAATAGATGTGCGAGGGCATGTGCCGGGCATGTGGCACGGCGGGCGCGATGCCGGCATAGCGCCGCGCCGCCGACACTCCCTTGTCGGCAAGCGGCGCAAAGTCGTAGGCGTGGATGAGGTAGTGCGTCACGCCGGGATGCTGCGGGTTTTGCTCGAACAGCTTTTCCAGAAGTGTTGCGGATTTGAGCTGATTGGCATAGGTCAGGTCTTTTTTCGATGCCGAGGCTTGCAGCGTCAGCGCGTAGTAGACCTGCGCCTCGTAGTCGTCAGGATAGGTTTGCACCATCCGCTCCATCGCGGCGTTGTAGTCCGCAAGGCGCACGTCGACCGGGACCTTGTCATAGTCGCGGAAATACGCGCTCGCGGCCTCGATCCAGTCGCGCTCGCGCGGCGTCTTTGGTCCGGCAGCCCGGGCTTTCTCCAGTGTGTCCCAGGCCGCCTGCGCGTCCGCGCGCGGCGGCGTGGTTGCCAGCGTGTTGCCGAGCAGGTCCATGGCCACGCCCCAGTAGGCCATCGCGCAATTGGGATCGTCCTGCAGGATCGCTTCGAACTTGCGGCGGGCGATCAGGAACCAGTACGAATGCAGCATGGCGACGCCGCGATCGAAGTCGGCCTGCACCTTGGGATCGCAGGATGTCGGAAAGGTCACTTTGCCGAGCTCTTGGTCTTGCTGGCCGATTGCGGTGCTTGTCAGGGCCGCAGCGACCAGGCCGGTCGCAAACAATAGTCGTGCCGATTGAGTGCTCATCGAAAGGTCTCCTCTCCAACTTGCAAGCGATGGTGCGAGCGTGCTCGACCAGCCGCCTGCGCTCGGGTCTATTCAGTTACCTCCAAATTCCTGCTGTTCGGGTTGTTCTCAAAGACACGAACGACCGCTTTCCGGCTACGACCGCGCTATCCAAGGCGCGTGAACTCGGGTCGCCGACCAATATCGAGGAGTCTGTCCGCCCGCCGAAGGCCACTGTTGTGAGGGCCTATTCACGGGATTGCTATACATTCCATCACGCTCGGACACTACTCCACGTCATCGGCGAAAAAGAGCAGGGAGGCTTCCTTATCTGGCCGGTTCCGGAGTTCGCAAAAAGACCCTGCCGCAAAACGATATGAACTTCAGAACCGGTGCGCTAGGAACTTGCCCGATCGGGACTCGTTGAGACGGACGTCTGGGGATGACACCCTGCATTCAACGGAGGCTCGCCATGCCGGCTACAGAGGACCATGTCTACAAGATCCTGGAGCTGGTCGGCTCCTCCGAAAAAGGCATCGAGGATGCCATTCAGAACGCGATTTCCCGCGCGTCGAAGACGATTCGCGAGATGAAATGGTTCGAGGTCGTGCAGATGCGCGGCCATGTCGAAGGCGGAACGGTTCGCCACTACCAGGTCGTGCTGCGCGTCGGATTCACGCTGGAAGGCTAGTGCCGCGCGGCGCAATGCTGATTCCTGTGGCGGTGTCCAGTCCTCTGCGCAAAAATATTCCGCTTCCGTTTTTCGGAAATGTATGGTTTGCTCCCGGCCATCCCGCCTCGATGCAGAGGGGCGTATCGCGATCGTCACGACATGCGAGGCGGGGATGCAGTGGACGCATTGGCGACGCGCACGATTCATTCGTGCGGACGAACGGCGTTGATGCGGACGCGAAGGCGTGTGGTCCTGGCACCCCGACGCTGGTGTCAAGTTCGCGGGGATGATCTCGCGGACGATGGGAGCAAGAGAGCCCGGTTCCCAGGGAGAGCACGACATAAGCGTTAAAACCGCTGCGCAGGGAATGCCGGATGATTCGGCTGAACCTGTGGTTCCTTCCCCGTGCTTTTCTTACTGCACGGGGGCCATGGGTTGCGGCCAGCACCCGGCATTCCCTGCGCCCTCTGTCTTTCGAGGGCCGAAATCAAGCACAACTCGAGCGTTTAGCGCTGCGAGAATGCGAAACGCTGTCTCAACACCGTGACGTCATTGCGAGCGAAGCGAAGCCATCCAGAGTCTCGCCGCGGCGACCGTCTGGATCGCTTCGGCGCTATTGCGCCTCGCAATGACGGTGCCCCCTCACTCGCGCAGCAGCCACGCGGCAGCCTCGCGCCATAGCGTGTCACGGTGATCGCTCCGGAAGAACCCGAAATGACCGATCTTCTTGACGCCGATATCCGCGGGCGCGATCGTGAAAATCTCCGGAGCGATCGCCTCAAACCCGGAGCAGAGCAATTCGACCGCGGCGGGCGGCGCCCAGGGATCGTCGGCAAAGCAGAGCGCGCGCAGTTTCCCCGTGTAGTTGGAAAAATTCGTCACCCGGCCGACCAGCGAGGCATCGTCGAACAGATAGCGCGGCTTCATCACCCAGCGCGCCCATTGCAAAAAGACCTCCTTCGGCAGGTCCTCGCCGATCCCGCTCCAGCCGGGCGCATAGCCCAGCGTGTTGGTCAGGGGGACGCCCAGCAGGTTGAGGACGGCCCAGACCCGGTAGCGCTCGGGTGCGGTCATCAGTTTCCAATAGGCGGCTTGCGCGGCGACGAACAGCGCGCGCGACACCTCGGTATTGTTGGCGAGCAGCCCGAGCGCCTGGCCGCCGAACGAATGGCCGACATAGCTGAGCGGCAGGTGTTTGTAGCGCTCGCGCATCCAGCCGACGGCGCCGGTGACGTCGAGCAGGGCCCAGTCGGCCATCGAGGCCTTGAAGCCGACCAGCGATTTGGGCCGGTTGAAGCCGACGACGTCCTTCTGGCGGGAGCCACCGATGCCGCGATAATCGTAGGTGAGGACAGCAGCCCCGTGTTGCGCGAGATGGGCCGCGAAGCCGCGGTAGATTTTTCGCGGGGTGGCGGTCGCCGAATTGATCAGCACTGCGTACCGTTTCGGTCCGCGCGGCAGGAACAGCGTGGCGGCGAGCGGATAGCCGTCGACAGCCGGGATGAGAATATCGTCGCTGAAGACGTCGTCCTGCGCGGCGTCAGTCACGTGCCAAGCCCCTTCTTGACCTCCTGCGTTAAGAAAGGCGAATTTGGCTTTTACCGCAAGGATTTGTCGCCAGATTTGATTTCCAAGTGGCAGGAGCCTTGCGGCCTGTGTATATAGCGGTGCTTCGGAACCGCAGATAAGTCGCGGTTTTTGCTTGAGGAGTTCGTGATGTCCGAGCGGTGGACGCCTGACAGCTGGCGCGCAAAGCCGGTAAAGCAGATGCCAGACTATCCCGACGCCAAGGCGCTCGCGGATGTCGAGGCGCAGCTTGCGAGCTTTCCGCCGCTGGTTTTTGCCGGTGAGGCGCGGAGCCTGAAAAAGGCGCTGGCCCGGGTCGCAAAGGGCGAGGCCTTTCTGCTGCAGGGCGGCGACTGCGCCGAGAGCTTTGCCGAGCATGGCGCCAACAACATCCGCGACTTCTTCCGCGTCTTCCTGCAGATGGCGGTGGTCATGACCTATGCCGGCGCGGTGCCGGTGGTGAAGATCGGCCGCATTGCCGGGCAGTTCGCAAAACCGCGCTCTTCGCCGATGGAGAAGGTGGGTGACGTCGAGCTGCCGAGCTATCGCGGCGACATCATCAACGACATCGCCTTCACCAGGGAAGCGCGCATTCCCGATCCGCAGCGCCAGCTCAATGCCTACCGGCAGTCGGCCGCAACGCTGAACCTGCTCCGCGCCTTCGCCACCGGCGGCTACGCCAATCTCGCCAGCGTGCATCAGTGGATGCTGGGGTTCATCAAGGATAGTCCGCAGTCGCGGCGCTACAAGGAGCTGGCCGACCGCATCTCCGAGGCGCTGGATTTCATGCGCGCCTGCGGTCTCGACCTGGAGAGTCACCCCGAGCTGCGCGGCACCGACTTCTACACCAGCCACGAGGCGCTGCTGCTCGGCTACGAGCAGGCGATGACCCGGGTCGATTCCACGACCGGCGACTGGTACGCGACCTCAGGCCACATGATCTGGATCGGCGACCGCACCCGCCAGCTCGATCACGCCCATGTCGAGTATTTCCGCGGCATCAAGAACCCGATCGGCCTGAAATGCGGTCCGTCGCTCAAGGGCGACGAACTGATCCGGCTGATCGACGTGCTCAACCCCGACAACGAGCCGGGCCGGCTGACCCTGATCAATCGTTTTGGCGCCGACAAGGTCGGCGATCATTTGCCCGGCTTGATCCGCGCGGTGCAGCGCGAGGGCAGGGTGGTGGTCTGGTCGTGCGACCCGATGCACGGCAACACCATCACCTCGACCACCGGCTACAAGACCCGGCCGTTCGACCGCGTGCTGTCGGAGGTGAAGACGTTCTTCGCCGTTCATACCGCCGAGGGTACCCATGCCGGCGGCGTGCATCTGGAGATGACCGGCCAGGACGTCACCGAATGCATCGGCGGCGCGCGGGCGATCTCGGAGGAGGATCTCAATGACCGCTACCACACGGTCTGCGATCCCCGCCTCAATGCCGAACAGTCGATCGACATGGCGTTCCTGATCGCCGAGCTCCTGAAACAGGAGCGGGCGGGCAAGGTCAGGCCGATGCCGGCCGCAGCGGGTCTTTGAGACTTGCTGCGGCTGTGGAAAGCCACGGTCAACTCGCGTAACGGCCTCGCTTTCGCGCTCCGCTCGGAGCAGGCCGTCCGCGAGGAGGTGGGCGCGCTGATCCTCGCCATTCCCCTGGCGTGGCTGATCGGAGCGACCGTCATGCGCAAGGTCGAGCTGTTCGGCGCCGTCGTGCTGGTGCTGGTGGTCGAGCTGCTCAACACTGCGATCGAGAAACTCGCCGACCGCCTGACCACCGATCACGACCTGCAGATCGGGCGGGTCAAGGACATGGGCTCGGCGGCGGTCGGGGTCACGCTCTTGATGTCGGGCCTGTTCTGGCTGTTTGCCATCGCCGAGCGCATGGGAGCGATCTGAAGCTGGCCATTGCGGACAGGGACGGCAGGGGGCACATTCGTTATACCCAATATGAGCATATGTGATGAGTGAACGAGGCGCAGAGTTCAGGATCACGCTGGCCCAGCTCAATCCGACGGTGGGCGATATCGACGGCAACGCCGCAAAAGTGCGCGCGGCGCGCGCCAAGGCCGCGGCTGATGGCGCCGACCTGATCGTGTTTTCGGAACTGTTCATTGCCGGCTATCCGCCGGAGGACCTCGTTTTGAAACCGGCGTTCCAGGCAACCTGCCGCGCCGCGGTCGAGGTGCTGGCGCGGGAAACCGCCGACGGCGGCCCGGCGGTGCTGGTCGGCAGCCCCTGGGTCGACGACGGCAAGCTCTACAATGCCGTGGCGCTGCTCGACGGCGGGCGGATCGCGGCGCTGCGCTTCAAGGCCAACCTGCCGAACTACGGCGTGTTCGACGAAAAGCGCGTGTTTGCGCGCGGACCCGTCGCCGGGCCGGTCATGATCCGGGGCGTGCGGGTCGGGGTTCCCATCTGCGAGGACATCTGGCTCGAAGAGTCAGAGGACTATGAGAATGTGGTCGAGTGCCAGGCCGAGACCGGCGCCGAGATCATCGTGGTGCCGAACGGCTCGCCCTATGCCCGCGACAAGACCGACATCCGTCTGTCGATCGCGGTCGCCCGGGTCACCGAAAGCGGCTTGCCGCTGATCTATCTGAACCAGGTCGGCGGCCAGGACGAGCTGGTGTTCGACGGCGGCTCCTTTGCGCTCAACGCCGACCTCTCGGTCGCGGCGCAACAGCCGGCTTTTGCCGAAGACATCACGACGCTGGTTTGGGAGAAGAACGGCGACGACTGGCGCTGCTCCGGTCCCGTGGCGCCGCAGCTCGAGGGCGACGCCGCCGACTATGCCGCCTGCGTGCTGGGCCTGCGCGACTATGTCCGCAAGAATGGTTTTCCCGGCGTGCTGCTCGGCATTTCCGGCGGCATCGATTCGGCGCTGTGCGCCGCGATCGCGGTCGATGCCCTGGGAAAGGACGCCGTGCGCGGCGTGATGCTGCCTTATCGCTTCACCGCGCAGGTCTCGCTCGACGATGCGGCCCAACTCGCCAAGGCGCTCGACATCCACTACGAGGTGCTGCCGATCGCGCAGGCCGTCGAAGGTTTTGAAGGGATTCTGGCTGGCGTGTTCGAGGGCCTGCCGCGCGATATTACCGAAGAGAATTTGCAGGCGCGCACCCGCGGCACGCTGTTGATGGCGATCTCCAACAAGACCGGCGCCATGGTGGTCACGACCGGCAACAAGTCGGAAATGTCGGTCGGCTACGCCACGCTCTATGGCGACATGAACGGCGGCTTCAATCCGATCAAGGACATCTACAAGACCGAGGTGTTTCGCCTCTCGGCCTTGCGCAACACCTGGAAGCCGGAGGGGGCGCTGGGGCCATCGGGCGAGGTGATCCCGCCAAACATCATCACGCGTCCGCCGACCGCGGAATTGCGCGAGAACCAGACCGACCAGGATTCATTGCCACCCTACGACACGCTGGATGCGATTTTGGAGCGGCTGGTCGAGAAGGAGGAGCCGCTGGCGTCGATTGTCGCCGCCGGCTTCGACCGCGCGACCGTCGCGCGTATCAACCACCTCCTGAACATCGCCGAGTACAAGCGGCGGCAGGCCGCGCCCGGGGTGAAGGTGACCAGCCGGAACTTTGGCCGCGACCGCCGCTATCCGATCACCAACCGCTTTCGCGATGCCGGCCAGCCGCTGCCGTCGCCCGATGAGACGCTCAGCGCACGCGCGAGCCGCGCCTCGGCGGATGCGTACGAGGGATAGGCGTGAGCGGCCGTCAGGCCGCGAGCCGCGGCAGCAGTTTTAGGGCGTTGCCGCGCTCGATCTCGGCAAGCTGCGCCTCGCTGAACACGCCGCAGTCGCGCAAGGCGTTGACGTGATCGATGCTGGTCCGATACGGAAAGTCCGTGCCGAACACGATCTGCGAGACTGGCATGATCGCCGACAGCGCCAGCATCGCCGGTTTGTTGGCGGTCTGCGCGGTGTCGTAATAGAAGCGCCTGAGCTCGGCGAGCGTGCCGTCGGGCACGGCCTGCTTGGCGTTCGGATCGAGAAATGCGTTGCGGACGAAGCGGTCGAGCAGCATCGGCATGGTCCCGCCGGCATGCGAGAAGATCCAGCTGATGTCGCGGAATTTGACCGCGTTGCCGCTGAAGATGATGTCGGCGATGGTGCGCGTCGTATCGGTGCCGAACTCGATCATCGCAGGCTGCTGGGTTTTCACCAGGTTGACGCAGCAATTGGCCGTGGTCGGGTGCGTGTAGACCAGCGCCTTGCGCCGGTTCAGTTCGTCCATCACGGGCAGGAACGAGGGGTGCCCGAGCCATTTGTCGCCGTAGCTCGTCAAAAGGCCGATGCCGTCGGCCTTCAGCGTACCAAGAGCATATTCGATCTCGCGCAAGGCGCCGTCGGTGTCGGTGAGCGGCACCATGGCAAAACTGCCGAACCGGCCCGGATGGTCGGCGATGAGTTTTGCGGCATATTCGTTGCATTCGCGCGACAAGCCTCGTGCCGGCTCGCCCGCGATGAAATTGACGCCGGGCGTGGTGATGGACAGCATGGCGGTCGCGACGCCCGCCTTGTCCATGTCGTCGAGCGATTTGTCGACCGTCCAGTTCCTCATCGGCGCTTCGCCGACATGATTGGCGTTGGCCGCGGCGACATAGGTGGGCGGCGAGAGATGGTGATGGACGTCGATGCGTTGCGGCCTGGTTTCGGCAGCGCGCGCCGGGACGGGTTTGACCGCGCTCGCGACGACAGTTGCGGCGAAACCGGCGAGCACGTCGCGCCGGCCGAGTATGCCGGGCGAGGCAGCAGCCATGTTGCGACGCAAGCACGAACAACCGAAGATGTGGTTTCGGACCATCCGTTCCTCCCTCGTGGACGCGACGCCGTTGTTCTTTCTTTGAGATGCGCGCCCGTCCGACGTCTATCGCAGCACGCGCGCTCCCGCCAGCGCGATCGTCATCACGCGCACCGCCCGCGGTTTTGGCGGAGCAGTTGTGTGAGGTACGCATGCACGTTCACGCAGCCGCGTCTTGACGCTTCCTCGGCAGCAGGTGGACACTTCCGGCAACAACAAACAAGAGCTCGTTGGCGATTCCGGGGAGGAAACCATGTCCAAACGCAGCAGAAGCGGGCGCGGTGACGCGCCCGAAGCCTCGCGCCGCAATTTTCTCA
>Ga0070709_10001844_pt1 | contig 11489 bp, 7 predicted proteins | sample LARL51metaG_FD_65449 | JGI IMG/M metagenome (GOLD analysis project Ga0070709, IMG submission 65449) | Corn, switchgrass and miscanthus rhizosphere microbial communities from Kellogg Biological Station, Michigan, USA - LAR L5-1 metaG | ecosystem: Host-associated > Plants > Roots > Rhizosphere ...
GCCCGACCGCCGCCCGCACCGACCAGGGCGCCCGCTCGAGGGTGAGCGGGATTTCGCGGGCCGCCAGGACGCGGCGAAGCTTGATCAGGCGATCGACGCTGGTGTCGCCGGCCCAGCGGGCGGTGCCCGCGGTGGGACTGGCCAGCACCCAGTCGTCCCCCACCTGATGTTGAAGCAGGTCGAGCAGGCCGTCGGACCCGTCGGGGAGCCCGCCGACCCGGAACACGACCGGCTTGGTGGCGAAGCCCTCGGCGGCATGCTGCCAGAACCGCTGCGCCTCTTCGCCCCGCAGGGGGGCCAGCCTGCCGCCACCCGCGATCCGCAGTTCTTGCTCCGCGGCGGCCACATGCGGTGGCGAGCCGACCAGGCGGACGGCCAGCATCCACCGCTCCCGGCGCGCCGGGGCCGGCGACAGCAGCTCGAGCGCGGCGGGTTCGAGCACGGCGGCGTGAATGTCGTCCACGACGTTGGTGAGATCTTCGCGGGTGCCTTCCAGGACCCAGGTCACGTCGGCGCGCGGGAGGGCCCGCAGTCTCAAGTGGGCGAGGACGATGACCCCGAAGGCTCCGAACGCGCCGGTTTCGAGCCGGGTCAAGTCGTACCCGGCGACGTTCTTCATCACTTTGCCGCCACTCTGGATCAGACGGCCGTCGCCCGTGACGAATGCGAGACCGAGGAGGTGGTCCCGGACGCCCCCGAAGCCGAGTCGAAGGGGACCGGCGCTCGCGGTCGCGACGACCGAGCCGAGGGTCCGGCCCGCCAGCCCGGGCGGATCGAGGGCGAGCCACGCGCCGCGGTCAGCCAGCTCCCGCCGCAGCACGTCCAGGCCGACGCCGGACTCCGCGGTGACGGTCAGGTCCTGACTCTCGAGCGCCGGGATCTTGTCGAGGCGGCGGGTGGTGAGAATGAGATCGGCGGGGGCATCGCCGGGCATCCAGGTGCCGGCGCCCTCGACCCGCACTTTCCATCCTTCGGCGCTGGCGGTCGAAAGGAGCAGGGCCACGGCATCGGGGGCCGCGGGCGCCACGCGCGGAAGCTCGTCTCCGGAGCGGCGTTCGAGCACGGCGTCCCGTCCCAGGAGGGTCGTGATCTTTTCGATGAGGCTCACGCGGCGCTCCATTCCCGGCAGGCGTGAATCGGCACCACCTTGCCCGGGTTCACCCGCTCGTGGGGATCGAACACCAGCCGGACCGCGCGCATCGCGGCGAGGGACTCGCCGTCAAAGATTGACGGCATGTAACGCAGCTTGTCCACGCCCACCCCATGCTCTCCGGTGATGGTGCCCCCCACCGCGATACACGCCTTCATGATCTCAGCCGACGCCTGCTGTACGCGTTCGCGCTCATCGGAATTGGTGGCGTCGAACGAGATGTTCGGGTGGAGATTCCCGTCGCCCGCGTGAAAGACGTTCGAGACGCGGAGCCGGTAGCGGGCGGCGATCGCACCGATCCGCTCGAGCACGTCCGGCAGCGCGGTGCGCGGAACTACGGCGTCCTGTACCACCAGGTCGCGGGAAAGCCGGCCCATGGCGCCGAACGCCTTCTTCCGGCCCTGCCAGAGTCGCTCGCGTTCTGCTGGATCGGAGGCGGACTTCACGCTCCGTGCCCCGTGGGCGGTGAGCAGCCCGGCCACTGCTTCCGCATCGGCGGCCACGGCGGACTCAAAGCGGCCATCCAGCTCGACCAGCAGGACCGCGGCGGCATCGCGTGGGTATCCCGCCGCATACACGGAATCCTCGACCGCGCCGATGCACGAGCGGTCCATCATCTCGAGCGCCGCCGGCACCACCCCGCTCGCGATGATACCGGAGACCGCCGCCCCGGCGGCCCGGAGCGACGTGAAGTCGGCGAGGAGGGTGCGGACGGAGCGGGGAACGGGAGTGAGCCTGACCGTGATCCGGGTGGCAATGCCGAAGTTGCCTTCGGAGCCCACGAACCCACCCACCAGATCGGGGCCCCAGGCGTCTCCCGCCGGGGAACCGAGCTCGACCACCGAGCCGTCTGCCAGCACCACTTCGAGAGCCAGGATGTGGTTGGTGGTCACCCCGTACTTGAGGCAGTGCGGGCCACCGGCGTTTTCGGCCACGTTGCCTCCCACGGTGCAGGCCGATTGGCTCGATGGGTCGGGGGCATAGTGGAGGCCGAGGGGGAGGACGGCGGAGGAGAGCTTGAGGTTCACGACGCCGGGCTCCACCACCGCCCGGCGGTTCATCGGTTCGACGGCCACGATCCGGTTGAGGCGGGTGAGGACCAGGAGCACGGCGTCAGGGGCCGCGAGGGCCCCTCCCGAGAGTCCGGTTCCGGCTCCCCGGGGGACGAACGGAATGTTGCGCGAGGCCAGGAGGCGGACCACGGCGATCAACTCTTCACGGGTGCCCGGGAGTACCACGACGCCGGGCAGAGTCCGGTGCGTGGGGAGGCCGTCGGCGGAGTAGGTGAGACGTTCCGCGTGCGAAGATCGGACGTGGCGCCCACCGACGAGTGCGCTAAGAGCAGGGATGAGGTCAAGCACGTCTATAACCTAGGCGCCGAGACGCCCAGACGCCTAGCGGTGCGCAGTAGGAAGGGGCCAGGAGAGCTTCTCCTGACCCCTGATCCCTGAAGACCGCTAGGCGTCTCGGCGCCTGGGCGTCTGCCTGGCCGCCGCTACGCTGCTCTCCAGAATCCCTTGAGTGCCCGTCCGTCCGGCGACTCGCGGAGCTTCTCGAAGGCCCGTTCCCGGATTTGGCGGATTCTCTCACGGGTCACGCCCATGAGCGCACCGATCTTCTCGAGGGTCATCGCCTCCGAGCCTTCCTCGAGTCCATAGTAGAGATAGAGGATCTTGCGTTCGCGGGGGGCCAGGTACTTCTGGAAGATCCGGTCGATGAATTCCCGCATCAGCTTGCCGTCGGTGGTGTCTTCGATCTCACCGCCTTCGATGCCGGCGAAGCGCTCACCCAGGGTCGCCGCATCCTTGTCGCTCCGGTCCACCGGGGCGTCCAGAGACAGCTCGGCGGCCGTCATGCGGCGGGCGGTGCGGACGTTCTCGACGGTGTCTTCCAGAGCGGTGGCGATTTCGTTGTCCGTGGGCTCGCGGCCGAGCTCCTGGGAAAGGAACGTCTCGGTACGGCTCATCCGGATCAGCTGGGAATTCTGATTCAGGGGGATTCGGACACTGCGGGTCTGCTCGGCGAGGGCCTTGAGGACGGCCTGGCGGACCCACCACACCGCGTACGAGATGAACTTCACGCCCTGATCGGGATCGAACTTCTTGACGGCTTTGAGGAGTCCTTCGTTCCCGATGGCCACGAGCTCGGAGAGATCGAGTCCGTGTCCCTGGTATTTCTTCACGTAGGAGATGACGAACCGGAGATTGGCGGTGACCAGCCGCTCCGCGGCGCGTTCATCACCTTTCTGGACCCGCCGCGCCAACCGGCGCTCTTCCTCGGGGTCTTTGATCAACGGGAGTTTTTGAATGTCCTGCAGATACTGATCGAAGGCGCCAGATGGAGTGGAGCGAAAGAACGCCTTTGCCTTGCCTGTGGACGACCGGGCCATGCACGGCACTCCCATCTTCGGCTGTGACGTTTTTGAGGGGGACGGTGCACCAAACACGCGTCCGAAGCCTTCTGGAAACGCTGGCCAATATAGGACTTGACCTAGAATGGTGCAAATTCCCGCAGTTTTCCACATCACAAGTTATTGCTTCTACGGTTCAGTGCAAGGTTTGTCCACTATCAACAGTGCTTGTGGAGAAAGCATTCCTACGCGCCGAAAACGGCCGTGTGGAGAGGTGGAAAGCGTGTGGGAAGTGGTTGAGGGATATGTGATTACTGTTTGACCGCCAACAGCTCGCGTATCACTCCCTCGGGAGCCGCCACGGTCCACCCACTCGCCACCCCGCCATGCATGGCACCGATGGACTGCGGAAGGGCGAAGCGAAGATCTCCGGCGCGCGACTTCTTGTCGTTCCGCATTTTCGAAATCAGCTGATCCACCGACGCTGCCGCCGGTCGGGTGACCGGCAGGCGATAGCGCGCGAGCAGTCCGGCGAGGCGTTCACTGAGGCCGGTCTCAGCGATGCCCAGCAGCTCGGCCAACCGGGCTTCGTACGCCATCCCGATGGCCACCGACTCACCGTGGAGCAGGGAGTAACCACTCGCCGCCTCCACCGCGTGACCCACGGTGTGCCCGAAATTCAGCGCCGCCCGGATCCCCGCTTCCCGCTCGTCGGCCGTGACGATGCCGGCCTTGATCTCCACCGAGCGGGCCACGAGCCGCTCGAGCGCGGGATCCTTCCGGGCGACCACCGCGTCGGTCTCCCGTTCCAGAAAGGCGAAGTAGTCCGCGTCGGCGATCACGCCATGTTTCACGGCCTCCGCCAACCCGGCGGCGAATTGCGGCGCGGGGAGCGAATCCAGCGTGTCGAGGTCGGCCAGGACGAGCCGCGGCTGATGAAACGCGCCGATCAGGTTCTTGCCCGCCGGCGCGTTGACGCCGGTCTTGCCGCCGATCGACGCGTCGATCATGGCGAGGAGCGTCGTCGGCACCTGAATGACCGGAATGCCGCGGAGGTATGTGGCGGCCACGAATCCCGCGACGTCTCCCACCACGCCCCCGCCGACCGCCACGATGCAGGCGTCCCGCCCGACGTGATGCGCCAGGAGCCGATCCGTCAGGTCGGCCCAGGTCTCGCGGGTTTTCCGGGCCTCCCCGGCCGGGAAGCTGAGTAACGGCGCGCTGAGGTCGGTCGCGGCCCGCCGGGCGTAGGTCCGTTCGATCTGGTCGTCGGTAATCACGACGTACCGTTGGGCGGGCGCGCGGTGTGCCAGGAGGGTGGTCAGGTCCTTGAGGAGCCCCCGACCCACCAGCACGTCGTACGACGCGTCGCGTCCCTCCCCGGTCACCTGCTCACCGGAGAGCGATACCCGGACCGTTACCACTGGAGCTCGGGGAGACCCGCGGCCTGGTTGGCCGAGCGCGCCAGAACGAACAGCAGGTCGGAGAGACGGTTCAGGTAGATCAGGACTTCCTTCGGAATCGCCTCGTTCCGGGCCAGTCCCACCACGGCCCGTTCGGCGCGACGACAGCTGGTCCGGGCGACGTGAAACGCCGCGCCCTTCGGCCCGCCCCCGGGAAGAATGAAGCGGTCGAGCCGTGGCAGCCCCTGCTCGAGGCGGTCGATGGCCTGCTCGAGGGCCGTGATGCGGTCGGACGTGACCGGGGCCGGTGGCGTCTTGGGTTTCGTGGGATCGGGTGTCGCGAGGATGGCGCCCGCGGTGAAGAGGTCCCGCTGGATGGCCTCGAGCAGCGGGGCCTCCCAGCCGGCCGGGTCCAGCGAGGCCGCGAACCCGATCGCGGCGTTCAGAGCGTCCACTTCGCCATAGGCGGTGACCCGGGGATGGTCCTTGGGCACCCGTCCGCCCCCGAACAGCCCCGTGTCTCCGGCGTCTCCGGTCTTCGTGTAGATCTTCACGCGCTGGAACCTATGGGGTCAAAAGGCCCCGCGCGAGAAGCCGGTGCGAGCTTGCTCGGCCGACGGCTCTACCGTTACCGTTGGGCCCATGCAAGACCTCGTGGACATCACCATCATCGGCGCCGGGCCCACCGGATTATTCGGCGCGTTCTACGCCGGGATGCGCGGTGCCACCTGCCGGGTCATCGACAACCTGGATCAGGTCGGGGGCCAGCTCGCGGCCCTCTATCCCGAGAAATACATCTTTGACGTCGCCGGCTTTCCCAAGATCCTCGCCAAGGACCTCGTCAAAGGCCTGGCCGAGCAGGCGGCTCAATTCCGGGCTCCCGTGCATCTCGGGCAGAAGGTCGTCGGATTGAAGAAGGAAGACGACGGCCGGCCGCTCTTCATCATTACGACCGACCAGGACCAGTTCCCCTCTCGCACCGTGATCATCGCCGGAGGCATCGGCGCGTTTACCCCCCGCAAGCTGCCCTTGAGGGACGCGGATCAGTGGCTGGGGAAGGGTCTGCATGACCGCGTGCTCGACCCCAAGGTGTTCAAAGGGAAGCGCGTGCTCATCGTGGGCGGGGGAGACTCGGCCTTCGACTGGACCGTCAACCTGCATCCGATCGCCAAGTCGATCCTGATGATTCACCGGCGGGACGGGTTCCGGGCCCATCAGGCGACGGTGGACCAGGTGCAGAGGATGCACGCCGCCAAACAGGTGGAACTCCGGACGTTCTGGGAGTTGAAGGCGATTCAGGGTGGGGGCCAGATCGAGAAGGTGGTCATCCACAACAACCAGACCAAGGCCGAAGAGACGCTGCCGATGGACTGCGTGCTCCCCCAGCTGGGGTTCGTCTCATCCCTGGGGGCGATCGCCGAGTGGGGGCTGGAGACCGAGAAGCACGAGATCAAGGTGAATCAGACCATGTCGACCAACATCCCCGGGATCTACGCGGCGGGAGACATGGCGACCTATCCGGGGAAGCTGAAGCTCATCGCCACCGGCGTCGCCGAAGCGTCCATCGCCGTGAACCACGCCGTCCACCTCATCAACCCGTCCGCGAAATTCGAGCCGGGACACAGCTCGAACATGGCGATCTTTGGGCAGAAAGACGACTAAGTGGCCAGTGGCCGGAGGTCAGTTTCCAGATCTGACCACTGACCACCGGTTACTGGCGACTATTTCGTCTTCCCAATCTCCACGACGATCGAATCGATCTGGGCCAGCATCGCCCGGCCGCCGACGTCGTGCGTGTTCGCCTGTATGCTGAACGTCCAGGTCTTCCCGCCCGGTTTTTCGATGTACCCTGAGAGCGAATTGACGCGGTCGATACTGCCGGTCTTCGCCACCACCATGCTGTCCACCGGGGTGCCGGTGAACCGCCTGAGGAGGGAGCCGGGGCGGGCAGCGTGGGGCAGGCCCGCCAGAAAAGGCGCCCGCTTGGCGTGCCGGTGCATGTAGGCCAGGAGCTGCACGAACGCGTGGGGGGTGACCAGGTTGCCGGCTGAGAGACCCGAACCGTCCTCCAGCGAAAACGCCGTCGAGTCGATGCCGACCGAGTCGATCAGGAACCTGCGTTCGACGTCCAGCCCCGCCTCCCAGGAGCCCACTCCCCGGAACTCCCGCCCCAGGATCTTGAGCAGCATCTCGGCGAACCAGTTCTGGCTGGTATTGAGGATCGGGAAGATGATGTCGGGCAGGGGGCGTCCCAGATACTCCACCAGCGCCGGGGTGGCCCGGGCACTCCGGTACGCCAGGGAATCCGTGGTGCTGGCGGCTCCCCCCAGGACCGAAATCCCGCGCTTCGCCAAAGCGGTCTCGAGCGCGCGCGCGGCATAGAGATTGGGGTCCGGAAGGGCGAAGCTTTCGATCCAGGGCTTGCGGCCCAGGGCCACGGTGCCGTTCGCCCAGATGTTCAGGGTGCCGGGTGTCCGGTAGAACTCGTCGCCGATGGATGATCCCGAGTCCTGAGGCACGGTGCGGGCCCGGTTCTCGAACGTGATCAGGCCGACGTCGGGCGACCAGGTGACCGTGGGCGGTTGGTCCACCGCGGCTCCCGGGGCGATGTGAAAGTCCACGCTGTTGTCGTGAAACCCGAGTCCCGACACCGGCGCCGCGTACCACCAGTTCAGGTCCCAGGCGCTCCACCCGGGCGCCGTCAGCGTCGGCTCGAAGTACGACCCGTCACCGACCAACTTGCCGTTGATCCGGCGCACCCCTTTGGCCCAGAGCGACTCGGCGATCGCGTCCATCGCGGTGAAGGTCGAATCGCACGCGCCGGCCGCGAGGGTGTCGATGCCGAAGCACCGTTCCGAGAAGGTCGGATCGCCCCGGCCGTAGAGGACCAGGTCTCCCGACAGCACGCCGGCAGCGAGGGCGCCGTTGGTGTAGAGACTCGTGCGCACGCGGTAGTCGGGAGGGAGGAGCACCGTCGCCGTCGAGGTCACCACGAGCTTGGTGTTGCTCGCGGGCACCCGGTACCGGTCGCCGTCCCGTTGATAGCGAACCTTTCCCTGGTCGTCGATGACGTACACGCCCCACTGGGCCCGGTCGAAGGGCGGCTGGTCGAGCAGGGTGTTGATCCGCTTGTCGAGTGACCCGCGCAGGGGTCTGGTCCGGGGCGCGGGTGACTGGGCGGCCAGGGACGCGACGGTCGAAAGGGGGAACGAGAGGGTGAGTAGTAGGGTTTGAATCCGCATGAGGTGGTGTCGAAAAGGTTGACAGTGCGACGGAAGTTGCCCAACATACAGGACTTATAAAGTCACGTCAATTGCGCCCAGGTACGATGGCTCTGCTCGCCGCAGTGACCCTCGCGGCTCCTCTTGCCCCCCTCGCTGCTCAGAACGACCAGCGGGTCGTCCGTGGCCTGTCCTTCGAGGGGAACAAGTCGATCGACAGTTACACGTTGAGCTCGGCCATCGCCACGACGCCCTCGGCCTGGTTGGCGCGGGCGTGGTGGGTGCGGTGGCTCGGGCTGGGGGAGAAACGGTACCTCGATGAGATCGAGTTCCGGCGGGATGTGGTGCGGTTGTTGCTTCTCTACCGGCAGAGCGGGTACATGCGGGTTCAGATCGATACGATGGTGAAACGCACGCCTGACGCCGCCTGGATCACGTTTCAGATCACCGAAGGTCCTCCGGTGCGCGTCACCCATGTGACGATCACCGGCGTGGAGGGGATCCTCGACACCGCTTCGCTGCGCCGGGACCTGCCACTTCAGGAAGGGGCTCCCTTCAACCGGTTCCTGTTTCAGGCCTCCGCCGACAGCATCGTGGCGCGGCTCCAGAACCGGGGGCACCCGGCGGCCGACGTGCTCCGGAACTTCGACTCCAACGCCGACTCGCTGACGGCCACCGTGGAGCTCGATGCCCAGCCCGGCGCCTTCGCCAGGGTGGGAGCGATCCGGATTCAGGGACTGAAGCGCGTGGACACCTCGACGGTGCTGCACGCCATTCCGCTCGGCTCCGCCGACATGTACCGGCAAGACCAGATCTACGAGAGCCAGCGGAACCTCTACAGCCTCGGCCTCTTCGGCTCCGTGAACGTCGCTCCCGCCGATTCACTCGATCCGAACGACAGCCTGGTGAACGTGGACGTGCGGCTGGTCGAAGGCCCCCGTCACGCCGTCCGGGGCGGGGTGGGATACGGGTCCGTCGACTGCTTTCGGGCGCAGGCGGGGTGGTCGGCCCTCGACTTCTTTGGAGGGGGTCGCTCCCTCAACCTCGACGGGTCGGTGTCCAAGCTCGGCGTGGGCTATCCGACGAATGCCGGCTTCGAGCACAACGTCTGCCACTACGATTCCGGAGACCCCACTTCCGACACGCTCAACTACTCACTCGCGGCCACGCTCTTCCAGCCGTCGTTCCTGTCGTCCCGGCACACCGCCAACCTCACGTTTCTGGCGGAGCGGCGCTCGGAGTACAACGTCTATGTGCGGCAGGATGTCGGAGCCAATGTCGGTGTGGTGTTCAATGCCCACCGGGATGTTCCGGTGTCCCTCAGTTACGGATTCTCGGTGGGGCGGACGGAAGCGCGGCCCATCGCCTACTGCGTGCAGTTCCTGGTCTGCAACGGGTCCGATCAGACCTTCCTTTCCAATCCCCGCCGCTTTGCCGTGGTGACCGCCACGGCGGCCAAGAACGACGTGAACTCCATCCTCGATCCGTCCCAGGGCATTCAGTTCTCTCTCACCGTGGCCCACGCATCACGGATCGTGGGCTCCGATCCGTTCTACGAGTTCAACCGCGGGGAAGTCGAGCTGGCCCAGTACTTCCCCCTGGGCCGGACCGGCGTGTTCGCCTGGCGGGTGCGGGGGGGCGTCATTCTGCCTCAACGCATTACCCTGTCCGGACAGAGCGTTCAATTCGTGCCGCCCGAGCAACGCTTCTACGCCGGTGGCCCCAACTCCGTCCGGGGGTACTCGCGGAACGATCTCGGCCCGGTCGGCTATGTCCTCAACGACACTGCCCCCACGCCGTCCTTTCACCTCCAGGGGTCCGATACCGTCTACAACAACGTCACGACGGCGCCGGTGGGCGGCAACGCCGTGGTGGTATTGAACGCCGAATTCCGCTTTGCCACCCCGATTTTCCCTGACCGGATGCGAGTCGCGCTGTTCGCGGATCTGGGGCAGGTCTGGGAGCGGGGAGACACACTGGCACCCGTCAGCGGGCTCCGCTTCACGCCGGGCATCGGCCTCCGGTTCACGACCCCCCTCGGCCCGGTACGGCTCGACGCCGCATACCAGGGCCCCACGGAAGCCGGCGTGCTGTATCAAGCGCGGGGCGACTCGTTGACGGTCTACCGCAAGCACTACCAGCCGCCGACGCCGTCCTCGTTCTGGAAGCGGTGGCTCCTGCAGTTCGCGGTGGGGCAGGCGTTCTAGTGCGCCGCTCGCTCGCGGTCCTCCTGTGGATCATCGCCGGGCTTCTTGCCTGCTTCCTCGGTGCGCTGTCCGGGTTGGTGAACACGGCGGCGGGGCGGGCACTGCTCGGCGCCGTGGCGAAGTCCGCGGCGGCGACGGCGGTCGGCGGGCGCATCGAGATCGGGGCGGTCCACGGCTCCCTGCTCACCGACCTCCAGCTCAGCGAAGTGCGGCTCTACGATCCCGATTCGACCCTGGTGGCGGAGCTGCCGCAGGTCGGCTTCTCGTACCGCCTGCTCGATCTCCTGGGCGGGCGGATCGTCCTCCGCGACGTGACGCTGGACCAGCCGTACGTGAACCTGCTGCAGCACAAGAACGGCCGTCTCGATATCGAGGAGCTGCTGCATCTGGGCGAGCATAATGGCCCACCCAGCCGGACGCCGCCGGCCCTGGTGCTGCTGCGGAACGTGCGGATCGATGACGGCACGGTGCTGTTGCGGTTGCAGGACCGCCCCTCGCTCTCCGACTCGAACGCGGAGATCGAGAACGCGGGAGCCGACGGGCGGCGGCGGGTGCGGCGGTTCGACCACGTGAACGCCACGGTCCGTGCGCTCCGCATTTCGTCGCCCACGGAGAAGGGCATCCGGATCGACGTCGATTCGCTCTCGACCCTGGTCAGCGATCCGAAGGTGGTCGTGCGCCATCTCGCGGGGCGCGCCATCATCGCGGGCGACTCGCTCGACGCGAACTTCCCGCTCGTCGGATTGCCGGGCACGCGCGCCACGCTCAAGGGCTTGTTCCGCTGGCCGCATGGCCCCGTGCTGTACGACCTCGACGTACGCGCGGACAGCGCGACGCTGGCGGACCTGCGGTTCCTCGTGCCCGGTTTCCCGTCCGGGGCCGTCTATCACGGCGCCGCGCAGGTCCGCTCGCATGGCCCCGACTTGCTCGAGATCCATCTCGACCCGCTCGACTTGACGTACCACGGCGGCCGGCTCACGGGGCATGTCACCGCGCTGTCGCGGGCCGGGGTCGGCATCGCCGCACTGACCGGCGGGGACTTGACCGCGCAGAACTTCGACCTGTCGTTCGCCGAGCCGTTCATCGACTCGTTGCCGTTCCTGGGCCGGCTCGACGGGCACACCACCGTCGACGGCGACATCGGCGCCCTCGCGCTGG
>Ga0070709_10001845_pt1 | contig 11489 bp, 9 predicted proteins | sample LARL51metaG_FD_65449 | JGI IMG/M metagenome (GOLD analysis project Ga0070709, IMG submission 65449) | Corn, switchgrass and miscanthus rhizosphere microbial communities from Kellogg Biological Station, Michigan, USA - LAR L5-1 metaG | ecosystem: Host-associated > Plants > Roots > Rhizosphere ...
GCCCGGACGCTGCAGCCGATCTGGTCGCAGCCGGACGCGAAGCCGCCTCGCTTCGAGGACGGCCTCGACCGAGCGAAGAGCCGCTTCAGCGGCATCCTGTCTGACCTTGGCCTGGAAAACCCGAAGGAGCTGGCCCAGTGACCACGTTCAAGACCCCGGAGAGCCCGTACCAGTCCAACAACACCGCGTCCAACAGGTGCGGGTTCACCCTCATGAACAACCAGGTCGGCGAAGTCGTCGCCCAGGTGATGGAGACGCTGCCCAACGTCAAGGTCACCTGGCTGCCGTCGATGATGCGGGTGGACGGCGAAGGCAGGTTCGACGTGGTCTACGCCGACGTCGACGAGGCGGCCGGCGAGGAGCCGGGCTGGTTCACCTCGGCGGAGTTCGAGGAGTCCATGTCCACGCACTACGGCCGCATGGTGCATGAGGACGACCGGACCATCATGTTCGCCAACCCCGAGGACGCCGCCGAATATCTCGGCTTCGACCTCGTCGCTCGCAGTTAGGTCTTGCCGCCACCGGGCCCAGCGGCTAAGCAAGAGATTGCGGCCGCCGGGCCCGGTGCCGCTCGGGCTGGCGGCTAGGCGCAAGGTAACCACTTCGGCCCGCAACGAGGAGGAACTGTGTACCAGAAGGACGGCCAGAGATACTTCGTTGTCGATGGCCATATGCACTACTGGAATGCAGCCCCGGATAACTGGGTCCCGGGGGCCGAGCAGTACGCCAAGGGCTGGATCGAGTGCTTCCACGCCTACCAGGGCCTCGGGCCGCCGGCCACGCACTGGCCGATCGAGCACTTCCAGAAGTACTCCGAGGACGACCTGATGAAGGACGTCTTCGAGAACGGCTATGTCGACGTGGCCATCTTCCAGCCGACGTACCTGAAGGAGTGGTACAAGGAGGGCTTCAACACCACCGAGCGCAACGCGCTGATGGGCGAGAAGCACCCCGGCAAGTTCGTCTACAACACCCGGTTCGACCCGCGCGACGGTGAGGCGGGCCTGCAGGAGCTGCGGCGCAACGTCGAGCGTTTCGGGTCCAGGGGGCTCAAGCTGTACACGGCCGAGTGGAACAAGGGCTCACGCGGCTACAAGCTGAGCGACCCGGAGGCCTACACGTTCCTGGGCGCCGCGCAGGACCTCGGCATCAAGAACATCCACGTCCACAAGGGCCCGACGATCTGGCCGCTGGACAAGGACGCCTTCGACGTGGCCGACGTGGACCACGCCGCGACCGACTTCCCCAACCTGAACTTCATCATCGAGCACGTCGGCCTGCCCCGGATCGAGGACTTCTGCTTCATGGCGACCCAGGAGCCGAACGTGTATGCCGGGCTCGCGGTGGTCATCGGCGGGCTCATGCACGCGCGGCCCAAGTTCTTCGCCAAGGTCATGGGTGAACTGCTGTTCTGGGTCGGCGAGGACAAGATGCTGTTCGGCAGCGACTACGCGATCTGGGAGCCGAAGTGGCAGGTCGAGGGGTTCGTCGACTGGGAGATGCCCGACGACTCCGAGCTGTCTGACTACCCGCGGCTGGGCACCGAGGGCAAGAAGAAGATCATGGGCCTGAACGCGGCCAAGCTGTACGACATCGACGTGCCGGCCGAGTTCGGTGTTCCCGGGACTCCGGGCGCGCACGAGGTGCTGGGCGAGGCCAGTCCGCAGACGGCATGAGCGCTCCGGCGACTGCTGGCTCGCGCGGCGCCACCGCGGCACGCGGCGCCCGTGGAGGGAGCACGCCCTCTGCGGGCGCCGCCGACGCGAGCCCGGGCGTTCCCGAGCTGCTCGCGGCGCTGGAGGCGGTGCGCGACCCCGAACTTGATGAGCCGATCACCTCACTCGGGTTCGTCACGTCGTGCCACGTCTCCGCGGCCGGGGACGCGCAGATCCGGCTGCGGCTGCCGACGTACTTCTGCGCGCCCAATTTCGCCTTCCTGATGGTCGCGGACGCCTATGACGCGGCCACCGCGGTGCCGGGCGTGCGGGACGCGGAGATCGTGCTCGAGGACCACTTCGCGGCCGACGCGATCAACGGCGGGGTGGCCGCGCAGGCCGGCTTCGCGGCCACGTTCGACGGGGAGGCGGTCGGCGAACTGGACGGGCTGCGCGCCGACTTCCTGCGCAAGGCGGTGCTGGCCGGCACCGACCAGGTGTGCCGACCGCTGCTCGCCGCCGGGACGGACCCGGCCCGGCTCTTGCAGCTGACCCTGGGCGAGGTGCCGGACTCGCCGCCGCTGCGGCGGCTGCGCGAGCGGCGGGCCGAGCTGGGCCTGGCGGCCGGCGACGACGCACCGCTGCTCATCGACCCGAAGACGGGCCGGCCGGTGGACCCCGGATCGCTGCCCCTGCACCTGCGCACGGCCAAGCTGACCCGGACCAGCCTGGAAGCGAACGGCAGCATCTGCCGCGGCATGCTGAGGCACCGTTATGACACGCCAGGACAAGGCGAGGAGGAGCAGTGAAGGCCGTCCGGTTGCACAAATTTAACGAAATGCCCGTGGTCGACGACGTACCGCAGCCCGAGATCACCGGTCCCCTCGACGTGATCGTGAAGATCGGCGGAGCCGGCGTCTGCCGCACCGACCTGCACATCATGGAGGGCCAGTGGGACGCGGCGATGGGCACGCCGCTGCCCTACATCCTCGGCCACGAGAACGCCGGGTGGGTGCACGAGGTCGGTTCCGGGGTCACCAACGTGGCCGTTGGCGACACGGTTATCCTGCACCCGCTGGTCACCTGCGGGCTGTGCCGCGCGTGCCGGGCCGGCGACGACATGCACTGCGAGAACAACGCGTTCCCCGGCCTGAGCCGCGACGGCGGCATGGCCGAGTACCTGCTCACCTCGGCGCGGGCCTGCGTCAAGCTCGACCCGTCGACCCGGCCGCAGGACGTCGCGGCGCTCGCCGACGCCGGCATCACCGCCTACCACGCCGTCCGCAAGGCGATCCCGCTGCTCTACCCGGGCACGACCGCCGTGGTCATCGGGGCCGGCGGCCTGGGGCACATCGGCGTCCAGTGCCTGTCCGCGCTGACCGCGACCAGGATCATCGTGGCGGACCGCAACCCGGACGCCCTCAAGCTGGCCGAGCAGATCGGCGCGGACCGCTGCGTGGTCTGCGACGGCAGCCAGGTCGAGGCGGTCAAGGATCTGACCGGCGGGCGGGGCGCGCACGTGGTGCTCGACTTCGTGGCCGAGCAGGGTGCCGAGATGGACGGGTGGAACATGACCCGCGAGGCCGGCTCGTACTTCGTGATCGGTTACGGCGGCACCCTGCACATCCCGACGCTGGACATCATCTCCACCGAGCGCAACATCATCGGGAACATCGTCGGGACCTACAATGACCTGGCCGAGCTGATGGACCTGGCCCAGGCGGGCAAGGTTACGCTGCACACCAGGACCTACCCGCTGGATGCCGCGACCGAAGCGCTGGCCGACCTCGACGCCGGCCGGGTACGCGGCCGGGCCATCCTCGTCCCCTGACCACCACTAACCCAGTACGCATACGCCGGCACCGGAGGAGAACAGATGGCCAAGGAACTGCGTTTCGGCGAGGATGCCCGCCGCCTCCTGCTGGCCGGGGTCGACCAGCTGGCCGAGGCCGTCAAGTCCACGCTCGGGCCCAAGGGCCGCAACGTCATCCTGGAAAAGATCACCGGATCGCCGGTCGTCACCAACGACGGGGTGACGATCGCGCGCGAGATCCACCTCGGTGACCAGTTCGAGAACATGGGCGCCCAGCTGGTCAAGGAAGCGGCGATCAAGACCAACGACATCGTCGGCGACGGCACCACCACGGCCACGGTCATCGCCCAGGCGATCATCAGGGAGGGCATGAAGGCGATCGACGGCGGGGCCAACCCGGTGCTGGTCAAGCGGGGCATCGACCTCGCGGTCGGCCGGCTCGTCGAGCACCTGCAGAAGGTCGCCCACCCGGTGGTCACCGAGGACGACTACCAGCGGGTGGCCGCGATCTCGGCCAACGACGACGACACCGTGGGCGCGGTCATCGCGAAGGCGCTGCACACGGTGGGTGACGGCGGCATCGTGACCGTGGAGGAGTCGCCCACGTCCGGGATGAGCGTCGACTTCGTCGAGGGATTCGAGTTCGACAACGGGTACCTATCGCCGTACATGGTGACCAACCCGGCCAGCCTCGAGGCGATCGTCGAGGATCCGTACATCCTGCTGTGCAGCGAGAAGATCACCAAGGTCCAGCAGCTCATGCCATTGCTGGACAAAGTGATGCGGGCGCCGCGGCCGCTGGTCATCATCGCCGAGAACGTCGAGGGCACCGCGCTGAGCATGCTCGTGCACAACCACGTGAACGGGATGTTCCAGTGCGTCGCGGTGCGGGCGCCCGGCTTCGGCGACCGCCGGCTGCACAAGCTGGAGGACATCGCCGCGGTCTGCGGCGGGGCCGTGTACAGCAAGCACTCCGGACTGACCCTGGAGACGATGACCACCGAGCACCTCGGCCGGGCGTCGCAGGTCCGGGTGACGGCGGACACGACCGCGATCATCGGCGGCAGCCGGTCCTCCGAAGACGTCGAGTTCCGGGTCGCCCAGCTGCGCGCCGAACTGGAGCGGGCCACGTTCGGCGTGGACGAGGACGTGCTCACCGAGCGGATCGGCGCGCTGACCGGCAAGGTCGCCGTGATCAGGGTCGGGGCTCCCACCCCGGCGGAGCTCAAGGAACTGCAGCACCGGGTCGAGGACGCGCTGTCGGCCACCCGGGCCGCGATGGCCGAGGGCATCGTGGCCGGCGGCGGGGCCGCGCTGATGCACGCGGCGGGAGCGCTGGACGGCCTGGACGTCTCCGGAGACCACGCCACCGGCGTCGCGATCGTCCGCAGCGTGCTGAACGATCCCGCCTACCTCATCGCCGCGAACGCCGGGTATTCCGGCCAGGAGGTCGTGCAGCGGACGCTGAGCATGGGCCCCGACGAGGGATTCGATGCGTTGCAGGGCAACTACGGCAACATGATCGAGATGGGCATCATCGACCCGCTCCGGGTGGCCCGCTCGGCTCTGCAGAACGGTGCATCGGTAGCCGGGCTGCTGCTCACCACCAATACCTTGGTCGCCGAGGAACAGACCCCCTGGGGCGGCAGCCGGGCGCTGATGACGGAGTACGGCTCGCTCGACGAGGGCCTGAATCAGCCGTCGCCGGACGCCAGCACGCCGCAGTCGCTCGGTCTCGGCCCCTCGGTCGGCTAGGCCTGGGGGTGGCTGCGAGGGATACCGCTGCCGGCCATGACACGTGGCCATGAACCCAGTCCAGCAACTGCGGATGGTGGCCGGGGCTAGGTCCCCGGGCCTGGCCCGCGCCCGATCCGCGGCGTCGGCGGACCCAGCCGCCGCCGGGGCCGCCGAGCCGCAGAGCGGGCTGAGCCTGCTGCGGTCGCAGGGCCGGGCCCGCGGCGTTATCGCGCTGCTCGGCCCGGCCTTCGTGGCGTCCGTCGCCTACATCGACCCCGGTAACTTCGCCACCAACTTCTCCGCCGGAGCCCGGTTCGGTTACGCGCTGGCCTGGGTGATCGTGCTGGCCAACCTGATGGCCATGCTGGTCCAGTATCTGTCGGCCAAGACCGGCGTCGCCACCGGGCGGGACCTGCCCGAGCTGTGCCGCGAGCACCTGCCGCGCCCGGTCTCGGTGGGCCTGTGGCTGCAGGCGGAGTGCGTCGCCATGGCCACCGACGTGGCCGAGTTCGTCGGGGCCGCGGTGGGGCTGAACCTGCTGTTTCACGTACCGCTGCTGCCGGCCGGGCTGATCACCGCCGTGGCGGCCTTCGGCATCCTGGCCCTGGAACAGCGCGGGTACCGGCGCTTCGAGCTGGCGATCAGCGGCCTGCTGGTCATCGTGCTGCTTGGCTTCGCCTACGACCAGGTGGTCGTGGGCGCGAACCCGCGCAGCATCGCGGCGGGGCTCATCCCGCACTTCGCCGGCCCGGGCAGCCAGCTGCTCGTGGTCGCGATTATCGGCGCGACCGTGATGCCGCACGTGGTCTACCTGCACTCGGCCCTGACCAAGTCCCGGGTGCACTGCCGCGACGACGACGAACGCCGCGAGCTGCTGCGTTTCCAGCGGCTTGACGTGCTCGTGGCGCTGGGTGCCGCCGGCCTGATCAACCTGTCGATGCTGTTCATAGCCGCGTCGGTGTTCAGCCAGGGCGGCGCCCCGCACGTCGAGTCGATCCAGGCCGCGCACGCGGGCATCGGCCAGCTGGTCGGCGGCGGCGCCGCCCTGGCGTTCGCGGTCGCGCTGCTGGCCTCCGGGCTGTCCTCGTCCAGCGTCGGCACGTACGCCGGGCAGGTGGTGATGCAGGGCTTCATCGGGCGGCGCATTCCGCTGTTCGTCCGCCGCGGGATCACCATGCTGCCGGCGTTGCTGGTGCTGGCGCTCGGGCTGCCGGTCACCAGCAGCCTGGTCATCTCGCAGGTCGTGCTCTCGTTCGGCATTCCGTTCGCGCTGGTGCCGCTGGTCCTGCTGACCCGCCGGGCCGACGTCATGGGCGCGCTGGTCAACCGGCGCGTCACCACCGCGGCGGCCGGCGCTATCGCGGTGGTCGTCACCACGCTGAACGGCTACCTGCTCTATGCCACCTTGATCGGGTGAGGCCCGGCGGCGGGCCTGCCCGGCGGAGGAGCGACGATGGATGAGACGGCAGGCACGGCCCGCTTGATGTGGACGCTGTTCGAGCCGGTACACGCGGTGTCGTACTTCACCCCGCAAGCCCGTGCGGCATTCGAGGAGGCCGGGCTGCGCGGCTTCTGGCGCGGGTACTTCGCAGGTCGGACGGCGCCGCTGGGGGTGGCCAGCGCGCCGGTGGTCACCGCCTCGTTCTTCAACTTCGCCCCGGCGATGGTGGCCCGTGCGATCCCCGGGGTCTGGGAGCTGATCACGCCGGCCGAGGCGCTCCGGCTGCGGCTGTCCGGGGCGGCCGCCGCGCTGCGCCGCCTGCTCGGCGGGCTGGCCGCCGAGGTCGTGGCGGCCGCGGACCTGCTCGGCCGGGCGGTCGGCGAACTGGACGGCGCGGGCCGGGTACTGGGCGCCGCCAACGCCGCGCTGCCGGTTCCCGATGACCCGCTGGCCCGGCTGTGGCAGGCGGCGACGGTGCTGCGCGAGCATCGCGGCGATGGGCACACCGCCGCACTGGTGGCGGCGGGCGTGGACGGCTGTGGCGCGCTGGTGTTGCGCTGCGGCCTGGAGCTGCGGCGCGAGGATCTGCAGCCGATCCGGGGCTGGACCGACGAACAGTGGGATCAGGCGCGGTCGCGGCTGGTCCGGCGAGGCTGGGTCAGCCCCGAGGGCGAGCTCACCGACGCGGGCCGGGACGGCCACCGCCGCGTGGAGGAGGCCACCGACACCGCCGCCGCGGGGCCCTGGGCTCGTCTAGGGCCCGCTGCGGCGGCCGAGCTGACGGCCGTCCTGACCCCGATCGCGCGGGCCTGCGCCACGGTGCTGCCCTACCCCAGCCCGATCGGGGTGCCCGCGCCCGGGTCGGCGAGCGGCGCCCGGGCCTAGGGCATCCAGCGCGAACTCAGGATCGGCCGCCGGCCAGGGCGGCCGCCGCGCCGGCCAGGAGAACGAGCCGGGCATCAGATGCCACTCAGCGGCGTACCGACTCAAGCTCGCGCTTGAGGCGGGCCAGCGTGGTGCTGATGCCCTCGCGATTGGCCTCGGGCCGGGCGTTGGCGACCTTGCCGGTGAACACCCGGCCGAGGACGTGCGCACCCCCGCCGCGTTGGTCCAGCCAGCGCTCGGTCACCTCGGTCCCGCCGTTCACCGCCGCGACCTGATAGCTCCACCGGGACACCGGCATGCCGAACGTGGTGACGTCAAACGCGAACTCCCGGCCGGGCTCCGCGGTCACCACCCGGCAGGTGGTGAACCAGATCCACGGGCCGCGCCGGTTGAAGCCGACGAACCGGGCGGGCACGCCGCCGCGCCGCGACCAGACCAGCGTGGCGAAGCACTCCGGGCTCCAGCGCGCCAGCCGGCGCGGATCCGATACGGCCTGGTACACGTCGGCGGGCGGGGCCAGGACGATGATGCTCTCGGCAATCTCAGCGCGCATGAGCGTCCGCGCTTCCTACTTGGTCAAGTACCAGAACTCCGGGGTGAGCCAGAACTGGGTCTGATTGGCGATCGAGGCCTGCGGACCGGACAGGGTCTTCTTCCACACCACGACATAGTCGGGGTTCGGCTGGAACAGGCTCGGCTGGTCCTGGGTCAAGAACGACGCCTCGGCCTTCACCGCGGTCGGGTTCCCGCTGCTCACCGAGGCGTGGATCAGCCTGGTCGCCGTCGGGTTGTTGTAGGTGCCCTCGTTCAGCACGCCGGGGCTGAAGATGCTGAGCTGGGTCGGGTAGGTGTTGTTGGTGTACCCGCCGAAGTCCTCCATCGCCCACTTGTTGATGTTCGGCTTGCCGCTCGGTATCGGGTTGTCGTAGTTGTTGACGATGTAGTTGAAGTTGCTGCTCTGCAGGTGGATCTGGATCCCGGCCTTGGCCGCCTGGGAGGCCAGGTCGGTGACCATCTCCCCCAGGTAATCCGGCGAGGTGGCGTAGATCAGGTTGAACGACAGCTTGGTCCCGGCCGGGATCCCGGCGCCGCACTGGCCCGCCCCGGTGCCCGGCTTGGCGCAGGTGTCGGTGCCGCCGGGGACCACGTTCCAGCCGTGGCTCTTCAGCATCTTGACCGCGGTGGCCACGCTGAACGGGTACGGGTTCTTTATCGCGTTGGCCGGGGTGTACGGGCTCTTGGGAATGGACGGCACCGGGCCGTAGGCCAGGCCGCCGGCGCCGCCGAAGAACGCCTTGACGTAGCCCGGCTCGTTCTGCAGGTGCGCGAACGCCTGCCGGAAGTACAGCTGGGCGATGATGTTGTTGAAGTGGCCGGTCTTGTCCAGGAAGTTGTACGTGACGTAGGTGAACCCCCAATCGGGGTAGCCGAACACGTTGTAGCCATTCGCCTTGACCGTCCCCGCCTGCTTGATGTCGGTCAGCGGCAGGTAGCCCACGTCGATGCTGCCGGCCCGGACCGCGTTGAACTCAGCGGTATCGGAGGTGTACGGGACGGCCTGGATGGCGGAGACCTTCTTCGCGTGCGGGCCGCCGTAGGCGGAGTTCGGCACCATCGTGAACGCGCCCGTGGTGTTGTTGAACTGGGTCAGCTTGTAAGGTCCGTCCACGGTCTGCCACAGCGGGTTGCTGGTGTAGGTGGGCAGCGACATCGCCTGCTTGTTGAGGTAGTCCCAGATCTTCTTCGCGTTCGCCGGGTTGGTGAAGTCCAGGGCCGGACCGCCCGCGGAGGCTTTGGCCCAGGCGTGCGAGGGCATCGGCAGGATTTCGGACAATTGGTTGTACCAGAACCACTGCGGGTTGACCGCCTTGTTGAGCGTGAACACGACAGTGCGGGCATTGGGCGCGGTGAGGCTGGTCACCTGGTCCGGGATCCCCAGGTTCGGCGTGTACGGCCCCCAGTTCGACGCGTTCTCCTTGATCGCCGCCTTGATCTCGTCGAAGAAGAACAGCACGTCCCTGGAGGTGACCGGCTGGCCGTCGGACCACTTGTAGTTGCTCTTCAGCGTTACGGTGACGGTCTTGTCGCCGTTGGACCACTTCGGCGCATCCGCCAGGCTCATCGCGGGTGTCTCGGTCGGCTGCACCCCGTTCGACATCCAGTACAGCGGCCGGTAGAGCAGGTAGCTGAACTGGTTGGTGTCGTAGACGGTGAATGCGGCGGACGTGATGATCGGCAGGATCCAGTTCGGCGCCGTGCCGGGGCTTTCCGCCCAGGTCACCGTGCCCGCGTGCTGCGTGCCAGTCGCGGGCGGCGGGACCGTGCCGAACCCGCCGCCGAGGCTCGTGGACGGCGTCGCGTTGGAGGCCTTGCCGCAGCCGGCCAGCGCGGTCACGCCGGCTACGGCCAGTGCGGCGATCACGGTCACCGGACGCGCGAATCTGGTCATCGCTCCCGCTTCCCGCCCGGTGGAGACGGGCTTGTCGGCGCGTCAGCCTGGCCTTTTGGCCTGGCCTTGGCCGAAGCGTAGCGGGACGGTGATGCCGTTGCAGTGCGAAAGCGTCACAAATTGCTATCGCCCGCGTAGCCGCCGGCCGGCCCGGTCGGCCTGTTCTGCCCGGCCGCCGCGCCGGATGCACCCGTAGCGGCGGCCGTCTCGGCGCCCGGCCAGGGCGTCTGGAGGGGGAAATGGCATGCTGCCCGGTGCCCGGGCCCGAACGACCGCAGCTGGGGCTCGGCTTCGGCGCACAGATCCTGGGCGAACGGGCAGCGGGTGCGGAACCGGCAGCCGGACGGGGGGTCGATCGGGCTCGGCAGCTCGCCCTTGATGCCCGCCTCGGCCATGGTCCTCGCCGCCTGCGGGTCGGGCACCGGGATGGTTGCGATCAGCCCGGCCGTATAGGGATGCGCGGCCCGCTGGTAGATGTCCTCGCTCGAGCCCTCCTCCACCAGCTTGCCCAGGTACATGACGCCGATCCGGTCGGCCATGTACTTGACTACGGCCAGGTCGTGGGAGATCACGAGGTAAGTCAGCCCGTGGTCGGCCTGCAGCCGCTTCATCAGGTTGAGCACCTGCGCCCTGATCGACACGTCCAGCGCGCTCACCGGCTCGTCGGCCACGATGACCTGCGGGTTGAGCGTGAGCACGCGGGCCAGCCCGATGCGCTGGCGCTGCCCGCCGGAGAACTCGTGCGGGTACCGTTCGACCGCCTTACGCGGCAGGCCGACCTCGTCCAGCAGTTCGAACACCCGCTGCTGCTGCTGCTCGCGGCTGCCCTGGTGCTGGATGGCCAGCGGCTCACGGATGATGGCGCCCACCCGCATCCGCGGGTCGAGGGAGGAGTAGGGATCCTGGAACATCATCTGCAGGTCGCGACGGTGCCGCCGCAGGTCGCCGCGGGACAGGGCGGAGATGTTAGTGCCGCGGAGCGTCACCGTCCCCGCAGTGGGCCGCTCCAGGGCCACGATCACCCGCCCGATCGTCGTCTTGCCGCAGCCGGACTCGCCCACCAGGCCGTACGTTTCCCCCGCGTTGATCGTGAACGAGACCCCGGACACCGCGTGCACGCTGGCCACCCGGCGCTGCAGGATCGCGCCCGCGGTGACCGGGAACTCCTTGACCACGTCGCCGACCTCGAGCAGCGGCTGGCCACCCGGAGTGCCGACCGGGGCCGCCGCCTCGCCCGGCCCGGCCGGGCGGGCGGTCACGACCGGGGCGGGCCCGCGTCCGTCGCCATGGACCGCAGGCGCATCCGGCCTGGTCCGGCCGGTCTCGGGTACACCGGGCGCAGGCTGGCCAGTCGCGGGCTGGCCCGCACCCGCGTCGGCCGCTGCCGCCTCGTCGGCGCCGGCCGCGCCCTCGTGCGGCGTCCCCGCCGCCCTGTCCGCGGCCGCCTGCTCGTGCGGCGCCGCCGCCTCGTCCTCCTCCGCGGAAGCAGCCGGCTCCTGCGCCGTCGCC
>Ga0070709_10001846_pt1 | contig 11488 bp, 12 predicted proteins | sample LARL51metaG_FD_65449 | JGI IMG/M metagenome (GOLD analysis project Ga0070709, IMG submission 65449) | Corn, switchgrass and miscanthus rhizosphere microbial communities from Kellogg Biological Station, Michigan, USA - LAR L5-1 metaG | ecosystem: Host-associated > Plants > Roots > Rhizosphere ...
TGCTTTACACCCTGCCAAACAACGCCTCCCCACCCTCATTCTCCGGGTTCTCAACTCATGAAGATGCGCAAAGGCTTTACCCTCATCGAACTCCTGATCGTCGTCGTGATCATCGGCATCTTGGCCGCGATCGCGATTCCGAAGTTCGCCAACACCAAGTCCAAAGCGTACGTGACGGCTATGAAATCCGACCTTCGCAACCTCGTGACGGCTGAGGAAGCGTTCTTCTCGGATTCGACGTACTACACCACCGCCACGAACCTCGTCACGCGCAACACCTTCAAGAACTCGTCAGGCGTCGGCGTGCCGGCGGTGACGACGGGTGCCGGCTTCTGGTCGGCGACGGTGACGCACAGCCAGCTGTCGGGTGCCACCTGCGGTATCGGTGTCAACACCACCAGCCCGATCATCACCACGGCTGGCGACGGTGAACCCGCCTGCTACGTCCCGTAATACAGAAACTCCAGTCTGTTTTGAACCGCTCCGCGGGGAAACCCGCGGGGCGTTTCTTTTGTGATCTCGACCTGCAGCAATCCGTGGGTTCTTGTGGCCCTGGACCGCTGCTTCGTGACCTGGATCACACACGAGGCGCGTAACTTGCTGAGCCTGCACGGTTAGCCCGACGTCCGTTTTCCGCACCGGCGCCGTTCCTCGAGCAAGCGTTTAGCAACCCCAAATCGCTCCCATGCTGCCGCAAGTGAGGTGGTGGCGCACCAAGCCGACGCGGGTCGTGGGCGTGCGCCCTGGCTGGTTCGAGCCCGGCACGTCGTATCCCGGGTTCATCGTTCAGGATCGAGCGTGCCGTGGTAACGTGCGCGTCTTTCGCGACCTGCAGGCGTTCACGGCGTACGACGGTTCGTTTTCGATGGACATTCCGCTGACGACTCTCGATGAGGTGCCGGCGCCTGCGTAACGCCTAAGTCCGGGGGGGATTACGCCCTCGCTTCGTCGTCCCACCTCCGCCTTGGACCGTTAGGCGCCCTCGCGCCGTCCGTACTGCGCGGCGACGCTTTGCGCAGCAGCTGCACCAGCTGATCGTCCGAGTAATCCACCCAATCCTTCGGCCAGTCTGCGAGATCGATGTTGCGCGCACCGGCGGTAAAGCGGAGCACAGGCGCCGCCGCCCCCACCGTCTCGACGACGTTCGCCACCCAGATCCGTCCACCCGGATACCGGAAGGTGCGCAGCACGGTGAGGTCGGTGACGTCAGGCGTCTCCTCTCGCGCCAACTTCCGAGCGCGATCTGGCTCCTCCACCGCCTGCTGCGTGAATTCAGCCGCGCGCTCCACGGCCTCCGCGGCCTCGGCGCCATAGGCGCCCTTCTCCGAGCGCAGCTTCCGCTTCGGGACGACCTCCGCCTTCTCCAGCAGCACCGCCAACTCGGCGTCCGGCAGCTCGTTCCACCCCTTCGGGATCGGATACAGCCGGCGCTTGTCGTCGCCCGAATGTGTCTCGAACACGATCCAGCCGGTGTGATAGAGTTGTGCGAGATAGTCCTCGTCCTTCGTCCGTGGACTGAGGTCGTCCGGTGCGACGTCCCAGGCTCGCCACTCCCGCCCAGCGCTATCGGTGAATTCGCGAACTGCCATGGGGATCTCCAATAAGTGCCTAAACGAGCCCATGCAGGATCTTGGCCCGGCCGAGGGGCTGGCGCGTTTTTTTCGTGAGCGTCCTCACATGCGCCAGTTTCACGATGAGACAGGGGTCGAGTGGAAGGTCTCTTTCACGCCACGCGGGAGCGACGCTGTCTCTCGAGAGAACTATCTGCCCGAGGCATACCGGGGGGGTTGGCTCGTCTTCGAGTCCGCGAATGAGAAGCGTCGACTCGCCCCCGTACCGGCGGATTGGGAGCAACTACCGACCGAGGAGCTGGCTGCGCTATGCCGGAAGGCGTCGACGCAACCGACGCGGGCACGGGCCCCAGCCATCGCTGAGAGCAAGGCCGACGTTGCCGCCGCGTTGTCGGGCCGAGAACCGCTGCGCCCGCAGCTCAAGAAAGTCGAGCAGCAGCTCGATCGGACGTTGGCCGAGGTTTGCGAGACGGAGACCGCCGCACGGCTCGACACCGGTGAGTTGATTCGCGTCGAGGAAAACCTGGCGCTGGCCGCCGAAGCGGCCAAGGAAGCAGTCTCGCTCCGCCGGCGGATGCACGCGGATCAGGAGCGTGGGTCTGGGGAAGGACGCGAGACTCTGCCCGGCAGCGCCGCGGCGCCACGTCCCAGCGAAGAGGGCGGACAGCCGTAGTCGTCAGGCGGCGTCGACGAGGGCGCCCGAACCGCCGAACCCCGACCACCACCTCACAGCCATGTCGCAACGCGAGTTCACCGATTCCAAGGGCACGCACTGGCTGGTGTGGAGCACCACGCCGACGCCGGGCGCCGTGCTCGCGAGCGACATGCAGAAGGGCTGGCTCACCTTCGAGTCCGACACGGAGCGTCGGCGCCTGGTCCCGGTGCCACGGGACTGGGAGGATGCAGCCTCGGAGCGTATGGAGCTATACTGCCGCGCGGCGCAAGCGGTGCCGCGGACGACCCCCATCCGCGGCGTCACGCAACAGAGCGATGATAGCCGTTAGGCGTCGGCTACGCCGAAGGCTGCGAGCGCGGAATGTGAAGGGAGAATGTTGAGCCTTTATTCAATTCGCTCAGCACGGTGACGTCGCCACCCATGGCCCGCGCCAGGTGGCGGCTGATGGCGAGGCCGAGACCAGTGCCACCGACGGTACGCGTCAGATCCTGCTCGCCCTGGACGAATGGCTCGAAGATCGCCTCGAGCATCTCGGGCGCGATGCCGCGGCCGGTGTCGCTCACCTGAATCTCCAGCTCCTCGTCGCGCACGATGCATCGCACCTCGACCCGGCCTGCGTCCGTGAACTTGACCGCGTTCGAGAGCAGATTGAGCATGATCTGCTCGACTTTGTGGCGATCAGTGCGCACGACGACGTCGGCGGCACAGGGCTCGAAATGATACGCGATTCCCTTTTCGCTCAGGGTCGGGCCAATGTAGTCCTCCAGTTGGCGCAGCAGACCCTCGATCGCGACATCGCATACGTGCAGCTGCAGCCGTCCAGATTCGAGTTTCGCAAATTCGAGCACCTCCTCGATGAGACGTAGCAGCGTGCGCTGGTTCAGCTTGATGCGCGCAAGGTCCGCGCGCTGTTCAGCCGTCACCGGGCCGCGAAGACCGAGGTCGAACAGGTCGACGTAGCCCGCGATCGCATTCAGCGGCGTCCGCAACTCGTGACTCATCGTCGCGAGAAAGGCAGCCTTGGCCCGATTTGCCCCCTCGGCTTCGGCTTGGGCGCTTGTCGCCGCCTGGAGGGCCTGTTGTAGCTCCTCGTTGGTCTGCTCGAGCTCTTCCTGCAGCAGCTGCGCCTCCTCGATCTGCTGCTCGAGCTCGAGCGCTTGCTCCTGCAGCTGCTCGGCGAGCTGGCGCTCCGCGCGCCGTAATCGATTTGCCTCGGTGAAGTCGCGGGCAATTTTGGAGGCCCCGATCACATTGCCAGCGTCATCGAGTATCGGAGAGACCGTGAGCGACACTTCGATGCGAGCGCCGTCTTTCCTCAACCGCACCGTCTCGTAGTTCTCGACGCGTTGCTTGTTCGAGAGCTGCTCGATGATGACCTGCTCTTCGTCGTGCAGCTCGGGCGGGATCAGCGCGAGCACTGACCGGCCGATTATCTCATCAGGCTCATAGCCGAAAATACGCTGCGCACCGATGTTCCAGGTGCGGATCACACTATCGAGCGTCTTGCCGATGATGGCATCGTCCGACGACTCGACGATTGCAGCGAGCCACTTGGCGGGATTCGCGCTCCACAGGTGGGGTGTGGGCGCACCGAACGGATTCGGCGGAGTCAGCATACGTCGCCAGCAGGAGGGAATTACGAGGCCAGAATTTGTCTCATGAGATCGGGTATTTACAAGAGCTCCTATGCAATTCAAGCAAACTTAGGTCGGTGGTCGGTGGTCGGTAACTGCTTCGCGGACACGGACCACCCAACCTATTCGATCAGTCGCCTCGCGACTCGCGCCGTTTCCGCCACCATGCACCACCGCCGCAGCTGGTGATCGCTGGCGTCAGCCCAATCCGGGCCCGGAATCGGCGCGAATCGACGCCGTTCGCCGTCACGCGCTTCGAAGACGAGCCACCCTCGCCTCATATCCTGGCGTAGATGTGACCGCCGCTCGTCATGGCGACGCCGCTCAGCTATTCCCGGAGGCGGCCCGGCCTCATGATAGCGCCGCTCCGCCAGGGTTGGGTACACGTCCCAGACCCGCCATTGGCGACCGCGGTCATCATTGAATTCCCGACTCGCCATAAATCATCGCCTTATGCTTTCACGGGCGGCGCTTCGCCGCCGTGCCGTAAATTATTTTGGCAACCTTACAGCACGATGACGCGGACAACAGCACCCGCGCCGTCGTTAGGTTTCTGTGGTCCATCGTCCATCGTCCATCGCCCATCGTCCATCGTCCATCGTCAATCGACATGACTACTTCTCCCTCCGAGCTGCTTTACGGTGACTTCGCCGGTGAGCATGCTGCGACCCGCCGCATGCTGTCGCGCTATCCCGATGGTAAAGGACAGTGGCGCCCCGATGAGAAGTCGCGATCACTCGCTCAATTGGCGACGCACGTCGCCGGGATCGTGGGCCGCGGTACCACGGTGCTGACAACGGATGGCCTCGACGTAAGCACCCGTCAGCCACCGCCCGTGTTCGACAGCGCCGCCGAGCTGCTCGGGTACTTCGACGAGAATGTGGCTCACCTCAACGAGGCGCTCGCCAAGGCGGACTTTGCCAGCCTCGAGCAGCGTTGGGCGATGCGACGCGGTAATCAGGTTCTGATTGAACAAACGAAGCGCCATCTGCTGCGCGTCATGATGATGAGCCATCTCGTACATCATCGGGCGCAGTTGGGCGTCTACTATCGCCTGCTCGGCATTCCGGTGCCGGGAATGTACGGTCCCTCGGCAGACGATTAGCGGACGCAAGCGGGGTCTGGCCTGGGTTCTGCCTTGTAACGCCGGGCCGGGCGCGCTGCCCTCCAGACGCGCCCGCGCGTTGACGAACCAGAACCAGACCCTCCGATGTCGATTCGTAATCCAATCGCGAGCGCCGCGGCGCTCCTCCTCCTGGCGCTCCCGCTGAAGTATTCGTTAGGCCAGGGCGCGCGTTTAGAGCTCACACAACCGACGCTCGTCGTGCCCACGTCGCTGACGGCCAACCTTCCCGACAGCGGCCACGCACAGAAGACGCTATTCACGCGCCACGATCTCATTCCCATCGCGGGGGCGGCGGTCGTCACCGGCGTCACGTCCATCTTCGACAAGCGAATTGCCGCGTGGTTCCAGTCGCCCCACGTTCAGGGCAGCAGCTCGTTCAATCATGATATCGGGCAGCTGACGCGGATCAACGAGACGCCGCTTGCCATCGCCTCGATTCTTACCTACGGCGTCGGACGGCTAGCCAATTCTCACACGACGGCGGACGTCGGACTGCACTGGACCGAGGCGCTGCTCCTCACCGACGTCATCAGCGAGGCCATTCGCGGCCCAGTCGGACGCGCTCGGCCGCGCGTCTCGATGGACGATCAGTACAAGTTCCAATTCGGCGCCGGGTTTACGAAGTTCGAAAACCGCTCCTGGCCTTCCCTGCACGCGGCGGTTGGCTTCGCCACGGCAGCGGCCCTCGATGAGGAGATCGAGGTCCGCAACCCAACGGCGGCGAAGTACGCGGCGGTGCCGCTGTACGCCTTCGCGATGATCCCTGGGCTCACACGCATGTACCTGAACCAACACTGGGCCTCCGACGTCGTGGCCGGCGCGTTCATCGGGCAGTTCCTTGGCCAGCGGGTGGTGCATTACGCCCACACCCACAAGCGGACGAAGCTCGACCGCGCCCTCCTGGCAACGTCCGTGACGCCAGGCGGCTACGGCAACACGATCGTCTCGGTGGACGTGCAGAAGCTGTTGACTGGTGGTGAACGCTGATCGATCGGTGAACCGTCCACCGTCCGCCGTCCAGCCGGATGGCGCCCCGAATTTAGCGCGTTATAATTGCCTGCCCACGTTCGACGATGAACTCAGTCAGGCAATCAGGAGGACGGATGCGTAGCGTGTTGCAAGGAGCGAAGGCGCTCTGCGTTGTAGCGGTACTGGGCTGCGGAGGGGCAAAGGATTCGACGTCATCACGGATCACGGCGCCCGAAATGAGCCGCGCGGAAGAAGGCAGTAGTAGCGCCGGAGCGCAGGTCACCGGAGACATAGCGATCCTCCTGCCCGGTTTCGACAATGCGCTGGAGCAGTACAGCGTCAGCGCCATTCGCCACCGCGACGGCTCCGTATCGGGTGAGCTCGAGGAAAAGAGCGAACAGCAGGGCGGACAGCACATTCACGCGCGCCTCGTCTGCGTTACCGTCACTGGCAACAGCGCGCGCCTTGCCGCGCGTCTCGAGAAGAGCAACGTGCCTTTCGGTCCTGTCGGCAGTTACGTCGTCTGGTCCGTGATCGACAATGGCAATGGCAAGGCACACCCTGATCAGACCACGGACATCTTCTTCGGCGCAACGGAAGCCAACGCGGAGTTCCACTGCGCCACCGGCTTCAATCTCGCGCCCTACTTCAACAGCGTTCGCGGCAATCTGGAAGTGGGTACGGATCGCGACGACGACCGCTAGAATTTTTCATCGTAGTGTAACGTGCGACGACCCCGCGCTAGCGGGGTCTCTCTGTCGGGATGCGCCGGGTCACGATGACGCCACACACGTAAGGCCTTCCTCGAGTTCTGAATATGATCAATTCTCCGCGGCGGGATGGCACTCGTCGAGTTTAGCGACCAGCGTGGACGTCGCTGGAGAGTGTGGGACGTCTATCCGACGCTGGTCGAACGGCGACGGCAGAACGCCGGTCCGCCCCCAGGGCTGCGCGAACGTCGCAGACTCGTAGAGGCGCGCCTCGGCATCCGTAACCGGATGTCGAGCGGCTGGCTGACTTTCGAGGCGCACAATGGCGAACGACGCCGCCTGGCTCCTATTCCCGATGTTCCGGGCGGATGGGATTTAGCCCCAGATCACCAGTTGGAAGCGTGGCTCGAGAGTGCGGAGCCGGCGCCGCCGACGCGACGTCTTATCGAGTAAGTCGCCCTCGGAGGCATCAGTCGCTTCGCGACAGGGCCTCGTGGTCCTCCGCTCGCCGGCACGGCAACGCGATAGAGAAGATCGAACCGTTGGGCAGAAACTCCGCCCACACCCTTCCACCCAGCGCTTCGACCGTTTCGCGCACGATGCTGAGCCCCAGCCCAGTACCTTCGACGGACGGACGTGTCTCTTCATGCGCACGAAAGAAACGTTCGAAGAGCCGATCGCGCTGATTCACCGGGACGCCGAGACCGTTGTCTTCGACCTGGACAATCACCTCGCAAGGCTCCGCCTCGCGGGCGATACGCCCCCGCACCTCGACCCACGATCGTTCCTTGTTCGGGTCGGAATACTTGATGGAGTTCGACAGCAGGTTCGTCAGGCAGAGCTCCACGGCGGCCGCGTTGACTTCCACCATGGGAAGATCGGCAATGCGTATTTCGACGCCCTGCTTCCGTGCCGCATCCCGAAGTTGTCGTGCCGATTCGGCCACGGCAGCGCGAAGCGTGACGTGCCGCTGCTGTCTCGTGTCCGCCGTCCCGAGCCGCGCTAACTCGGCGAGGTTGTCGAGTACTCCGCCCACGCTTTCGACGTTTCGGTAGACGACGCCGAAGAGCTGTTGTCGGTGAGTGTCTTCCAATTCGGGAAACTCGCCCAGCATCTGGGCCGCACCCATCGCTGCACCGACGCGATTTCTCAGCTCGTGCGTGAGTGCGCGGTTGAACGCGCGAAGGCGTTCCTCCTGCTCGTGCACACGCCCCTTCATGCGCGAGAGGAACTGCGTCGTCGTCGCCTGTTGAATGAGGGCGACGGCGTGAAAGAGCCGATGGGCGCACGTCAGCAGCTCGCGCCGAGTGCACTGCACGTCGATCTCGTCGGCGGTGCGTGAAAGGAACGCATAGAGAATCCCGCCGAAGAGCTCGTACTCCTTCAACAGCTCGTGCTCGTCGAAGCCCTGAGTGAAGCGGAGCTCACCCAGCTCCATCGCTTTGGCGATGACCGGAACCTCCGATGTCGCGACGCTGGCCGGGTTCTCGATGAAGTCCGCAACTCCGTCGATGAGAAGCGGAACGTGATCCAGCAGCTCCTCGGTCGGAAAAACGCGATTGGGGTTGATGTTCACGCGGTCGCTGATGCGACTGAGCCAGCGCTGGGTCAAGTCATCGCGTGACCCCCGCAGTCGGGCAGCGAGGGTGGTTGCGAATGGGCAATCGGCAGTGAGTTCCATCATACGGCGTGGCTGCGCTTCCCTCGCAATTGGAGCCAGGCGGAGACGGCGGTCGCAACGATCGCCGACGCGGTCGTGTCGTCTTCGAGCGCCGCGATCTTGAGCGCCTTGATGGCTTCCGGCCGCATGTAGACGACGAGCGGCTGTCGGCCATCTCGCGTGGCGCGTCGCTTCTCCGTGCGCTCAGGGTCGGGTAGCGCTGATGACTTTCGACGATCGAATGTCGTATCGTCGCGCGTTCTCGACTTCGATGGCATCGATGCCGTCTGGTGGCTATGGGCGTGCGACGGCTCACCAAGGAACTTGGCGCCGTGAACACCGGAACGTACGGGTTTGCATGCAGCCTAGCAAGCGAGCATGGCAGCATGCTTACCTGCGGGCGTGCTCAATCGCCACGCGGCGTCCTGAATTCGCGCGACGAGAATTCGTGAGCTACCAAACGATTTCATCATTTGCCCGTATGTCAGGTAGGAGCCTCACGCCACTGGAACATGCACTGCTCCGGCAGTGGTGAATCGCGTGGGAGAGCTACGTCATGTCCAGAGAAGCCGCCTTACTCGTCGTATTTCTCGGCGCCTGCGCGCACCATACGGCCACGCCAATACTGGCGAGCGATGTCGCCGAGGGAAAACGTGGAGCCAGTCTCTCGGCGTATCTCGCCCAGCGCGACGCAAATGCCACGGTCTGCGACCTGAAGGCACGCGGGCCGCACATCGCGGTCGTGAACGCGGCGGTACGCAATGATCTAATGAAGGGTTTGAGCGACCGACGCATCCCGCCGCCGCTCTGGCGCCAATGCGTCGATGCGATCGTGCGCAGCGCGGACCGCGAGACCAATGCAGCCCTCTTCGACGAGGTGCGCCTGGCGCTCGCCAAGCACCGGCTGGACTCCTTGGCGATTCGTTACGTCACCGCGTATGTCGCGGCGATGGAACCAATCCGCGGCCTTCGCAACGGGCAGCCGGTGGACGTCGTGACGCTGGACGAGCTTTTTCGAGCGCGAGACGATTCGACGCTCAAGCAGTACGCCGATCGACTGCCGGACAGCTCCCTGCGCATCGAGGCCAGACGTCGCGCCATCCGGCTGCGCATCGCGCAGTCTCCGTACGCGTGGGTTCGTGATAACGCTGCAACCGTTGAGCAAAGCCTCATGAACAGCGGCGTCGATCGCGTCCGGATCGAGGATCATCCTCTGGTCGGCGGCGCGATCGACGATGCCGTGCGCACCGCGCGTGTGGTGCTCGTGCGCCAGGATGTCGAGCATCAAACGAGCACGCTCGTGGGGTCGTACGACGACGACAGCGTGGTCTCCGTGCTTCCACAGCTGTCGCTCCGGGGCGCGCTGCACCTCCAGCTCCAGGGCGTCGATCAGCCGGTCACTCTGTGCCCGCCGCCCGAGGCACTGGACCCCTCACCCTGTCTGCTCGCGACAGAGGTGAGCCTCGGCAACCCGATGGCATATCTGGAGGCAGATGGTACCATCCGCTTCGTCGAGCGGATCACTAGCGGCGAGACAGCTCGACTTGCGGCGCAGCAGGAGCGATTCGTCGTGCCCGTGGTCGTGCACGGTCAGCAGCTCACGGCCCTCGATTGGGCACTCCGCTTCGTCACGCCTAACGAGCTGGTACTCGCCGGCGGTTCGTCGGGCGGTCATGGACCGGATCTCCGGATCCGCCTCGACGTCCTCGCCGCGAATCGGCTGAGCTACACCGTGAGCCGAGGCAGTCGGCAGTACGTCGCCATCGTCGAGCGACCTCACTGGCGCGATTTCGATGTACTGAGCGAGGGCGGCGGCGGCGCGGCGGGGATGGATGGCTCCAACGGCCGCGATGGTTTCAGCGGAACACCGGGAACGAACGCCATCTGTCCATCGTCACCTGGCGCCAACGGCGGCCGGGGGGAAGATGGCACCCCAGGCGGTGACGGTGGGCCGGGCGGCCATGGCGGCGACGGCGGAAACGTGCTGGTGGAAATCCACGCAACAGGTGCACTGGCCAGTGAGCTGGTGTCGCTCGCGCACTGGACCGTTGCAAGTCGCGGCGGACATGGTGGCTCCGGAGGCTCGGGTGGCCTTGGTGGACGAGGTGGATCCGGCGGCTCCGGCGGCATGGGAGCGACATGCTTCGACGCAGAGGGCCACAGCACTTCTCTGTCCGGCGGCTCGTCAGGCTTCAGCGGAAGTGATGGGCGAAACGGGATGACGGGAACCTCCGGAGCGAGCGGTCGCAATGGCATCGTCACCGTTCGGGTTATCGGGACGAACTGACTCTCCACCACGCGCTCTCGAGAACGCGTGTCGAATCGTCGCAATAGTGTGATTGACGCGCACCGGTACTTCGCGACCCATGAAAGAAACGGCTCGCCCATGTCGGACGAGCCGTTCGACCATTCTTTCCTACGGTGATCCGCGAAGGCTCCGGTGAGCGGACGCTTACAGGTGCTGCGCGCAGTTGCCCGACGCCTTCCAATTCTCCTGCACGAGGAACTGGCGAGTGCCGACGGTGATGTTCCACGCCGCGCCGCTCGACAAAGTTGTGTAGGGGCCCCACACCCATGCGCATTTGTCGCCGTTCTCATTACCGGACGCGTCGTACCAGCCTGGCGAGCGGAAGCCTTCGCCATCCGTCACCGATTCCTCGAGCTCGTGCGCGGTGGTATTCACTTCGGTGTCGGCCGGACCGTCGCCGTTAGGCGTCGCCTGTTGCGCCATGCAGTTGGGCGTGTCGGCGTTGTAGGGCTCGACGGCGTACAAGCCATTGACACCGCGCGAGTCGATGCGCGAGTCAACGAGAAAATGGCCGTGATAGGCACAGTACTGAGTGCCAAAGCCGCCACCCGCGTTGATCCCGCTGGGCGTGAAGATCGCGTAAATCGTGCTGCCGGTCGGATCCCAGGTGAGGTTTCCGTTCAGGAAGGCGGCGTTGAGCTCCCCCGCCATCTGCACGTCCGTCGGACTTTGTGGGACGGGATTGGGGTCGGCGTAGTACTGGCTGTACTGGAGATTCCCAGTCGCATAGCTGTAACTGGTGCCGCCGCCCAGGTATGCCATGTCGCCGTAATAGGTGCTGTTGATCTTGAAGTACGGCGACCCGCCGAGATTCGCGAGGAAGTAGCCCAGAAG
>Ga0070709_10001852_pt1 | contig 11471 bp, 10 predicted proteins | sample LARL51metaG_FD_65449 | JGI IMG/M metagenome (GOLD analysis project Ga0070709, IMG submission 65449) | Corn, switchgrass and miscanthus rhizosphere microbial communities from Kellogg Biological Station, Michigan, USA - LAR L5-1 metaG | ecosystem: Host-associated > Plants > Roots > Rhizosphere ...
GCACGCGCCGCGGCGGCATGGCTCGATGTCATGCCGGATGCACGCGCCAGGTCCTGCGGGCGCTGTCGATCATGATCACCACCAGGATCAGCACGCCGATGGACACCACCTGCAGCGACGATTCGATGCCGAGCAGATCGAGCGCATTGCGCAATACGGTGATCGTCGCCACGCCGAGCACCGTTCCGAGGAGACGCCCATCGCCACGCTCGAACGATGTGCCGCCGAGCACCACCGCGGCGATCGCATCGAACTCCATGCCGATGGCCACGGTCGGGTGCGCGGCGTTCATGCGACCGGTCAGCAGCAGCGCGGCGACCCCCGACACCAGCCCGCCATAAGCGTAGATGGCGATGTGCCATGCCGAGGCGCGCACGCCCGCGAGCACCAGCGCATCGCGGTTGCCGCCGATCGCGAATACATACGCACCGAATCGCGTGTGGTACAGCAGGACGTGCGTCACGAGCCAGGTGGCGAGCGCGATGATGACGGGCAACGGTATGCCGGCAATGTGATCGGCGTAGAGCGCCGAGATGCCGGGACCGAGGCCGGACACCGCGTTGCCCTCGGTGAGCACGAGCGCTGCCCCTTGCGCGATGCCTAGCGTGCCGAGCGTCACCACGAACGGCGGCAAGCCAAGCAGCGAAACGAGGCCGCCGTTGGCGAGACCAAATGCAAGGCCGACGCCAAGCGATGCGGCAAGCGCAGCGACGAGTCCGTGGCCGCCCGCCAGCATCATCGCCATGACCACGCTGCAGAGGCTCAACACCGCACCCGCGGACAAATCGAGTCCCTCGCTCATGATGATGAGCGTCATCGGCATCGCCAGCATCAGCAGGATCGACGCCTGCAGTCCCAGGTTGGCGATGTTGCGTTCCGATGCGAACCCGTGCCCCGCGAGCACGGCGCCGACGACGACGAAGAGTCCGATCGGTACGATGGCCGGCAGCGGACGCGTGCGGTAGGTCACCGAGCGCGCGGGCGCGTTCATCGCCTCAGGTCTCGTGCATCGCGAGACGGAGGAGGTTCTCCTCCGACAGATCATGGCGCGCGAGCTCGCCGACGATGCGGCCCGTGCGCATCACGTACGCGCGGTCGCACACGTGCACGATCTCCGACAGCTCGGAGCTGATGAGCAGGACGGCGGCGCCGCGCTTCACGAGGTCTTCGATCAGCGCGAAGATTTCACCCTTCGCGCCGATGTCGATCCCGCGCGTCGGCTCGTCGAACATGAACAGGCGGCAACCGGCGACGAGCCACTTGCCGATCACCACCTTCTGCTGGTTGCCGCCGGACAGCACGCTTGCAAGGCGCCGCGGCTCACCCGGCGTCACGCGCAGCCGCTCGATCAGCGCACGCGCATGGCGGCGCGCCGGCCGCGCGCGATACCAGCCTCGGGGAAATTGCTTCCACAGGCTCGCGGCGAGCAGGTTGTCCTGCGTCGAGCGCTTGAGCGCCAGGCCTTCCTGCTTGCGGTTTTCCGGGATCAGCGCGACGCCGCGCGACGCAACACGGTCAGGGCCGCCGTGAACCGGCGCGCCGAACAGTTTCACCTCTCCCGCCGTGATCGGATCCGCGCCGAAGACCGCGCGCGCGACCTCGGTGCGGCCCGCGCCCACCAATCCTGACAGTCCCACGATTTCGCCCGCACGCACGACGAGGTCGACGCCGTTGACGCCGGAGGCGGTGCACAGGCCGCGGACTTCGAGCGCGGTGGCGCCCGGCTCGCCAAAGTGCCGGCGCTGATACACGGCCCCCGCAGCACCCGCCGCTCGGCCCACCATCATGGCGATCAGCTCGTTGGCGCTCGCCTCGCCGCGAAGCATCGTCGCCACGCGGCGTCCGTCACGCAATACGGTCACGCGGTCGCCAAGCTCCAGCACTTCCTTCATCCGATGCGAGATGTAGAGGATGGCCACGCCGTCGGCGCGAAGCCGCCGAATCACCGCGAACAGCGCATCCGCCTCGCGGTCGGACAACGCGGCGGTGGGCTCGTCCATCACGAGGATTCGCGCGTTTTGCGACAGTGCTTTCGCGATCTCGACCATCTGCTGGCGCGCGATGCCGAGATGCACGGGCAGCGCGCGCGTGTCGTAGTCGAGCCCGAGGCTGTCCAGCGCCGCGCGCGCTTCGCGGTGCATGCGGGCGTGATCGATCAGGCGCGTCACGCGATGGCGCGGCTCGCGGCCGAGAAAGATGTTGTGCGCGAGATCGAGGAACGGAACGAGTGAAAACTCCTGGAAGATCACCGCAATGCCCATGCGCCGCGCATCGGCGGGGCGCTTGATATCGACGAGGTGACCTTCGTGAAGGATCGTTCCCGCGTCGGCACGATACGCGCCGTAGAGCACTTTGATCAGCGACGACTTGCCGGCACCGTTCTCGCCCAGCAGCATGTGCACTTCACCACCGTGGAGATCGAGGCTCACGTCCTCGAGCGCGCGCACACCCGGAAAGGATTTGCTCACGCTGCGGAGCGCGAGCAGCGGCACGCTCGGCTGCGCCCGCGCGGATGCGGGCGAATCGGCGCCGGTCGCTTGCGGCGAAACGATGTTCAGCCCTTCGGTCGCACCGCGATCATGTCGAGCTCGACGCGCGCGCCGGGTGTGCTGAGGGCGTTGATGCAGATCGTCGTGCTCGCCGGCTTCCAGTCGCCGAAATACTCTGCGAGCACCGCGACCATGCCGTCCATGTCGCGCATGTCGGTCATGTACTTGGTGACCTTCACCACGTGCCGCCACGATAACCCCTCGGCATCGAGCACGAGCTTGATGCCGGCCATCGCGCGATGCGTCTGCGTTTCGATGTCGATCGGATGGCAGTGCTCGCCGGCGACATGCGGATGCTGGTGATACAGCGGCGACGACGTCGAGCCGGAGATGAACAGGATATCGGCCGGGCCCTCGACGCGCACGGCCGGCGCGTAGGGCATATGGTGCGCTTGGTCCGGACGCGGGTGCACCGCGCGGATTCGTTGCGTGGCTTCGCCCGTTTTGCTGGTCACGATGATGCGTCACTCATGTTGGGGTGAGTCACGGCCAAGCAGACCTGATCGCGATCCGTTGACTACGTTACTTCGCGTAGTCGTCCCACTTGGGGCAGCTACGCTTTTCGGGTGGCACCTCGAACGGACCGGTGGTGCTCTTGTCGATCACGATTCCCTTGATCACGATCGTGTCGGGCACAGGCTCCTTGCGCAGGTAGCGCACCGCCGCCATGGCGGCGAGGCAGCCCATCTTGTAGCCGTTGAATTCGGCTGTAGCGAGCAGGCGGCCGGACTTGATGGCCTCGATCGACTCGGGGACGCCGCCGATGCCAACGACCTTCGCACTCTTCTTGCCGGCCGCTTCGAGCGCTTCAATCGCACCGAACGCCATCACGTCCGCGGCAGCCAGCACGCCGTCGATCTGCGGGTTGGCCTGGATCAGGTTCTCGGTGACCTGCAGCGCCTGCAGCCGTTGATAGTTGGCAGGTTGCGACGCGAGCAGCTTGACGCCGGGATTCTCCTCGATCGCCTTGCGAAAGCCGCGCACGCGATCGTCGCTGGTGGTCGAGCCCTTGACGCCTTCGATGATCACGACGCTGCCCTTGCCGCCCAGCGCCTTCAACAGGTAGCGGCCGGCGTCGAGGCCGAGGTTGTAGTCGTCGGCGGCGACATAGCTGACGAATTTGCCGCCGCGTACGCGATCGTTGTAATTGACGAGCGGTATCCCGGCGGCGTTGACCTTTTCGATCGCCGGCACCACGCCGCGCGCGTCGACCGCCATGAACAGGATCGCGTCAGGCTTCTTGACCGTCACGTCCTCGATCTCGGACAACTGCTCGGCGAGATTGTTGGGACGCGTGGGCGCATAGTGCGTGACGGGTCCGGCGCCCATCTCCTTCGCTGCAGCCTCGACACCCGCGCGCACGAGCGCAAAGTGCGGATCGACCTGGTTCTTGTAGAACGCGGCGAGCTTTTCGCCGGAAGCGAGCGCTCCGCCGGCGCCCAGCAGGGCAACGGCAGCGACGGCGAACAGCGAGGCGAATGGTGGCACCGGGCGATTCATGACGCTCTCCTTTGCGGTTTTCCGGTGGCGGGCGCGGCAATGTTCGCGTCGCCGATCGTGACGTTGGGGCGCAGTTTACTGCAACGAGGCTCCAACGGATCGCTGCCGAAGCCACGCCAAATCGAGACGCTGTCTGCGTCCGGCAGGCGGCATTTCGCCGGGTGGGCGAAGAGAAGACCCGCGGGTCCGGCGCCGACAATGGCGATGCGCATCAATCGTTCGAGCGTCATTCGAGCGCCATCGCGATCAATGCACCGCCGAGCGCCGCGCATACCCCGGCTACGATCATCGCGACGCGAAAGCCGCGATGGAACGCCTCGTGGTCGACTGCAGCCAGCACGTCCGGCGCAGGACCGGTACCCACCGACGCGACCATCGCGACGATCAGCGTCAGCGATGCGACGGCCATCAGTCCCGCGACCCGCGCCACCGCGTTATTGATTCCCGACGCGAGGCCGGTATGCCGGACTTCGACCGCGTTCATGACCGCCGCCGTGAGCGGCCCCACGGTGAGTGTCATGCCAACCGCCAGGACGAGTAGCGGAGGCAATCGCGCCGTCCAGTACCCGCCGTCGATGCTCGCGAGCCCGAGCCACGCGATGCCGGCGCCGGCGACGAGTGGACCGGCGGTGAGTTGCAGGCGTGTCCCGATGTGCGTGGCCATTCGCCCCGCCGCGGAGGAGAACAGGCCCATCACGAGTGCGAACGGCAAAAGCGCCGCGCCCGCCGCGGTGGCGCTGTAGCCCTCGAGACGGATCAGCTCGAATGGCAGCAGGAAGAGCGCGCCGCTGAGCGCAAAATAGAGCAGGAAGGTCATGGCGTTGAGGCTGGCAAACGCACGTGAGCGAAACAGCTCGAGCGGCATCATCGGTGCGCGGCTGCGCCGCTCGAGCACCAGAAAGCCGGCGAGAAGCAAGGCGCCGCCGATCATCCACGCGCAGGTCGCGACGGTCCAGCCGTTTCCGCTCGCCGCGGTCAGGCCATAGGTCAGCGCGCCCAATCCCGATACAGCGGTCAGCGTGCCCGGGATATCGAGCGCACGTGCTTCGTCGTCACGGCTCTCGGGCACCGAGCGCTGCGCGATGAAGATGGCCAGCGCCGCCACGGGCAGATTGATCAGGAAGATCGCGCGCCATCCGACCGTGTCGACCAGCCAGCCGCCGAGCACCGGTCCGAGTGCGGTCGTCAACGCACCGGCGCCCGCCCAGATACCGAAAGCGCGCGGCCGCTCGGCCTCGGTGAAGTTTGCACCGAGCAGGGCGAGGCTCGCCGGCGTCAGCAACGCAGCGGCAAATCCCTGCAGCGCACGCGCTGCGACGAGCAGCGGAGCAGTCGGAGCACCTGCGCAGGCGAGGGAAGCAACGGCGAAGAGAACGACGCCCAGCACGAAGATCCGCTTGCGTCCGTATCGATCCGCCGCCGCGCCGCCGACGAGCACCAGCGCGCCGAGCAGCAGCAAGTAGGCATTCATGATCCATTGCACGACCGCCGCGGACGCGCCGAACGCCGATTGCAGTGCGGGTAGCGCGACGTTGACCACGGCTCCGTCGGTAAACGCGAGGCTCGACCCGAGAACCGTTGCGCCCAGAACGGCCCGGCGTGTGCCGGCTGCGGCACCGTGCGGCGCATACGCGCGCGCGATGCCTTCGTCGCACGGCGGATGCACCAGGATGGTCACGGCCGGCGCAAAGACATGGCCGACAACCGATCAGGACAATTCCATCGCCAGCTCGTCGATGTAGCACCAGCTCCAAGTTTCGTCTTGCTCGAGCGACGTGATGATCGGGTGGCCTGTCGAATGAAAATGCTTCGTCGCGTGCTTGTTCTTTGAATCGTCGCAGCAGCCGACATGGCCGCACGTGCGGCACAGCCGAAGGTGCACCCACGTGTCGCCGATCGCGAGGCATTCCTCGCAACCGGTGCTGTTCGGCTCGTCGGTCCGTACGAAATTCAGATGGTCGCATTCGGCAGGCATTGCGCGCTCCTCACAAAGGACTCTGGCCGGCGTGAGTGCCACCCCCGGACACATGCTGGTGAATCAGTGCGACGGCCGCGGCGCCTTCACCGATCGCACCGCCCACCCGCTTGATCGATCCCGAGCGCACGTCGCCGACGGCAAACACGCCGGGAATGCTGGATTCGAGGGAAGCGCGCGTGCGCCCGTCTGCCGCTCGTGTCGCTTGGCCGGTCAGCACAAACCCGTGCGCATCGAGTGCCAAGCCGCAGCTTTTCAGCCAACCGGTTTCCGGGTCTGCGCCGACGAACAGAAACAGGTTACGCACCGGGTGCCTGTGCTCGACGCCGGTCCGTTTGTCGAGGCATGAAATGGCTGCAAGCCTCGCGTCCGCGTCACCGTAAAGCTGCGCAAGCTCGGTGTTGAAATGCAGCTCGATTGCAGGCGTTGCAGCGATGCGGTCGATCAGATACCGCGACATGCTGGCTGCGAGACCCTCACCGCGCACGAGCACATGAACCTTCGCTGCGTTCGCGCCGAGGAACACGGCCGCCTGTCCCGCCGAGTTGCCGCCGCCGACGATTGCGACTTCTTCACCGGCGCACGACTTCGCTTCGAGCGCCGAGGCCCAGTACCAGACACCTCGACCTTCCAATTCCGCGAGCCGTGGCACGGCGGGCCGTCGATAGCGGGCGCCGCTCGCGACGACGACCGTGCGCGAGCGCAGCCGGCGACCGTCGGTGAGCGTTATCCTGAACTCGCCGTCCTGCGCCGCGCTGCGGCAATCGAGTGACGTTGCCTGCGCGGGTATCAGGACTTCCGCGCCGAATTTTTGCGCCTGCACGAATGCACGGCCGGCGAGCGCCTGTCCCGAGATGCCGGTCGGAAAGCCGAGGTAGTTTTCAATGCGCGCGCTCGCACCCGCCTGACCGCCGAACGATCGGCAATCGAGCACAATCACGCGAAGCCCCTCCGACGCCGCATACACGGCGGTCGAAAGCCCGGCCGGTCCCGCACCGACGATCGCGACGTCGAACAGTTCGTCGTGCGCGACTGAGTCGAGCATGCCGAGGCAGCGGGCGAGCGTGTCCTCGGAGGGCGTGAGCAGCATGGAACCGTTCGGACAAACGACCAGCACATCGGCGGCCGCGCCGCCGTATTGCGCGAACAGCGTAGCGGCAGCCGCATCCTGTGACGGATCGACCGCATGATGCGGTTGGCCGTTGCGTCGAAGGAAGTTCTGCAGTCGCAACAGGTCCGCCGCCTGCGGCTGACCGATCAATACCGGACCACTCGCCCCGGATTCGATGAGACCCACGCGGCGCAGGATCAATGCGCGCGTGATGCGCTCACCGAGCTCGGCCTCGGCCACGAGCAACGTGCGAAGCTGATCGGGCGGAATCAGCAGCGCTTCGACGTCCTGGTCCGCACGGGCGTCGACCAGCTCGGTACCACCGGACAACTGTGCGATCTCGGCCAGGAACTGTCCCCGTCCCTGCCGCACGATCGGCGCAACATGGCCCAATCCGTCGCGCTGGCTGATCGTCACCGTACCTTCCAACACGACGAACATGCCGGGGGTGCGATCACCCGCGGCGTAGAGTCGCGAACCCTCAGGGTAGTGCCGCAGCGAACCAAACCGGCGCATGCGCGAAATCTCGGCGTCGGCGAGCGCCGGAAACATCTGCGGGAGACGACTTTCGATGCCCGCCGACGTTTCTCCGGACGTCAACCACTCGGCATTTGACGCTTGCATGGATGCGCAATCTTCGATCTATGAGGGCGGCCTAACCCGGCGTGGAATCGATGATCTTTTCGAGCGCCGCCGCATCGAGAGGTTTCACCAAATGGTAATCGAAGCCAGCCTCTCGCGTCTGCTGGCGATCCTCGTCCCGGCCATAACCGGTGAATGCCACGAGCGTAACGTTTCGCAGCTCCGCGGACTTGCGCAATTGCCGCGCGACTTCGTAGCCGTTCATTTGCGGAAGCCCGATATCCAGCAGGACTAGCTGCGGTCGAAACGCCTCGGCGGCCGAGCTCGCGGATGGCCCGTCGTAGAGCGTTCGCACATCGTGACCCGCCTCGCTCAGGAGAAAAGCGAGTGAATCTGCCGAATCGCGGTTGTCGTCGACGATCAGGATGCGTCGTTTCGCGAGTGGCAGCTTTGGGTGCCATCTGGAGTCGGGCCCACTCGCGGTTGGTTTCAGCGTCAACATGGGCAACCGCACGACGAACTCGCTTCCCATATCAGCGCCGCCACTTCGGGCGGTAACCGAGCCACCATGCATGTGAACGAGTTGTCTGACCACCGTCAGACCTACACCGAGGCCACCTTCAGTGCGAGAGAGGGAACGCTTTTCCTGCACAAACAGATCGAAAACGATCGGTATCAGGTTAGCCGACATGCCGATGCCCGTGTCCTTGACGCGGACCAGGGCCCAGTCATCTTCTTGCTCCAGTGCAATCTGGATCCTGCCTCCGTTCGGCGTGTATTTGACGGCATTGTTCAAGAGGTTCAGAACGATCTGCGAAAGCCGGACGGGATCGCCGTCGACCAACAGCGGATCCCGCGCGAGCTGCAACTCGAGGGTATGCCGTCGGGCATCGAGCTGCGGCTGGCATGACTCTACCGCGCGGAGAACCGCCGCATTCATCTCCACGGGCTCCTTTTGAAGCATTATCGTGCCGCTGGTGATTCGACCGACATCCAGCAGGTCGTCCACGAGCCTTGTCAATTGCGTCACCTGCCGATCGATGATGTTCCGAGACCACTCGTGCGTGGAATCGCCAGTGGATCTGATGCGCATGAGATCGAGCGCGTTACGGATCGGTGCCAAAGGATTCCGAAGCTCGTGCCCCAACATCGCAAGGAACTCGTTGATTCTGCGTTCACTTCGCTCCAGCATTTCGATACGTCTTATTTCCTCCTGCAACGATCGATTTGCACCTTCCAGCTCCTGTGTTCGGTCGGCCACGCGTTGCTCGAGTTCGTCATGACTGCGGCGAAGCGCTTCCAAAGCGCGGCGCAATTCGCCGAAAATTGCGCTTATCACGAGCCCCGTCATCGCCACCGCGCAGATGAACGCGAGCAGGAGGAGCAGTGACACATTGGTCGATGTGGAAGAAAACGGGCCCTGACCGAAGACCGTGTACGAGATGGCGAGGGCACATAAGGCAGCGATTGCTGCCGTTACGCCTCGCTGGTCGAATCGAAATGCGGCCCAAACGATGATGGGCAGCGTTACGAACGGCAGCGCGTGGAAATCGTGCGTCGCGGCGCTGCTTCCGAATACGCCGTATCCGACAACCGCCAGCGCAATGGTGACGGCCACGGCCTCGATCTTCTTGCTTGCAGGCCACTTCGGGGCGTTGCGATCTATCCAGCACAGAATCATCGGCGTAATGACGATGATGGCCGATGTATCGCCTTGCCACCACGTCCACCAATTCGTAGCAAGACTGGACAATGTGAATTTGCCCTGAATTGCAATCGATGCCACGCCGAAAGTGGCCGCAAGGGTGGAGGCGGCAGCGGCCAGCGCGACAAACCTGAATACATGCTCGCTTTTGTCGAAGCTGCGAGGAACGCCGATGTAGAAACGAATCAATGCGGCGCCCACCAACGCCTCGAGCGTATTACCGGTGCCGATGAGGGCCGCCGTGACCGCTGAGCCTTGAACCGTGAAATTGACCGCAGCCGCTCCGAGCCAGATGGCGGGCCAGACCCGATTGCCGACAAGGAGGACTGCGGCGAGCGCCACACCCGCGGGAGGCCAGACGGCGGTCGCATAACCTGGCGGAATGGCGAGCGAAAGCGATAGCTTGGCCGTGGCGAAATAAAGCGCCGCGAGGAGGCCTAGTTGGCCCGCGTACAACAATGACTGCTCCGAGCCCGTCTCTCGCCGCACCGTGCTCTCCATGAACGTCCGCACGTAACGCGAGGAAATTCTAGCCGCGACGGCCGACGGCGTCGCGATAAAGCGAGATAAAATTACTCGCCGCGCTCCGTGTTAGTGCGCAACGATCGCGGGCCGCTGCTGTACTTTTTCGTAATGGTGCCGACGGCACTTGAATGCTTTTCGGACAAAGCGCCCTCTCCCGCTACCGTAAGTCCAAGATCGCGCAATCGGCCGTCGTGCAATCCGTATATGAAGCCATGCACGGACAGCTCCTGTCCGCGTTCCCAGGCATCGGCGACTGCAGTTGTCTGGCACACATGAACGACCTGCTCCATCACATTGAGCTCGCACAGCAGCGCACGTCTTTCGCCTTCGTCGTCGATTGCTTCAAAGCGCGCTGCGTGCTGTTTATACACGTCCTGAATGTGGCGCAGCCAATTGTCAGAAAGCCCGATGCGCTGGCGCGCAAGCGCCGCATGGACCCCGCTGCACCCATAGTGACCTACCACAATGATGTGCTTGACCCTGAGCATGTCGACACTGAACTGAATCACTGACAGGCAATTGAGGTCGGTATGCACGACGACATTGCCGATGTTGCGATGGACGAACAGCTCGCCAGGCGGCAGTCCGACTATTTCGTTCGCCGGTACACGACTGTCGGAGCAGCCGATCCATAAATACTCCGGTGCTTGCTGGCGGGAGAGCTTGGCGAAGAATTCCGGGTCGGCAGCACGCATGCGATCGGACCACGAATGGTTTTGCTCAAGCAACGTCGCGATGGCGTCCGGCATGGTCTTTGTTTCACTTCACTGCCGAAAGACCTGAACGCCGTGCTGCTCGATCGAGCGTGTCACGAACCCCGAAGAGATCATCTCCTGCGCGAAAAACCTAAGATACTCTGCGATCGAAAGGCCTTGCCGACGACAACGACGGCCCGTCAGGGGTTTCGAGGAGTGCCGGCACGCCGGTGCCGTCGTCGATGTCACGAGCAATGCAATCGGAACTTACCGCAACGCACGATCTGCCAATGCGACGCCGATCATGCTGTCGCGCGTTACCAGCCGCGCCAGTTCGGCTTCGCTCCAGGTTTCGGTGCCTTCCGGACGCATAGGTGCAACGAGGTAGCGCATATCGGCGGTGCTGTCGTGCACTCGAATCTGCACGTCATCGGGAATCGCAGTCCCGAACTCGGCAAGCACGCGACGGGGCTCGCGCACCACGCGCGAACGATAGTTGCGGCTCTTGTACCAATCCGGCGGCATACCGAGGAGCATACGTGGATAGCACGAACAGAGCGTGCAGACGATCACGTTGTGCACGCCTGGAGTGTTTTCCACCACGATCAGCTTGAGCGGTCCAACGTCGAAACCGAGCTCCTCGGCCGCTTTGGCGCCATCGGCGAGCATGCGCTCCTTGTACGCCGGGTCGAGCCACGCACGAGCGATCATTTGCCCGCCCCGGCCAGCGTTGCGGCCGTCCATGTCCTCTACCTGGCGACGTACGTCCTCTGCGGTGATTACGCATTTGTCGATCAGTAGCTCGCGCACCGCGGCTTCCATGGCACGG
>Ga0070709_10001853_pt1 | contig 11465 bp, 11 predicted proteins | sample LARL51metaG_FD_65449 | JGI IMG/M metagenome (GOLD analysis project Ga0070709, IMG submission 65449) | Corn, switchgrass and miscanthus rhizosphere microbial communities from Kellogg Biological Station, Michigan, USA - LAR L5-1 metaG | ecosystem: Host-associated > Plants > Roots > Rhizosphere ...
CATCGAGAATCGAGAACTACCTCGGATTCCCCGGCGGAATCTCCGGAGCCGACCTTGCCGAACGGGCAGTTCTGCAGGCCGGCAAGTTCGGAGCGCGGATTATCGTCTCCGCGGAGATCACCCGGCTGCAATCCGACGGCGGCCAGCACCGGGTAACGCTCGCGGACGGGGGGTCGGTGGTGGCCAGGGCCGTGGTGCTGGCCACGGGAGCCAGGTATCGAAGGCTCGACGTCCCGGGAATCGAATCGTTCGAGGGCAACGGCGTGTACTACGCCGCCACCTTTCAAGAAGCGCTGATGTGCGGCACGGGGCCCGTCGTCATCGTCGGGGGTGGGAACTCCGCGGGGCAGGCGGCGATCTTCCTCGCCGCGCGGGTTTCCCGGGTGTACGTGGTGATCCGCGGCGACGACCTGAACAAAACCATGTCCCGATATCTCATCGACCAGATCCACCAGCACCCCCGCGTGACTGTGCGGTCGTGCACCGAGGTCCGGCAGGTGCACGGAAACGGTGCACTCACGGCGGTGGTGACCGAGGACAAACGAACCGGCGAGCGGCACTCGATCCAGACCCGCGCCCTGTTCGTTTTCATCGGCGCGGATCCCAATACCGCATGGCTCGCCGGCGCCATCGAGCTCGACGACCGCGGTTTCGTGCCGACCGGCCCGGCCGCGCTCTACTCGGACACCGATGGCAATCAGGGGCGAACGCAACGTCAGCCGATGATGCTGGAGACCAGCCAACCCGGTGTGTTCGCGGCGGGCGACGTGCGTAGCGGTTCGGTCAAACGGGTGGCCTCCGCGGTCGGTGAAGGATCGATGGCGATCCGCCAAATCCACGAGTACTTCGGGACCTGATCGGCGGCGGTCGCCCCGCCCGGTGACCTGCCATCATGGACGCCACCAGGGAGATCAGCATCGCCGTCGACGAGACAGTAGACGGTGTTGCGCATCATGACCGGCGGATCGGCCGGGTTGATGATCATCACCGCCTTACCGCCTTGGGCCCCGCGGACGACTTGCATTGCCGTAGAGGTGGTTTCAGTGAACTCGTCGATGTTGGCGCGGGTGCCAGGGCCGGCGGACTTCGCCGAAATCGACGACACGATCTCGGCGTAGGACACGATCCCCGACTGAGCGACAGCGGCGACGATCGGCACGGTGGCCTGCCCACCGCATGTCACCATGTTCAGGTTCGGCGCGTCGAGGTGTTCGTCGAGGTTGACCACCGGGACGCAGAACGGCCCGATGGAGGCCGGGGTGAGGTCGAGCACCCGGACTCCGGTGTCGCGCAGCTTGGCCCAGTTGGCGCGGTGCGCTCCGGCGGAGGTGGCGTCGAAGACGAGCTTGATGTCGCCGAAGTTCGACATGGCCAAGAGCCCGGCCACACCATCGGCGGTGGTGGGCACCCCCATCCGCGCGGCGCGGGCCAGACCGTCCGACGCCGGATCGATGCCGACCATGGCGCCGACAGTCAAAGGGCCGTCGCTGTGCAGGATCTTGATCATCAGGTCGGTGCCGATGTTGCCTGAGCCGATGATGGCCACCGGCCAGATATCGTGGCGTGACATGATTTTTCCTAACTGAAGGTCAGCGACACGGTGCCCAGGTCGCTGATGGTGGTGGAGGCCGCGTAGCCGGGATGTACGAACGCGGCTGAGGTGAACGACCCGGACATGACGAACTGGCCGGACAGGATCTGGGTACCGAAGGGAGCCAGGGCGTTGGCCAGCCAGGCGACCGCTACGGCTGGGTCGCCCATCACCGCCGCGCCCACGCCGGAGTCGATCTCGGTTCGGTTGAGCCACAGCGATGCCCGTGCACCGGCGAGATCAATGTCGGCGCTGTAGGGCACCCACTCACCGAGCACCACCGCGCCAGAACTTGCGTTGTCGGCGACGGTGTCGGGAAGGGTCAGCTTCCAGTCGGCGATCCGGCTGTCGACGATCTCCAGCGCAACGGCAACCGCTTCCGTCGCGGCGCGTACATCGTCGACGGTGACATCAGGCCCGCGCAGCGGCTCGCGTAGCAGGAAGGCGACCTCGGGTTCCACGCGGGGCGAACAGAACCGGGCCGCTGACACGGCTGCGCCGTTGCCCAGCACCATGTCGTCAAGGATGTAGCCGAAGTCCGGTTGATCGACGCCGAGCAGGGTCTGCATCGGTTCGGAGGTCAGGCCGATCTTGTGTCCGACCACGGTGCGTCCCTGACCCAATCGGCGGCTGAGGTTGACCTGCTGAATGGCGTAGGCGTCCGCGACGTTCAGGCCCGGAAAGCGCTGGGAGAGTGGCTCGATCGGCGCCCGGCCCTCTTGTGCGGCATACAGCAACTCGGCCGCCTCGTCGGTCATGCTGTGTGTCAATGTCATTGTTCCGCACTTTCGGCGATCATCCGCAGCGCGGTGTCGTACAGAACGCGGGCGTGCATTTCGAATAGGGCAATGAGGTCGACGGCGTCGCCGCCGATCTCTTTGGCGATGAACAGGCCGTCGGCGCCTGCGAGTGCATAGGTGGCCAGCTGGTGTGTCTGGGCGTCGGTGAGGTCCGGGGTGAGTTCACCGATGACGTCGATCAGCTGGCCGTACGCCTGGGCGCGGGCCTGGAGGAACATCGCACGGGCCCGCGCTTCGACGGGCCGCCGTTCCAGTGCCAGCATCAGCCCGAGGCGGATGAAGTCGGGGGAGTCCAGTAGCGCCTTGGCGATCTGCATCGCCATGCCCTTCATGCGGTCGGGCGCGTCACCCTCGTCCGGGAACTGCCATGCCGCCAGCCAGCTGGCGAAGCTGCGTTCGATCACCGCGGCGATCAAGTCGTCCTTGTCCTTGAAATGCCAGTAGATCGAGCTCGCAGGCAGCCCACACTTCTTACTGACCAGCGCAATGCTCGTGCCCTCGTAGCCGCGTTCCGCGGCGATTTCGGTGGCGGCGTCAAGGATGCGTTGGCGCGACAGCTCGCCGTCCGCCCGCTTGCGACGGGGCTTCTGCTGCTCCTTTTCGGGCATCTGCGCTCCTGGGATTCGGGTCTTGACTCCGTAGTGATCACTACAGTACCGTAGCAATCACTACAGCACAAGCCCTCCTCAAGGACGAGAGACGACCGTGACCACTACACAAGTTGAATCGCCGCCTCGGTCGGCGGCTACCTACGACGTGGCCGTGATCGGCTACGGCCCGACCGGCGCGACCGCCGCGAACCTGTTGGGCCAGTTGGGCCTGAAGGTGCTGGTGATTGAGCGCGATCCGGACGTCTACGGCCGCGCAAGGGCGATCTCCACCGACGAGGAAGTCATGCGGGTGTGGCAGTCGGTCGGCTTGGCAGACCGCCTAGGGCAGGACATGCTGTCGGACCGTCCGTTGAACTTCGTCGACGCCGATGGAGTGCCGTTCATCGATCTGAAGATCACTTCACGCGGGACCGGGCATCCGCCGCAACAGTTCCTCTACCAGCCCGCGGTCGATCAGGTGCTGCGCGAGGGCGTGGCCCGCTTCCCGAACGTCGAGGTACTTCTCGAACACGAATGCCTACGCGTGGTAGCGAAGGGCCACGAGGTCGAACTCATGCTGGCCGACCTGCTCACCGACACTTTCAAGCGGTTCCGCGCGTCCTACGTGATCGCCGCTGACGGCGGCTCGTCGCCCACCCGCGGTCAGCTCGGCGTCGGTTACACGGGGCGCACCTACGGCGAACGATGGGTCGTCATCGACACCAAGGTCCTGAAGGAGTGGGAGTGCCACGAGCGGTTGCGGTTCCATTGCAACCCATCCCGTCCCACCGTCGACTGCCCGACTCCACTCGGTCATCACCGGTGGGAGTTCCCTGCGCGCACTGATGAGGACGACGAGACCCTGTTGCGCGAAGAGAACATCTGGACGGTTCTCAACGATCAGGGCATCACACCCGAACACGTCAAGATCCTGCGGGCCGTGATCTACAGCCACCACGTCCGCGTGGCCGACCGCTGGCGGGTGGGCCGGGTCTTCCTGGCCGGCGACGCCGCACACGCCATGCCGCCGTGGATCGGCCAAGGCATGTCCGCCGGGGTCCGCGACGCCGCGAACCTGTGCTGGAAACTCGCTGCCGTGCTCAGGGGACAGGCACCGGAGTCGCTGCTCGACTCCTACCAGGCCGAACGCAAACCACACGTCACCGAGGTCACCCGCCGCGCATGCTTCGTCGGCCGGATCATCACCGAGAGCAACCGCGTCATCGCCGCCGTGCGCAATCACGTGTTCCGCGCGCTGACGCGAATGCCCGGTGTGAACGCGGTTCTCGTGAAAACGACGTGGATTCCCGACGCCCGATACGAGGACGGCTTCTTCGCCGCAGGCAACCAGCCCGCCGTCGGCTGGCAGATCCCGCAACCGTGGGTTACCGACGATACGGGCGCCACCGTTCGCCTCGACGACCTCCTCGGCGGGCAGTGGGCCATCCTGCACACCGGCGTATTACCGACCGGCACGCGTGCTTGGACCGAGCTCGGTGTTCAGGCGATACGGATTGTCGAACCGACCCTCGTCCGCTGGCTGCGGCGCAAGAAGGCCAGCGCAGTTGTCGTGCGGCCCGACGGATTCATATACACCGCAACCGAATCCGGGCAGTTGCGTGCGCGCCCGCCCGCCGGGCTCACCGGCGTCAGACCTCCAGCGACCATTACACCAATCCGAAACGGAGCCAACGCATGACCACCACGAACCTGACCGAACGCACCGTCACCGTCAACGGGAAACCGATCTTCGCCGCCGAAACCGGTAGCGGCCCAGCCGTTGTCATGCTGCACGGCGGCGGCCCCGGCGCGTCCGGGGTATCCAACTACTCCCGCAACATCGATGCACTGGCAGAGCACTTCCGTGTCATCGTGCCCGACATGCCCGGCTACGGCCGCTCGGTGAAAGGCGTCGACCAGGACGATCCGTTCGGCTACCTGGCCGACATGATCCGCGGCCTGCTCGACGAACTCGGTGTCGATACCGCCCACCTGATCGGCAACTCCTACGGCGGCGCGGCGGCGCTGCGGCTGGCGTTGGACACCCCGCACCGCGTCGGCAAGCTGGTCCTGATGGGCCCCGGCGGCGTCGGGACGACGCGGGGCGTCCCGACCGCCGGCCTGAAAAGCCTGCTGTCCTACTACGGCGGCGACGGACCCAGTCGCGAGAAGCTCGAAACCTTCATCCGCACAGACCTCGTCTACGACGGCGCCTCGGTCCCCGACGACCTGATCGATCTGCGCTATCAGGCCTCCATCGACCCGGAGGTGGTGGCCAATCCTCCGTTGCGTCGCCCCTCGGGGCTCATGGCCTTGCGCACGCTGTGGCGCATGGACCTCACTCGCGACTCCCGGCTGAAGACGTTGAAAGCGCCAACGCTGGTGCTGTGGGGTCGCGACGACAAAGTGAATCGACCCGCCGGCGGACCGATGCTGCTCAACACGATGCCCAACGCCGAACTCGTGATGACCTCGCACACCGGCCACTGGATGCAGTGGGAACGCGCCGAGCTGTTCAACCAGCTCGTCACCGAATTCCTCAGCACGGACTCGAAGCTCGCCCATGACTGACCTCTTCGGCAACATCCACCTCGGCTACGTCGTCATCGAGACCGACAAGTTCGGCGACTGGCGCCGCTTCGGCCGCGACGCCATCGGCATGCACCTCGACGAGGCATTGTCCGACGTCATGCGATTCCGCTTGGACGACAACGAATGCCGGTTTCTGCTGCAGCGCGGTCCGGCCGAGGACGTCACCGCCCTCGGCTGGCAACTCGACGACCACAACACGTTCGACGAAGTCGTCTCTCGTGTCAGCGGGCATGGGGTGCCCGTCACCGAGGGAAACGCAGAAGAAGCCGCGTTGCGAGGAGTCGAGCGCCTCGTGAGGTTCCCCGGGCCCAACGGCCTCGCACAAGAGATCTTCACCCGCGCCCGTATCAGCGATACGCCGCTGGACATGCAGGTGGACGGCGGCTTCGTCACCGGGGAAGACGGGATGGGGCACGTCGCGATCACGACGAAGAAGCCACACCAGATGCGCGGTTACTACAGCACCGTCTTCGATGCCCGGCTGTCGGACTACATCGACGAAACCATCAGCGGCGTCAAGCTCAAGATCCGGTTCCTGCGGGTCAACCAGCGCCACCACTCGGTGGCGATCGCGGCGGTGAACCGGCTACCCGTCAACCCGATCCGCACCCGCATCCAGCATCTCAACATTCAGGTCGCCGACCTCGACGACGTGACCGCCTCCTATCAGCGGGTCAAGGAACTCGGCTTCGATATGGCGCTGGCCGTCGGTCAGCACACCAACGATAAAGAGCTGTCCTACTACGCGATGACACCCTCGAGTTTTGAATGGGAGGTCGGTTGGAACCCGATCGTCGTCGACGAAAACACCTGGGAACCCACCACATATCAGGGCATCAGCATCTGGGGCCACACGCCGGAGGGCCAGACCATCATCGAAAAACTCGCGCAGTTCAAGACCGGAGCCCGGTCGCTGCTGCGCCGCGAAGACACGGTGCGCGCCTTGGCCGGTGCCGGCATCCCGGATAACTGACGGAGACGAGACGAATGACGACGAGTTCCGCGAATCCTCTGTTGAAACCGCTGCAGATTGGTCGTCTGACGGTTCCCGGGAGGCTGTACAAATCCGCAACGAGCGAGACCCGGGCGACCGACGAGGGATACGTCACCGACGAGCTGCTGGAGTTCTACGAGCCGATGGTGGCTGCCGGGACTCCGTTGATTGTGACCGGGAATCTTTTCGTGTCATTGCAGTCGAAGTCGGCGGGTCGGCAGGCGGGCATCGACTCCGACGACAAGAAGCCCGGACTGCGTGATTGGGTACAGCTTGCACACAGCGGCGGCAGCCTTCTTGTCGCGCAACTCAACCATGGCGGCCGCCAGATGGTCGGATCGTCTGATCCAGGCAAGGCCACCGTGTCGGCGTCCTCGGTTCGCGAACCCCTGTATGGGACCAAGCCGCGCCCCCTTCGGGCAGATGAGATACCGGCGTTGGTGGACACGTTCGCCGCCGCCGCTGAGCGCGCACAAGATGTCGGATTCGACGGTGTGCAGATCCACGCTGCGCACGGATACCTACTAGGCCAGTTCCTCACCCCGCACACCAATCGCCGCAATGATGAATACGGCTGCAGCCTCGACAACCGCATGCGTCTGCTCCGAGAGGTGTTCCAAGCCATCCGGACACGCGTCGGAGACGACTACCCAATCTTGTTGAAAATGAACGGCACCGACATGCTCCCTCTGCGCGGAGGGGCGACGACGGCTGAACTGGTTCGCGTCGCGGCGGTGATGGCCGACGAAGGTATCGACGCGGTCGAAATCTCGCGCGGTCACTACGAATCCTGGCCCGGAATGATTCTCGGGCACTACAAGGGCTTCATCAGCGGACAGGTCAAAGAAGGTTCGGGCGCCAACATGTCGCGGCGGCGGCGCATGACGATGCTCGCCCTGGCGCCCATCATCGAGCGCGCCGCCGAACGTCTCGCACCGGGAGGTGAGGGATTCAATCTCGCGCAAGCCGAACAATTCACCGCCCAACTCGACATCCCGGTCATCTGCGTCGGCGGCTTTCACACGGCCGCCGGGATGCAATCGGCGATCGAGACGAATCAATGTGATGCGGTTTCAGCGGCGCGGGCATTCATCGCCGACCCCTACCTGTTCCAGAACGTCCAGACGCCGACACCAGGAAGACCGGTGTGCGGATACTGCAACGGCTGCATCGCCCGCTTCGGCGGAAAACCGATCGACTGCTACAACGACGAGATCCGCACCCAACGGGACCTCATGCTTCGTCGCGTCCAAGGAGTCTGATGAGCACGCCGGTCCCGACCACCTCGGCTCTCTACCCGGTACGGCTGAGGGAGGATCTCGCGCGCGACGTTGCGTACGCATACTGGGCCGGACCGCACGCCGAGATCGTCAAACGTCTTCCGCATGTGATGGAGTACAACCAATATCACTTTTCGGCGACCGACCACGGATACTGGCCTGCCACCCCCACGGTCGGCACCACCGTCCCCTCGTCCTGGCCACTCGATGGGCTCACCGAGGTGCGGATGTCGAGTATGGCCGCCGGTCTGCGGATACCGCTGCACATGCGCGAGGTGTTCCTCGACGAACAAAACGTCTTCGAACACGTGTTGGGCCACCAGACCGGACCTCGCGGCGGGCGCTGGTGGACAACAGGTCACGACGACACAGTCGGTCACCGCACGATACTGCTGGTGCGCCGACGCAGAGGCGTGTCAGGCCGGACATTTCGTGCGTTCGTTCATACCCGGCTCGGGCCGGCGTTGCATGCCGCGGGAGCACGCGACCTTCGGACCTACGCCCTGCTGCCCTTGGTGGTCATGGCCCACACCACCTTTGGCGTCTCCCACACCAACCCGCCGCACCGGCGCTATCACGGCGCCGTCGTATTCGGCACGGACACACGAGCCCAGGTAGAGGACCTCATCGCCTCGCCCGAGGTCGCAGCGGTCGTGAAGGACCAGCACCTGACCTGCACCGCCGTCCACGCGTTCGGCGTCGACCGCACCGTGCCCGTTATCCGCGTGACTGCGCAAGCACAGGAGTGAAATTCCATGTTGCGGATCGCCGCCCATCACCACCCCCTCCACCAGACGATCGGGATGCCTTGCAAGAAACGGGAATTGACGAGGCCAGAACGATCACCGGTTTGTTCAGCAGACTCCAGCATTAGCAGACATCGTTGTCCTCGTTCCTGTATCGGTTAGGCCGCTTCGCGGCCCAGCGTCGGCGATCGGTGCTGGCCGCTTGGCTGGTCATACTTGTCTTGGCTTGCGGCGGTGCTTTGTTCAACGACGGCACCGACGACACCTTCGAAATTCCCGGCACTCAGTCGCAGGACGCACTCGACTATCTAGCCCGAGTGTTTCCCGAGACAAGCGGATCGTCGGCACAGCTCGTCATCGTCGTGCCCCCGGGCCAAGACGTCACCCAGCTCGCGGCCACGCCGACCGCCAGCGTCGTGGAGGAGATCAAGAACCTCGACCAAGTCGCCTCGGTGATCAACCCCTTCGATCCCAACCCGGCGGGCCAGACAACCGGCGTTGGAAAGCCCGCGGATGCAAGCTGCGGTGTCTGAGGACCATCGCGCCGCGATCCTCACGGCGCAACTCACGGTTCCGCTGGCCGACGTGAAGCAGGACAGCGGGAGACGATTGGTGAATTGCTCCGGACGATGAGATCCCTGGATGGATATCCCTACGAACAAGCACCAGACGCGACCAGGGATGCTCTACTCCGGTACGACCGGAACTGGAACAAGCAAAGCAACTTCCTGCACGAGAAGTCCGGCGGAACCCGGCCGCAGGTGGCCGACAATGGCACTCTTGTCAAACGTATATTGCTGGTGTACAACCACTATGCCGTCGGCTGGGCGCACGCATTGTGCGCGCCGTATCAGTGGACCAAGCAGGTGGCCTCGCATTGAGGCGGCACCCGCAACGGAACGGTCGTGCACTGGCCCAACGGGTTTGCGGGCAAGGGCGAGATCCGCAATCAGTTCCATCACGTTCGGGAGTAACCTGATCCGCCAGGCGACGTGCCGCACTTCGGGCCCGCGGCGGTGGCGCCGCAGCGCGCGGACGAAACGCGGCGTCGTGCGCGAAGAGAGTGGCGGCTGATCAGGCGTCGTCGAGTGTGGGAAACAGCACTTCCTGGGTCAGCAGCTGCAGGGCGGCCGCCACCGGGATCGCAACCAGCGCACCGACTATCCCCAATAGCGCTGCGCCGATCAGAACGGCGACCATCGTGACGCCCGCAGGCACCTTGACGGCGCGACCAATCACCCTGGGAACCAGCAGATAGTCCTCGATCCACCGAAACACTAGGTAAAATGCCACGGTGGCGATGCTGACGGGGACCGAGACGGTCAGCGCGACCCCGGCGACAACGAAGCCGGCAACGGTTGAACCGTAGGGGATGAGGTCCAAGATCCCGACGAAGACACCCAGCAGCAACGGGTACGGAACATCCAGTGTGAAGCACCAGACAGAGGTGGCCACGCCGGCGATGAGTGACGTCGCTACGTTGCCTGCCGCATAGGCACCCACCTTCGCGAAGATCTCATCGCCGAGCAGGATCGCTCGGGGCCTTCGGGAGCGGGGCACCAACCGGTACAACGTGGCGCGGATGCGGGGCATGTCCGCCAAGAAGTACACGGTTAGGACTGCCACCACCCCGACATCAGATATGACGCCGAATACCGCTGTTCCGGCCTTCATAACGCCGGAAAACGATGATGCGCCCATGCTGTTGATCGTGTCGGTAATTCGCTGCTGTATATGAAAGCGCGCATTGAGCCGTCCCGCTAGCGAGGAGTGATCCTGTGCGTGCTGCAGGTAGCGCGGCGCGTCCGCGATGAATTGGTGTGCTTCCTCCATAAGAGGGGGGACGGCCGCCGCGAGGGACGCGGCGAGAACGCCGAACACCACCACCGCAACGATCATGACCGCGGCCCATCGCGGTAGTTTCCGCTGGACCAGCCATGACACTGCAGGCTCGGCCCCCAACGCGAAAAACAAAGCCAGACCGATCAACACCAGCACCGGTGATGCTAGGCCCAGGATGCGGACCGCACCATACGTCATCGCCACACCGGCAGAGGCAGTCAATCCGACATAAAATGGAGACCGGCGACTGAATCGCGGTCCGCGCACGCCAAGGGGGTGTTGGCCGGAACGCATCTGGGCGGCAACATGTTCCGCTTCAGTGATTGGCCCTGCAGCGGCGTGGCGCGGTTGACCTTCCGTACTGGTATCACCACGCCCGGCAGGGCTGTGTTCCGGCCGCTCAATGCGCCGTGTGTTACCCAATCTGCCCATCCAGTTCAGCACCTGACACCTCCCGTCCGAAACGACCCAGACCGCCACCATAAGTACATCGCCAGTCCGGATCCGGCGCCGCCGCAACGGCCCTGCTATGGGCGAACCGTTGGCAACCTCGGCCAGCATCGAAGGCCGCGGTGTACGTCTCAACCAGCCGAGGGAACCAACGTCGCGGCGCCGGACACGATTGCGAAGCTAATCCGAGGCGTCGTATTCCCGGACGGAAACGATTGGCACAGAGCAGGTTTGCCCAGGCGTCGCGCGTTGATCCGGCAACCGCTTGGGGACCGCGCCCGCAATCAGGAACAGAGCGCGTCTGCGCTGGCTCGCAGGTACATGGCGTCGAGGGCCGTGGACTCGGCCTCCTCAACGGCGGCCTGCGCAAAGTCGATCGCGTCGAACGCATAGGCGTCGGCCATGTCGGCATCCGTCGCCGCCTCATGGGCGTCGAACCGTTCCGTGTGTTCCTTGACGTTCCTCCGCACTTTGGCGACATGGGCTTGCCACTCGTCCCGGATGTCCTGCCACTGCGACGACACCTTTTCGCGGTCACCGTCGGCCTTGTCCTTGAACCGATTGGCTGCCGCGGCGGCCT
>Ga0070709_10001855_pt1 | contig 11462 bp, 4 predicted proteins | sample LARL51metaG_FD_65449 | JGI IMG/M metagenome (GOLD analysis project Ga0070709, IMG submission 65449) | Corn, switchgrass and miscanthus rhizosphere microbial communities from Kellogg Biological Station, Michigan, USA - LAR L5-1 metaG | ecosystem: Host-associated > Plants > Roots > Rhizosphere ...
GTACGCACCGGGTACCCTGGTCGGAAGGCATCCGGGGCTATAGCTCAGCTGGAAGAGCGTCTGGTTTGCATCCAGAAGGCCAGGGGTTCGAGTCCCCTTAGCTCCACAGGTCAGAGGCCACTTGCGATCTTGAGGGCCTCGAAGCAGAGCCAAACTCGGCGCACTATCCGGCATATGACGGCTACTGCGCGCCGTGGGCACGGCGAAGGCTCGGTCTACTGCGATGCGGCGAACGGCACCTGGGTTGGTGCGATCTCGCCTGGCTGGCGTGAGCTGGCTGCCGTCTCGGAATTGCGGCCAGCTCTGACCGCGCGGCGCCGGTGATCGTGAACATCGTCGTCTCCCCGGCGCTGCTCGCCGCAGAGGCGACATGGATGCATCCGGTCGGAACGGAACTCGCTGCCTGCTGCGCGCTCGGATGGTGCGGGAGGCTCGGTTATGAGTGACCGGCGTATGACTCGTCGCGGTTGGCGTCCATATACATTTCCGAGACTACGGGCCATGTGCCGTCGTTTTGGCGTTGGAGGACGTGAAGGGAATGGTTGTCTCGTTCGTCGATGACACCGCCGTCGAGCAGTTTCTGTCCTTCGATGAGGAGGTGGACCGACACCAGGACGACCTCATTCGTGAGTACGCGGATGCTGCTCTGGGGGGCCGCTTTGAGCGTTCCGGCGTTGAAGTTGGCATCGGCGAACAAGCCGCGCAGGTAGGTGATGATCTCTTGGCGGCCATGCTTGACGCTGCCGAAGGCGTTGACCCAGTCGGCGTCGTCGGTGTAGACGTCAGCGAGCTTGTCGACGTTGCGTTCGCTGAATCCGGCGAGCAGCGATGTGAGGGTACGGGCGATCGCTTCCTGGTCGCGAGGGGCCAGCGTCGAGACGCCGGTCGGCGGGTGTTCAGTGGTCATGTTCTTTCCTTGCCGGTCGCTGCGGTCAGGTCATGTGAAAGGGTGTTCCGGAGCCAGTGGTAGACGACCTCCGACCAGATCTCCTGGCCGAGACCGCCGCAATGGCCATCAGCCCCCTGGTGCTCCGTGAGCTGGACGAGCTGTGACGGGGCCGCCAGCGCGTCGATCAACCTTTGGCCGCCACCGCCGGCGAAGTCGCGCTCGGCCTCGATGATGAGGGTGGGGCAGGTGATCTGTGGCGCGTACTGGAGCATGGTGAACCGGCGCAGTTCGGTGAAGTACTTCTGGATGGTGTCGAGGCCGTGGGCCGCCATCCGCGCGCCGAAGAACTCGGCGCGATCGGCGCTCATCCGCATCTGGGCCTTCACGACCGGGGCGGCGATCTTTCCCGCCAGCCCGCCGGGGATGCGGGCGCCCATGTCCGGTTGCGCCGGGTCGCACACCAAGGCGGCCAGGCGGTGGTCGAAACAGGCGGCTCGGGGGGCGAGGTAGCCGGCGAAGGACCGCCCGATGAGCACCAGCGCGTTGGGGTGTGCCTCGGGCCGGGTCACAAGCCAGTCCAGAACCGGGGTGAGCACGTGCTCAAAGTCCGGCCGCAGGAACAGGCGCTGGGTGTAGAGGGCCTCGCCCTGGCCGGGCCCTTCGAAGACCAGCGCGTTGTACCCGCGTTCCACGGCGGCAGGGACGTTGGCCCAGCCGGCTTCCGCGGTCGAGTCGTACCCGCATGGAAAGATGACAGTCGGTCGGGCCTCGCCCGCGGCGTCTGGGGTGAAGAGGTATCCGTTGAGAGTTGTGGTGTTGTAGGGGATGCGGACTGCCTCGGCGGGGTGGTTCATCAAGGCGGTAGCCGCTCTGAACGTGTCGACGTGGGCATGGTAGGCGTCTTGGAGGCGGCGGTCGTCGAGGTCCGAGCGCAGGTAGTAGAAGGCCTGGCGGTAGTACTCGCTGGCCCGGAGGAAGCCGTGACGAGCATTGACCCGTTCACCTGACGCCCGGGCCTTCTCAGCAGATTGCCGCGCCTGGTCGGCGGTCCTTGACCAGGCCTCGTACCACGCGGTGGCGTTCGGCTTACTGATCCGCCGGGCGGTGGCCAGCGCCTCGCCCAGGTCGGCGCTGCCGGCCATCGCGGCCGCCAGTGTCCGCGTCAGCTGGCCGTCGTAGGACGCGTTGCGGAACAGCACCTTCGCCGGGTCAGCCATGGTGATTTCCTTCCGTGCTTGGCTGCTGGGAAGCAGTGGGGGCGGGTGGTGCCTGGGGACAGGATTCGCTGTCCGGTTCGGAAGGCTCGCTGGGGTGTGACGCGATGGCGTATAGCTGCTCCAGGCAGGCGACGAGCTCCATCACGCCGGCGAACCGGCGGCCCTCGCCGGCCGAATCGGCTGGTCTGGCCGTGCCCGCCAGCCGTCCGTCGCTCGACCGGGCGATGTCAATCAGGATCTGCATGCTCCGAGCATGCTTCGGGCCGAGCCGACAGTCCCTAGGTACAACGCCTAGTTGAGCGCCCGCTGGCGCAGGTTCCGCCCTGAGGTGATCCCCAGCTTCCCGAAAATGTGACCCAGGTGGCAGTCGATGGCCTTGGAGCTGGCATACAGCCCGGCGGCGACTGCACGATTGGTCATCCCCTTTGCTACCAGGACGGCTACGTCGCGATCCCGGTCGGTCAGCTCCAGAGGGGACCGACCGAAGATCCCCGCCGGCCGACAGTGATCCTGTTGTGTAGCCAGTCCAGCCAGGCCATGTCAGGGCAGGCCGTGGTGGCCAGTAACGGGGCGTACACGGCAGCACCCCGGCTGGGGATGGGCCGGGGTGCTGCCGGGCCGGTCAGGAGTCGACCAGCCCCAGGACGTTGGCGACGAAGCCGAGGGTATTGCTGACGGTAAAAAGCAAGACCTTCACCACTGCTACCACCATGCCCCAGTTCCAGGGGTTCAGTAGGAGCAGGAGGACCTCGGAGATCAGGGATGTGTTGCCGAAGACGTTGGCGCTGAGCACCAGTCCGGGGGCCTTGGGGGCATCCCTATAGCTCGACGGATACTTGTCGGCGTACACCGACGAGGTGATCAGGAAGGCGACCCCGGACAAGACGTCGCGGGCGGCCTGCAGCTCGCCGGTCCCGTCGCTCCGGAACAGGTAAGCGAAGTTGAAGGCCTGGGGAATGGCCTGGTAGATCCAGAACGCCCAATCCTGCCCCTCCCACTGCGACCAACCCCAGGCGGTCACCATCTGCAACGCATAGCTGGTGAAGTCGACCGCGAAGTCGACATAGTTCAGGAAGATCTCGGTCAGGGGGGGCTTGGTATTGGGCGGCCGGCCGGTGTACCACGAATCCGGCTGGCTGATCCTGAAGTCCATGAGCAGGAGGTCCAGCACGACACCCACCTCGCCCAGGCAGAAAGCGGTGATGCCGAGCAGGATGCGTCCTGCGAGCTCGCCGGACGGCAGCGCTCCCTCCCGCGCGACGCTGACCGTGTCGGGCACGGTCGGGGAACCGGTGATGATGTCGAGCAGGATGGTGCCGGGCACGGCGGCGAGCAGGCAGGCGAGATCCAGGACGCTGAGCGGGTCGCCGGTCAGGGCGTGATAGAGATCCGAGACGAACGGGATGCTGACCGGCTGCGTGGCCCAGATGACGATCTGCTCCAGCAGGGTGGCGATCAGCTTCAGCAAGTCGTCGGCCAGGTCCTGGGTGAATTTCACCAAGTCGTCGGCCAGGTCCTGGAATACCGTCATCAGGTCCGACAGGGCGGTGCTCAGCAGGGTCTTGGGATCCTTGAAGGAGTCCGCGACCGACTTGACCGCCTGCTCGATCTGCCCGGGCAGGTCCGCGAAGTCCTGTTTGAGGGTCGCGGTGGCTTTGGCGATGAAATCGTCGAAGGCCTGAGTGATCTGCGTGGGATCGAAGGAGTCGGCGAGCGCGGTCGCGGAACCGCCGCCGGCCGTGGCGCCGGCCGAGTTCTCGGTGACCTTCTGGTGCATCCAGGTGCACTGGTTGGCGTTGTTGTTGCCGCCGGTGTTGTAGACCGCGTTGGGGTCGTTGTTGCCGCTCTTGGCCTGGACGGTCTGCCCGGCGGTGCTCTGGGCTGTGCTGCCGACCGCGGCGGAGGCCTGGCCGGACAGCCCGCTCAGCGCCGAGGTGAAGTCCGTGCCACCGCCCTGCTGTTTGTTGATCCAGGCGCCCAGCCGGTCGAGGATGCCGGGGTTGCTGGGGTCGGCGGGGTTGGTGATGGCGTTCTTGATGTACGTGTGGTTCTTCAGGATGTTCTCGAAGTTGAACAGGGCGGACAGCCACTGGATGGCTTTCTTGATGTCGTCCACCACGCTCTTGAAGAACCCGGCCACCGCGGTGACCGCGTCTTCCAGGTCGGTAATGGCCAGGTCGTATTCGGCCTCGGCAGTGTGGATGACGGTGGTCACTGCTTCGTCGGCGAACTTCCACGCGATCTTGGCGACCTTCTCGGCGCCGTGGATGACGTTGTTCTTGAAGTGCTCGATGTCAGAAAATACCGAGCCCAGCTCGCCGGGCCCGGCGGCTTGCAGGGCGGCCGGGGGGGTGGGGTCGTAGGTCCCGGCGGTGTAGACGACCGGTTTGCCGGGGATGGTCAGGTCGGCGGTGAATATCGGGTTGGCGCCGGGCACGTACGGCCGGGTCGGGGCGGCGGTGGCGTCGGGGGCGTAGACCACGTTGGGCAGCACGCCGCCGGCCCGGACGTACTTCTGCGCGGGGTGCCGCCCGGCCAGCCGGGATCCGGTGACGGCCGAGGTGGTGCGGGTGCCGACGGTGTTGCGGACGGTGGAGGCGATCGCGGTCAGCGAGTCCAGGTCCCGGTAGGCCGAGGAGATCAGCGGGCTGCCGTCGTAGCCGACGGCCTGGTCCAGCGGCACCGCGGCGGTCCCGCTGCCCTGCACCGCGCCGGAGGCGCTGGCGGGGGGGCTGGTGCCCTGCACGTTGGACAGCTGGGTCAGCGATTCGTGGTCGGGGTAGATCACGATGGCTTCCCCGGCCGCCATGAAGGTCGACCAGGCGAACAGCGGCGGGCAGGCCAGGTTCGGGCTGCCGCCGCTGCCGCCGCCGGGCTGGCCGTTGTCGTAGGCCGACAGCGCCAGGGTCAGGTTGCCCGAGGCGTCGGTCTCCATCCAGGTGGGCGAGTCCGGGGCCAGCGTGACCGGGCTGGTCTGGTTGACCACGTACAACGTCCCGGTGGTCCACAGCTTGACCGCCTGCCCGGGCCGGGCCATGCCGTTCTCGTCCCGGATGGCCAGCGTGACCCGGTAGGAGGTGTCGTTGCCGGCCGGGTTGCTGGTGCTGGTGTCGTAGTTCTCCACGATCAGCTTGCTGTTGACCGCGAACTCGTGGATCACGGCGGACATGTTGACCGCGTACACGTTGTTGGCCCCGCTGGTGTCCGGGGTGCCGTAGAAGTAGGCCACGCCGTTGGCCAGGCCGCCCTGGTCGAACGCGATCGTGCCGGCGCCGGGGACCGGGTAGCTGAGCACGTCGTTGCCCTGGCTGTTGGTGTCCACCGCCCAGAACGCCGGGCCGGCCGCGTCATCGCCGGCGGTGGCGAAGTACAGCACGCCGTCCTCGTTGGCCAGGTCGGTGCTGATCGGCGAGCGGGTGTCGACCTGCCACTGCTCGGTCCCGGTGGCCGCGTCCAGCGCGTACAGCACCCCGTCGGTGCTGCCCACGTACAGCGTGCTGCCGGCCAGCACCGGGCGGCTTTGCACCGGGGAGCCGCTGAGCTGGTGGGACCATACCGTGGACCCGTCGGCCGTGTTCAGCGCCAGGATCGTTCCCCCGGCCGGGACGAACAAGGTGGATCCGCTCAGCACCAGGTCGGCGGTGACGGCGGCGGGCAGGGTCACCTGCCAGGAGGGTGTCCCGTCCTGGGGATCGGCCGTGAACCCGGCGACATAGCCGGTTCCGGTTTGCGCCTTCCATCCAAGGTAGATGTCGGCGGCATCGACGACGGGATCGGTCATGTAATCGGCCAGCATGGGCTCCTCTCCCAGGAGCCGGACCGTCATGGTCCCGGTGCCGGGGTCGCCCTGGGCCAGGCCGATGTGCTGTGACAGGTTGACCCCCGCGTACAGCGTGCCGGCCAGCACGGCGGGGCGGGTGAGGAAGGTCGTGGCCGGCGCCAGCGGCGCCGGATGCGGCCAGACCGGGCTGCCGTCGGCCACGCTGACCGCGTGGATCTCGACGGTCCCGCCGTCGTCCATCGTCTGGACCCCGACGTAGGCCGTCTGGCCGTCCGTGCCCACCGCCGCGGGAATGACCGCGGTGCTCCACTGGCTCTGCTGCCGGATGTCATAGCTCCAGTTGACCTGCCCGGTCTGCAAGTCGACCGACCGCAGGAACGCGCTGCCGGCCCCGTCGGCGTTGTTGTCGGTGCACAGCAGCCCCTGCGCCGTCAGCACCGGCCCGACCGGCGCCTCCCCCGCCAGTTCGTACGTCCACACCGGCGACGGCGCCTGCGGCAGCGGCGCCTGCGGGACCGGGACCACCGCAGCCGTCCCAGTCACCGTTCCCGGCTCGCCATTGGCCAGGTTGACGACGGACGGTACCGACAGGGGCGTAGCCTGCCGGTAACCGGACAGCGCCACCAGACCGGGTTCGCTGCCCTGCAGCGTGGCGTAGCGGAAGGAGCTGACCTCCGAGGCAGTGCGGGCGCACTTCCACACCCGGACGTCATACAGCTCCCCGTCGAACGGACTGTGCGACAATCCGCCGCCGTTGTTGCCTATCACCAAGGCAGTCCCGGTCGACAGCGGATCGGGGACCTGGAACGAGTCCGCCGTGGCGACGCCATCCTTGTACAAGGTCACGTAACCGTGGTCGAAAACCACCGCGACGTGGTGCCACGCACCGTCCGAAACCGGCCGGGTGTCGGCCGAGTCGCACTCGTTGCCCAGCCAGCTCACGCTCAGCTTGTCATCTCCCATGTACGCGAGCTGCGGCGCGCCAATTCCCTGGCAGATCAGCGTCTGGGCCCTGCCCGCCACGCCCGCGGCCGTGGACATCTTCATCCAGCACTCGAACGTCGCGGCGGTGGTGCTGAGCCCGCTGATATTGCCCATCGCGACGCCGCCCAGCGGATCTCCGCTGAACGACAGCGCCCAGGCCGGGACAGGCAAGTCCGTGGTGACGACCTTGCCGTTGCTGACCGATCCGGTGCCGCCGCCGACCTGGTTGACGATCTCCTGCTTGTCCGGATCGAAGCTGGCGGCCACCGTCAGGCCCGGCGTGGGCGGCCCCAGCGGCGCCCAGCGGTACTGCGCGATCTGCTGGGCGGTGCGGGCCACCGACCAGACCCGCACGCCGTACATCTGGCCCGTGAACCCCGTCGTGGCGCCGAACCCCGCGCCCAGCTGCAGGTCCCCGGCGGCCTGCTGCGGGCTGCTGACCGTCAGCTGGTCCGTCGTGGCCACGCCGTCCTTGTAGAAGGTGATCGCGCCCTGGTCGAACACGACCGCGATGTGGTGCCACCGGCCGTCGGTGACCGGCGTGGTGTCCGCCGACGTCCAGCCCGGCGCGTCCCCGCCGGTGTTCCAGTACACCGAGATCTGGTCACCGCCGACGCTGATCCGCGGCGCGGCCCCCGGCGAGTCGCTGCCCAGGATGATCGTCTGGCTGTCCTTGACCGCGGTCCGGATCCACGCCTCGAACGTCGCGGCCTGCGTGGACACCGACGCCGCCCAGTTACCGGCAACGTTGCCCCAGCCGCTGGTGGTCCGGAAGCTCAGCACCGCGCCGGCCGGGGCGAAACCGAGCGGGTCCGCCTCAGATAGCGCCGAAGCGGACGGGTGACGCGAAGCCGGAGTACTCATTTCAGTTACCTTCCTGTGGGCGGGGTCTCCCTTTCTCGGCCCTCTGTGCCTGATAGGGATGGCTCCATCTTCGGCCGGGCCGGATCTGCTGGTCCCTAGGGAAACCACCTAGCCTCGATCCTTCGTGACTTCGGCTCGCTGACCCGAGGCGGCGGCGGACGGCTGCTCGGGTGTCCGGCGTGCCGTGTGGTCCGGCTCGCGTGCCGGGTGAGCGGGTTCCACAGGGCCGTGCTGGTTCCTCCTGGTCGTCGGTGTGGGTGCTGCTGGTCAGCGGGACGCCAGGCGTACAGCCGGGTGAAGCGATGGTCAGGTCGGGGCCTAGGCAGTGCCGGGCCCGGCGCAGCAGCGTGCAGCGGCCGCCGCGGACGAAGCGCTGGGCCACGGCGAAGATCCGCAACCCCGGCCGCTCGGGTTCCCGGCGGCGGGCGGCTCCGTCAAAGGCGGGCGTCTGGGTCCAGGCGATCAGTCCGCAGGCCAGCGTGACGATCTTGCACCATCTGGTTCTGGGCGGCCGCAGGTTGCTTAGCCGGGTGTCTTTGGCGGTGCGGATCCGGTTCGCACACCGGGCTCGAGGACGAGATGGCGGTCCCTAGGTGCAGCGGCTAGCTGAGCACCCGCTGGCGAAGGTCGCGCCGTGAGGTGATCCCCAGCTTCCCGAAGATGTGGCCCAGGTGGTAGTCGATGGCCTTCGGGCTGACATACAGCTCGGCGGCGACCTCGCGGTTGGTCATCCCCTTCGCGACTAGGATAGCGACGTCGCGCTCCCGGTCGGTCAGCTCAAGGGGGGACCGCGATCCCGGCCGGCCGACAGTGATCCGGTGCGGGGTCAGGTCGGCCTCCACCCGGCGCAGGAACGGTTCCGCGCCCGCCGCGGCGAACAGGTCGTGGGCGAGGCGAAGCTGGTCCACGGCCTGGCGTCGCTTGCCCCCCCGGGCGGCCAGCAGCTGGCCGAACCTGTGATGCAGCTCGGCCCGGTCCAGAAGCGGATCGTCCGCGCCGAGCAGGGCGATCGCCCGGTCGTAACCGGAGCACGCCTGATCGGGGCGTCCCCGGGCCGCCTCCAGATGGGCGCGGACCCCCGCGATGCGGGCTTGCATATCCAGACCGCGCTGCTGCGCGGCGGTGCCGAGCAGTTCGATCTGCCCGGCTGCCCTGTCCAGCTCGCCGCCATCGATCATTGCCCCGATCAAGCCGGGCCACCAGGCCAGGGAGGTCGCCATCGGGATCAGCCGGGTGTCCTCGACTAGCGGGGCCAGGACCTTCACGACCTGCTCCGGATCGTCACGAGCCCGCGCCACCGCGGCCCGTGCAACGCGAGTGGTGATGACCGCCTCGATCGTGCCCGTCTGTTCCGCCGCGGCGTCTCCCGCGGCCAGGTGCTCGCCGGCTCGCTGCCACTCGCCCCGGCCGCCGAACAGCCGGGCCAGCGTGCCGTGCACCTGCGCGTCCATCCAGACGCGACGCTCGGCCGACACCAGCGACAAGGCCGCCCGGGCATGCACGAGCGCCTCGTCCCACTCTCCCGAGCTCAGCAGCAGCTGCGCAAGCTGCACGTGGGCCCTGGGCAGCTGGGCGGCAGCGGCGCCGTGACGAGCCAGCCGGATCGCCACCCGCAGGTCCGCGATGGCCGCCGTCGTCCTCCCGGCATAAAACCCCAGCACGCCACGCGCAATAAGCAGGTCAGCGTCAGCGGCCGGCACGCTCCCGGCAGGCTGAGGCAGTCGGCCGGCCAGCCGGTCTAGGGCCGCCGCGGCGCCGTGCGCCGCGGCCGTCCCGGACACGAGCGCTATCCAGCCGCTTCGCTCCAGCTCACCCGGCAGGTTACTTAGCGCCAGCAACCTCGTTGCGGCATCGACAGCTTCTGCGCCCCGGCCCTGGGTGTAATACAAGACGCCGAGATGACCGAGCGCCGCAGCGGCAACCTCACCATAAGGCCCCGGTCCGCCAGCCGGCTCCGAGGCCTCGATAAGCCAGGATTCTGCGGGGATGCTAGCGCCTTCCTCCCACGCCAGCTGCCCGAGGACCAGGCTCCGCAGCGGTTCTTCGCCGCATCTCTCCACCCGCCCGCGAAGTTCAGCGGCGCGCGCCGTCTGCCCGTCCTCGAGCAGCAGCCGGGCGGCCCGCAGCACCCGCCGTTCGTTCAGCTGAGAACCAGAGCCTACAGATGACGCCCACAGCAGATACGTGGCCGCGACGCTCCGCGCACCTTGGCCGGCCCTTCCGGCCGCTGACTCATCGAGATCTCGGGCCAGGTCATCGTCAATCCCTTCGGCTGCGGCCACCCGGTGCCGCAGGGCAGAGGCCGCGTCGAGGGTTTCCGCCGCGGCCCGGTGCAGCTCCCGGCGCCGGGTGGGGGCGAGGTCGGCGTACAGCGCCGCCCGGTACAGCGGGTGGGCGAAGCCCGCGGGCGTACTCGCCTCACCAGGCCACCACGCCACGAAACCCGTCCCCAGCAACGCCTCCAGCGCCTGGACCGGATGGCCGACCCGGGCGATCCGTCCGGCCACCGGCAAGGGCACGGCCTCGCCCACGACGGACAATGCCGCCGCCAATTCCCGGGCATCTGGCGGCAGCTCGGCCAGCCGGGCCAGGATCACCGACGCCAGCGACCGGGGCACCGGAAGTTCCCCGCCCGGCGCGGCAAGCTGTGAGGCGGAAAGCTCGGCCAGCAAGGTCCGGACATACAATGCAAGGCCGCCGCTGTGCTCGTGCAGCCGCCCGACCGCCCGCGGAGGCAAGGCCAGGCCGGCGACGCGAGCCATCTCAGCCACGTCATCCCTGCTCAGGGCGCCCAGTACGATCCGCAAGCTACCAGACGGATCCAGCAGCAGACGCTCCCACCCGTCGGGCACGGCGCCAGGACGGCTGGTCACCAGCAGCAGCACCCGCTCCTCGCCGACACGCCGGACGACGGCCAGCAGCGCCTGGCAGGACTCACGATCCGCCCAGTGCAAATCCTCTACCACCACCGCCACCGGACCCCCGCCGCCCGCCTCGGTCAGCAACGCGACAAGGTCCAGCCCAGCGGCCTGCGGGCTTGCCCCACCTGCGATGCCGACCTGCTCCAGCACGGCGAACGGCCGATCGGCCGTCGACTCGTCGGCCGCAGCCCGCAACACCACAAAGGCAGCCGGAAGCTCAGCCACCACATGGTTGACCAGCGCTGTCTTACCCGAACCCGGATCCCCCTCAACCCACGCCACCCGGCCCGCCCCACCCGACACTGCATCGACACAGGCCCCGATCGCGCCCAACTCGCTACCCCGGCCGACGAACCAGTTGCCGCCAGCCGAAAGGTCCCCGCCGCGCATAGCCCGAATTTACCTTTAAACAAACCGCCGGGTCTATCTCGGGTAAGGCGATGCGAGCCGAGCGGAGTTCCGCCAACAGAAGGCGTGACCACCGACGCACCTCGCGCCCGTGCCAGTTCTGTCCCGTACCGGTATCCAGCCCGTTCTAAGCTCTTGCCGCCGTGTTCCTGACCTGGGACTCTGCCTGGGAAGTGGTACCCCTCCGGGCGGCCTGTGTAAGTGACGTGGCCTGACGATGAGCCGCAGGAATTGCGCTCGCGGAAGGACACGCGATGCATGACACTGCGAAGCTGCCCCGTAAGCCTTATGGCGGTGTGCCGGGCCGCAGGCCGCGCTCAATCTAATGAACGGCTCGATTCAGCAACACAGCGCGCTTGGTGAGACGCCCCGGTGTCTCAGTAATTTCTGGAGGCGCC
>Ga0070709_10001858_pt1 | contig 11448 bp, 8 predicted proteins | sample LARL51metaG_FD_65449 | JGI IMG/M metagenome (GOLD analysis project Ga0070709, IMG submission 65449) | Corn, switchgrass and miscanthus rhizosphere microbial communities from Kellogg Biological Station, Michigan, USA - LAR L5-1 metaG | ecosystem: Host-associated > Plants > Roots > Rhizosphere ...
TCGCGCGCGGTGTCGCCGTTTTGGCAACCGCTTACATCGCCTGGTGCGGCCATTTGCAACTCTGGAATCTGTACCTCATCACATTCATCACCGGCGCTGGCTCCGCTATGTATTGGGCGAACGTCAACGCGTTGGTGCAGGAAGTCATGCCCGCCAGCCAGTTTACCGGAGCGAACGCTGCGGTGATCATCGGCGTTCAGACCGGCATGCTTTTCGCCGGAGCCCTGGTGGGGTTCATTTACGATGGCGCGGGCATCGCTGGAATTCTCGGCATCGACGGCCTGACGTACTTTGTGTCCGCCTGGTGCTTGTTCATGCTGCGGAGTGGCTATGTGTCTCCGCGCGATCACTTGACAAAATATCCCCGCGAATTTTCCACTACCACCGAAGCCACCGCGGAAGCGCTTGAAACGGCGGAGATGCCCGAGGTGGCGGAAGCCGGTCTTTCTCTGGCCGTGTATTCCGATCTTAAAGAGGGTTTCGCATATCTTCGCGCACAGCCAACGGTCCGCGCGCTGGGAATCACACATTCCATTCTGATGGCAGGCGTAGTCAGCGCAAACGTGCTGATCGTGGCGCTGGCCGCGGATGTTCTGAACGCTGGTGCGCGCGGCCTGGGATTTCTCGAAGGTGGCTGGGGGCTCGGCGCGATTATCGGCGGTTTGCTGGCTTCGCAGCTTCCGCAACGCCTGCGCATGACTCTGTATGCTTTTTCTCTGGCGGGTCTGGCCCTCGGGCACGTGGCCATGCCGTTCATCTCACTTCTAGTTGCAGCCGTATTGTTTCAGGTGTTATTTGGATTTTTCCGCGCGCTCTCAGGCGTGGTCGCGCAAGCATCGCTCATGCTCATTGTGCCGCGTCATTTCATGGGCCGCACACAATCCGCGATGGCCATTCTCACCACTATCCTGCAATTGCTGATGAGCCTGGCGCTGGGATGGATTTCGCAGCAGCTGAGCTTGTTCCTGGGATTCGCTTTGCTGGCGCTTATCTATGCGCTGGGCACGCTTTCGGCTTTCCATGCGCGTAGTATGTTCCGCGAACAAAATTCCTGACCGCCATCGAGAGCCATTTGCTGCGAATCACTGCAATAAATACTGCATCGATTCTGCGCGCTCGGGTATCTAAACCATCAGAACGCCACAACCTTCATGCTAAATTTTTTCGACTGCTGCCCCCAAGAGAAGCGTCCTGCGCCGGAATCGACGAAACCCATTGCATCCAGCCGCAAAGTCTGGCACAACATGGGGCTCATGTCACCACGACCTCCAATGAAGATTTCCACTCGTCAGCAGGGTGACGCAACAATTCTCGACCTTTCCGGTGACATTACGCTTTTTAATTCTCCGGAAATTCGCACCGCGATGCTCAATTTGTTGCGCGAAAAACGCGTTTCTTACCTGATCGTGAATATGCTCGAAGTTCCTTACGTTGACAGCTCCGGCGTCGCATCCCTTGTGGAGGGCCTGAAAGTCTCGCGGGACCTGAAAGCGCGATTTGCGCTGTACGGGCTCTCAAAATCCGCACGGACTGTTCTGGAACTTACCCACTTGCTTCGTGTTTTCGAGGTGCACGCGACGGAGCAAGAAGCGCTTGAGGCCCCGGCTCCTCCGCCTTTTGGCTCGGCCGCTGCCAGCCGTGAACAGAACTCCTAATCGATTTTGGCTTTCTGGTTTTTAGCAAATTCTTAAATGATCACCCCGCAAACGATCGGCGCAGCAACTATCGACGGACTTGCCTACGTAGGCGGACTTGCGCGTCTGGGCGCGTACTCCATTCGCGCGGTATTCAAAGACATCTTCTCGCACCGGCAGCTCGCGTATAGCCGCGCTGTTCATCAAGCGATGGCCGTCGGTATCGGCGCGCTTCCCATTCTTTCTTTGATCTCGTTTTTCATCGGCACAATTCTGGCGCTTCAGGCGGCCTATGAACTCAGGAAATTCGGCGCGCTGCAATTTGTCGCCAGTGCCGTTGCCATTTCGGTGTCCCGCGAACTTGGTCCGCTGATGACCGCCATCCTGGTGATCGGACGCTCCGGCTCTTCCTTCGCCGCGGAACTCGGCACCATGAAGGTCAACGAAGAAATCGACGCCATGGAAACGATGGCGCTCGATCCTATTCGGTTTCTTGTCGCGCCAAAACTATTCGCGATGCTATTGATGATGCCCTGTCTGGCCATTTGGGCGGATTTTATGGGCGTGCTCGGCGGCTCAGTCTTCGGAATCATCGCCGCCGGATTCACGTTGAAGACCTACATCATCGCCACCCTCGACGCACTGGTCCTTCGCGACGTGGTTACCGGCCTGGTAAAAAGTTTAATGTTCGGAATTGTAATTACCACCGTCGGCTGCCAGGAAGGACTTCGCACCGGGCTCGGCGCGGAGGAAGTGGGCAGGTCCACAACTTCTGCCGTCGTGAAATCTATTTTTCTGGTGGTGATGGTGGATCTGGTATTTACCGGTCTGTTTTACATGAACGCGAAATCATGACCCCGAGCGACTCGATGTCCGGGAAGGTCTTGCCGCGCACCACACAAGGTCCCGCAATTTCCATTCGTGACGTCCACCTATCCTATGGAGAACGCGAAATCCTGCATGGCGTGACCTTCGACGTTCCCGCTGGAGAGACGGCGGTTATTCTCGGCGGCTCCGGCTCCGGCAAAAGCACCCTTCTGCGCGCACTGGTGGGACTGGAAGCGCCAACCAGCGGCGAAATTATTGTTCGCGGAAAAAATTTGCGGGCCCTTTCAGAAGCGGAGTGGCGCGAGCTTCGCCAGCACATCGGCATCTCGTTTCAAAGCGGCGCGCTGTTCGGTTCCATGACCGTGGGCGAAAATGTCGCTCTTCCTCTGCATGAACACACGGGGCTCGATCCAGCCACCATCGATATTATGGTGCGGCTGAAGCTCGAGGAAGTCGGCCTGAGCGGTTATGAAAATTACATGCCCGCGCAACTCAGCGGCGGAATGAAAAAACGTGCCGCGGTCGCCCGCGCCATGGCCATGGATCCTGAAATTCTCTTTTTCGATGAGCCTTCTGCCGGTCTCGATCCCATCATCGCGGCGGGAATCGATAAACTGCTGCTCAAACTGAAAGAAGCATTCGGCATCACCATCATCGTCGTCACGCATGAACTCGCGAGCGCTTTCCTGATTGCCGACCGCATGGTCCTGCTGGACAAAGGCCGCATCGTGGCGAACGGCACTCCCGCAGAACTGCAAGCCAGCACCCATCCGCGTGTCCGGCAGTTTCTCGATCGCATTGCTGAGCCTGAAATGAGCCAGGAAATTGATTATCTGCAGATGCTGACCGGAGAAGTTCCGAGGCCGCGCCAATGAATCAACTCAATTCATCGCTTATTCGCATCGCCGGCCGCTGGCTGCGAACGCAAGGTTTTCTTCGTGCTATACTCCACAAACTTTCCGCGCTTTCGGCACCTACAGCGCACAGGTCTGTAAGCTCATGAACTCGTCCGCCACTCGTCGTCAGGAAGCGATCGTAGGACTTTTTGTCATCGTCGCCGTAGGCTTGCTGATCGCGACGGTTTTCTCGCTGACCGGCTTTTTCAATCGTGGAGATGTGCCCTACCACGCATTCTTCAAAAACGCCGGCGGCCTGCGTCCAGGAGCGGAGGTGCGTTACGCCGGCGGTCCGCCCGTCGGCCGTATTGAAAGCGTGCGCACCGACTCTCGCGACACCACCCGCATGGAAATTCTTTTTCGCGTTAAGCCGGACGTTCCGGTGAAAATCGATAGCGTTGCAACCATCAGCAGCAATAGCCCGCTAAGCGACAATTTTCTGGGGATTGTTCCCGGAACGAATTCCGCGCCTCGCGCGCCCGCCGGTTCCACACTGAAATCTAATGAATACGTCGGCTTTGGCGAATTGGAAGCGGAACTGGCCGATTTAGGGCCGCAAGCACGCGTTCTTCTGGGCAATCTCAATCAGCGCATCACGGAACTGCAAGTGACGGTTGCGCGCGTAAACGATGTCTTGAACGACAAGAATCGCGCCAACCTCAGCGCCAGTCTCGGGACCGTCCGTGGAGTGCTGGACGAAAATCGCCAGCCATTGCATTCGACCCTGACACACTTTGACGAAGCCAGCGCAAAAATCGCGCCGCTGCTGGATGACCTCAAGAAAACCAACGCCGACGCCAGACAGACGATCAACACTCTTGAGGGTACGCTTGCTGAAAATCGCACCGACCTTCGCGAATCCATCGCCGATCTTCGCCGCGTCCTTGAAACCGCGAACAACGTGACCGATCAATTGGACCGCACGCTGAACGCGAACGGCGAAAATATCGACGACATACTGAACAACTTCCGGCAAGCCTCGCAGAACTTGCGCCAATTTACCGAGACGTTGAAGCAGCGTCCTTACACGCTGCTGCGATCCTCCATGCCGGCGCGGCACGAGCCGGGAAGAGTTCCAAAGCCGGACTAAGGGGCAGGGGATGAAACGTCTCGCCACATTTGCGATTATCACAATCTGCGCAGCCGCAGGCTGCACTACGGCCAGATCTCCGCGCTATTATTTTTTGAGCGCTCCTCCCGCCTCTGCAGCACCGAATACACCGTCGTTCGCGGTGACAATTTTGGTTGGTCGTTTGAGCGCGCCTCGCATCCTCCGCGACGATCGCGTTGTCTATGGAATGACCGACGTGGAAATGGGCGTGGATGAATACCATCGCTGGACAGAACCTCCCACGGAAATGATGGAGCAGTTGCTGGTGCAGCATCTACGCCGGTCTGGGCAATACAAATCCGTGCAGCGCATTTCCAGCACGGCCCGCGGGGACTACCTTTTGCGCGGGCATCTCACTTCATTCAACGAGAGGGATGATACTGCCGGAATCAAGGCGCGTTTTGCGATTGAACTTGAACTTTTCGATCAGAAAGCGGGCAGTGTTGTTTGGACGCACAGCTACACTCATGATGAGCCGGTAGAGAAAAAAACGGTCAGCGCGGTCGTTGAAGCATTGCAGAAAAATGTGAACGTCGGACTCGAGCAGCTAACGGGCAGCCTGTCGCAATACTTCGAATCGCATCCCGCAAAATAAAAATCCATGTTGAAACGTAGAAACAAGCGTTTTGATCAAGCTGGAGCTCTCGGCATCAATGGCGTCGCAGGGATTGACGTAGTTCCACGTTTCCCCAAAAGTTCGACTACGGCCTGATTCAACTTTGTTCGTAGCTGAAAACGCTGGCTGGCTTGCGTGATGTACCGCACGGAGAGTTCCACCCCGCCCAGCACCGGACGCAAATTTATGGACGGCTCCGCGCTGAATAATCCTATATCGCGATTCCCGGCAGCGCTTTTCAGTTCCTGGGCCGCTGCTTTGGCGTTTTCGTGGGTAGCTTCCAGAACGCGCTTCTGAATCGCATCGATCAATGGATAGGGATCTTCACCTGTTGGCAGCACCACCTGCAGTTCATCCCACAACCACTGCCCGGACGTTGAGAAATTAAAATAGTGGCCTTCAATCGCGTAGCTGTTCGTGAAAGTTACGCGCCGGCCGGTCGGATGCCCGGAATCCGTCCAGTTCCCCGTTTCCAGCAGCACCGTATGAAATAATCCAATCTCGACGACTTCGCCGGTTACGCCGTTGATTTCAACCCAGTCGCCAAGCCGGATTCCATTTCTGCCCATCAAAACAAACCAGCCCAGGAAACCTATAATGAAATCCTTTAACGCCACAGTCAGACCGGCGCCCGCAAGCCCCAGGAATGTTCCCAGTTGACTCGGCGGTCCAAAAATCACCAGCAGTATCAGCAGCGCCGCAATCACCTGAAGCGAAACCGTGACGGTTGCGCGCAAGGTCTGCATCTGCCGCCGGTCCAGCTTGGTCGTTCCCAGTAATTTCTCAAACCAGGTGCTAAAAAAAACTCCTACCAGTGTAATTCCCAGAATAATTGCTAATCCGATCAGGATTCGTTGCACCATCTCTCGCTGATGATCTGAAACCAGCTCGATCCATTCGCCGTACGTTCCGGAAAGTTCTTTTTCATTGTCGACGCGCTTGTCAAGGCTGGTCAGGTTGCGCTGATCGGCTGTAACCGCTTTCGTGGTGGCAAGCGCGGCCTTGGCATCCGCAGCGGTCCGCGCTTTGCGCACGTTGTCCGTTACTGAGGATGCCGCAGCTTCGGCCGGAGGCGTACCGTGCACCGCATCGGAAAGTCTCGAGTGTGCCGCCAGGTCCGGTGAATTGAATTTTTCCGCGTCGATTTGCGCCGACAACGCGTTGTGCTGTTCCGTCAACGATGCCACCAGGCTGTCGGCATCGCTCTTCGCGCGCTGCAATAACTTTTTCTTTGCGTTCAACTCTATCCAGCGCTGCACGCGGTGCACCACGCCAACTTTTTCCGGCGCCGCGTTTGGAAATTTCTGTTCGGCTGCTGTTCGCTCCTTGTCCGCTTGTTCGTGCTGCTGTTTCATCTTCTCGATACGATCGTGGAGGTTTCCGCCCGCATCCGTCAGATCGCGCTTCGCGTCTTCCACATCGTTGGTGGCAACGTCCAGGTTGGCCTTCGCCAGGTCCAGCTGATCTTGCAGCGCGTCTTTTTTGGCTCCGCTGGCCGTAGCGATTTCGGCGGTGAGCTCATTTACTTGAGTCTGCAATGCCTGTTGGAATTTTTGCGCTTTCTGAAGCCGCGCTTGAATTTGCTTCGCTTCGGCGGACAGTTCCGGCGGATGCGCTTCCGCATCTTGTAGCGCGATATTGAATGAGAGATCGAGTTCGTAGTCGCTCAGCCGCAGCGCTTCCTTCGCCAGTTCCTGTTCTTCCGGCGTGTCAGCAAGCTGTGTGAGCTGCTGCGCCGCCTTGAGTGGCGTCTGGTCCACTGGCGCCGCCTGCGCTGCAGCCGCTTTCTTTTTTGCCAAAGCCGCTGGGTGGTCCAGCGCAAAGATGCCGTACGCTGTTACTCCCAGCGCAACAATTAGTCCAGTCGCTGCGATCTTTTGTACCGTCCTCATGTTTCCCTTCCGGCTGTAACACCATTCTAGTACGCAGCCAGAGCCCGCTATTCACCAAGATTGACTGCAGTTTCGATGACGATTATGCGTACTCCGCGTATGTCGAATTGCCTGCTTAAAATACAAACGCCCCCGTCTCCCGGAGGCGTTTCGATTTCCCAATTTCGATTTTCGAGTTTCGCTTTTTCCTACAGATAATCCCGCGAAGGTCCCTCAAGAAACGCCCGCAGCTTCCGCGAACGCGATGGATGCCGCAACTTGCGGAGCGCCTTCGCTTCAATCTGCCGGATCCGTTCGCGCGTCACCGCAAACGATTGGCCGACTTCCTCGAGCGTGTGCTCGCTCCCATCGTCCAGACCAAAACGCATCTTGATGACTTTCTCTTCGCGCGGCGTCAACGTCTTCAGCACCGACGACGTCTGCTCCTTCAAATTGAGGTTGATGACCGCGTCCGAAGGCGACACAACTGCCTTATCCTCGATGAAGTCGCCGAGGTGCGAATCTTCTTCCTCACCGATCGGAGTTTCAAGGGAAATCGGCTCCTGCGCAATCTTCAAAATCTTGCGTACCTTGGACACCGGAATGTCCATGCGCTTGGCGATTTCTTCACTGGTCGGTTCGCGCCCCAGTTCCTGCACCAGCTGCCGGCTGGTGCGCACCAGTTTGTTGATGGTCTCGATCATGTGCACGGGAATACGGATGGTGCGCGCCTGGTCCGCAATCGCACGCGTGATTGCCTGGCGAATCCACCATGTCGCGTACGTCGAAAACTTGTAGCCCCGGCGCCATTCAAATTTGTCCACGGCTTTCATCAAGCCGATGTTACCTTCCTGAATCAAATCCAGGAACTGCAATCCGCGATTGGTATATTTTTTTGCGATGGAAACCACCAAGCGAAGGTTGGCTTCAATCAATTCTTTCTTCGCTTGCTCCGCCTCCGCTTCGCCGCGGTGAATGAATGTCAGCGTGCGCTTCAGTTCAGTCAATCCGACTTCGCTCGCTTCTTCGATGTCTTTCAGTTCCGATCGGCGCGTACGCAATTCCTTGCGCGCTTCCGCCGCAACATCGCCCTTCGCCACATCCGCACGGCGTTCCAAGCGACCCGCTTCGCGTTCCAGCGATTGCAGGCGTTCGACCGTTCCGCGCATCTTGTCGATCAGCCGCTTCTTTTCGAACGGATTGAAATCAATCCCGCGGATTTCCAATGAAATTTCCACACGCGTCCGCGCTACATCCCATTTCGCGCGAATGTACGACCGCTTTTTCGCTTTCGGCGTTTTGTCGAGCTTCACGGCCTGCTTCAGCGCCGTGTCATAGAGTTTCGCGATCTTCTCGATATACTTCAGCGTTTGCTTGGTCTTGTTCGCGATCTTTTCTTCGGTAAGCTCTTCATCGTCGAACTGCACGATCTCTTTGATCGATCGCGCGCCTTTACGCAAATCCTCGCCAACCGCGATCAATTCCTTGATGACAATCGGCGAGCGCGTAATGGACTTCATCACCACCAGTTGCCCGCGCTCAATTCGCTTCGCGATGGTCACTTCGCCTTCGCGTGTCAACAGCGGCACGGTCCCCATTTCGCGCAGGTACATGCGCACGGGGTCGTTGGTTTTCTCCATCGAACCTGGAGTCAGGTCCAGGTCACTGCCGCCCTCCTCCGCGTGACCATCATCTTTTGCAGTCGCGTCGCGGTCCGTCTGTTCGACAGACAACTCCACCGCGCGCGCCGCCTTCGCTGCCGCCTGATCCTCGTAAATCTCAATCCCGTTCCGCTCGAACGTGGTCAGCAGATCGTCTATTTCTTCCGAGGAATGCACTTCGGCAGGAAGCGAATCGTTCACTTCGTCGTAAAGCAGATACCCGCGCTCTTTGCCGACCGCAATCAGCGCGCGTACCGCTTCGTATTTTTCTTCAAGAACCTGCGCCACAAACTCCTCCCGCAATCAGCATGCATCGTCCCGAAGGCTTTTTCCAGGCTCTTCAGGCTCTCCGCCGGGCGTCGGACACTATCCAAATTGCGACCGCATAGCGATCGATCCAAACTATGCCCGCAAAGCGATCAACTCAAACTAGTGATCGCAAAGCGATCAATTTCAGCCGCGACGCGAGCAACGCAACTGTGATCGCAGCGACCAACAATCTCTTGTAGTAAGACACGTTGGACAGGACGCGCAAACGCACGTTTTGGGGACTTAGCCCCTGCTCACCAGTTTGATTTTTTGTGAAGCTCGCTGCGCCGTCGCTTTTCGCTCGCCCGGATGCTGCCCATTGGCATCTCGGGGGGCCGATCCCAGCCGCTAACTACATTAGTATAGATGCAGTTAGCCCGAAAACCGTTACCCGAAAAACCTTTCTACGCTACATGGTTAAGTCCCGACGAGTCAACATTTTACTTCTTGGCATTTCGCGTCGCGTTACCGTGAATCCTGTAGCGGCGCCGCATGCTGCGCCCCAGCTTGCCCGGAAGCACGCTTCAGGCGCGCTCCGTATCTGTTCCTCTGGCTGTTTCAGTCTTAGCTATTCGCCGCTCACATCTCAAAACCGCCTCACCCCGCCGCCGCCAACCTTCTCATCAACTCCTGCTTCCGCGTCAATAGCTCCCGCATTGCAGGCCCCGCCGGATTCGCTTCAATTCCCCGCTGCACATCCGTCAACTCCCGCTCGATTTGCTTTCGTGCCAATGTGTCCAGGCAGCTCTGCGCTTCTTCCCACGCCGGATCCTGCGCATCTTCAAATAAAATTTCGAAAAACAATCGTCGCTCGCGGTCAGCCAGCTGCGCGCCAACCTCAGAGGCATGAAACGGCTCACCGGAAAGCGTAGCCCCGATCAATACCGCGAAAATTTTCTCCGTCTCCAGCCCAAGATATTGCTGCGAAGTTTGTAAATGCTGCGCCAATTCCCTGCGGAATCCTTCCGCCTCTGCCAACATTCGAATCAGCCGCCGTTCCGCGGGCATTGCCGATTGGCGTACCAGCTCCGGTCTCAGTTTCACTTCGCTGCGCCGCTCCGCCGCCGCCTTGCTCAAAGCCGCGCGCAATACCGGTTCCTCCAACCTTAATTGCTGCGCAATCCGCGTGGCCCACTCCGAGCGCAAAATATTATTCGGAATTTTCTGAATGTATGGCAAAAGAAAATTCACCGCCCGCCGCTTGCCTTCTCCCGACGTCAAATCCATCTGGCTCGCGCGTCGAATCAGATAATCCACATAAGGCGGCGCTTCCTTCACCTGTTTAATGTATGCCGCCGCGCCTTTTTCACGAATGTACAAATCTGGATCGGCTTTCTTATCTCCAATTGGCGGCAGTGCCAGCACGCGAACCTCGAAGTCCTGCTCCAGCAGCGCCGTCAACGATCTTTCCGTCGCCGCCTGCCCGGCGGTATCCGGGTCATAATTCACAATCACCCGTTTTGTAAATCTTCCCAGCAACTTGATCTGCGATTCGGCCAGCGCCGTTCCGCAGCTCGCCACCACATTGCTGATACCGGCGCGCGCCACCGCGATCACATCCATATAACCTTCCACCAGCACCGCAAAATCGACGCGGCGCAGCGCATCCTTCGCGCGGTCCAGGTGATAAAGAACGTTGCTTTTCGAATAAATTGGCGTCTCGGGCGAGTTCAAATACTTTGGCTGTTCATCACCCAGCGCTCGCGCCCCGAACGCCACAATTTTTGCCGACTCGTTCGCAATTGGGAATGTAATCCGCCTCCGGAAACGATCGAAATGCCGCCCGCTCTGATCCTGCGAAATTAGTCCGGACTCCACCAGCGTCTTTTCCGGATACCTTCCGCGAAAATGCCGCAGCAACAAATCTCCGCCACTCGGCGCATAGCCAATTCCGAATTGCGCAATCGTATCCTTATCCAGTCCACGATCTTCCAGGTACGCGCGCGCCGCTTTTCCCTCCAGCGTTCCTTCCAGCTGTTGCACAAAAAATGTCTGCGCCTCGCGATGAGTTTCCACCAGCACCGTGCGCTGCTGATTTTCCCGCCGCTCTTCCGGTGACCGTTCTTTCGGCCGCGGTACCGCTATGCCGCATTTTTCCGCGACGATTCGAATCGCCTCCGGAAACGCGCACTTCTCCATCTCCATCACAAATTTAAATACATCGCCGCCCTGCCCGCACCCAAAACAGTGGTAAATCTGTTTCGTCGGATGCACGTTGAACGAAGGCGTTTTTTCCGCGTGAAACGGGCATAGCCCGCGAAAATTTTGCCCCGCCTTCTTCAGCGGCACGTATTCCCCGATGACCCGGACAATGTCCGCCTGCTGCTTCACCTTCTCCGCAAATGATCCCGCCTCTGCCATTTTCTCCGAAACTTGCAACACGAAATTCGAAACTAGTGATCCGATACGATAAATTTTGTCCCCTGCCGCGTTTTTGTCACTCGAATATAGCCGTTCAGCGTTTGAATCGCACGCTGTGCCAGTTCTTCGGCAATTTGGAACTGCTCAGCCGAAAATGTTTG
>Ga0070709_10001864_pt1 | contig 11435 bp, 9 predicted proteins | sample LARL51metaG_FD_65449 | JGI IMG/M metagenome (GOLD analysis project Ga0070709, IMG submission 65449) | Corn, switchgrass and miscanthus rhizosphere microbial communities from Kellogg Biological Station, Michigan, USA - LAR L5-1 metaG | ecosystem: Host-associated > Plants > Roots > Rhizosphere ...
ACCCTCCAGCGGGCCCGCGGCCCGGGTCGATGAGTGAGGCTCCGATCTGTCGGGCACTTTATCCTTCCATCGACTCGGGAAGGCGAACGCCGCTACCCGGCCTGTGTGACGGCACGCTGCGCCATTACCTTGATCAGATTGGCGCGGTAATCGGCCGTGCCGTGGATATCGCTCATCAAGCCGCTGGCCGGAATCCTGATGTTATCGAGGGCGCTCGCCGACCAATTCGCCTTGAGCGCGGCTTCGATTGCGCCGACGCGCATAACGCCACCGGACGAGGCGCCGGTGGCGGCCGCGCGGACGTCGCCGGACCTGCTCCTGGCGACGAAGACGCCGGTCAACGCAAAGCGCGATGCTGGGTGCGGGAATTTGGCATATCCCGCCTTGGCGGGAATCGGAAACGAGACCGCGGTGATGATCTCGCCGTCGTCAAGCGCGGTTGCAAACAGGCCTTTGAAGAAGTCATCCGCCGCAATCGAACGCTTGTTGGTCTTGACGGTCGCCCCGAGCGCCAGAAGCGCGGCCGGATAATCGGCCGCCGGATCGTTGTTGGCGATCGATCCGCCGATTGTGCCGCGGTGACGCACGGCGGGATCGCCGATGACCGAGGCGAGGTGGGCAAGGGCCGGTATCGCCTTCTGTACATCCGCACTCGTAGCCACATCGTAATGGGGCGTTGCAGCCTTGATGGTCAGCGTGTCGCCCGAAGCCTCGATGCCGACGAGGTCCTTGATCCGGGCGAGATCGATGACGTCCGAAGGCGAGGCGAGCCGCTGCTTCATCACGGGGATGAGCGTGTGGCCGCCAGCGAGGTATTTTGCCTCGTTGCCCTTGGCGAAGAGCGCGGCGGCTTCATCAACCGAGGAGGGACGATGGTATGTCGTGGAATACATGGTTCATCTCCCTCTCATGCGTGGCCATTGATGGCGTGCCACACCCGGTCGGGCGTCGCCGGCATCTCGAGCTTGTTGTTGCCGATTGCGTCCGTGATCGCGTTGATGACGGCAGCCGATGCGCCAATCGCGCCCGCCTCGCCGCAGCCCTTGACGCCCAGCGGATTGCCCGGACACAGGGTCGTCGTGTGGCTCAATTTGAACGACGGCAGATCGTCGGCCCGCGGCATGGCGTAATCCATGAACGATGCCGTCACGAGCTGGCCCGAACCGTCATAGACGGCGTTTTCGAGCAGCGCCTGGCCGATTCCCTGGGCGAGCCCGCCATGAACCTGGCCTTCGACAATCATCGGATTGATCAGCCGGCCAAAATCGTCAGCCGCAACGAAATTGACGAAGCTGGTCTTGCCGGTGCCGGGGTCGACATCGAGCTCGCAGATATAGGCGCCCGCGGGGAAGGTGAAGTTGCTGGGATCGTAGAACGCGGTTTCCTTCAAGCCCGGCTCCATGCCTTCGGGCAGGTTGTGGGCGGTGTAGGCGGCCAGCGCAACCATCGGCAGCGCCAGCGACTTGTCGGTACCGGTGACCTTGAACTCGCCGTTTTCGATGACGATGTCGCCCTCCGACGCCTCCAGAAGATGCGCCGCTATTTTCTTGCCCTTGGCTTCGACCTTCTCCAGGGCCCTGAAAATCGCGCTGCCGCCGACCGCGAGCGAGCGCGAGCCATAGGTGCCCATGCCGAACTGCACCTTGTCAGTATCGCCATGAACGATCTGCACCTGGCTGATCGGGACGCCGAACCGCTCGGCGACGAGCTGGGCGAACGTCGTCTCATGACCCTGGCCGTGGCTGTGCGATCCCGTGAGCACCTCGATGGTGCCGACCGGATTGACGCGGATTTCCGCAGATTCCCACAGGCCGACGCCGGCGCCGAGGCTGCCGACCGCCTTCGATGGTGCAACCCCGCAAGCCTCGATGTAGCAGGAGAAACCAAGCCCGCGCAGCTTGCCTTCCGACTTCGCCTTTGCCTTGCGCGCTGCAAAGCCGGCATAGTCGATCGCCTTCAGCGCCGCGTCGAGCGAGGCACCGAAATCGCCGGCGTCATAGGCCATGATCACCGGCGTCTGATGCGGAAATTGCGTGATGAAATTCTTGCGGCGCAGTTCTGCCGGGTCGACCTTCAACTGGCGCGCCGCCGTCTCCATCGTCCGCTCGATCAGGTAACTCGCTTCGGGCCGTCCCGCGCCACGATAGGCGTCGACCGGCACCGTGTTGGTATAGACCGTGATCACTTCGGCATGGATCGCCGGAATGTTGTACTGGCCCGAAAGCAGCGTCGCGTAGAGATAGGTCGGCACCGCCGACGAGAACAGCGACATGTAGGCGCCGAGATTGGCGTGGGTTTTCACCCGCAAGCCCAGGATCTTGTTGTCCTTGTCGAACGCCATCTCCGCCCTGGTGACATGGTCGCGGCCGTGGGCGTCGGTAAGAAAGGCTTCGGTTCGGTCGCCGGTCCATTTCACCGGGCGACCGACCTTCCTGGAGGCCCACAGCGCCACCATTTCTTCCGGATAGATGTAGATCTTCGAGCCGAAGCCGCCGCCGACATCCGGCGCGATCACCCGCAGCTTGTGCTCTGGCGCAATGTTGTAGAACGCCGAAAGCACGAGCCGCGCGACATGCGGATTTTGCGAAGTCGAATAGAGAGTGAAATGCTCTTCGGCCGCGTCGTATTCGGCGACTGCTGATCGCGGCTCCATTGCGTTTGGCACCAGGCGATTATTGGTGACTTCGAGCGTGACCACGTTGGCCGCCTTGCTGAACGCATCCTTGACGGCGGCTTCATCGCCGATCACCCAGTCGTAGATGATGTTGCCCGGCGCTTCCGGGTGAAGCTGCGGGGCGCCCGGCTTGATCGCGGCGCGAATGTCGGGCACGGCTGGAAGTTCCTCGTAGCTGACGACGACCGCTTCGGCCGCGTCCTTGGCGAGGTTCTTGCTCTCGGCTATCACGACCGCCACCGCCTGGCCTACGAAGCGCACCGTCTCCGGCGCCATTGCCGGCCACGCGCCCATTTTCATCGGCGTGCCGTCCTTGGAGGTGATCGCCCAGCCGCAGATGAGGTTGCCGACCTTGTCGTCGACGATCTGCTGTCCGGTCAAAACACCGAGCACGCCCGGCATCTTCATCGCTGCCGAGGAATCGATGCTCTTGACCTTCGCATGCGCGTGCGGACTGCGGATGAAATGCGCATATGTCATGCCCGCAAGCTTTATGTCGTCGACATACCGCCCCTTACCCGTGATGAAACGCCGGTCTTCCTTGCGCACCACGCTGGCGCCGATACCCTCAACACCCATTGCATCTCTCCCTGTCGGACCGCATGACCTTTGTCGCGGAAGACGCCGATCGCGGCCGGTTTGTATTTCGAAAGTCCTTCAATGCCGCTCAGGCTGATTATTCTGCCGCCTGCGCAACTTTCATGCGGCCGGCCGCGTCCAACACCGATTTGACGATATTGTGATAGCCGGTGCAGCGGCAGATGTTGCCTTCCAGTTCTTGGCGGACGGTGGTTTCGTCGAGCTTGCCGCCGTGGCGGTGGACGATATCGATCGCCGACATGATCATGCCCGGTGTGCAATAGCCGCATTGCAAACCATGATTGTCGCGGAATGCGGCCTGCATCGGGTGCAGTTCGTCGCCCTTGGCGATGCCTTCGATCGTGGTGACATTGGCGCCGTTGGCTTGTCCCACGAGCACCGTGCAGGATTTGACCGCCCGACCGTCAATGTGCACCACGCAGGCGCCGCACTGGCTGGTGTCGCAGCCAATATGGGTGCCAGTCAGGTTCAGATGATCGCGCAAGAGATGGACAAGAAGGGTACGGTCCTCGACCTCGGCCGAGACCGCTTTACCGTTCACCGTCAGTTTGATGGTTGACACGCCTCTACCTCCCGAATGTTTTTATTTGTTTGGATTAGAAGCGCGAGGAAGAGACTTTGCAACTAGGATTTTCGTCTCGGAAGTGTCTTGTTGCCGTCAGATTTGCTTGATTCCGGTCCCTGTGCTCAGCGCCGCTCAGGCAGGCGGCAGGACGGCCGGTGCCCAAAGCCTCGCACCGCCCGTGGGGGTGCGCGCGCGCCCCCGCGTTTTTCACCCATCGACTTTGGCCGGTTATGCGCCTGGGCCGTCAGGGGGCGGACCGCCACATCAAGCGGGAATGAGTTCGACTTCGTCCTGCCCGCTGCGACGGAGGAGTGCTATGCGCCGGAATGTGTTTGCCGTTGTGGGAAGGTGATGATGTGCGCGCCGTTGTCGCAGGTCCGGAACGGGCAAATATCGGCGTTGCCAACCCCTCCGGCGCCCCGATGGCATGAGGGACATATATAGAGTGTCCGTTTCAGGGGTGGCCCTCTCAATTTACGACCTCTTATCCATTCTACTCTAGGTTTGCGCCGGGCTGGATCCGGAGCCAGTGGTTTTCCGGTTTCGCCGGGTCTTGGAGTGACGGGGGTCAGAGGTGAAGTTGACGAAGCGCGTCCGGTCGCGATCAATATCGCTAAAGCTCCCGACCTTGCGATTCCGCGGCAAAATCATGCTCGGTTTTGTGTTCGTACTCGCCATCTCGGCGGTCAGCATGGGCATGGCCTATATGGGATTCGAGCGCGTTTCCTCAGGCGTGGTGGCGTACCGCAACAGCGTATCGGAATCCGAATCGGCCCAGAAGATCGACCGCGAACTGATCGAATACCGTGCGCTGGCACGATATTATTCGGTGACCGGGAAAGAAGACGACGCCAAGGCTGCATTGGCGGCCGAAGCCGGCCTGAAAGAGGCCATCGAAAAATCGATGAGGAGCACGGCGAATCCGGCGCGCATCAATCAGGTCACGCGCCTGGCCCGCGAATTCCGCGCCTTCACCAAGATCTTTGCCGATGTCGTGAAGGTAAAGCACGACACCGAGCTTTTGACCCAGAACCAGCTCATGCGCAGCGGCAATATGCTGCGTTACAAGCTCGACGACCTGCCGAGCGGTGTCGAGGACGATTCCGAGCTTGCGGCCGTCACGCTCGCTGCGAAGAAGGTGGCTGCGCAATTTCAAACCGCAAGCGCGCTCGCCAATACCTTCGTCGTCAATTCCGACCAGTCGGTTGCGGCCAGCGCGATGGCGCGTCTCAAATTCGTCGAGACCGCGCTGCAGGCGATTCCGTCGGCCGACGCAAAAATTGCAGAGGCCGTCAAGGAAGCCGCCAGGCAGCTTGAAGAGTATCAGCAGGCTTTGTCCAAACTGATCGACAATGCCAAGGAAATCGACGAGCTTTCCGTTGAAATGACCGATTCCGCGGCGGCGATCATCAAGGCGTCGAACGCAATGAAGGCGGATCTGCTGTCCGATCAACAACGGCTCGATTCCGGATCCGACGCTGCCATCAGCGAGACGGAACGTCTCGTGGTGGTTCTCGCCGTCGGCGGCTTTCTCCTGGGCGGAATACTGGCCGTGGTCCTGGGCAAGGGAATTTCCAGACCGATGATCGCGATGTGCAAGGCGATGCGGGAGCTCGCCAACGGCAATTTCGAGGTCGTTCTGCCCGGTCTCGGCCGCAAGGATGAGGTTGGCGAAATGGCCGCCGCCGTCGAGGAATTCAAGGTGAGGGCGATTGCCAAGGCCGAGCGCGAAGCAGCCGAGCATGATGCGCAGAATAGAGCCAGCGCGGCGGCGCGGCGTTCGGAGCTTATTCGCTTCGCCGACGAGTTCGAGGCGACCGTGGGCAGCATCGTCGCCAATGTTTCAGCATCAGCCGTCCAGCTCGAGGCTGCTGCCGGCACATTGACGCGAACCGCGGAAACCACGCAGACGCTGTCCAGCCAGGCCGCAGGCGCATCGGAAGAGGCTTCAAGCAACATGCAATCGGTTGCGTCGGCGACCGAGGAGCTTTCCGCTTCGGTCGACGAGATCGGGCGGCAGGTGCAGGAATCGAACCGGATCGCGGAAGCCGCCGTCCATCAGGCCGAGCAAACCGACACCCGGATCGGCAAACTGTCGCGCGCCGCACAGGAAATCGGCGACGTGGTGAAATTGATCACGGCGATCGCCGAGCAGACAAACCTTCTGGCACTCAATGCCACCATCGAGGCGGCTCGCGCCGGCGATGCCGGCCGGGGCTTTGCCGTCGTTGCCTCTGAAGTCAAATCGCTTGCGAGCCAGACGGCAAAGGCGACCGACGAAATCTCGTCGCACATCACCGGCATGCAGGGCGCAACCCAGGAGTCGGTTGCCGCCATCAAGGAGATCGGCGGCACCATCGCGCAAATCTCCTCGATCGCTTCGACGATTGCGAGCGCGGTGGAAGAACAGGGGTCGGCGACGCAGGAGATCGCGCGCAGCGTTCAAACCGTCGCCCTCGGCACCCACGAGGCGGCGGCCAATATCAGAGAAGTCAATCGCGGCGCGACGGAGACGGGCTCCGCATCGGGCAATGTGCTGGACTCGGCGCGCTCGCTGTCGACCGAAAGCAGCCGGTTGCGCGAGGAACTGGCCCGTTTCATGACCAATATCCGTGCGGCTTGATCGCAGACGCGAACGACCACGCGGGTTTGCGCAATCTCGTAAAGCCCAGGATTTGCTCTGCCGTTATTCCAACAATGAGCCGTCAGGCTCGCGCGATCACGCCGTCACTCCCGTCCGAACTGGCGCCTGAGCTCGACCTTGGCGCGTTCCAGCCGCGTCCGCTGCGTCTTTGGCAGCGTCTTGCCGGCGCGATTGATGTAAAAGGTCAGCATCGAAACCGCCGAGCGATAGGCGCCGGCCTTGCGGCGCGAACTGCGTTCCGCGGAACGCTTGAGCGAGGCGGCGATCCGCTTCGGATCGCGTTGCGCAAAGACGCCAGCTTGCAAGTCCAGGGCGTCGCTCTCTCGCGTGACGCGCTGTGACCAGCGCTTCGATGCCATCTTGCGACGGGTCGTCTTTCGCGCTTTTGCCGTCGCAGCCCTTCGCCTTGAATTTTTTCGTTTCGTTACAGCGCGTGAAGCCGATTTCCGATGTGCGGTCATGCCATTTTGTCCGGTTTCGATGCGAACCCGCTTGTCGACGATTGGTTCCTTCGCCTAAATGCTGGAACTTAAGGCGCCGGAAAGACATTGATATTGGCCGTTGACGGTATTCAGGGGCTCAAACAATCCGAAACGTCACTCCCGAGACTTCTCGTTACGTTGGTTCGGTCCGATGGATTTGCTGCGACGGCAGGGCGATGTGACGGTTGCCGCAACCTCCTCCGCGGCAAATACCGATGATCGCCTCATCGAGACCAAGATTCCGTTCCGTCTCGACGCACTGTACTGGGGCGGCTTCCATACCCGCGTGGTTCTGGCGCTGGGCATCACCTGGATTCTTGATGGGCTTGAGGTGACGCTCGCCGGCGCGCTGTCCGGCGCATTGAAGGAAAGCCCGACCCTGCATTTTTCCAATTTCGATGTCGGGCTCGCCAACAGTTCCTATCTTGCAGGCGCGGTGCTTGGCGCGTTCGGCTTCGGCTGGCTCACCGACCGGATCGGCCGCAAGAAACTGTTTTTCATAACCCTGGCCGTCTACCTGACCGCGACCGCTTTGACCGCGCTCTCCTGGAGTGTCGAAAGCTACGCGCTGTTCCGCTTTCTGACCGGCGCAGGTATCGGCGGAGAATACACGGCGATCAATTCCACCATCCAGGAGCTGGTGCCTGCGCGCTACCGCGGCTGGACCGACCTCGTGATCAACGGCAGTTTCTGGATCGGCGCGGCGCTCGGCGCGGTGAGCGCCATTGTACTGCTCGATCCGCAGCGGCTCGCCGTCGACGTCGGCTGGCGCCTTGCTTACCTCACCGGCGCCTGCCTCGGGCTTGTTGTGTTCGTGATGCGGATGTGGATTCCCGAGAGCCCAAGGTGGCTGGTGATCCATGGCCACCCCGATCGTGCCAATGAAATCGTCGCCGAAATCGAGCGCACGGTAACGGGTCAGGTGCAGGACCAACCAACTGAACAGGTATCACCTCAACGCGTCTGGCCGAAGCTCAAGCTTAGGATGCGCCATCACACGCCGCTGCGCGAGGTTGCGCATACCCTGTTTACGCTTTATCGGCAGCGCTCGCTGGTCGGCATGGCCTTGATGGTCGCACAGGCATTTTTCTACAACGCGATTTTCTTCACGTTTTCGCTCATCCTGATCGAATTTTACGGGATCCCGTCGGACCAGATCGGCTGGTACATCCTTCCGTTTGCAGCTGGAAATTTCCTTGGACCCCTCGTGCTCGGCCGACTGTTCGACACGTTGGGGCGTCGCGTCATGATCACGCTCACCTACGCCGTCTCCGGGGTTCTGCTCGCGATTACCGGCTATCTCTTTTCGATCGGCGCATTGAGCGCCGAGAGCCAGACCATCGCCTGGATGGTAATTTTCTTCTGCGCGTCTCCGGCCGCAAGTGCCGCCTATCTCACCGTGAGCGAGACTTTTCCGCTTGAGGTCAGGGCTCTTGCGATCGCGCTCTTTTATGCGGTGGGGACCGGAATCGGCGGCGTTGCAGGCCCGGTCTTGTTTGGCTTGCTGATTGATACCGGCTCGCGCGGCAGCGTTTTTGCAGGCTATCTTTTCGGCGCGGTATTGATGGTGGCGGCCGCCATGATTGCGTGGCGCTATTGCATCGCGGCCGAACGCAGAACGCTGGAATCGATCGCGCGGCCGCTCGCCGTGGTGGAGTAGAATGTGAGAAAGAAGGATTTGGCGGGTCAGAAATCGGCCGAGGAACGTGTGCAACGCATCGGGGAAGTTTCGCCGAACTTGATGGTGGGCGAGTTGGCGCAGCACCTCGGCGAGTGTGCCATCCTGCTCGACATCGATGGCACGCTGCTGGACCTCGCGCCGACCCCGCGCGAGGTCTGGGTGCCGCCGGGACTGGCCAACACCCTTATCCGTCTGAGCGACAAGACATCAGGCGCGCTCGCTCTTGTCAGCGGGCGATCGCTGAACGATATCGATCTGATTTTTGCTCCGGATCAATTTCCGGCCGTCGGGGGTCACGGTGCCGAGATGCGGCTCTCGAGCGACAGCGAAGCCGTGGCGACGCATGCGCCGCCCATGGACAAGGAATTGAAACGCCGCCTCGCCGCTATCGCCAGACTGAGCCCGGGCATTTTGCTCGAGGACAAGGGCTATTCGCTGGCGCTTCACTACCGGCTGGCGCCGCATGCGGAGAAAGCGATCTACGAAGCCATTTCCCTGATCAGGAACGAGCTGCCGCATGCGCCGATCGAGGTGCTGCCGGGAAAATGCGTCTTCGAAATCAAGCAAGTGGGCTTCGACAAGGCGATGGGCGTTCGCGAATTGATGCGGCGCGAGCCGTTTCGAGGGCGGCGTCCGATATTTATCGGCGATGACGTTACCGATGAATCGGTATTTGTCATCATGCCTGACCTTGGCGGGCTTGCCTTCTCGGTGGGACGGCGGGCAGAGGGTGTAGCGGGCCATTTTGACGAGCCGCGTGACGTTCGTGCGTGGCTCGCGCGTCTGGTTGACGGCGAAGCTGCGGCGAGAGAGTGACCGCGTACGCGGCAATTTTCTTTCCCCGGCAGCACCGTTTTCCGATCATTGCTGCGCCCGATTTTGGTTTCAATTGGTTGAAAAAGTGACCAGGAACCATATTGATGAATAACAGTTAAACAGGCGACCGATGCACCGGAGGGGAGCGTTGTGAACCTCGTCGTCGTTTCAAATCGCGTTTCGCGCGGTAATATCAATGAACCCATCACCGGGGGACTTGCGGCCGCGTTGCTGCCGGTGGTGGAAAAATCCGGTGCGATTTGGGTGGGTTCCAGCGGCCGCGTCCGCGAAGGTGCGCAGAAGGAACCGTTCGCCGAAGTCGAAGCTCTGGGTACCGGCGCGCTGGCGATGCTCGATCTGCCGGCCGCGCATTACGGCGGGTATTACGAAGGTTTTGCCAATTCCGCGCTCTGGCCGGCACTTCATTCCCGCGCCGATCTGATCCGGGCCTCGCAGGAAGACTATCTTTCCTACCGGGAAGTGAATGCCTTCATGGCGCGCGCGCTGTTGCGCTTCAAGAAGCCGGATACCGTTTTCTGGGTTCAGGACTATCATTTCCTCGCGCTTGGCGGCGAACTGCGTGAACTTGGCGTTACCGAGCCGATCGGCTTCTTTCTGCATACGCCGTGGCCGGCGCGTGACGTCATCGAAGGCGTGCCCCACCATCGCGAACTGGTCGAGGCCATGCTGGCCTATGACCTGATCGGGTTCCAGACCAAGGATGATTGCGAGAATTTCCGCGCCTATCTTTGCTCTTCTCCCGGTTTCAAGATCAACGGCGATGTCGTCAGGTCGCGCCACGGCAGGACGCGCATGGCGGTATTTCCGATTGGCATCGACACCGAAAAATTCGCGCGGCAAGCCGCGAAGGCCACGTCGCATCCCGATGTATCGCGATTGCGTCGAAGCCTGAACGGCGAGAAGCTCGCGATCGGGGTCGACCGGCTGGACTACTCCAAAGGGCTGGTCAACCGCATCAAGGCGTTCGACCGGATGTGGACAATGCTACCCTCGCTGTCGCGCACGGTGTCGTTGCTGCAGATCGCAACGCCCTCGCGCGGTGGAATCGAAGCCTATTGCCAGCTGCAGAATGAACTCGCAAGGCTCATCAGCGACGTCAACGGCCGGCATGGCGAGGTGGACTGGACCCCGATCCGATATCTCAACAAGGGTTTTGGTCAGACTGTGCTGGCGGGGCTTTATCGCACGGCCCAGGTCGGTGTCGTCACGCCCCTGCACGACGGGATGAATCTGGTCGCCAAGGAATATGTCGCCGCCCAAAACCCGGCCGATCCCGGCGTGCTGGTGCTTTCGAAATTTGCCGGTGCGGCCAACGAACTCGAAACGGCACTTCTGGTCAACCCCCACGACATCGATGGCATGGCGCGGACCATTGCCGTCGCGCTCTCGATGCCACTGCTCGAGCGGCGCATGCGCTGGGAGGCGATGATGGCGCGGCTTCAGCGCCGATCGATCCAGCAATGGTTCGCCGAATTCGTCGATGCGCTACGCGAGGCCGGCGGCGACAGGGAGCAAACATTGCCCGCGAGCGAGCCGCCGATCCTGTGGCCGATTCGTTCCGCGAACTCCAACGCGCGGGCAGTGACCTGAAGGTCGGCCTGCTGCGGCCTTCGTCAGCGAAACATCAGTAGCAATACGAAACGCCGTCGAGAATGGCGCAGCGCGTCTTGTTCGGTGCGTTCGGGTCGTCCAGCGGCACGACGCCCTTACCTTGGCCGACGAATACGCCCGATCCGACGTGCACCGACGATTTGTTGCCGATGATCACGCTCGGATGCGGCGACGAACTCGACCGCGTACCGTCGGACCAGATGATCGCATCGCCCGAGAGTTCGCCACGCCGTCCGTCATCGCAGGCCACGGCGGACCCCTCGCGGTGACAGACCTGCGCGAGCGCGCTTCCGGCATGGCCAAAGGCAGACAGGACAATCGCAAACATCAGAGTCCGCCTG
>Ga0070709_10001870_pt1 | contig 11414 bp, 7 predicted proteins | sample LARL51metaG_FD_65449 | JGI IMG/M metagenome (GOLD analysis project Ga0070709, IMG submission 65449) | Corn, switchgrass and miscanthus rhizosphere microbial communities from Kellogg Biological Station, Michigan, USA - LAR L5-1 metaG | ecosystem: Host-associated > Plants > Roots > Rhizosphere ...
TTCGACTGGAGCGACGTCGGCTCATGGCAAGCCGTCGCCGCCCTGACCGACGCCGATGGCGACGGCAACGCCGGCCAGGGGCAACGCGTAGCGATCGCGACGCGCGGCACTTACGTGCATGCCGCCGATCGGATCATCGCAACGGTCGGCGTGGAGAATCTCGTGATCGTCGACACACCCGACGCGGTGCTCGTCGCGCACCGCGATCATCTGCAGCGCGTGAAGGATGTTGTCGGGGAACTCAAGGCGCGCGGACACGAGGCGTACAAGCTGCACCGGACGGTGAGCCGGCCGTGGGGCGCTTACACGCTGCTGGAGGAAGCACCGGGCTTCAAGATCAAGCGCATCGAGGTGCGTCCCGGTGCCGCGCTGTCGCTGCAGATGCATCACCGGCGCAGCGAGCACTGGGTGGTGGTGCGCGGCGTCGCGCGCGTGACCAATGGCGAGCGCCAGTTCGACGTGCATCCCAACGCGTCGACGTACATTCCGGTCGAAACGCGGCATCGGCTCGAAAATCGCGGCGCCGACCCGCTCGTGATCATCGAGGTGCAGTGCGGCGATTATCTCGGCGAGGACGACATCGTGCGCTTCGAGGATCGCTACGGCCGCACGCCGGCGTAATGGGGTCGGCGCGGTATAATTCTCGTTCGCGAATCATCGCGTTCGCGCTTTTCGCATGCCGACGGCCTCGACCGATCCTGCGACGGCCGCCGCAGCACCTCTCCCGGTAACCTGCGTATCCGTCGCCGACGAACAAACGCTCGCAGATCCGTTTGCGACGCTGCCTTCGCTCGCGCCCGTTTTACCGGAGAGCGGCCGGCGGCTGGTGCTTCCGCCGCTTGCGGGATCCGCCGACGCGCTCGCCCTCGCGCAAATCGGACTCGCCGCACGGCGCCAGCATCGAATGCTCGCCGTCGTCTGTTCCGACGCGCTGTCCGCCACCCGTCTCGCGCAGGAAATGGCGTGGTTCGCGCCCACGCTTGCAATCGGCGCGTTTCCCGATTGGGAAACGCTTCCGTACGATCATTTCTCGCCGCACCAGGATCTCGTTTCCGAGCGCCTCGCGACGCTCTACCGGATCACGCGCGGCGAATGTGACGTCGCGCTCGTGGCGGCGCAGACGGCGCTCTATCGCCTCGCTCCGCAGTCGTTTCTCGCCGCGCACACGTTCTTCCTGACGCAAGGCGAAAAGCTGAACGTCGACGCGCTGCGTTCGCAGTTGGCGCTCGCCGGCTACACGCATGTCACGCAGGTCGTCTCGCCGGGCGAGTTCAGCATCCGCGGCGGCCTGATCGACCTCTACCCGATGGGCGCGCCGCTGCCGTATCGCCTCGATCTCTTCGGCGACGAAATCGAGAGCATCAAGACCTTCGACGCGGATTCCCAGCGCACGCTTTATCCGATGCGCGACGTGCGCCTTCTGCCGGCGCGCGAATTTCCGCTCGACGACGCCGGGCGGACGCGCTTCCGCGGCCGGTTTCGCGAAGTCTTCGAGGGCGATCCGTCACGCTCGCCGCTATACAAGGACATTTCTGCGGGTATCGTGCCCGGCGGCATCGAGTACTACCTGCCGCTCTTCTTCGACGCGACCGCGACGCTGGTCGATTACTTTCCGCGCGATTCGATCGTTGCGCTGCATGGCGATGTCGATGCCGCCGTCGACCGCTTCTGGGAGGACACCGAATCGCGCTACCGCCTGATGCGCGGCGACAAGGCGCGCCCGCTGTTGTCTCCGCCGCAGCTTTTCCTTCCGCATGACGAGTTGCGCGGCGCGATCAAGCCGCTTGCGCGCATCGAGCTTCCCGTCGCGAAAGCCGATGCCGCGCCAGCACCCGACGCGCCAATCCGCCGCCTGCCGTCCGTGCAGGTCGACCGGCGCGCCGACGATCCACTCGCCGCGCTGAAGGGCGTCGTTGCGATGCTGGATGGCCGCATGCTCGTCGCCGCGGAAAGTGCCGGGCGCCGCGAAACGATGCAGCAATATTTCGCCGAATACGGCGTGCGGCCGGCAACGGTCCAGAGTTTTTCGGAATTCGTCGCAGGAGACGCGAAGATCGCGCTGACGGCCGCACCGCTGCAGGCCGGCTTCGCGTGGCGGCGGGCACGCCTCGCGTTCGTCACCGAAGCGGAGCTGTATGCGAATGTCGTGCGCCGCGGCAAGCGCGATACCGGTCGCCGCTCGAACGTCGACGCCATGGTGCGCGACCTGTCCGAGATGCGCATCGGTGATCCGGTCGTGCACGAGGAGCATGGCATCGGCCGCTACCTCGGGCTCGTCACGCTCGACGTGGGCGACGGCGCGACGGAATTCCTCGAGCTCCATTACGCGAACGACGCGAAATTGTATGTTCCGGTGTCGAACCTGCACGTCATCGGCCGTTACAGCGGCGCGTCGCCCGACGCGGCGCCGCTGCACGAGCTCGGCAGCGGTCAATGGGAAAAAGCGAAGCGCAAGGCGGCGCAGCAGGCGCACGACACCGCCGCGGAGTTGCTGAACATCTATGCGCAGCGCGCGGCGCGAAACGGTCACGCATTCTCGTTCAGGCCGCATGACTACGAGGCATTCGCCGAGGGTTTCGGCTTCGAGGAAACGCCCGACCAACAGGCGGCGATCGATGCGGTGATCGCCGATCTGTCCGCCGGGCGGCCAATGGATCGGCTCGTGTGCGGCGACGTCGGATTCGGCAAGACCGAGGTCGCGCTCCGCGCCGCATTCATTGCAATCACCGACGGCAAGCAGGTTGCGCTTCTGGTCCCGACGACGCTCCTCGCCGAGCAGCACTTCCAGGTGTTTTCGGACCGCTTCGCCGACTGGCCGGTGAAGCTCGCCGAGCTGTCGCGCTTCCGCTCGGGCAAGGAGGCGAAGGCGGTGCTCGAAGGTCTTGCAAGCGGTCGCGTCGACCTTGTCATCGGCACCCACAAGCTGATCCAGCCCGACGTCAAATTCAGGAACCTCGGCCTCGTCATCATCGACGAGGAGCATCGGTTCGGCGTGCGGCAGAAGGAGCAGCTTAAGCGGTTGCGCGCGGAGGTGGACGTGCTGACGCTCACCGCAACGCCGATCCCGCGCACGCTGGCGATTTCGCTCGAAGGCATTCGCGATTTCTCGGTCATCGCGACGGCGCCGCAGCGCCGGCTGGCGATCAAGACGTTCGTCGCAGGTTATTCAACCGGCATCGTCCGCGAAGCGGCATTGCGCGAGCTGAAGCGCGGCGGCCAGATTTATTTCCTGCACAATGATCTCGGCACGATCCGCACGACGGCGGAGCGGCTCGCGCAACTGCTGCCCGAAGCCCGCATCGCCGTGGCGCATGGCCAGATGGGCGAGCGCGATCTCGAGCACGTGATGCGCGAGTTCTATGCGCAGCGCGTGAACCTGCTCGTCTGCTCGACCATCATCGAGTCGGGCATCGACGTGCCGACGGCCAATACGATCATCATCGATCGCGCCGATCGCTTCGGCCTCGCGCAACTCCATCAACTGCGCGGGCGCGTCGGGCGCTCGCACCACCAGGCGTACGCGTACCTGCTGACGCCGCCGCACGAGGCGCTGTCGGCGCAGGCGAAGAAGCGGCTGGAAGCGATCCAGATGATGGAAGACCTGGGCTCGGGCTTCTTTCTCGCGATGCACGACCTCGAGATCCGCGGCGCGGGCGAGGTGCTCGGCGATGAGCAGTCGGGCGAGATGCAGCAGATCGGCTTCCAGCTCTATGCGGACATGCTGAAGGCAGCCGTGTCGGCGTTGAAGGCGGGCCGCGAGGCGGACTTTTCGCAGCCGCTCGGCGTAACGACCGAGATCAACCTGCACACGCCGGCGCGCCTGCCACAGGAGTATTGCAGCGACGTCCATGAGCGGCTCGTGCTCTACAAGCGGCTCGCGAGCTGCGAGGCGATCGACGAGCTCGACCTGCTTCGCGAGGAACTGGTCGACCGTTTCGGTCCGACGCCTGAACCGGCGCAAGCACTGATCGCGTGCCATCGGCTGCGCCTGATCGCGCGTCCGCTCGGCGTGACGAAGATCGACGCGGGACCGGAGCGCTCGACGCTGCAGTTCGTCAAGGAGCCGCCCTTCGACGCCGGCAAGCTGATCGTGCTCGTGCAGAAGGACGGTCGCATCCGATTCGCAGGGCCCGACCGGATACGGATCGAGCGTGGCGCGCCGACACTCGCCGAACGCATTGCGCTGATCCGCGATTTCCTTGCCAAGCTGGTCTGAAGGCATTACCGCGGCCGATGCAACCCCCGCTGCCACCCCGGATGCACGTGTTCGTGCGCGACTGGCTCTCGGCGAATCAGGTCGTGCTGAAAAGCCGCGAGGGCGGCGTCGTGATCGACTCCGGTTATGGCAAGCACGCGCCGCTCACGCTGGCGCTCGTCGCATCGCGGATGGGACTCGACGGCGCGTCGCTTGCGAAGCTCGTCAATACGCATTGCCATTCCGACCACATGGGCGGCAACGCCGCGTTGCGACGCGCGTACGGATGCCCGATCGCCATACCCGCCGGCGAGGCGCCGTCGATTGCCGCGTGGGACGAGCGAACGCTGCTGCTCGATTACGCGGACCAGCGGGCCGAGCGGTTCGACGTCGACGAAGTCCTGCAGCCCGGCTCGACGCACGTCTGGGGCGATCTCGAGTGGCGCGCGCTCGCAGCCCCGGGCCACGACATGGCCGCGCTCGTGTTCTTCAACCCCGAGCACCGCATTCTGATTTCCGGCGATGCGCTGTGGCGCAACGGCTACGGTTTCGTGATGCCGCCCGAGATCGATGCATCGGCATTGCCGGCGACGCGCGCGACGCTCGAGATGATCGCCGGCCTCGGCGTCCGCTGCGTGATCCCCGGTCACGGCGAGCCGTTCAACGACGTCGATGCCGCGCTCGAGCGCGCATTTGCCCGAACGGCGGCGTTCGAAGCGGACTCGTTGCGCCTCGCGCGTCACGCGCTGAAGGTGGTGCTCGTATTTGCGCTGCTCGATCAGGAGCGCCTGCCGCTCGCATCGATTCCGGATTACGTTGCCCGGGTCGGCATCTACCGCGAATTCAATGCGCGCTTTTTCCTGCTCGAGCCGGCGGCGCTCGCAGAGCAGCTCATTGTCGATCTCGAGCGGGTCGGCGCCGTGCGGCGCGAAGGCGGGTACCTGATGCCCGCGTAAATGGGGCTTACGGTTGCGCCTGATACGCCTCGATGGGAATGATGAGTTTCACTTCATCGGCAGGTGCCAACGGAAGATTTGCCGTCATGCCCCAGTCGGAGCGTTTGATGGTCGCCGTCGCCTGCCCCCCGCACATCGGTTTCTTGTTCGAGGGGTTTGGCGCGCACCTGAAGTCATCGACCGCGAGCATCACGGGCTTCGTGACGCCGAGCATCGTGAGCTCGCCGTTGACGCCGACCACGCGGTCGCCGTCGAACTTCACGTCATCGGACTTGAAGGTGATCGTCGGATACTTCTCGACGTTGAAGAATTTTTCGCCCTTGACGATGGGATCGAGCCGGGTCGAATCGAAGGTCCGGACGGAGGCGGCATCGATCGTCACATCGACGCTGCCTTTCTTCGCGGCACGGTCGATCGTGACCTTGGCCGTCGATTTGACGAAGCTTCCGAGCTGATTGCTGAAACCGAGATGCCGGACCTGGAACGAGGGTTGAGAATGGACGGGATCGAGCACATACGTTTCCTCCGCGAGTACCGGCAAAGCGGCGAGCGCAGCGAGAGCAGCTACGGCGAAGCGGACTTCCATGGCATTGCTCCTTATCGGGTTGTTTCGTGCCTGCGCCATCCGGCGCGCATCCGCGCGAGCAAACAGGCGTTCTCGATGCGGCATTCCACCGGGGTCATGCGGCGGGCGCAAGCACCATGCGGACATGCACGAGTATGTCGTTGTCGACCGTCTCCGTGTCGGCCCATTCGCCTTCTCCGATGCGGTATTCGAGCCGCTTGAGCGAGAACGTGCCCTCGGCGACGCGGTTCCCCGAGGCGTCCGTCCTGACCGTGAGGGGCACGATGCAGTCACGGGTGATGCCTTTCAACATCAGCTTGCCAACGACTTCGTAGCGGTCGCCGCCTAGATCCCGTATCGACGTGGACGTGAAGTGCGCGACGGGGAATTTCGCCGTGTCGAACCACAGCGGGCCCTTCGCCTCCGTTTCCGATTCGCTGCTTGCAAGGTCGATGCTTCCGAGATCGACGTCGATGGCGACCTTCGACGTCGCGAGCGCCTTCGGCTGGAAGACGACGTCCGCCTTCCATTTCCGGAAGCCGCCGTCGAACTTGACGCCCATCTGCTTCATCGTGAAGCCGATCTCGCTCTTGTCCACGACGACCGAATCGGCAAGCGCGATGCCTGCCGCGAGGAAGGCCAGCGCGCCTAGCGCCCACGGCAGCATCCGCGACCGGCTCATGAATGCACGATTCCCGGGGGTTTGACGATCGGCAGCATCCGGACGAGCGCGACATCGCGATCGATGAAATGATGCTTGATCGCGGCCGCGACATGCACGACGACCACGGCGAACAGGCACGCATTGAGGCTGACGTGAACGATGCGCAATGCGTCGCCGAGTGCCTTGTCCTTTCCCACGAGATCGGGCAGCGGAACGACGCCGAGATAGAGCACCTGAACGCCGGTCGCCGAGCTGTAGAGCCAGCCGCTCAGCGGGATGACTAACAGCAGGACGTACAGCAACGCATGCGATGCGCGGGCGGCGTGCCGCTGCCACGGCGGCATAGGCACCGGCGCAGGATGCGGGCGAATGGCGCGCCACGCGATGCGCAGCGACGTGAGCAGGAAGATCGTGATGCCGATCGACTTGTGGAACAGGTACCAGTGCAGCTTGCGCGGCGAAATGGGCAGCGCGACCATCGACAGCCCGAGCAGCAGGTTGGCAACGATCAGCGCCGCTGTCACCCAATGCAGGGTGATCGCCCCGCGGTCGTAGTGTTCGCTCATGTCATGTCAGGTCCGGCGGCGTGCTTCGTGGTTGCCTTGAAGGTGGCGCGGAGGCCCGGCACGCCAGAATATCTAAACAGCATCGCCCGACGACCTATTCCGCAGCATGGGGTCTTCACGACGGATGTCCGACCGTGGCGATGAACGCGCGCATGCCGTCGAGGAGCATCTGCACGGCGAGCGCCGTCAGGACGAGCCCCATCAGCCGCTCCACCGCGATCATTCCCCGCTCGCCGAGCACACGCTGCAAGCGATGGGCGGCGACGAGTACGATCGTCGCGGCGACCATCGCGGCGGTCAGCGCGATCACCCACGCGACCCGATGCGACGGATCGCGCGAGACCATCAGCATGACGGTCGCGAGCGCCGACGGCCCGGCAATCGACGGTATCGCGAGCGGAACGAGAAACGGCTCCTCGCCGGGCGGATCGCCGAACACGCCCTCGGGATGCCGGAACACCATCCGCAGCGCGATCAGGAACAGGATGATGCCGCCGGCGATCGCCAGCGACACTTCGGAAAGCTGCAGCCAGGCCAGGAACGTCTGGCCGCCGAACATGAAGGCGAGCAGGATCACGTAGGCTGCAAGGCATTCGCGCAGCACCACGCGCGCGCGGCGAGCCGGCGCGACGTTCGAAAGCGCGGCCACGACGATCGGCACGTTGCCGAACGGGTCGATGACGAGCAGCAGCAGAACGGCAGCGGAAAAGATTTCGGCGATCGGCATTCACTGCCCCATGACGGCGCCTTCGCGCCGGGGGTCGGCGCCGCCGATCCAGCCGGTCGGCGTTCGCGCGATCGCCTGCGCGCCGCTCGGGTCGATCATCACGCGCGTCTCGTGCCCGAGCGCGTGCAATTTCGGCTGCAGTGCGACGATCGACGTGCCTTGCTCGAGCTCCGTCGGTCCATTGCGGCTTCCGAAGTTCGGCAACGCGATCGCGGCCTGCGGATCGAGCTTCCAGTCGATGATGCCGATCAGCGTCTTGATGACGTGATCGATGATGAGGCTGCCGCCGGCGGAGCCCGCGAGTGCGTAAATGCGTCCTTGCGGGTCGTACACGATCGTCGGCGCCATCGACGAACGGGGTCGCTTGCCCGGCTCGACGCGATTGGCGACGGGCCTGCCGTTGTCGACCGGGACGAAGGAGAAATCGGTCAGCTCGTTGTTGAGCAGGAAGCCGCTTTCGGTCATCAGCCGGCTGCCGAACCCGTCCTCGATGGTCGTCGTCATCGATACCGCGTTGCCCTCGCCGTCGACGATTGCGAGGTCCGACGTGGACGGAAACTCGGCGGCGGTATCCTGGCCCCATGCAAGCGCGCGCGCCTCGCGCCGCGCGGGATCGCCCGGCGGCGCGACGCCGAGACTTTTCGTCGTCGAGATCAGCAGCGAGCGTCGATGCAGGTATTCGTCGTCGAGCAGCCCTTCGGGCGGCCGGAAGAAATCGGGGTCCGCCATGTAGACATTGCGATCGGCAAACGCGAGGCGCTCCGCCTCGCTGATGAAATGCACGCTCCAGAACGACGCCGGCCCCATCGACGCGAGGTCGTACGGTTCGAGGATCTTCAGCGCCTGCAGCACTGTGAGCCCGCCCGAGGACGGCAGCGGCATTCCGCAGATTCGGAACGCGCGATAGCTGTCGCAGACCGGTTGGCGCACCTTCACACGGTATCGCGCAAGATCGGCGCGCGTCAGGTCGCCTGGATTACGGATCGCGCCGTGAATGGCGCGGACGATGTCGTCGGCGATTGCGCCATTGTAGAACGCGCCCGCGCCGCGCGCCGCGAGGACGCGCAACGTGCGCGCGTACGCTGTATTACGCAATCGGGAGCCGATCGGACGCGCATTGCCATCGGGCGTTACGAAGTAGTCGCGGGCGCGCGCCTGCGACCAGTGCGTTTCCGCAGCGACGAGCGCATGCAGCCGCGGTGAGATCGGGAAGCCGCGTTCGGCGAGCACGATCGCGCGGCGAAAGAGCCGCGGCCAGGGCAAGCGTCCATGGCGTCGATGGATCGTCTCCAGCAATGCAACGGTTCCGGGCACGCCGACCGAGCGCCCGCCGATGACCGCATCGTAGAACGCCAGCGGCTGGCCATCAGCACCGAGAAAACGATCGGGTGTCGCGGCCGCGGGAGCGGTTTCGCGGCCGTCGTAGGCGACGAGCCGTTTCGTGCGTGCGTCGTGATACAGCAGGAAGGCGCCGCCGCCCAGCCCCGACGATTGCGGCTCGACCAGGCCGAGCACGAGCTGCACGGCGATCGCGGCGTCGATTGCGTTGCCGCCCGCGCGCAGGATGTCGTAGCCGGCGCGCGTCGCGAGCGGATTCGCCGCGGCGACCATGAAGTGCCGGCTCGATACCGGCGACTTGCTCGTCCAGCCCGACGACACCTCCGGTGCGCCGGGCGTGGCCTGCGCGCAGGCCACGCCGGCTGCCAGCGCGAGCGGCGCGAGCACGCAGCCGACGACCCGCGCGACGCGTCGGCGCGCCAGCCCCCGCGTCGTGTGGCGATCGCGGCTTACGCGTGGTCCTTCAACGATTGGACGGCCGCCGACTGCGCGCAAGCGTGATCGTATGCGCCGGCTTCCATCGCGTTGCCGATGATGCGCGCGCTATTTCGCCGGCGCGGGTGCCGCCGGTGCCGCGACAGTGGTCACTGTCACCGTCGTCGTGGCGCGCGTCGTCGGCTGGGCGGCATGCAATGCGAGCAGCGGCACGATCAGCAGCGCGACGATGTTGATGATCTTGATCAGCGGATTCACCGCGGGACCCGCCGTGTCCTTGTACGGATCGCCGACGGTGTCGCCGGTGACTGCCGCCTTGTGCGCGTCGGAGCCCTTGCCGCCGAAATGGCCGTCCTCGATGTACTTCTTCGCGTTGTCCCACGCGCCGCCGCCGGTGGTCATCGAGATCGCGACGAAAAGCCCCGTGACGATCGTTCCCATCAGCAGGCCGCCGAGCGCCTGCGGGCCGAGCACGAGACCGACCACCACGGGAACGAGAACGGGCAGCAGCGACGGTACGATCATCTCGCGGATCGCGGCGCGGGTCAGCATGTCGACCGCGACGCCGTACTCGGGCTTCGCCGTGCCTTCCATGATGCCCTTGATCTCGCGAAACTGACGGCGAACCTCGACGACGACCGCACCCGCCGCGCGGCCGACGGCTTCCATCGCCATCGCGCCGAACAGGTAGGGAACGAGACCGCCGAGGAAGAGCCCGATGATCACCATGTGGTCCGACAGGTCGAACGACGTCGACAGCCCCGCCGTATCGAGCGCGTGCGTGTAGTCGGCGAACAGCACCAGCGCCGCGAGGCCCGCGGAGCCGATCGCGTAGCCCTTCGTCACCGCCTTGGTCGTGTTGCCGACCGCATCGAGCGGATCGGTGATTGCGCGCACCGAGTCGGGCAGGTCGGCCATCTCCGCGATGCCACCGGCGTTGTCGGTGATGGGCCCGTACGCGTCGAGTGCCACGATGATGCCGGCCATCGACAGCATCGCCGTCGCGGCGATCGCGATGCCGTACAGCCCGGCGCACAGGAACGAAACGAGGATCGCGAGGCAGACGGCAATCACCGGCCACGCGGTGGACTTCATCGACACGCCGAGGCCGGCGATGATGTTCGTCGCGTGCCCGGTCGTCGACGCCTGCGCGATATGCTTGACCGGCTTGAAGTCGGTGCCGGTGTAATACTCGGTGATCACCACCATCGCCGCGGTGAGCACGAGCCCGACGAGCGATGCGCCCCACAGCCGCAGCGGCGTGAGCGCGGCGGCGACGCTGCCGATGTCGCGCATCATCCACTGCGTGATGAAGTAGAAGCCGATCGCCGAGATGACGCCCGCGACGATGAGCCCGCGGTAGAGCGCGTTCATGATCTTGCCGCCGGTCCTCGCCTTGACGAAATAGCAGCCGACGATCGACGCGAGGATCGAGAAGGCGCCGAGCACCAGCGGGTACGCGACGGCCGTCGACGCCATCGCGGGCAGCAGCAACGCGCCGAGCAGCATCGTCGCGACGATCGTCACCGCGTAGGTTTCGAACAGGTCGGCCGCCATGCCGGCGCAATCGCCGACGTTGTCGCCGACGTTGTCCGCGATGACGGCGGGATTGCGCGGGTCGTCTTCGGGAATGCCCGCTTCGACCTTGCCGACGAGATCCGCGCCGACGTCGGCGCCCTTCGTGAAGATGCCGCCGCCGAGCCGCGCGAAGATCGAGATCAGCGATCCGCCGAACGCGAGGCCGACGAGCGGCTCGATCACGTGCTGCAGGCCCTCGTTCATCAGGTTCGGCGCGTAGCTCGCCGATTCGACCAGGAACCAGTAGAAGCCGGTGACCCCGAGAAGACCCAGTCCGACGACCAGCATGCCGGTGATCGCGCCGCCCCGAAAGGCAACGGCGAGCGCCTCGTTCAATCCGGTGCGCGCCGCCTCCGCCGTGCGCACGTTCGAGCGCACCGACACATTCAT
>Ga0070709_10001871_pt1 | contig 11411 bp, 8 predicted proteins | sample LARL51metaG_FD_65449 | JGI IMG/M metagenome (GOLD analysis project Ga0070709, IMG submission 65449) | Corn, switchgrass and miscanthus rhizosphere microbial communities from Kellogg Biological Station, Michigan, USA - LAR L5-1 metaG | ecosystem: Host-associated > Plants > Roots > Rhizosphere ...
CGAAATCATCCGGCGCAATCGCAATGCCCCACGGCGAGTGCAACGGGCCGTGTACGGCAAAGTGGCTCTTCAATTCGCCGGCAGGTGTGAAGGAATCGACGAAGCCGCCTTGCGCTTTGTTCAGGGCGGTGTAGGTGACCCAAATGGTTTCGACGCCGTTGCCGTCCATGGTGGTCTGAATGCCGTATGGGGTGAAATTGCTCGGAATTTTGCTGTCGACGAAGGCCTCGGGACTGAGCTCAGTGAGTTGAAAATTTGAGTCGAATACGTCGATTCTGCGGTTCGGGCCGCCGTCCGCGGCGTAAAGAAATTTATTGCCGTTGTTGGTGGCGATGGCCAAGCCCGTGTATGTGGCTCCGGCGGAGGAGCGATTTGCGGCCAGCGTGGCATTGACGCCGCCGACTGCGGGATTCCATCCACTGATAGATCCATCGAGCGCGGCGAAGATGAAGATTGCAGGGGCAGAAACTTGTTTATTGGAAGTTGGATTGATGCCGGTGATGGTGAAAGCTGTGCCTCCGCGAGGAGTGTTAGAGGCAACTATGCCAGTTGGCATTCCTGGTCCTCCAGACACGGACGGAATGCTCACAACCAAACCGAGCGGAGTGGCTGAAACACCATTGGTGTTGCTGATGGAATAAAGCGTGGAGAGTCCGGTTGCATTGTCGCTAACCCAGAAGGGGCTAGTCGAAGTGGAAACAAGGCCCCAGGCGTTGACGAGATGCACGTCTTGAACGGTACCGCCGGCGCCACTGTTGGTGACCAGATCGCTGCGGGTGTATTGCGCGAAGCTAGAACTGGGAATCAAGACCGCGAAAGCAAACACTGCCAGCGTTGTCCATTTCAGTCGCATTTTTCCACTTGCTCCTATAGGTCGAAGGTGGCCATCGGAATTGCAGCTAGACCTGGTGGGATTTGCGAGGAATCGCTTTCATCCTCAGAGGCTACAAACGCAATGACCTATAAAGCTTAGTGGCGAGCGGCGAAACGAGTGTCACGGCGAAGTCTAAATGCTGTAAATTTGGCAGCGGATTGAAGCATGGACGAGGACTTCAGAATGGGATTTCAGTCCGTGTAATTGAAAGTGTGCGTGTGAGGAATATTTGCGAGTCCTACGGTTCATACCAATATTGCAGACTGACTTGCACGTGGGAGATGACGGCAATTCCATTCCGCTGGGCGGGCTCGTAGAGGTATTGCTTCATTTCTTCGACCGCGTGTTGCCGCAGCTTTGTTGGACCGGACAAGACCGTTACGGACTTGATGTGTCCGGTTGTGTCCACCAACGCATCGACGTTTACGGTGCCGGTGACGTAGTTCTTCAGCGCTTCCGGAGGAGCTACTGGCTTTACGGCGTGAAGCAGCTTCGGCAGAGCGAATGAGCCACCTTCTGTCGTGGAGGCGGCAGTCGTCGTGTCCGTATTGAGTGATGCGGAAGGAGATGGTGCAGAGTTGTTTGTGGCTGCCGCGATTTTGCCGGGCGCAACGGAAGCGCCGCCTTTTGTTTGCGCTGTGTCCGAGGGTCTATCGGCTGTTCGCCGCGAATTCGGAGCCGCTGCGGTTTTAGGAATTGGCGCGCTTGAAATCTCCGCGCGGGGATTTGCGGAGAAACTGGAAACGATTTTCTCGGATTTATTTTCCGTAACGATCACGGGGCTCGATTTTGCCGCAGGGATGTTCGTGTTCGTTGCGATGGGCGCCGTAGCTGCTGAGGTCTTAGGGAGGTCGTACGAAGCGGTGAGACCATTCTCCATAGCGGTTGGTTTCAGCGCTAATGGTCTGGAAGCGACTGACAGCGTTTTCGCGGACTTAGGAGCCACCGGCTTTATTGGTGAGCTGCCGAATGCGCCGAAGTCATAGGCGAGCGCCAGGCAAAGCACGGCTGCAAGAGTGGCCGCGACCAGCCATTTTTTGCTGGCGATTTTTTGCGCGACGCGTGTCCGGGATTTTTTCGGATATGCGACCAGGCGCTTCGACGAATGCGCAGGTTCCTGTTTCGCTTCCAATGCGCAAAGTTCTTCGAGCCGCCGTTCTTCTTCTTTTCTGGCGACCTCCGCGCCGATTTTTCCGGCAGCTTTGGTTGCGGCGGGTCCGGCGAGCGCATCGGCGGCAGCTGCTCCTTCCGCTGGCGCGGACTCGGTGAAGGCTTTCAGTTGTGTTTGCAACTGAGAGACTTCCTGCTTCAGCCGTTCGACTTCCTGCAGGCTGGGCGGGGTTGCCGTTTGGGCCAGCGCGATTGGAGACTCTTCGGTGTCGGTGCGGGCCTTCGAGGCGCTAGCGGGAAGCGCAGGCACAGGGGACTTGGGGAATTCGATGCCCCAAAAGTCGGGGCAGGGTTCGGTGAATTCCAGATCAACGTAGCAATTTGTGGGGCGAAAACTGCGCTTGCGGAGAACTTGAGTCACAACCTCTTTACCGGTGCTCTTGTTGGTGAGAAAAAGCAGTTGGCCGTCAGCCACGGCCGCAGAAAGGCGGATCACGGCGCCATTTTCGAAGACCAGGACCGTTTGCGTCTCTTCCGTAAATAGTTCACGCTTCGCAGCGCTATCACCTGGGCGGGCACCGGTGGCGACGACTGCGGTTTCAAGAGCGACCGGCTGCTGCGAATTGCTTTCTGCCGGGCGCAATGCGCCCACTGCCTGAAGACCCGAGCGTAAGTTGACCGACGACGCCAAATCATTTCCCCATAGAGAGGAGCGTGATGCGCAGAGCTCCTGCTAGTCTTGCGGACACACCATAAATGCAGGTAGGCAGCGCTCTCCCGAAAATGTTCACAATTTACTGGACCGAAGGCTATAGTACGCGCGTACTGCGAGTAAACTTGCCGATACCTGGGCGCGCTACCGCGGAAGCTCGGACAAATCGTTGTATATTTCGGTGTATATTAGGGATCGTGGCGCGGGAGTGGCGGAACTGGCAGACGCGCAAGACTTAGGATCTTGTGGCCTTAAAACCGTGGAGGTTCAAGTCCTCTCTCCCGCACCAATTTAACGGTAATTGTCACATATTTTTTGGGTTTCTTTCGGCGGTTCTGCCGTTTTTGGTCATTCTTTCCGCTTTGCGAATCTGTCTATTCACGATGAAATTGCCCGCAGAAATGGTTCTGCAATTCGCGTGCTGCTAGCGGAGTAGTTTGTGCTTTCAAGGAGCTTGTATATGGAGCGCAGTGTCGACTCGCTGCTGAAACTTTATAAGCCGGAGAATCCTCTGGAGAAGGCTTCGACGATTCCATCGCCGTGGTATTTCGACGCGCGAATTGCGCGCCTGGAGAGTGAACGGGTGTTTGCGCATAGCTGGCAGCTTGCCGGTCGTGCGGACCAAGTTCGCGAGAAGGGGCAATTTTTTACGACGCAACTGGGAGACGAACCGATCGTGGTTGCGCGTGGCGAAGATGGCCTGTTGCGCGGGTTTTACAACGTGTGCCGGCATCATGCGGCGGCGGTCGTAACGGAGGTGCAAGGCTGCGCGAAGCAGTTTCGCTGTCCTTATCATGGCTGGACGTATGGAAATGATGGCGCGCTAAAAGGAATGGTGGAATTTGAAGGCGTATGCGATTTTGACCGCGCGAAAAATGGCTTAGTACCGGTAGCGGTCGATACCTGGGAGAATTTTGTTTTCGTGAATCTGGATGGCACAGCGGGATCGCTGAATGATTTTCTGGGTAGCGTGCCAGAGTTGGTGGCTCCGCTACGGTTGACGGAGAAATTGAAATTTTTCGATCGCCGCGTGTACACATTGCACTGCAACTGGAAAGTGTACGTGGATAACTATCTGGATGGCGGCTATCACGTGCCGCATGCACACAAAGGGCTGAGCAGTGTGATCGAGTATACCCGCTACACGATCGAGAATCTCGATCGCGCGTGTTTGCAGTCCAGCCCGCTTTCGTCGGATTCGGGCAGCGAAACGCGCGTGGCAAACACGCGGCAGGGGCGCGCATTTTATTTGTGGATGTATCCGAACTTTATGATCAACGCGTATGAAGGCGTGATGGACACGAATTTAGTTTTGCCGCTAGCAGTGGATAAATGCGCGGTCGTTTTTGATTATTACTTTGCAGATGCCAGTGCGGCTGCGGAAAAGCGAAACAGCGAAAGTATTCGGGTGAGCGAAGTGGTTCAGGATGAAGACATGGCGATTTGTGATGCGGTGCAAAAAGGATTGGCCTCACGCGCATATCTGGCTGGCCGTTTGTCGGTGCGGCGTGAGGCTGGGGAACATCTGTTTCACCGGCTGCTGTATGCCGATCTTGCAAAGGAGACTGCAACTGCTAGTGTCTCCGGGTGAAATGACGAGTGCGGATGTGACCTGAAAGCGGCTGCGAAAGAAAGAGCAGGCTTGGAACACTCTCGCGGTAGTATTGGCCTACTATGAAGACGAGATTATCCGGCAAAGGGCAGGTTCTGATTCCGGCACGGATTCGGAATCGGATGAATTTGCATGCTGGCGACGCGATAGACATCCGTGTCGAAGGCGAACAGATCGTGCTCGTGCCGAAGCAGAGACGAGCGAAGACCGCGCGAATTATTAAGGACCGGCTAACTGGGTTTCCAGTCCTAACGGCTGGCCAGAACGCGCCAGTACTTACGAGCGAAGAAGTCGCACGGACTCTCCCTGATTTTCCGTGACCGGGTTCGATCATTGTGGATTTTTGAGCGTGCGACTGAGCGAAGCTAACGAGACCGGACTATCAATCCGTTTGCGGCGTCGGATTGACCGAGTATGGAGCGTAACTTATACTTATGGTTCGCTTTGCAGGGTACTTCGAATTCGATTTGCAGGATAACTTCTCGCCTGTCATCCCTGATTTGCCCTGAACTGCAACAAACGTCCTGAAAAAGAACAAAACGGTAGAAAAGAGGAAAGTGGCATGGCTGAAGCAACTTGCCGGCGTGAATTGGACTTGGAAATTCCCGCGGAAGATGTGAGCAAAGCGACAGAGCGGGCGGCGAAAGAGATTGCACGGGTGGCGCGGGTACCGGGATTCCGCGTCGGGAAAGCTCCAATTTCGCTGATCAAACGCCGTTTTGCGGACGATATTAAGGGCGAAGTGTTGCAGTCGCTGGTTCCGGAGCGCGTGGAAAGAGCGGTAGCAGAGCAAAAATTGAGCCCGGTATCGCAGCCGCAGGTGGACAAGCTGGATTTCAATGATGGGCAGCCGTTGAAATTCCGCGCGGTGTTTGAAGTTTTGCCGGAATTTGAGCTTGGGACGTACAAAGGGCTGGAAATTGAAATGCCCGCGATGGACGTGACGGACGAGGACGTCAACAAGGCGCTGGAAGAGACACGGGAACGGGCAGCGGCGTTTGCTCCCGTGGAAGGTAGAGCGATTGAAAATGACGACTTCGCGCAATTGAAGCTGGTGGGAACGCCGGAAGACGGCGGCGAACAGCTGCAGGCGGATAGTGTTTTGTGCCATGTGGGCGCCGCAGAGACGATGGAAGCGTTCAACGAAATTCTGCGGGGGGCGAACATCGGCGATCACAAGGACTTCGATGTGGATTATCCGGCGGATTATCCGGACCAAAAATTGGCCGGAAAGAAATTTCATTACGCAGCGGACGTAACCGGCATCAAAGTAAAGAAGCTCCCGGACTTGAATGACGATTTTGCGAAAGACGTGAGCGACGCCGTGACTTTGGATGAGCTGAAAACCAAGATTCGCGAAAGCCTGGAGCACCAGAGGGATCATCGCCAGAAAGACTTGCAGCGGGAGAGAGTGATTTCAGAACTGGTGAAGATGCACGAGTTCCCTGTTCCCGAATCGCTGGTGGAGCAGCAGATGGATGTTCGTCTGGAACGCGTGATTCGTTCTCTGGCGCAGCAAGGAGTCGATCCAAGAGCGGTGAATCTGGATTGGGCGGCACTGCGGGGAAAGCAGCAAGATCGCGCGAAGGACGATGTGAAAGCTGAACTGATCATCGACCGAATCGCTTCGACCGAAAATATCGAAGCGACGGACGAAGAAGTGGAGCACGAACTGCAACACCTCAGCAGCCATAGTGGCGAATCGGTGGAAGCAATTCGCGCTCGTTTGACAAAGCAGGGAGCGCTGGATAGGATGAAAGCTAAGCTGCGGAGCGATAAAACTCTCGATTGGCTAGCGCAAAACGCCAATGTTCGTACTGCGGCTGCGGCAGCAGGTTAGAGCTCACCGCAGCAGTCTTACCAAACCACTTCCAGAGACAATTTTAGTCATGACCGCGAAGCGGCCAATGGATCATCGATAAAAATGAAAAACTACGAAGAACCCGTATATCGCGGCACAACGCTTGTACCGATGGTGGTGGAACAGACCAGCCGCGGCGAACGCGCTTACGATATCTATTCGCGGCTGCTGAAAGAACACATTATTTTTATCGGCACGCCCATCGATGATCACGTTGCGAACCTGGCGACCGCGCAGATGTTGTTTTTGCAAGCCGAAGATCCGGAAAAAGATATTCAGCTTTACATCAATTCTCCGGGCGGATCGATCACGGCGGGATTTGCAATTTACGACACGATGCAGTTCGTGAAACCCGACGTGGTGACGACGTGCGTCGGGCAGGCGGCTTCGATAGCGGCGGTTCTGCTGGCGGGCGGCTCGCCGAAGAAGCGTTTCGCGCTGCCGAACGCGCGGGTGCTGATTCACCAGCCGTGGATGTCCGGTCTGGGCGGACAGGCGACGGACATCGATCTGCACGCAAAAGAGATTTTGCGCATGCGGATGACCATCAATCAGATTTTGTCGAAGCACACCGGGCAGCCCGTGGAGAAAATTGAACGGGATGTGGAACGCGACTACATCATGAATCCCGATCAGGCAAAAGAGTACGGGATGATTGATGAAATTATTTTCAAGCACAAGTAGCGAGAGGCGGAGAGAGAAGAGAGATTCCCTGCCTGGGCAGGCAGGCTCGCGCTGCTCGGAATGACGGCTGGAGCAGAAGAACGGAATGACGGACGAATGAGGAAGTAGAAACGCCGTTCCAAAAAGTTAGTAGTGGCTGAGATTATTTTTGGCGCGGAGGCAAATTCGGCCTAGAATGAACTGGGAAGCTCCGCCGGCAAGCGTGGCGGAGCAGAGGCCTTCACACCGTGAAACAAAAGTACAACCCGGATGAGCCGTTGCGGTGCTCCTTCTGCCACAAGACGCAGGAGCAGGTTGAGAAGCTGATCAGCTCGCCTTCGGACTATCCGCGCGCATACATCTGCAACGAGTGTGTGAGCGTTTGCGAAACGATTCTGGAAGACGAAAAGCGCGAGCAGGCTGCGGCTCCTGCGAAGCGGCTTCCCCGGCCACCGGAGATCAAGCAATTTCTCGATGGCTACGTGATTGGGCAGGATCGTTCAAAGAAGAAGCTGGCGGTCGCGGTTTACAACCACTACAAGCGGATCTTTTTGAACAAGCAGCCCGGCGACGTGGAGCTGAGCAAGTCCAACATTTTGCTGATTGGGCCGACGGGAACCGGCAAGACTTTGCTGGCGCAAACGCTTTCACGCATGCTGGAAGTGCCGTTTGCGATCGTGGACGCCACAACGCTGACGGAAGCCGGGTACGTCGGGGAGGACGTTGAAAATATTATTTTGAAACTGCTGCAGGCCGCGGATGGCGATGTACAGAAAGCGCAGCAAGGCATCATCTACATAGACGAGATCGACAAGATCGCGAAAAAGGACGAAAACCCGTCGATCACCAGGGATGTTTCCGGCGAAGGCGTACAGCAGGCGCTGCTGAAGATTCTGGAAGGCACGGTGGCCAATGTGCCGCCGCAGGGCGGGCGCAAGCATCCGCACCAGGAATTTACGCCGGTGGATACGACGAATATATTGTTCATCTGCGGCGGAGCGTTCGTGGGCCTGGAAAAAATTATTGAGAAGCGCGCCGGGACGCGAGCGTTGGGATTTCACACGGACACAACGCCCTCAACGGCGCAGCGGCGCAATACGGAATTGCTGGAGCAGGTGCAGCCTGGGGATCTGATCCGCTATGGATTGATTCCGGAATTTGTGGGGCGCTTGCCGGTGGCAGGCGTGATGGCCGATCTGGACAAGAACGCGTTGATGAAGATTTTGACCGAGCCAAAGAACGCGCTGCTGAAGCAATACCAGCGGCTGTTTGAATTTGAGAATGTACGGCTGCGGTTCACGGACGATGCGCTGGAAACGGTGGCGGAGTTGGCGCTTCAGCGCAAAGTGGGTGCGCGAGGCTTGCGCATGATTCTGGAAGACCTCATGCTGGAGTTGATGTATCACTTGCCGATGCAGCGCAAGCTGCGCGATTTCGTAGTGACCGCTGAAATGGTTCGCGGACACGAAATCAATTGGAGCTTGCTCGAAAAAGCAGGGTGACCGCTGGCGAGCGCACGATAGCTCTAATCCATTGAGTTTTAACGGTTCGCTCTGAGTGTCGATTTTTCAGAGATAGCGCAAAGGCCCTAATGTTCAATCGCGAAAAACAAGAAATGAAGCGCGTACCGATGATGCCAGTGCGGGACATGGTGATTTTTCCCCAGCAGATGACTCCGTTCATCGTGGGCCGGGAAGCCAGCGTTCGCGCGCTTGAAGAGGCTCTTGCGGGCGACAAGAAAATTTTTCTGTCCACGCAACACGACGCGTCGGTGGACGATCCCAAGCCGGAAGAAATCTATGCCGTCGGAACACTGGCAAATATCGTGCAGAGCGTGAAATTGCCCGATGGAAATATCAAAGTGCTGGTGGAAGGGGTCGAGCGCGCCAGGGCGCTGTCGATTACCGGCGATGAAGGCTTTTTCCGGGCGACGGTGCGGTTGCTGGGCGCACGCGTTGAACCTTCGCCGCAAGTGGAACAGCTGGTGCAGAAGGTTACCGGGCTGTACGAGCAATTCATCAAGCTTTCGCAAAGCCTGAACTACGACACGATGATTGCGGCCGCGAGAGTGGATGATCCGGCGCGCCTTTCCGACACCATCGCAGCTAACTTGCAGCTTCCGGTCGATGAAAAGCAGGATTTGCTGGAGACGACTGATCCGCTGGAACGGTTGACGCGCATTTCCGACATTCTGGAAATTGAACTGGAAAAGCTGAACGTGGATCGCAACATCAACACGCGCGTGAAGCGACAGATGGAGCGCGCACAAAAAGAGTATTACCTGAACGAAAAGCTGAAGGCGATTCAGAAGGAGCTGGGACGCGGCGAGAAGAGCGAACTCGACGAACTGAAGAAAAAAATCGAGAGCGCGGGTATGTCCCCGGACGTACAGGAAAAAGCGCTGACGGAATTGAAGCGCCTGGAACTGATGCCACCGATGTCCGCGGAATCCACAGTGAGCCGGAATTATCTGGATTGGCTGCTGGCAGTGCCGTGGAAGAAGCGTTCCAAGGAAATCCGCGATATCAAGTCCGCGGAAGAAATTCTGAACAAAGAACATTTTGGGCTGGAAAAAATCAAGGACCGCATCCTGGAATTTCTTGCCGTGCGGCAACTGGTGAAGAATCCCAAGGGATCGATTCTTTGCTTCGTGGGGCCTCCGGGCGTGGGAAAAACTTCGCTTGCGATGTCCATCGGGCATGCGACGGGCCGCAAATTTGTGCGCGTCTCGCTGGGCGGGGTTCGCGACGAGGCGGAAATCCGCGGCCATCGCCGCACGTATATCGGCGCGTTGCCGGGCCAGATCATTCAAATGATGAAAAAGGCTGGCACGGTAAACCCGATTTTCGTGCTGGACGAAGTGGACAAGATGTCCACGGATTTTAGAGGCGACCCTTCCGCAGCGTTGATGGAAGTGCTCGATCCAGAGCTGAACCACGGCTTCACGGATCATTACCTGGACGTGGAATACGATTTATCGAAAGTCATGTTCGTGTGTACCGCTAACGTGCTGCATACGATTCCGCAGCCGCTGCAGGACCGCATGGAGATTCTGCGGCTGGCAGGCTACACGGAACAGGAAAAGCTCGAAATCGCGAAGCGCTTTCTGGTAAAGCGCGGACGCGAGGCCACGGGACTGACGGAAGAAAATTTGACCTTCCAGGACGAAGGTCTGCTGCACGTGATTCGGCACTACACGCACGAAGCGGGTGTGCGCAGCCTGGAACGTGAAATCCAGAACATCGCGCGAAAGGTGGCTCGCAAAGTTGTCACCGAGGGCGCCGAAGCGGTCAAAGTGGAAATTACCGCGGCAAACGCGAACGAATATCTCGGCATCCTGAAATTCCGCGAATTCTGGCTGGAGAAGCACAATGAAATCGGCCTGACAACCGGGCTTGCCTGGACCGAGGTGGGCGGTTCGGTATTGGCGACCGAAGCGACGCTGATGGAAGGCAAGGGGCGGCTCACGCTAACGGGAAAACTTGGCGAAGTGATGCAGGAATCCGCGCAAGCCGCGATGAGCTACGTTCGCTCGCGCGCCGCGCAGATGGGTTTGCCTAAAGATTTTTACCGCACTCTGGATATTCACTTGCATGTGCCGGAAGGCGCAATACCGAAGGATGGTCCCTCGGCGGGCATCACGATCTGCACTTCCATAGTCAGTGCGCTCACACGGATCCCGGTACGCTGCGACGTGGCCATGACGGGAGAGATCACGCTGCGCGGCAAAGTTCTGCCCATCGGCGGCATCAAAGAGAAATTGTTGGCGGCCCATCGAATGGGCTTGCGTACGATACTGGTTCCGAAGGACAATGAGAAGGACCTGCCGGACATCCCGCAGGAGATCCTCGCAAGCCTGACAGTGCACCCGGTTGAGACGATGGATGAAGTGCTGCAGATTGCTCTTGAGCGTGCGATTGTGCCTATTGAGCATGCGGCCGTCGCGCCGGTTGCCGAGGGGTTTGTGAGCGGCGCTGAAAAAGACTCGAGTTTGACCAACTGACGTTGCCCGCACCGCCCGCGGTTCCCTGCCTCGGGTGTCTCGTAAGAAATCCACGCGGGATGCGAAGGTTGCCAATCCACGATTGCCCAATTTGGACGGTGTAGTGCGCCGCCGAAGCGGTAATCCATCCCGAGAAACATCTCTGTTACAGGAACTCTTCAACACTCAAAAACTACGAAGTTAAGGACATATGGCTAAAGAAACTGCAGAAACCAATAATCAAATCAGTATCAGCCTTGCGGAGCTCAAAGAAAAAAACATCACCGACCTGGCAAAGATCGCCAAGGAACTGAACGTTCCCGGCGCCAGCGGCATGCGCAAGCAGGAGCTAATCTTCCAGATCCTCCGCGCGCAGACGGAGAAAAGCGGACTGATCTTCTCTGAAGGCGTGCTGGAATGCTTGCCGGACGGATTCGGATTTCTTCGCGCGCCGGAATACAACTATTTGCCGGGACCGGACGATATTTACGTTTCACCATCGCAAATCCGCAAATTCGATCTGCGCACCGGGGACACCGTTTCCGGCCAGGTACGGCCGCCGAAAGATGGCGAACGCTATTTCGCCTTGATCAAGGT
>Ga0070709_10001872_pt1 | contig 11408 bp, 19 predicted proteins | sample LARL51metaG_FD_65449 | JGI IMG/M metagenome (GOLD analysis project Ga0070709, IMG submission 65449) | Corn, switchgrass and miscanthus rhizosphere microbial communities from Kellogg Biological Station, Michigan, USA - LAR L5-1 metaG | ecosystem: Host-associated > Plants > Roots > Rhizosphere ...
CTGGCCCGGGTCCGGGCCGAGATGGACCAGGCCTACGCGGCCCTGCGGGCTGCCGAGCGAGCCATCAGGCGGCTGACCGGAGAACTGATCGAGATCGGCGCCGAGGAACGGGCCGAGCTGGCGCGATACATGGGGGACGCGAGATGAGCCGCTACCACGACGACTACGACAGCGAGGCCTTCCCGAACCAGGCGCTGTTCTGGGAAGCGAACTACGAGCGGGCACTGAAGGGCAAGCGAGGCCGGAAGGCTCTGGCTGACCTGCGCGCCGCGCTGCTGGCACTGCCTGAGCCGCGCCTGATCCAGGGAGCCCTGTGCACGGTCGGGGCGACCGCCGAGGCGCAGCGACTGGACGCCGAGTGGATGAACCCCCCGCCCCCGCCCGGCTGGAGCCGGCACGACCCGATGGCCGGATCACTGCGGGACGCCATTGACGGCCAAGGCGAGGGCGTCTGCGCCATCGGCGCGTACCTGTGGCACCGCAAGGTCCGGGCGGGCCTGGACCCCGATGAGGCGTTCGCGTCGCTGCCGAGGCTGCTCCAGGACGACCACGACATCGCCGAGACGGCCAGCGAGGCCGAAGCGGCGGGCGTTGCCTACGTGCTGGCCTGGCGTCTCGCCTACATGAACGACGAGTGGTTCGCTGGCAAGTCTCCCGAGGACCGATACACGGCGTTCCTGGCGTGGATCGACAGCCAGCTGGCGGACACGGCGGTGGCGTCATGAGCCGCCAGACAGCAGAGCGCCCGGTCAACCTCGACACCGTCCGCACCTGGCCGCCCAAGGTCCGCGCCGACGTGCGGAGCGTGCTGACCCGGGGACTGTCGATGCAGTCCTCGCCCGCGCTGCTTGCGGCGGTCGGCGAGATCACGGGCGTGATCGACGCAGTGGACGCCGAGGCGGTGGCGCCGAGATGAGCTTCGCGACCGCGAACACGCCGATGACCCGCAAACGCACCACGGTTGACGTGGACGTGACCGTTGAGGTCGACATCTCCGACCTGGAAGAGAACGGCTGGCACCACGAGGACGACTGCCCGTCATCGCAGCCTGAGCGCCGCGAGAGCACGAAGGCGGTCACCGAGGCGCTGGCCAGCCTTCACCGGCAGGCGCACCCCTCGCAGCCACCGGACCCGCTGACCTGCCGCGAGGAGCCGTGCAGGTCACTCAGCTACGACGAGATAAGGCCCGGCCGATGACAGAGGCCCTGACGCCCCTGCAGGCGCTCATCGCTGCGGTCGGCCGCTTCCAGCGGGCCGAAGCGGCTGACCCGCGCTCGCACGCCGAGGCCAGAACCGAATGACCACCCAGACCGGAAGGACCGGACCCATGACCACTGCCACGACTGACGGAACCCGGGCTGAGGCCGAGATCCGCGCCGAGCTGGGCAGGCTCGCCCCGCTGCCTTCACAGGGCCCCGTGGGCTCGGCGGAGATGATCCGCTACCTGCTGGTGCGCGCTTCGGCCCGGTACCACCTGATGCTGGAAACAGCGTTCAGCCTGGACGGCCAGGCGGCGATGTGCGCCGAGTTCGCCGCGGCGGTCGCGTTCCGCGAACTGGAGGAGATCGCGGGACCGCAGACGGCATCCAGGCTGGCCCAGTCGGTCCGGGATGCGTGGGCTGACGGGGGAACGCTGGGGGAGCGGGCGTGGTCGCTGCTCGGCGCGGGACTGTCCGGCCGGGTTCAGGAACTGGCCTGCGAGCTCGGCGACTCCACGCAGCCGGAGATCGGGTACTCGCAGCTCCACGGCAAGCTGCGCGACCGGATTGACGCGGCCCTCCAGGACTCCATGGACTCCTGTGCCCGCTGCAAGGCATGCGATGCCCAGGTAGACGCGGTGATGGCGGTACTGGCCGCTGAGGCCGCTCCCGTCCCGTCCGCAGCAATCGAGGCCCTGACCCGGCTGGCAAGCGACCAGGTGATATTCACCGAGCGGGACCTGGTAGACGTTCCTGACCCGCTGACTGCCGAGCGGAAGGCACGGAGCGAGTTCGCCGCGCGGGCACTGGAAGCGATCGGCAGCCCGGCAGCAGCCGGAGTCCCGCCAGCGGCTGCCGTCACGGCACTGAGGGCGCTCGCGTCGGACGAGCCGATGACGGACCTGAAGCCGGGCAATCACGCCTACCTGGCACTGCAAGCAGAGATGGACGCAAGGCGGGAGTTCGCTGCAGCGGCGCTGGCAGCGTGCCGCGAGGCGAATCCCGTCCCGTCAGAGCCGGTCATGGAACTGCTGGAGCTGGCCTGGTCGCTCATCTGGTCTGCGGCATCCGGAGGGGGCGACCCCCTCTTCCGCAGCACCGCATGGGGTGCGGCCCAGGTCCAGTTCGAGGACCGCTACAAGGCTCTCGTAGCCGAATACGCGGCAGCAAAGGCCGGGCGTCCTGCCGAGCCAGCCGCCGAGCCAGAGCCGCCGCTCGGCCGACTGGCGAACGTCGAAGTCAAGGGCTTCCGCGACCTGGGCGTCGTAGCGGTCAGCGAGATCACGCTCGCCGGGGTGCCGTTCCTGCATGCCGAGAACCGCGACGGATCATCGGCTGACTTCCCTGCCTCGTCGGTGCACTTCATCGCCTGGCTGCCGCCCGGCTCGCCGTGGCCGGACAAGCCCAAGGCCATCGCCTCGCGGCCAGCGACATTCGGCCATCCGGTCGGTGACGAGGACGACGACCCCGACGACTACATGGCTCACGCCCGCGGCTGCAAGGACCCGAACTGCAACGGCGACTGCATCCCGTTCTGACCGCTGGCCTAGGCCCTGACAGAAACCTGCTGGAAGTGACGAGAACATGACACCCGAGCCAAGTACCGCCCCGAAGGTCAGGGGCTCCTGCCTGAACGGCTGCGGCGAAACCCTCACGCTTACCGAGCCCGGAGAGATCCAGTGCTCAGCCGGGAACTGCCCCGGCCCGGGCGGAGTCGCCGCTCTCCTGGCCAACCCGAGCCCGGATCATTTCGTGGAGTTCGGCCCGGACTGGTGGCAGATCTCCCACCCGCTGCGGGAACTGGCTACCGGCCCTACAGCGCTGAACCCGCACCGGTGCACGCTCGCCGGGTTCGTCAACGCGCTTCCGTCGCTGCCTGACCCTGGCGTCTACAAGGTGATCCTCACCGGTGACCTGTGGACGTGGGGAACGCCGATCGAGCCTGTGCCCGGTGACGAGGCTGGCCGCGAGATCGTGCCGGACTCGGGGGCGGCAGCGTGACCAAGCCAGCGTTTGACCTGGTCAGCTCGCGGCGGACGGCACGTACCGAGGTGCTGTGGTCTAACCGGCCGTTCCCGTCTGCCCGGTCGATGCTGTTCGAGGTCGGTGAGGCGTCGTGAAACCTGAGCCGTACTGGAGCGCCGACGGCCTGACCCTGCATGTCGGTGACTGCCGCGAGGTGATGGCCGGGTTCGAGCCGGACAGCTTCGACGCGGTGGTTACTGATCCGCCGTATGACCTGACCAGCGGCAAGAAGGGCGGCACCGGCGCGGCATCGGTCAACCTTGACTCGCCGTACGGCCGGGCGCGCATCGGAACCGGCGGGTTCATGGGCGCAACCTGGGACGCGACCGGCGTTGCCTTCGACCCGGAGACGTGGCGGGCTGTCTACCGGGTCCTGAAGCCCGGCGGCTGGGTGCTGGCTTTCGGCGCTACGCGCACCTGGCACCGGCTCGTGTGCGCGATCGAGGACGCGGGCTTCGATGTCCGCGACCAGGTAGCAGAGCTAACTGGTCAGGACGCTCCGGGCCTTATGTGGCTGAACGGATCAGGCTTCCCGAAGTCGCTTGACGTGTCCAAGGCCATCGACAAGGCGGCAGGCGCGGAGCGCGAGGTCATCGCAACAGGCGAGCCACTGCGGCGGATGATCCCCGGCGCGCGGCAGAACGCCACCGGGTCCTGGGTCAAGGACGACGGGCGCGAGTTCGTGCCGGTCATCACCGAGCCCGCGACAGCCGAGGCTGCCGAGTGGGACGGGTGGGGAACCGCGCTCAAGCCTGCCTGGGAGCCGATCGCCGTAGCCCGAAAGCCCCTGGCCGGGACGGTCGCCGCCAACGTGCTGGCTTACGGCACCGGGGCACTGAACATAGACGCCTGCAGGGTCAGCACCCCCGATAGCACGTCCCGGCCGCGCGGCACCTTCCCGCACTCAGACGACGCCTGGGGCAACGGGCGGCAGAATGAGGTCAGCGTTACCAATGACGCGGGCCGGTGGCCTAGCAACGTCCTTCTGACCCACACAGCGACCTGCGAGCCGGCCGGGACTGCCGTGATCCCCGGCAACATCCGGCTGAACCCGACGGTCGTAGCCGCGCGGGAGAACATCGCCAAGGGGGCCGAGAAAGAGCGCCGGCGCGGCCAGCGAGGTCATGGCAACGCCGACGGCACCGAGACGATCGAGGTCTGGGACTGCGCGCCCGGCTGCCCCGTAGGCGAGCTGGACCGGCAGAGCGGCGTGCTGACTTCCGGGGCGAACCCGACGCGGCGCGGCAGCGACAAGTTCCGCGACGCTTACGGCGAGTTCGCAGGCCAGCGTGAGTGCGAGGCGGCGCGGGGCGCTGACTCTGGCGGCGCATCGCGATTCTTCCCGGTCTTCAGGTATGAGCCGAAAGCGCCGCAGTCCGAGCGGCCGAGGCTGCCCGACGGAACCGCGCACAACACCGTCAAGCCGCTCGATCTCATGTGCTGGCTCGTGCGGCTCGTCTCTCGCCGCGACGCGCTGATCCTGGATCCCTTCGCGGGATCAGGCACAACGGGCGAGGCGTGCGTCGTCGAGGGCCGCGGGTGCGTCCTGATCGAGCAGGACCCGAGGTTCGCCGATCTGGTCAAGGTCCGCCTGTCCAAGCCCATCCAGCCCGGCATGTTCGACCTGGAGGCGTCATGACCGCCGCCTACGACGAGGTCGTCACCGCCTGGGCGGCATCCCTCGATCGCTGGGACGACGACCGGATAGAGACCGAGTTCCGCGATCCGTCAACAGGGGAGTGGTTTACCTTCCTGATCACCCGGTCAGCGGCGAGGCCAGCCTGTGCCGGCAGGGACCGGCTGATGATCCGGGCACGGGGCGAGGCAATGAGAGACCTGGTGCTGGCTCACGGACCCGAGTTCGCGGAACTGCTGGCCGTGCGGCTCAGGGAGCTTGGCGTGGGCGCTCCGGACCCTGCGAGGCAGACATGACTGCCGTAGCCGAAGACCTCGGCCTGTCGTGGGTGACCTTCACCGGAGATCACCGGGATTCGTGCCGCTGGAAGGTTGACGGCTCATGCTCCCTTGAAGCTGTTGCCGAGGCGACCTGGGACAAGGCGTGCTGCGAGAAGTCGGAGAACCCGCAGAAGTTGTGCGCTCCTCACCGCGACTACGTTCTCGCGGGCAGTCCCTCAGGCTTCTTCCGCTGCATCGCCTGCCGCAGCCGTGTCCGGCTGGTGCGGATGGAGCCGATCCAGTGACCCTGACCCTGATTGATTTCTTCTGCGGCGCCGGCGGCAGTTCGCAAGGTGCTGCAGGCGTGCCCGGTGTTGAGGTACGCGCAGCGGCGAACCACTGGCAGCGGGCACTGGAATCCCACGCGGCGAACTTCCCCGACACGAGCCACTACCAGGGCGACATCAGGGACCTGGACATGTCGGTGCTGCCGCGCGGTGACCTGTTCTGGGCGTCGCCGGAATGCCCCCAGTGGTCTCAGGCGCGCGGTGTCCAGCGGGACTACGACAAGCAGCCCGACCTGTTCGGCGAGACCCTGCCCGACGAGGCGGCAGAGCGGTCCAGGGCGCTGATGTGGGACGTTCCCCGCTACCTCGAAGCGATGAAACTGCGCGGCGAGCCGGTACTGGCCGGGGTGGTGGAGAACGTCACTGACGTGCGGCAGTGGGACCGGTGGCGCGAATGGGTCGCCTCGATATCGGGGCTCGGCTACCGGACGAAGCTGATCGCTCTCAACTCGATGCACGCGCGGCCGCGGGCAACGCTGCTGGCCCCGCAGTCCAGGGACCGGCTCTATCTCGCCTACTGGCTGAAGTCGCTTGGCCGTGATCCGGACTGGGACAAGTGGCTGAGGCCGCAGGCGTGGTGCCCGTCCTGCCTGCAGGTCGTGACCGCCCTGCAGGTCTTCAAGCGGGCCGGCAACGACATGGGCCGGTACCGCCAGCAGTACCTCTACCGGTGCCCCAAGGTGGCCTGCCGCGGCCAGGTGGTCGAGCCGGGCGCGCTCCCGGCAGCGGCTGCCATCGACTGGGACCACCCCGGCCAGAGGATCGGGGACCGGGAGAGGCCGCTGTCGCCCAAGACGCTCGCCAGGATCCGCGCGGGCTTCGAGCGCTACGCCGGGCCCATCACGCTCCAGACGGGCGGCAGCGATCGCGGACCCGGCAGCCGCACCTATCCGGCAGACGGCCAGTTCGCCACGGTCACCGCAACCAATACGCAGGCGCTGGCCGTCCCGCCCGTGCTCGTGCCTGCCGGCGGCACCTGGCGGGAGGACGGCCAGCCGGTCACCGACCCAATGGGCACCAGGACCACGAGGGAGAACGACGGCATCGCAGTCCCGCCGTTCCTCACCGTGCACCGGGGAGGTCCCGACGAGATCCGGATCGGCGACGTAGGTAACCCGCTGCACGGCGTGACCGCATCGGGCAACCACTTCGGGCTCGTCGCGCCGCCGTTCATCACGGTCAACCGGGGCGGCGAAGGCGACCTCCGCACGTCGGCGATCGGTGAGCCGCTCAGCTCGGTGACGACCGTCAACACCCAGCATGCGATGGTCGCGCCGCCATTCCTGGTGCCGATGCGATCGGGCCGTCCGCGCACCATCCGCGCCGAGGACGAGCCGATGGCCACGGTTGTGGCCGATGGGTCGAATCACGGCCTGGTCCAGCCGGACGGCTGGGTGCCGCTGTCGCTGCTGATGCGCAACAACAGCCCGCGATCCGGCGACGGCGCGGAGATGCTTACGCCGGTCAGCGAGCCCGCCAGGACCATGACCACGAAGGGCCATCAGTCCCTGGTCACCTGGGCCGACATCCTGGTGCCCTACTACGGGACCGGGGTAGCCCGGGAAGTCTCCGGGCCGGTCGGAACGCTGTCGACCAGGGACCGATACGCGCTGGTGTCGGGTGCCTTCGAGATCGAGGACGCGCTGTTCCGGATGCTGGAGCCCCGGGAGATCGGCCGGGCTATGGCATTTGGCGGCTCCTACACCGTGCTCGGCAACAAGCGCGAGCGGACGCGCCAGTATGGCAACGCTGTCACCCCGCCCGTGGCCGAGGTGATCGTGTCCGCGCTGGTCGAGGCGATCACGGGCGAAGTGCTGCCCCTCGGCGCGGATCTCGGCCGGGAGGCAGCATGACGGCCCAGTGCGCATTCCCGGCCGCCCCGGAGCCGCTGAAGCGAGCTGAGCTCTGCCTGGCCCCGGTCACGGGGACTTCCCGCAAGATCAGCGGTGACGGCTGGTGCCGGATCACGGCCGGCACGGATGCAAGGCTGATAGCGGTCGGCTACGGCCGGGAGGCTTACGCCTGGATCGACGTGCGGCCGGAGCGGCCGGGTGCCGCGGGCTTGGCTATCGAGCCGGCGCCGGCGCGGCGTGAGCGGCGGGCGGCACCGAGAGCAGCGACCCTGTTTGACGACTGGGATGCCGCATGACCGCCAGTTCTCCCGTATACGTGGCCCCGGCCACCGAGCCCTTGACGGTCCTGCACATCCGCGACGCCGGCAAGCCGTTCACGAGCATGGCAGGAGACGGCCGGACAGCTTGCGACAGGGAGCTGGCGCACGCCGAGTGCTGGCAAGTGGTGGAACTGAGGCCGGGGGACCGGATCTGCTCGGCGTGCCTCGGGCAGCCGGAGCCTGAGATCGGGGCACTCTTTTGATCGCGGCCAGGGCCATGTACCGCGGCTACTTCAGCGGCACCGGCCGGAAGCAATCGGCCCTGGTGCGCAGGCTTCACGTGATCCGCGATACCCCGGTGAAGCATCACGGCTACCGGTTCAACCCTCCCCGCCCGGTCGTGACCTGGTGCGGGCAGTCAGCGGGACCGCACCGGAACTCCGAGCCCGTGATCCTGTCGCCGATGCCGCCCGTGCCGCCGGCAGGGCTGACCTGGTGCCCGGCGTGCATCGGGCATCTCGCCGAGCGACTCGGCCTAATCGGCGAGATCGCGGCGTCGCTGGCTGCTTACGATCCCGGGCTGGCGTCGTGACTGCTCACTCGTCATCTGCCGGAGCTGGCGGCACGCTCCGAACGTCATCGGCGCTAGGCCGATCGGGCAATTTCGCGCCCGGCTTCCTGAGCCACCAGTCTGTGAACTCGCGCAATACCGCGCTTCGGTCGGTGCCGCGCAGCTTGGTGAGCCAGCCGAGAGCATGCCAGTCGTCATTGCTGAACCGCACCATTCGGTGCTTGTTCTTCGGGACGTTCGGCACGCGGCCGATTGTGTCAGGTGTACGTACTGTTTTCAAAGTCACTCCCTTGCGGTGTACGTACACCGATGATAGTCTGGTGTACGTACACCAGGCAAGCAGGGAGTGCGGATGAGCGCCAAGCCGAAGGCCACCGAGAAGCCCGACCACCCGATCGAGGGCACCCTGTTCTTCGTCCGCTACCGCTCTCGCGGATGTGACGTGATGGAGCGCGGCACCGGCAGCCGGGGCATGGCCAGGACCCGCGCGAAGTGCCGGAACCTCGCCGAGGCGCTTGAGGCAGCGGCGGCGATGAAGCCGAGCACCCCCGCCGAGATCCTGTCGGGCATCGAGGCTTACGGCGGCTGGGCTCAGTCGGCGAGGGCGAAGCTGATCAGCCTTGGCGAGCCGGGAACGCCGCTGTTCGTGCTGACCGAAGACGGGGGCTACGAGACCGTCAGCGAAGGCCTCGCCGTCAGCGCCGTTGAGGCGCTATTCGGCGGCGACGATGAGCTTGGCTGCTGGCTGATCTCCTGGCGCGACCCTCGGGGCGAGTTGGTCAAGGGCCTGTACTGCATGTCCCGCGAGGACGCAGAGCGGGCATGGTGGATTCTCCGCGACGGCAAGGTCGTCGCCGGCGGCCCGAGCATCTTCGACGAAGCGCGGGCGCTGGAACTCGCGAGGCAGTTCGGCGGCACGGCAGTCAAGGGCACCGGATGGGCAAGGCCGCAATCGCCAACACGCTGCCGCCGCTGCAACCGCCCCTTGCTTTCTGCCGGGTCGGTTGCAGCGGGCTACGGGCGTACTTGCCTCGCCATCAAGCGCGAGGAAGACCTGCAGAAGGCCGCCGATGGCTACTCAGATGAGCAGAAGGCCAAGGCCTTTGAGCTGATCGCCGGCGGCGGGGTCACTCCGCTGGCTAAGCGCCCCCACGTCTACACGGCGGTCAGCAGCGACGGCAACGCCGTCTACCGCACCACGACGGGGAACTGCAATTGCCCTGCCGGCCTGCACGAGGTCCGGTGCTACCACCGGCTGGCCGTGGCCCTGCTTGAGACTCACGCGAAGGCGGCCTGACGATGACCGAGACCCAGTGCCCAGCGTGGTGCGCCGGCGACTGCGACGGAGTTCACGGCACCGAGTTCGACGGCGTTGCCGGGATCGAACCGGACACCGAGGTGAACGTGCGCCTGGTCCAGGGCCGCGACGACGTTCCGGTGGTCGAGCTGGGAGCGAACGACTCGGACGGCGGCTCGGCGCTGCTGGCCATGCCGCTGGACGAGGCCCGGAAACTGCGGGACCTGCTGAACGGGCTGCTGTATCAGGCAACCGGCGAGGACGGCGCGTGATGGCGCTCACCGGCAACGGCGTCCTGATGGACACGAACCTCTTCCGGATGCAGCACCCGAACTGGCCCGGGCTGGCTCAGTCCCAGCCGCAGAGGTCAGCGGCACCGGTGCCCGAGGACGACGAGCGGTGCTCATGCGGTCGCTGGCCATCCGACTGCCCGTGCCCGCCGGCCGGCGAAGTGACGGCTGCCGAGCTTGAGCCCGCAGCCCGCCCGGTCTCCCTCGCCGCTATCCGCCCCGGTGACCAGATCACGGTGACCCTGGGCCGCCGGTCCGAGCAGTGGGCCGTTACTGCGGTGACCGCCGACGGCATCGAGGCGATGCTGCGGCATCTGCCCGAAGACGAGAACCCGGCCCGGGCGCGCGCCCGGGCCAAGCGCAACACGACGGCCTACGCCATCCGGACCGGGCTGGTGCGGATCTTCCCTGGATGGGACGACGGCGACGAGACGAAGGCGGCATGACGATGACGACGACCACCATTGAGGACGAAGTCCTGACCCTGACCGCCGTGATGGCTCCAGGCAAGCTGTGCAGCGGGCACAGGGATGAGATCCCGGGCGGCTGCGCCTACGAGGACCAGCACGGGTGGCTGTGGTGCCTGGCCTGCTCGAAGCACCTGGCGGAGTGCACGGATGAAGACTGCGACCACCCGCGCGCTGTCTTCGCGCAGCCCGCGCCGACAGGAAGCCAGGACCCGGGTCAGCCGCTCCCGGTTACAGACGACATCGGCGTCCTGATCAGGAACGGCCAGCTATGACCGCTACGGCGACGCTCGTCCCGATCGAGGTGACCTGCGAGCTTCCGAATTCCCGCACCCGCCGTAACGAGGTATGGGCGGCGAGGACGAAGGACGGCAAGTGGCTGATGCTCCGAACCGAGGAGCCAGGTTCACCTTGGTGGATCCGGGCGCTCCCGGGCCGACGTGACGTGAAGCTGCTCGGCTCCCTCAAGGCGTGCCGCCAGTACATCACCGACGGGAAGGCTCAGCGGGACCTCGATCTTCTTGAGGCCCACGACCGGGGCGAGCACGAAGGCCAGCGGGCTGCGAGGTGCGGGCAATGCTGACGATCACCACCCGGATAGAAGTGACCGCGGCGCACTTGCTGCGAGGCGTGCCGGGCGAGCCCTGCGACTGCCCGGTGTGGCGCGCCATCGTCGCGAGGTTGCCGCACCTGAACGGCCGCCTGTTCGTGAGGTCGGCCACGATCCGGATCGACGACAGCTATTTCGATCTTCCGCAGCGTGCCCGCGACGGGATCAGGTCCGTGGACCGCGACGAGAAAGTGCAGCCGTTCGGGTTCGCTCTTGAACTGCCTGACTACCTGGCCCTGCCGCCAGCGGAGGTGCCAGCCCGATGACATCGCAAAGCCATGAACTCCACGGATTCGCCGAGTATCCGGTCATCTGCGCGCAATGCCAGGCCGAGCAGGCAGGCGTCGCCGCCGACGAGCTGGCCGAACGGGATGAGCGGATCCGGTCGAACGTCGCCGAACTGAACGAAGCCGTTACCGCGGCCGCGTCGGCAGTCGCCGCGATCCGCGTGCCCCTCAACGCGCTGACTGCCGACTACGACATTGAACTGGTCGAGGGCAGCGACGCGGACGACCTTGGCCATGAGCTGGACATCGCAGAGCGGGCGCTGAGGAACGCCGCCCGGATCACTGAGCGGCGCGCGGCGATGGAGG
>Ga0070709_10001877_pt1 | contig 11391 bp, 9 predicted proteins | sample LARL51metaG_FD_65449 | JGI IMG/M metagenome (GOLD analysis project Ga0070709, IMG submission 65449) | Corn, switchgrass and miscanthus rhizosphere microbial communities from Kellogg Biological Station, Michigan, USA - LAR L5-1 metaG | ecosystem: Host-associated > Plants > Roots > Rhizosphere ...
CGCATTTTCTGCCCGGGACACCTGCACCCGCAAAGAATCCAGCTCCAGTGTTCCTTGGACGGGCGGCGGTGGATGGAAAGCATCCAGAGCCGCATCGGCCTCCCCACTCCGGCCGGTTGCGATGAGCAGTCTCGCCCGTTCGTCGGCTGCCATGTAGGGTGTTGGATAGTTGGTCTTCTTGGCGATGACATCGGCTTCGTCGATTAATCGTGACGCTTCGGAATAACGGCCCATGTCGATAAGAATGTAGGCCTGCAGGTAAAGCATCTGCGCCAGGTAGCGTGTGCCCGGACGGTTTTTGCGGCGATTCTCGACCGCTTTCTCCACATAACCGAGTCCTTCCTCCCACCTGCCGACATTAGCTAGGCCGCGGCCATATTCGAGATACGCTTGAGGCGCGAAAAAGGGATCGTCATCGCGATGGGTACGAAGCAAGATGTCTTTGGCGCGAGCTGTATGCTCCAGACCCTCCGCTGTTCGGGAGGTGGCGATGAGAAATGCTCCGAGGCGCAACTCGGTTTCGAGCGTGTCAACGTGGTCCTCGCCATTCAGCTTCCGGGCAGCATCCAGGGCCTTGCGGAGGCTCTCGTCGGCCGCGGCGAACTCGGTTAAATCCTGTTGTGCCTGGCCTATGTAGGCATAGAACCGCGCCAAACTTATGTTGGGATCTCCGTCGATCTTGATCGAGAGTTGAATCGCTTCTTTCAGCAGTGGCTCGGCCTCACGCGAGCGACCTAACATGGGAAGCATCAATGCCTCCTCATACAACGCTTCCGGCGCCATTCTGGCCTTCGGATATCTCCGGTAAACTTCCACCGCCTGGCGTCCATACTCCACGGCCAACTTCAGGTCAGAACTCTCATAGTGCTGCGCCAGCATGATGTCGAGATCCCCTCGCTGTTCGGAGGTCAAATCATGGTGCTCATCGAGAATCCGTTTCGCTTCGAGCAGCACCTGTTCCCGCTCCGTCATGGAGCCTGATGTGTGCATTGCGGCTCCGAGTTGGATTAGAGGTTCGACCAGTTCCAGAGAATTGGAACCGTAGAGGCTGCGCGCCAGGTCAACCCGTTTCCGGCGCAGGGTGGCCGACTGTTCGCCCAAGCCGAGATCGGAATACATGGACCCGAGCGTACTTAGGGTTCTGAGCTTCGCCTCCGGTACGTCTCTCATTTCCTGATCAATCTTCCGCGACCCAATATCGAGCAATTCACGGGCGGTCGTCTGCCGTGCCTTGACAGGATCATCCTGCGATGAGGTGTTAGCTCGAAAGATATCCTCGAGAAAGCCCTCCATCGCTTTGGCTACGCGCGATTCATTCTTCGCGACGTGAGCCTGCCAGAGAGCTGCACTCAGTCCTGCAGCCAGAGCGAGTACGACCGAGGCGACCGAAGCCACGGCCCATCGTTGTCGCGAAAGAAACTTCTTCGTGCGGTACCAGGAGCTTTCCGGCTGCGCGATGACAGCCTCGCCCGCGAGATATCGCCTCAGATCCTCCGCGAATGCTTCGGCTGTCACATAGCGCTGACTCGGATCCTTGCGCAACCCTTTGAGTACGATGGCGTCGAGATCGCCGGACAACTGGCGCCGCAATTTGTCGGGAGTGGTGCCTCGGTTCTGGGCCGCGACGTCTGCCGACTCGGAGGCGAGCGTGGCCGATGGGCGGGGAACCTCTGCTTCAACAATGGCCTTGAGTACCTCTGCGGCAGAACTCGCCCCGGAGCCGACTGGATGCCGTCCGGTTAGCAGCACATATAAAAGGACCGACAGTTCGTAAACATCCGTCGCTGTGGTGACTGCGCCGCCGGTCAGTTGTTCGGGCGCGGCGAACAATGGTGTAAACGCTGAACCCGCTTCTTGCGTGATGAAGGTGGCGGCACCCGGTTGCCCTTCCCCTTCGAGCAGCTTGGCAATTCCAAAATCCAGCAGCTTTACAGATCCTTCTTTGCTTACCAACACATTCGTCGGCTTGATGTCACGATGAATGATGAGGTTGGCGTGCGCGTGTGCAATTGCTTCAAGCACGCCGAGAAACAAGCGGATTCGGGCACGCACATCCAGCTTGTGCATATCGCAGTAAACGTCAATCGGTTCACCCTCTATATATTCGAGGACGAGATATGGCTGCCCGGCGGAACTGACGCCGGCATCCATGAGTTCAGCGATGTTGCGATGGGAAAGGCGTCCCAGGATGGCGCCCTCGCGCTTGAATCGTTCTTCGCCACCGCCGCCAATCAGGCTCGTGCTGAGAAACTTGACCGCTGCCTTGCGCTCAAAGCGCCCATCACTGCGCTCCGCTAGCCAGACGGTTCCCATGCCGCCCTGTCCGATGGCCGCGACCAGGCGGTAGGCCCCGACCGTTTGCCCCGCGAGTCCCGGAGCTTCCCGCATTGTGACCGGGGTTCCTTCCAGAAATCCTTCTTTGCGGACGGCTTTGTGCTCTTTGAGAAGTTCTTCTAGCTGGTGCGCGACTCCGGCATTCTCGTTGCGCAGCGCATCGAGCCACCGGGCGCGATCCGTTTCCGAAAGGGTCAGTGCTTTGTCGAGATAAGTATTCAGCAGGCTCCACTGATCAGGGCTCAGCGTAGACATCGTTACCTCACAACCGCAGGTCGGTTCGTAACTCCCGATGCAGGTAGATTCTTGCCTTCTCCCATTTGCGCTGCACCGTTCGCTCTGACAGATTGCGCATAACCGCAACTTCGGCGAAGGAAAATCCGCAGAAAAACTTCAGGTCCACCAGTTCCGCGAGTTCGGAATCCACTTTTGCCAACTTATCGAGCGCTTCACTGATGCGCGTCAATTCGCCTTCATCGGCCACGTCGCCTACGTGCGAGTTATTCAGAGACGTGATCTCGAACTGGCCACCACGTTTCTGCGCCTGGCGGTTGCGGGCATGGTCGATGATGAGTCCGCGCATGACGCGAGCGGCATATCCCATAAAGCGATTCTGGTCCGGGAATACGGACTCGCGGCTTGCCATATCGAGATAGGCTTCATGAAGCAGAGTCGTCACGCTCAGCGTGACATCGCCACCGCGTCGCGACAGTTCCCGCTTCGCCATGCGATGTAGTTCTGTATAAAGAGCACTGAACAAGGTCTCGGTTGCGGAACTGTCCCCAGCTTCCGCGGCGATGATTAACGAAGACAACGTCGGCACTAGACCTGCGCCCCCACTTCAATGAGGAAGTGTCGCTGAGGTTCTCGCATTTTGTAGGGATAGTCAAGCCCCGCGTGCAGGCTGGAAAATGATGGATTTGTAACCATCGGATTCTCCCCAGATATCGCGCCGTCGCGCCTGTTCGAGACCCATTGATTCGGGCTCCCTCTTACTAGCGCCAGGCAATCGGATTTCTCTGAGGAATGGTGTATCCAGACGGCATTCCGTTACAGAATCGATGTGCCGAATTGGATGGTTGCCGCTCAGTGCTGCTGGTGGTGTGACCTGCCCGTCGGGTTACGGTCCGGTTCCGCCGGTGTGACAGTCGGCACAGTTGACCTGCGTCAGATCGCCAATATCCACCGGATGTTGGAAAGATGGTGCGGGTGCTGTTGCCGCCGTAATCGTGCCGTCTGACTCTGACAACATAGTGTGGCACTGATTGCAATCTTTGCTGACAACGCGTCCATCGGCACTGACGTGCTGGCCATCATGGCAACGGAAGCATCCTGGAGAGTAGTAGTGTCCCAGGTTGTTGGGATGCGTCTGCCAATTGAGCTTCATGTCGGGGAAGGTGGTCCGGCTATAGATCTGCTGAACTTCAGTAACAGCGTTGCGGATCTCCAGTTGCTTCGCTTTGGCAACGTCCGCGTACTTCGTCGCGTAAAAGCTGTCGATCCCGCTCGCGATGCTGCGCATGGCTTCGTCGTTGGTCTTGTACGGGGCAGCCAGCACCGCGACCGCCTCCTGCTTGATGGAGGGCAGGGAAGCGTCAATGCGGCGCGCCAGCATGGCCTGGTCAACGGCTTCATCCGGCGGAACATAAATATGTGTCGGACGGTTGTGGCAGTCGACGCAATCCATGTGATGGCGTGGCGACTTGGCAATTTGATCCTTCGTCAGGGGCGAATCTTTCGCGTAATACTCGGTGACGCGACCCTGTAGATCCTCTACGTGAATGTATGGAATGACTTGGCGCTTGTCGTCGGTCGCAACATAGTCGATCTTGTTGCCGATATTCATGTGCCAGTGAATGCCTTCCGGAGCGCCTGTCGCGGGATCTCCGCCACCCGTCTTGATGATCATGCGTATCTGGCGCAGAGAGTTCTTCTCGTCACTGCCGTAGTGCGAAAATACTTTTAACTGCCCGCCGTAAAACTTCTTCGGCCAGTGGCATTGCTCACAGGTTTCCTGCGCTGGGCGCAGGTTTGCGACGGGAGACGGGATCGGCCGCGGGAAAGTATTAAATATCGTCGCAAAAACCTGGCGGCTGCCCGACAATTTCGACTTCACAAACCAGGTTGCACCAGGGCCCACATGGCACTCCGCGCAGGCAACGCGAGCGTGCGGGGAGAGTTGGTAGGCCGTGTATTCCGGAATCATTACCGTATGACAAAGTTGTCCGCAGAACGAAGTAGATTCGGTGAATTCGTAAGCCTTGTAGCTGCCGGCAGCACTGACGACTACAAACACCAACAGGAAAGTTGTGAAAGAAATGACCGCTTTGCGCTGCGTGCCATCGTTCAGGTCGATACGCGGATAAAACGAAGACGGCTCCAGTTTCTTGCGCCGCTCCAGCAGCACCCCAGCAAGCATCAGTAGCAGACCGAGAATCAGAAAACCCGGCGAGACCATGTAGGCGAGGATCCCGATGTAAGGGCTTGCCTTGGTCGCGATCTGGTCGATGAGGAAGAAAATGAAAACATTGGCCAGGCTGACGATCGCCAGCGCCACGCCCGCGAGGCTGACTGGATTGCGCAGCAGCATGCGCGAGCGATGCCAGGGTTCCACCACAGGCGGTGGAGTCTTCTCAGTGTCCATGCTTGACCTCAGTTGGCTCCGATTCTTCCTCTGTTGATTCTTGCTCTTCGCGTACCGTTTCGATCACAGGATTGTCATCCAGCCCGTGCTCGTCGCGGTAGTGGTGCAAAGTCATCTTCCCATCCCACCATGCCCAGTTCATGGGATAGACGTCTGGGTCGAGAAACACCTGATAGAAGTGCCAGACAATGATGGCCAACGTCGCCAATATTGCTTCATAAAGGTGAATCGCCGTGGCGATGTCGAGCCACCAGCGCGGAAGGTGATTTCCGAAGAAAACCTTCGCCCACAACATGACGCCCGTTCCAGCCATCACGAACATGCCCCAGACCAGCGCCCAGTATTCAGCCTTTTCCGCGTAATTGAAGCGCGGAAATTCCGGCTTGCTCTTGGAGAAACCTAAATAGTACGAGAGATTCTGCCATGCGCCCAACACATCGTCCAGCGTGGGGAACAGGTCGCGCACAAGGCGCCGGCCCTCGCGTGTAAGGATGGCGTCAAATAGGTGATAGACGCTGACGCCGATAAGAACCACGGCTGCGACACGGTGTACCAGTTGCCGCATGTGCTCGCCCAGCGACAGCATCGACGCGAACCAGGAATCCGGGAACTTCAGTGCGAATCCGGTCAACACGAGCACGATAAAACTAGTGAGTAGCGTGGCATGTTGCAGCCGGAAGCGCAACGGCATGCGGGTCACGAAGTGCCTGTCCAACCTACGCCGCGCAATCAGCTTGGAGCGCCAGATGATGAAATTATGCAGCAGCATGCCGCCGATCACGGCAAAGATCATTCCCAGATAGAGGCGGCGAATCCAGCGAACCGCCTTGCTGCCGACATCGGCGGAAAGGGGCGCGTCAACGTGCACTTTGGCGGATGTGAACTTCTCGGTCACGCCGGGATGGCACTGCCCGCAGGTGCGCGCCAGGTTCGAAGCATGGATCGTCGAACGCGGATCGCTGGAGGGGAAGATGCTATGAGTCCCATGACAGCTGGCGCAGTTCGCGACGACTTGCGACCCCAGGCGAGAGGCCAACCCGTGATAGCTGGCGAGATAGGTCGTTTCCCTTCGTCCTGCCACTCCAAATTCCTGCGAGAGCCTGACTCCTTCGTGACAGCGGGCGCAGGTCAACTGCGCCACGTTCTGCGCTGACACGGGAGAATTAGGATCGGTGTGGGCCTTTATGGAATGGATTCCGTGACAGTCGGTGCAGACTGGCGCCTGCCAGTTCGCTTTGGCGATCGCTTGTCCGTGAATGCTCTGCTGAAACTCCTTCGAAATCTGGTCGTGGCACTTGCCGCAGGTTAATGGAACGTTGAACTTGAAGATCGGAGACTTCGAGTCTTTTGCGTCGAGTATCTCGTGCGTGCCGTGGCAGTCCGTACAGACTGCGGCCTTGTCCGAGCCATTAGCTACCGCGTGCCCGTGGACGCTCTGCTGATAAGAAGCCACTGTCTGTACGCTGAGACCACTGCCGTCCATGACGAATTTCTGACTATGGCACGTTCCACAAGTCGCAGGAATACTGGCGTGGTTCACACGCGATTTCGGGTCGCTGGCCGGCAATAGTTCATGCGGACTGCCATGGCAATCGACACACGTCGCGGCATTGCTGTTTCCGCCCTGAACGGCCTTGCCGTGGAAGCTGCGCTCGTACGCTGCCTGCTGATCGGCGTGACAGGTCGCGCAAGTGATGTGTTGCGGAGGCGTCTCGTGGGCCGAGCTCTTTACGTCCGTGTGGCAGTCCACACAAGTAAACATGCTGCCGTGGATGGAATCTTTGAATCGCTGCGGATCGACGTGAAGGCTTACCGGCTTTCCGTTAACCTCGTGCGACAGTGTGGCGTCGCTATGGCAGGCGAGGCATTCCTCGACTGTGGGCTTGGGAGGGTCTTTCTTGGACGCTGCCTGAAGCGCGCCCGCCGCTAAAAGGAAGGTGAGGGCAACTCCAGGCGCAAAGAGATTCCGTATTGTTCGCGTGGACATGCTCTCACCCGCCGTTTCTTCAGAATCAAGCGCTTTTTACTGGCGGCAATGCGGCCGCCTTCGCCTTTAGAGTTGTTACTTGGCCAGGCCACGGACATAGCTGACCAGGTCTTTGATCTCCGTGTCTTTTAGCTTGCCCGAGTACGCGGGCATTTTGCCCTTACCCTTGTTGATGATGTCGGTGAGCTGCGCATCCGTTTCAGCTTTGACCTCTGCGGAACCGAAATCGCGGGCGCCCATCTTCGTACCGGCCGCCGAGCCTTTGCCATCCGGACCATGACACATGGCGCATTTTGCTTTGTAGGTGGCCGCTGCGTCATCTGCGAAAGCCGGCGAAGAGCAGGTAGCGATCAGGCCAAATGCCAATAACGCGACAAGTACGGGTTTCAAGGAGAGGTGTTTCATTGACTTGCTTCCTCCTGAGGAAGAAATTTTTGCTTCGCACGATATCACAGAGCAGGGCTCGCCCATTGCTTCACCGCCTCGATCCCGAAGATCAGGATTGCAGCGAATCGTGTTTCCGTCCCGTACCCTGAGAACTCACTCGCAGGCGTAGGTTCGCATGTCAGCCGGAAGGGAATGTATGCGAGAAGTCACTCCGGCCTGTGATGCAAATCACATGCCTTTCTTCTTTTGATTGTGATGGTTATCACACTCTCCTGTGCAGTACGGCACGGCTCATGAGGTCAACGATTCCTACGATGAACCGCATGGAGTCCAGCGCGCATTCCGGGAAAGGAATGGTCGCTGGCAAGGCCGAAGGAAGTCGCCTCGCCACGCAGACGATGCGTCCACGGCCGTTGCAAGTGACCTGGGAGATAACGCGTGCCCGCGGCTCGAAAGCGGGGACCAAGTCGAAGAGGAAGATCTCGCGAGATCTCGAGCAGTTCTCCACGGCAGAGGCCTTTCACCTGATTGAAGAGGTTGCCGCCATGCACGTGCCATTGCTCGCCCTTACGGGAGGCGATCCGCTGGCGCGTCCCGACCTCTTCCCGATCATTGCATTTGCTTCCAATCGTTCGGTGCGAACCTCGCTGACATTGATTCCCACTCTCGCGCTACAGCCGGGGATCGTCGCGGAGCTCAAGGCAAGCGGGCTGATGCGGGCCGGGTTCTGGCTGCACGGCTCCACTCCCTCGCTCAACGATAGTTATTCGGGAACGCCCGGGGCGCACCGCCGCACTCTTGAATGCATCGGAACCTGCCACGAGGTGCAGTTGCCCATCCAGGTAAATACGATCGTGGCGCGCCGCAACTTTCACGACATCGATTCCATGATTGAGCTGCTGACCCGACTGGACGTGATGTTGTGGAACGTATTCTTCTTCGTGCCGGCCAGCTCTGACGACGCGAGCCCGTTGCTCAATGCACCCGAGCACGAGGAGATCTTCGCCAAGCTCTATGCGGCTTCGAAGCGCGTTCACTTTCAGATCAAAACGACGGAAGGACAGCACTACCAGCGCTACCTGTTGCAGCAGCGCGTGCGCGAATCACGCGGCCGTTTGACCGAGGCGGACGTCATCTCCTGCGCGATGAAGAATGTGAACGATGGCAAAGGATCGGTATTTATCTCTCATCGAGGAGAAGCTTTTCCCAGTAGATTCCTCCCGCTCGCCGCGGGCAATGTGACCCGGCAATCGCTGGCGGAGGTTTATTGCGATTCCCCATTGTTTGTTTCCTTGCGCGATAGTTCGCGGCTGAAAGGGAAGTGCGGACGATGTCCCGCGCGTACCGTGTGCGGAGGATCGCGCGCCCGCGCCTATGCCATGACCGGCGATCTGTTCGCCTCAGATCCCTGCTGCGCATTCGAGCCGTAATCGGTATTCCGAAACATCTTTTTTGAATTAATGCTGGTGCTGTGGGTACTGGGCTCGGTTCGCGCGCAACGTGAGCCCGATCACTCTAAGATGTGATTCCACAAGTCTTCTGAATAGAGCCACTATCAGCCGGGAAAAGGCATCCAGGCGGCCTCGCTGCCCACCCGGCGAATAAAGTCCGTTCCTGCACAGTGTGATGCAAATCACCGACACATGTGAGACCCATCACGCGATCCATTTCGGGAATCCGCGAAAATTGGGCCAAGCAAGCGAATGCCGCGGCTACTACCCGCATTTCCCTGTGATTCAAATCACTACTCCCGGTGACCAAATATACGGTGCATCCGGGTACGGTCTGGCATCCTGACGCTCAATTGAGGTGCCCTATGGCTACAGACGATCGCGACATTCTTGACATCCTCCGCTTCGAATTACGTTTCCTGGAGGACGGAGGCTACGGACGGTCTCCACACGCCCCGTGGCGGGCTCCGGCGATTTTTGAAGATTCCCCGATTTGTCCAAACTTCTGCGATCCGGCACGTCCACATCCCTGCGAGAGCTGCTTGCTCGACCAGTTCGTGCCCGATGGGCAGAAGAAAGAAAGTATCCCCTGCAGATTTATCCCCGTCACGCAGGAAGGCCAGACGGTGGAGGATTTGTATCGCACCGGCAGCCAGACGGAGATGGAAGAGGCGCTGGCTAAATGGCTGCGTGCTCAGATCGAAAGAATTGAACGTGAGCGAGCTGAGGTTTCCAAGGAGGGAGCGGCCTGAGCCGCGCGACTTTCTCTCTAGAGATAGTCGCACTCTTTCCCCCAATTGCAACACAACCAGGATCTTAAGGAGATGAAAGACATGATTGACGAGCACGCATATCGAGTTGCTGCATGGTGGACCTCCGGACGGACCGGGCTCGCCAAGTCAGATTCCGCCCCCAATGCCATCCACTTCACGGCGCCCACGGAATTCGGCGGTCTGGAAGGGCGCTGGACTCCCGAAGAACTTCTGCTGGCTGCGATTGCGGGATGCTACACGACGACTTTGCGCGCCATCGCAGGCGGTGCGCAATTCGACTTTACTGACCTGCAGGTGGAAGCCAGCGGAACCGTACGCAAGGCGGACTCCGGCTACAGCTTTTCACAGATCACAGTCCGTCCGAACCTGAAGATCGGATCGGCGGAGGAACGCGACCGGGCGCTGGAGCTGCTGAAGCGCGCCGAGAAGTTGTGCCTGGTTTCGCGCGCCCTTGGAACCACGTTGAAGTTCGAGCCGCAGCTTGAGATTACAAAACCGGCCTCCATCGCCTGATGAAGACTTAGACTGCTTCGGTGTCCACGCTTCGAGCCTCGGAACGTGGACACGATTCTTCCCCGAGCCGACGTCGAGATAGCCCCAGTAGCTCACACGTTCGCAAGACTGATGCCGCGGAAATCGGTGGTTGCGCCTCGCGCATCGCGAGTTACCTCACACGGAACCGGGTCGACGAGCGCTATCGGGGGGTATTTCGCAAATTACCTTTTTGAGCATTGCGGGATGAGTGCACACGACGCTAACGGGAAGCACGAGCTGGCGAGACTACCGGTCAACTTGAATCGAAATCTCTCCCGTTCTTCTTGAGCAATATTGAGCAGGCAAGTTGATCCGGCGTTGCTATGTTGATTGCATGACAATAGTGCGTCACTACCCGGAAATATCGCCAGAACCAACCGAGAGTTCCTTTCCGGGATACCCACTCGGCGTCTTCCCTCCGATGATCTCGTCCTTTTGCAGAGAAAATGCCTCCTACGAAACGAGACATGCTGATTGCAGTCTGCCGGGTTGCACCTGCCAATGCCATTCCAGACCAAGACAAGCGACCAAGGTTCTCCTGCAGCCATAGAGCCCCAGCTTTGCCGAATGTGTTGTTAGGCGAATTAGCAACAGCAATAGGTGGTAGTCTAAGGACACGACTGAACTACGACCGAGCAGCGTCACAAATCCCACCCACGCTAATCAGAAAAAGAGGGCTCCAATGACCGTACCAAAAACTACGGCTCTAACGACTGCGCTTTATCTCGCTTCAGTACGGTAACTGTGTTACATGCACAAGATAGGATGCGAGCGGGCAATTGGGAAAACACTGTGACCACTGCTGATGGACAAACGGCGACCCGAAATGCTTGCCTCAGCGCAAAAGACGCGGCAATGTCGAACGGATCGGCAGCAGATATTCGCGCGGAAACGGAAAGGGCAATCGCCAAGAGCGGCAGGTGCCAGCTCAAGGACTTTGCCATTGATGCCAAAGGAAAGACTGAAACGATGGTTTGCGGCGCGGACACCATACACAACGAAACGGCTTTCCACGGCGGCGACAGCTTCGAGACGACGACAACCCGGACCAGAGGTGGCGTCGTGACCGTCGCGCACTTCAAGGGGCACAGAACGGGAGACTGTAAAGCGGCGGATTGACGATTGATTTGGCGATAAGCTCACCACAGGGGCAATGAGTGAGATCGGGATGTTACATCAATTCACGAACTCTTCTCGGGGGTTGCAGGGGAAGAGGAAAAGAGGGGGCCCAAGTCAGGCGCCGGGAGGTCACCTGTTCCAAAGGTTCTCGCCCTACAATTC